>Ga0181520_10000689_pt1 | contig 72717 bp, 61 predicted proteins | sample PEATcosm2014_Bin_29_FD_132451 | JGI IMG/M metagenome (GOLD analysis project Ga0181520, IMG submission 132451) | Peatland microbial communities from MTU Mesocosm Facility, Houghton, MI, USA - PEATcosm2014_Bin02_30_metaG | ecosystem: Environmental > Terrestrial > Soil > Wetlands > Peat | place... | reverse complement strand
CTCCAGCACCATGTTTCGTAATCGGGTCACAAGTTCTCCTTGTGACCCGCACTTTATCTTGCCGCGGGCCCGGAGAGGAGCACAGCCCAGCGTCCGCCGCGCCAGCGGCTTTGTTCAAACGGGTATCTCGTACTTTGACCCTGGAACGGGGATTCGCTCCCCGTTGCCGGCGCAACGGGGACTAGCACCCCACGTCGGGATGTACCGCTTGCCCGAGGATGAAAATGCGTCCGTCCCCTTTTCGTGCGTGTTTTCGTGCAGGTGACCGGCGTCAGACGAGCTTCAACGAGGCGGCGAGGGCGTAGACTACGGGGAGTGAGAAGAGGGTGCTGTCCACGCGATCTAGGAAGCCTCCGTGGCCGGGAAGGAGGGCGCCGCTGTCCTTGACTCCGGCGCCGCGCTTCATGGCGGATTCGGCGAGATCGCCCAGTTGGCCGGCGACGTTAGCGGCGGCCGCGAAGGCGATGGCGAGGGGCGCGCCGATGGCGGGGATAAAGTGCATGAGATAGCCGCCGGCGATCAAGACCGAGGTGACCACTGAGGCGGCGGCGCCTTCCCAGGACTTCTGGGGACTGACCCGCGGGGCCATTTTATGCTTGCCGAACGGCTTGCCCACGTAATAGGCTCCGGCGTCGCCGACCCAGTTCACCAGCAGGGCAAACATGAGCCAGTGAGGGCTTGCGTTGCGCAGCGGAATGGCGCACTTCCAACAGCCGAACACATAGGCTACGCCGAGCGTCAGCAGGGCGGCGCGGGGCAGCGTCTTGGCCAGGTCGGCGGCGCCCATGGACAGCGCGAGCGAAACCAGCGCGGCGGCAACCAGGGCCAGCCAGGCATCGCCTTTCCAGACCAACAGCAACAAACCGAGGCCATAGCCCAAGGGTCCCGGCGGTCCGAAGGCGTAGGCGGCGGCAATTTCATTGTATTCGCGATAGGTCAGCAGGGCCGCGGCGATCAGCACGGCGAGGAAAATCCAATCGCCGGCGAACAAGACCACATAGACAATGAAGGGGATGAGCGCGACGGCAGTCAGAAGCCGCTTCATGACGGGCGGAGCGCTTCGATGAGGTTCGGCTCGCCCGGATCTGGGGCTTGTTCGAAGGCATCGGCTGCCTGGACGGCGCTGAGCCCGCCAAAGCGGCGGTCGCGCTTCTGGTAGTCGAGCACGGCCCGCAGCAGGTCCGTGCGCGAGAAATCCGGCCACAGGGTTTGGGTGACGTACAACTCGGCGTAGGCGATCTGCCAAAGCAAGAAGTTGCTGATGCGCATTTCGCCGGAGGTGCGGATCAGGAGATCGGGGTCCGGGCAGGACGCCGTATAGAGGTTGGTGGCGATCAGGTCCTCATCGAATTTGAGGGTTTCGAGCCTGCCATCCAGGCGCGCCATATCGAGGATGGCGTTCATGGCGTCCACGATTTCGGCGCGGCCGCCGTAGTTGATGGCCAGATTCAGGAGCAGCCCGCGATTAGCGGAGGTGGCCTCCAGCACGGCCTCGAGTTCGCGGCGCACTTGCGGAGGCAAGGCATCCAGGCGGCCGATGGCCTGCATGCGGACGTCGTTTCTCTGAAGATCGGGAAGTTCCTGCTTGAGGTAATAGCGCAGCAGGCGCCAGAGGGTTTCGACCTCGGCGCGGGGCCGCTTCCAGTTCTCCACGGAAAATGCGTACAGCGTGAGCACCTTGACGCCCAGTTGCGCGCAGGTTTCCACGGTAGTGCGGACGGGGCCAACGCCCGCCCGGTGGCCGGCGACTCGCGGCAAGCGGCGGCGGGCGGCCCAGCGGCCGTTCCCATCCATGATGATGGCGATGTGTTCGGGGAGACGGAGGGGATCGATGGCGTGCGCGAGGGCCCAATCCCGATCGCCAGGCTCAAGCGCTTCCAGTAAAGCTCTCATGCGGAAACCCTATGATACAACAATGCGCCGCCGAGTAATTTGCGGGGCCAAGTGGATGGGCGGGGGCGAAGACCTGACGCGGAGACGCAGAGACGCTGAGAAAACCGTTCATAGAGGTCGGCGCGCAGGTCGGGGTCGTGCTCTTCATCGAGGCGGAGTTCCACGCACGGCAAACGGTGCTTACGGGCGGACCCGGGCGGGGTCAGCCGGTTACTTGACGTAGCGTTCGGCGAAGGCCAGAAAGGTGGGCCAGTTGGGGACGTCGGTGTGCCCGCCGGCGTGCTGGCGGAAGGCCACGTCACCATCCACCAGAGGGGTTTCGATCTTGGGGAAGGCGGTGGTTCCCATGTCTTTCTTGCCGAGGAGTTTGTAGACGGGACCGGCGGCGGCGCCGGCCATGAAGGTGCCCTCGGCGTCCTGCCAGCTATCGCCGCCCGGTTCGGCGTCATATCCGCTCTTGCCGGCGCTGAGGAAGACGGGGCGGGGGGCGCACATGGCGACCAGTTCGTGCGAGTCGACCGGCAGATCGTCCCAATGGAGCGGACCGGCGTACTTGAGGAAGTTGCCGGCCATCCAATGATATTCGCTGGTGGCGGCTACGTTCTCGACGATTTCGCCCCAGTTGCGGCGGTTGAGCTTGGCGCCGCCCTCACCGGAGGAACTGACGTAGGCTGTCCAGAAACGCTGGTCGTAGGCCATGGCGACGAGGGCTGCTTTGCCCCAGCGCGAATGGCCCTCGACGGCGACGCGTTTGGCGTTTACGGTCTTGTCGGTGGCGAAATAATCCAAGGCGCGGCTGGCGCCCCAGGCCCAGGCCCGCAGGACGCCCCAATCGTCGAGCTTGCGGGGCTGTCCTTTGTTGACCAGACCGATGATGCCGAGGGTAAGGCCGGCGCCGTTATCGGCCTGGATGCTGCCGGTGTTGATGCTGGCGTAGCCCCAGCCTTTCGCGAGAGCCTGCTGTTGCCAGGTGGGTCCGGTTGGCCCACGTCCTGCGAGTGCGCCCGGCACTCCGCGGCCCGTCAGAGCGCCGCGGCCTGGCACGGCTCCCCCTGGAGCCGCTGTCAAAGTTCCGCGCGCCGCGGGAGGGGTGGCGAAGGCATTCGGTCCGTAGGGCGGTCCCGTGGGTGCGGGAGCGGCGCCGCGTCCAGCGCCCAGGCCAGGCCCAAAGCCGCCGCCAAATACCATGATCACGGGCACGGGGCCCTTGGCGTTGGCGGGCGTGCTCACGGTGAGCTGGATATCGACGGCGATTTGCGGGTCGATGGAGTTATCCACATGGCCCACGATTTGGCGGGTTACGATGGGCACGCCGCCGTTCGGATCCCTGGCGAAGCTCACTACGCGCCAGGAGACTTTGGGAACGTTTTTGGGGACGCGGCCATAGACCTCACGATCGAAATCCTCCACGATTTCCGGACGGCGCTGGTTCCACCACATGGCGGCCGTGGTCACCTTCTTGCCGCTCTTCAACAGGAGCGGGTCGGGCAGGTTGGGATAGGGATTGGCCTTGGATTCGTCGTAATTCGCGTAGCTTGGGGAATCGCGGTTACTGCCGTTCTTGCCGGGGCGAAGCTCGGCGATGTGGAGAAGGCCCATGACGCGCTGGTGATCTTCCTCCGAAGTGAGCCGCACCGGGGCGGGCGGACTGCCGGCGGACGGAGCGGCAGCCTGAAAGGCTCTGATCCCGACAGGGACGGCGAGCACTTCCACTAAGGCCAAGCCAAGCGAATATCGAACCGATCGCGATGTGGACACGGATTCCTCCGATGTTAGTTCTGCCCTAAAACTAAATGTGATCCGAACTATATCCGATTTCGGCGCCTGAAATCAACCGGGGACAGTAGCGGCGTCAAAGATAAGTGAGACAGAGCGGCTCCGCCGGGGACCATATCAACGGCAGAGCGGATATGAAGTGTGGAGGCGCCGCGGACGGGCGGAGGAGCATGGCGCGCCAGCCAGTTATTGCCAATCGCAACACCGCATTCCCCGCATCAAATTTATTGATTGGACGGGTTCTTTCGCATCTGGTAACCTGGAGCCAATCTGGTCCTTGGGCGACCTGTCCTACTCCCCGCCGAGAAGTCCCTTTCCACTCAGGAGCGTAAAATATGGCACACGTTGCATTGCTCGGATTTCCGCAGGATCTTGCCAGTCAACTGACCCGGATCCTGCGTGCGGAAACGCATACCGTCGATCGCAAGCGCTACGTCCAGGATTTGTCCAAACGCTACCGGCCCAGCGTGGTCTTCATCTGCGCCGACTCACCGGATTTCGAGGACACCTTAAGCGCGTTGAAGGACGCGGAACCGGATCTTCCGTTCGTGGTCACGACACGCATGCCGGACCCGTCGCAGTGGTTGAACGCGCTCGAGGGGGGAGCGGCGGACTATTGCGGCGCTCCTTTCGAAACCGTCCAGGTGCGTTGGATTATGGCTTCCATCCTGCGCCCGCATGCGGCTAAGGTAGCCGCCTGAGCGCAGCGCGGTCTGATTTCCCTTCCATCCCATGCACGGGCGCGGTCGCCTGATTCCGCGCCCGTTTTTTTGTGATCGCGGGGATAGAAACTTTCGATTGCAGCGGAATTTCGCCGGAGGATACGCTGGAGTATGGCAACAGCGACGCGTATGAATGAGTCGGAATCGCATGTCTCCATGCTCCACCGGATCAGCGGCATTGTAAGTTCGAACCTCTCTGTGGACGAGATGCTGGGAGAGGCGGTCGGGTTGGCGGTACAGGCCACGGGCTGCGACGCGTGCCTGGTGTATCTGGTGGATCACCCGACCGAAGAACTGGTTCTGCGCGCGTCCCAGTTGCCTCACGCCGCGGCGTTGGGGTCGTTGCGCATCCCGATCGGGGAAGGGGTGACCGGGTGGGTGGCGGCGCACCAGGCGGTAGTGGCGCTGAGCTCGGATGCAGGCGACGATCCGCGGTTCAAACGATTTCAGGAACTGGTGGAGGACACTTACCAGGCGTTTCTCTCGGCGCCGCTGGTGAGCAAGGGCGAAGCGATCGGCGTGGTGAACGTGCATCACCGGGAACCGCACGATCATAGCCCCGAGGAAGTGGCCACGCTGGCATTTATCGGCGAGCAATTGGGAGTGGCGATTTCGAGGTCGCTGCTCGAAGAGGAAAAGGAGCGGCTGCTCGAAGAGACCCTGGAAATGAAGCGCGTGCTTGAGACGCGCAAGCTGGTGGAACGGGCGAAGGGTATTCTGCAACGGCAGCGCGCCATGACCGAGGAAGAAGCCTATTTGCACCTGCGCAATCAAAGCCGGCGGATGCGGCGGCCGATGCGGGACTTGGCCGAGGCTATTATTCTGGCGGACGACTTGAATAAGCCGGTGGAGTAGCTACTTCTCTCCCACTGCCAGCATGGTTTCAAAGTACGGGGCTTCGGTTTCGCGGTGCACTACGGCGGTCTCCACGTTCTTGAAGCCGGCGTCCTTCAAGTAACGCTCGATTTCGAGCTCGGTGAAGCCGAGCCACAGGTCGGCATACATCTCGCGGGCTTCCTCGAAATGGTGGCGGTTCAAGTCCAGAATGGCGATGCGTCCGCCGGGCTTGAGGATGCGGTGGGCTTCGGCGATGGCGCGCTCCGGATGGATGGCGTGGTGCAAGGCCTGGCTGAGGAACGCCAGGTCCACCGTGCCGGTGCGAATGGGCACGTCCTCGATGTCGCCGAGGCGGTATTCCAGGTTGGCAATGTTGTGCTTGCGCGCCAGCTCCGAACCAAACTCGACCATTTTTTCGGAATTGTCGATGGCGATTACGCGCTTGGCGCGCTGGGCCATGAGTTGGGAGATGGTTCCTTCGCCGGCGCCCAGGTCCGCAATCGCCATGGGCGGCATGAGCTTGAGGAGCGCTTCGGCGATGCCCTTCCACGACCTGCCGGGAACGTACTGGCGGCCGAACTTGCCGGCCAACTCGTCGAAATAACGCCTCATGCTGTCCTGGCGCTTGCGCAAGACCAGGCGTAGAGCCTGGCGATCCTGCTCGGTTTCGGGAACTTCGGCCGCCGCTTCCCGCAGCAACTCCATCAGGCGGGCGGGCGCTTTCAGGCGATAGAAGGCGTTCTTGCCGGTGCGGCGATCGTCCACCAGCCCGGCCGATTTCAGCAGCGCGAGGCTGGTGGAAACCTGGCTCTGCCCCTTGCCGAGGATTTCCTGGAGCTCTGCCACGGACAACTCTTCCCGCTCGAGAAGGAGCAGGAGCCGAAGCCGGTTCGGATCTGCCGCCAGGCGCAGCGATTTCAGAATTGACGCCATAAGTGAAACCAGATAATATCAATGTATCAAGATTTCACGATACGAGGTTAATAAAATGGGCGCTGAAACGCTGATCCGGACCGATTTCAAGGTGGCAGACGCGACGCTGGCGGATTGGGGACGAAAGGAAATCTCCATCGCCGAATACGAGATGCCCGGCCTGATGGCCATCCGGCGGAAATACGCGGCGGAGAAGCCGCTGGCGGGCGTGCGCATCACCGGCTCGCTGCACATGACGATTCAGACGGCGGTGCTGATTGAGACGCTGGTGGAGCTGGGAGCGTCAGTGCGCTGGGCGAGCTGCAACATTTTCTCGACGCAGGATCACGCCGCAGCGGCTATCGCGGCCGCCGGAGTGCCGGTCTTCGCGTGGAAGGGCGAATCGCTCGAAGATTACTGGTGGTGCACCTACCAGGCGATCTGCCATGCGGACGGACAAGGCCCGCAGTTGATTGTGGACGATGGCGGCGACGCCACGCTCCTGATCCACAAGGGCTACGAACTGGAAAACGGCGGCGGCTGGGTGAATTCCGCCTCGGACAGCCACGAGGAGGACGTCATCAAGAGCCTGTTGAAACGGGTCCACGCGGAGAGCCCGAACCGCTGGCGCGAAATCGTGAAAGCCTGGCGCGGCGTCTCCGAGGAGACCACCACGGGCGTGCACAGACTCTACAAGATGCAGGAAGCGGGCACGCTGCTGGTTCCGGCGATCAACGTCAACGATTCGGTGACGAAATCGAAATTCGATAATCTCTACGGCTGCCGCGAATCGCTGGCCGACGGCATCAAGCGCGCCACGGACGTGATGGTGGCGGGCAAGGTGGCGGTGGTTTGCGGATACGGCGACGTGGGCAAGGGCTGCGCGCATTCGCTGCGCGGCATGGGCGCGCGAGTGGTGGTCACCGAGATCGACCCAATCAACGCCCTGCAGGCGGCCATGGAAGGCTTTGAAGTGACCACGCTTGAAGACACGCTGGGGCGCGGCGACATCTACGTCACCTGCACGGGCAATTGCGACATTGTCCGCCTCGAGCACATGGAGAAGATGAAGGACCAGGCGATTGTGTGCAATATCGGCCACTTCGATAACGAAATTCAGGTGGACCGGTTGAACGCCTCCGGCGCGGCGAAAAAGAACATCAAGCCGCAAGTGGACATGTACACATTCGCGGCCGGGCACACGATTTTCATCCTGGCCGAAGGACGGCTGGTGAACCTGGGCTGCGCGACGGGCCACCCCAGCTTCGTCATGAGCAACAGCTTTTCGAACCAGACGCTGGCGCAGATCGACCTCTGGCGGAACCGCGACGAGTACAAGCCGGGCGTTTACACGCTTTCGAAGAAGCTGGACGAGGAAGTGGCGCGGCTGCACCTGGAGAAGATCGGCGTGAAGCTGACCGCGTTGACGCCCAAGCAGGCCGGCTATCTGGGCGTGCCGGTGGAAGGGCCGTACAAACCGGACCACTACCGGTATTGAACGGCGGGCCGTGATAAATTGGAGAAACATCATCCCCTAGGGAGGAAGAACTTGGCAGATACTCGACGACATCTTTTTACGTCCGAATCGGTTACGGAAGGGCATCCGGACAAGATCGCGGATCAGATTTCAGACGCCGTGCTGGACGCGGTACTGGCGGACGACCCGATGGGGAGGGTGGCTTGCGAGGTTCTAGTGACCACCGGCATTTGCATTGTGGCCGGCGAGATCACCACCACGACGTATGTGGACGTTCCGCGGATCGCGCGCGGCACCATCGACTACGTGGGCTACAACGACGCCACGTATGGGTTCGACGCCCACACCTGCGGGGTGCTTAACCTGATCCAGTCGCAGTCGCCGGATATCTCGATGGGCGTGGATACGGGCGGGGCGGGCGACCAGGGCATGATGTTCGGTTTTGCGTGCGACGAGACGCCGGAGTTGATGCCGCTGCCGATCATGATGGCTCACAAGCTGGTGCAGCGGCTTTCCGTCGCGAGGCGCGAAGGGGTTCTCGATTTCCTTCGCCCGGACGGCAAGAGCCAGGTGAGCGTGGAGTACGTAGGCGGGGCTCCGAAGCGCATTGACGCGGTGGTGATTTCCACACAGCACAGCGCCGAGGTGGGGATCGATGAGTTGCGCCGGGCGGTCAAGAAACACATCATCGACCCGGTGGTTCCCTCCGGCATGGTGGATTCGCAAACCAAATACCACATCAACCCGACCGGCCGCTTCGTGGTGGGCGGGCCGCACGGCGATACCGGACTGACGGGCCGCAAGATCATCGTGGACACCTACGGCGGCATGGGCCGTCACGGCGGCGGGGCGTTCTCCGGCAAGGACCCGACCAAGGTGGACCGTTCGGCGTGCTACATGGCGCGGTATATTGCCAAGAACATCGTGGCGTCGAAACTGGCCAGCCGGTGCGAAGTGCAGCTTGCCTATGCGATTGGCGTGGCCGATCCGGTTTCGGTGATGGTGGACACGTTCGGCACGGGGTTGATTGCGGACGAGCGCTTTACGGAACTGGTGCGCGAGAATTTCCAACTGACGCCGCGGGGGATTATCGAAACGCTGCGTCTGCGGCGGCCGATCTACCGCAAGACGGCGGCGTTTGGGCATTTCGGGCGGACCGAAGATACGTTCACTTGGGAAGCGGCGGACAAGGCCGAGGCGTTGAAGGAACAGGCGGCCGTGGCGGCGGTGGCGAAGTAGGGGAGAGGTCGGAACGGGGCTACCCGTTTTCGACGCGCGCTTTGATATCCGAGTACGCCGCATCGATGAGCCTGCTTAGCGCCGCTGCGTCTGAGGCCGTTCCCGGTTTCAGCTTCACATGACGCATGAACCTGCCCGTGCCCTGCAACAAGCGGGCCGGGTCGGGCAGCGCCGCGCCGTGAAAGAACCCCACGTTTACGTGCGAGGTGAATACATCCACGTAGCCGAAGGGCGCATCGCCCAGGCATGCCACCGGACAGCCGTCATGCAAGAGCTCCCGGACTTCGTCCCCGCACCTTCGCATTACCTCAAACCAGCGATGCGCGATGGCTCCCAATTCACCTGCATGTCCGTTCATCCACGCGTCGATGGCGGGATGCCGCTCGACAGCGCCATCGAACCGTAGCAATTCCGTTCTCATCGCCGCTCTACTTTCTGCTTCGAAATCTATGGCAGGTCATTGCAATCCATTATCGTGCCTGCTGTGGCCTTCCTCACGTCAACCCGACCGGACGCTGTACGGCAGTCTCATTTCCGGGAACGCCCGCCATTCGGGCGCGTATCATTCTTCATGATGGCGAATATCACACCCTTCGCGGCGGCGGCGATTGCGGCCCTTCTGGCGGGCTGGACTCCGGCATCGGGCCAGACGATCGATAAACTTCAACTCCACAAAGTGCAGGCCGAGGCCGCCGAGTACCGCGGAACCAAGGCCATCCACATCGCGCAAACGGCCGGCGCGCAAGGGGAGGATACTCTCGCCATCGTGCGCGGGCTTGAGCTGCAGGATGGCGCGATTGAAGTGGATTTGGCGGGCGCGCCTGCGCCAGGCGCGTTCGGAGACGCGCGCGGCTTCATCGGCGTGGCGTTCCGCGTTCAGCCCGACGCTGCGAAGTTCGAGTTGCTTTATCTTCGCCCGACCAACGGCCGCGCGGAAGACCAGCTTCGCCGGAACCATTCCACGCAGTACTCTTCGTTTCCGGACTGGCCATGGCAGCGCACGCGCCAGGAAACGCCCGGACTCTACGAGTCCTACGTGGATCTGGAACCGGGCGTGTGGACCCACGTCAAGATTGTTTTGGCCGGCGGCAAGGCCCGTCTCTATGTCCAGGGCGCCGGGCAGCCGTGCCTGATTGTCAACGATTTGAAACTCTCCCCGGCGAAAGGGGGGATCGGTCTTTGGACGGGTCCCGGCACCGACGGCTACTTCGCGAATCTGCACGCGGCCCCGGCGCCCTGATCGTGGGATCGTTCAGACCACGCGCAGGACTGCGACGGTCGCGTCATCGGTCTGGCATCCGTGGGAGAAGCGGTCCATGGAGTCGAAGATGCGCTCGACCTGAGCTTCGGCGCCTGCCGGGCAGCGCGGGGGCCGGGCGGCGGCCGCATTCAAGAGGCCGGGAACGCCCCATTCTTCGCCCTCGGGATTCGTCGCTTCCACCACTCCATCGGTGTAGGCGATGAGCAGATCGCCGGGAGTGAGCCGGAGGACGCTCTCCTCATAGCGGGAATTGGGGAACATTCCAATAGGGCTCCGGTTGGTTCCAGCCGATGGACCGAGCCGCCTTCGCGAACAATTATCGGGGGATTGTGTCCCGCATTCACGTATCGCAGCGTGCGCGCCGCCGGGTCTAAGAGGCCGTAGAACAGCGTCGCATAACGATCCGCGGACGAGGAAGCGTACGCCTGGACGTTGACGACCTTGAGTAGGGCGGCCAAATCGGTTGGTGTGAACCATGCGGCGGTGCGAAGCGAGGACTGGACGCTCGCCATCGTGAGTGCAGCGGCGAGACCTTTGCCGGATGCGTCGCCGACGGCCAGGGCGAGGCGGTCCCCGGCGAGGGGGATGAAATCGTACCAATCGCCGCCAAGGGCTTTGAGTTGGCGGCACCGCGCGGCGTAGTCCAGGGGGCCGGCGCCCAAGGCGGGACCCTGCATAAACCGCTGCTGGACATCGCAGGCATGCACCCAATCCTGACTCACGTCAACCACTGCATCTTCGAGCGTCATATCCCAACCTCCACTGGTGGGTCGGCGCAGGTGCGCGAAAATCGACATTGTGGAGCGATTTGCGACCGGAATAATTTTCCCCAACGGATGTCGAGAACCGCGCGATGGTTCCGACCAGCAAATGAAAGGAGACAACGGAATGAAATACATTCTGATGATGTCGGGCACGAAAGCGGGTGTCGATGGGTATCACGCCTGGGCGGCAAGAGATATCGAGGCGCACATGGCGGTGCTCCGGAGCATTACGAAGGAGCTGACCGAGTCCGGGGAGTTCGTGGCGACGCAGCCGCTGGCCGGACCGGTTGAAGCCAGGGTTGTGCGTGGCGAGAGGAACGGCCTGCCGGTGACGGACGGCATCTTCCCCGAGTCGAAGGAGTTTCTGCTGGGCTACTGGATGGTGGACGTGGCGACTCCGGAACGCGCTTACGCCATCGCGGGGCGGATTTCGGCGGCGCCGGGGCCCGGAGGGATTCCGACTAACATGCCGATTGAGGTGCGGCGGTTGGCGAGTCCCACAGGAGGGAGACAATGAAATACATTCTGATGATGAACACGATGAGGGCGGAGCAAGGGGTCCCCAACTGGCCGAGGGCGGACTTGCAGGCGCACATCGCGTTCATGAAAAAGCTGGGCCAGGACCTACGCGAGTCCGGGGAACTCGTCTTGGCGGAGGGGCTGTCATTTCCCGATCGGGCCAGGCTGGTGCGGGCCGGCAAGGATGGTGCACCCGTCACGGACGGCGTGTTCCCCGAATCCAAGGAATTTCTTGCGGGCTTCTGGATTGTCGATGTAGAAACGGCGGAGCGGGCTTATGCGATCGCGGCCCGCGCTTCGGCGGCGCCGGGCCCCGGCGGAGCGCCGTTGAACATGCCGATTGAAGTGCGCCCGGTGATGAGCGCGCCGCCGCAGGAAATGATGTAGCGGGAGCGGACATGTCCAAACCATGGGACGCCGCGTCCGAGCGCCTGCTGCGGCAACTTGCGCCGCAGGCGCTCGGCGTGGTGGCGCGACGATTTCGCGACTTCGCGTCGGCTGAGGACGCCGTGCAGGAGGCGATGTTAGCGGCGTTCACGCAGTGGCCGGTAGAGGGGATTCCCGAGAATCCGCGCGGCTGGCTGATCCAGGTGGCATCGCGCCGCATGACCGACCAGGTGCGCAGCGAGATTGCCCGCCGTCAAAGGGAGACCGCGGCGGCGAGGGATGTGGAGACCGTGGAGGCGGCCGGCGAGATCGAGATTGAAACGGACATGGACCCGGACGACACGCTGATTCTTCTGTTTCTGTGCTGCCACCCGGCGCTTACTTCGTCTTCCGCGATTGCGCTAACGCTACGGGCGGTGGGCGGCTTGACGACGGCGGAGATTGCCAGAGCATTCCTGGTTCCGGAGGCGACCATGGCGCAGCGGATCAGCCGCGCGAAGCAGAGCATCAAGGCTTCGGGCGTGCCATTCCGTTTGCTTTCCTGGCAGGAGCGGGCCGAACGGCTGCCGGCGGTCCTGCATGCGCTCTACCTGATCTTCAATGAGGGATACGCCAGCAGCAGCGGTGCGAGCCTGCAACGGCTGGATTTGGCGCATGAGGCGATCCGGTTGACTCGCTCGGCGAAAGCGCTGCTGCCCGACAATGCGGAAGTCGCCGGCCTGCTGGCGCTCATGTTGTTGACCGACGCCCGCCGCGCGGGGCGGACAGGGCCTGACGAGGAATTGATCCCGCTTAACAAACAAAACCGGACTCTGTGGGACCGGGCCGAGATCGCTGAAGGAATCGAGCTGCTCACCGCGGCGCTATCGCAAGGGTCGGTGGGCCTGTACCAGTTGCAAGCGGCGGTGGCCGCGGTTCATGACGAAGCGGCGCGGGCGGAAGACACGGACTGGCCGCAGATCCTGGCGCTATACGAGCTGTTGAAACGGGTGTCTCCGAGTCCCATGGCGACGCTCAACCATGCGATTGCGACGGCCATGGTACACGGCGCGGAGAGAGGGCTCGAGCTGCTCAAGACGCTCGATAGCGACGCGCGGCTCACCGAGCGACACCGTCTGGACGCGGTTCGCGCGCACTTGCTCGAAATGCTCGGGGACCGGGAAAACGCCATCAAGCACTACAGGACCGCGGCCGAACGGACGATGAGCATACCGGAACGGAATTATCTGATGACGCAAGCGTCCCGGCTTGAGGAGAGCCCGCGAAGCTTAGATGGGAAGACGACAGATCTGGGATAACGCGAAAAGCCGCCACTGGAACGCTACTTCTTTTGCGGCGCCGGGTTGATATAGGGGAAGCGAGGCTCACCCGCTTGATTTGAGAGGCCGGCGCCGACCGGCTGTATCTTACTGAATTAAGAACCCTGTAGGCGAGTCCATGCTCGCTAGTCCATAACCAGGTTAACTTTGGAGGACTAGATTGGGCACTACGGATCGCTCACAATTTTACTGGAGCCCTTGTCATGCAAAAAAGAGCGGTATACTTGCGCGTCCGCGCACCGAGATTCCAGGTTTGGAAGGCCATCCTGGTTGCGGTTCTATCGTCTTGCCTGGCCGGCTTGTGCCTGGCGCAGACAACGGTCTCGACAACGGCGTCGACAACGGCGTCGGAATTGCCGGTAGTGGTGAGTCCCAACGTACTGATATTCCGGCAGGCCGGAAGCGTGACGCCAACCGCCCAAACGTTGGCTGTCTCGGTAAGGAAGGGGACTCTGGGAGCGCTGACCGTTACCACCTCCGGCGGCAGTTGGCTGACAGCGACCGCCACCGGCGCCACGGTATCCGTTTCGGTGAACACAGCGGGCCTGGCCTCCGGGAAGTACAGCGGAGCGGTGGGGATCGCCGCGGCGGGGTTCGTCAGCGCCAATGTGGACGTATCCCTTACGGTTTCCGGCAATAATGTCATCGTCGATCCGGAGAAGCTCAATTTCACCGCTATGGTCGGCGGAGAGGCCGATCCCAATCCGAAGATGGTGGACGTGTACAACGAGATCGGCTCCGCGTTTAACTGGACAGCCACGTCGGACCAAACCTGGCTGACGATCAGCGCGACCACCGGCTCAGGCAAGTCGTCAATTGGGGTTTCCGTCAATCCCGCGAAGCTGACTGCCGCGGGGAGTTTCACCGGTCACGTCACGGTGACCGACACCAGCAATTCGACGACGGCGACCGTCACGGTGAACCTGACGGCAACTGCGCCGGCGCCGCCCAGCTTCCAGATGGGTCCGTATCTTAACCAGCCTGGGGTGCTGTATTTCGTGGCGGACACGAACCTGGCAACCCTGGCTCCGAAGATTTTCTACGGCAGAAACCTGGGCGGCGGGGGACCGCTGAGCTTCACGCTGTCGAGCACGGTAATCTCTCCCACGGGTGGGACATGGCTCGCCTTCACGCCGGCTTCGAATACTACGCCGGGGCTCACGAAGGTCACCGTCAACCCGGCGGGACTTGCGCCCGGCGCCTATAGCGCGACAATTTCCGGAGTTGCAACGGAGCCTGCCGGCGTCACGGGAGGCGCCCTGAAGGCCCAGGTGACGGTGTATCTGGTTGTCCTTGGTAACCCTGCCATTCGTTTGGATCGTAAGTTCATGCGGTTCACGTCTTCGACCGCAGTGACTCCCCCGGCGCCGTCGCCCGCGTCTGAAACCGCGACCTTCGTCACCAGGAACGCGTCGGGCTATCCGTTTACGGCGGCCGCCACGACATCTACAGGCGGCAGTTGGCTATCGGTCACGCCGACCAGCGGCACGGCCCTCAGCGGCGGCACGATTGCGGTTTCCGTGGTCTCCTCAGCGGTCGCCGGACTTGCGCCGGGCTTTTACACCGGGAAGGTGCAGGTGAATTTCACGGGCGGCGCGCCCACCGCGCAGCGGACCATTGGAGTGGGATTGCGCGTTTACGGCCCAAGCGCCACGCCGGTGCTGGTGGTGAATCCGGGCGGCGTCCTGTTCGTAGCCACGGCCGGCGGCGCGAACCCGGCAGCGAAGGATCTGAAGGTGCGCTCCGAGGGCGTTGGGACCGCGGGCCTGGCCTTCACCGCTTCGACCGCGGTTTCCACACCCAGCGGCGGCTCATGGCTGAGCACGAGCGTTACTTCGGGCACCGCGACATCCACGGCGACCGATGTTCCGATCTCCGTCAACACCACGGGTCTGGCGGCAGGCGTCTACACCGGCGCCGTGAGCTTCACGCCCGCTCCCGCCAGTAATGCGGCGGTGCAGATCGTCAATGTGTATCTGATTGTGACCAAGACCGCGATCGCAGTCGACAGAGAGCCCGGCTCCTTGACCGGCGCCGCGCCGTTGGCGGCCGAAGCGGCATTCCGCGGGGCGAAACTGGCGGCGTCCACCGTTACGTTCGCCGCGGGACCGCTGTACGCGCTCATCATGGGACCATCGGACAATTTCACCTGGTCCACGGACTCAGCGATGGATGTCACAGTCACCCTGGTCGATTCGGCCGGCAATGCCGTGCCTGGCGCGACCGTGATCCTGAGCAGCTCCAATGGCGAGCCGGACATCACGATGGACGACCTGGAGAACGGGAGTTATTCCTGTCTCTTCCAGCCGGCGGCGGGCGGAACCGTGACGCTAAGCGTGGCCGCCCAGGCGAGCGATAGCACGGGCGCGCTGTTCCAAGCCTCGGGGTCCGTGGTGACGGGCGATGTGGAGTCCGCCACTGATGTCTTGACGCCGGTCTATGCCGACGGCGCGGTGGGAGCCGCAAGCTTCGCGCCGCAACCCACGCCGCTTACTCCCGGCGGCCTGGTTTCCCTGTTTGGAACCAACATCGCGGGTTCGGGCGGAGTGGCCACGGTTGTGCCGCTGCCGTCCAGCCTTGGCGCTGCGTCGGTCACCATCGGCGGCGTAGCGGCTCCCTTGTTTGCGGCATTCCCGGCAAGCGAAACCGGCGGGCTGGACCAAGTCAATCTACAGGTACCGGTCGAGCTGGACGGGCAGCCGGAAGCGGACATCGTGGTCACGAGCAATGGAGTGGTTGGGGCGCCGCAAACCGTAGCGCTGGGCGCGGCCCCGGCGTTCTTCACGCTGAATGAAGGCGGCACGGGGGACGGCGTTTTCCTCCATACCAATGGCGTCACGCTCATCACTGCCGCGGATCCGGCCGCAATTGGAGAAGTGATCGTACTCTACGCCACCGGGCTGGGCGATGTGCAGGCAGCCGTGTCCACCGGGTCCGCGGCGACTGCGGCGGATAAGGCAAGCGGCAGCGTCAGCGTGACCATCGGCGGGGCGCCGGCGACGGTCCAGTATGCCGGACTGGCGCCGTACCTAGTGGGAGTTTATCAGATCAACGTGGTAGTGCCCAAGGGATTGCCGGCAGGAGAGAACAGCGTGGTCGTGTATCTAAATGGCATTCCGGCAACGGGCCAAGCCACGGTTGAAGTGCAGTAAGTCGCTTCCGGTGTTCGCCGAACACCGCGATATGCATGGCCCGGCGGCAGCGCCGGGCCACAACCTTTGTACGATGACTGGAACTGAGACCTTATGCGCATCGTAAAACCACTTGCCGCCGTGCTACTCGGAACGCTTGCCCTGGCCGCTGCCGAGCGTCCACCTGCCACCGTTCAGACTGTCATCCGCGCTGCGCGCGATAGCGCCAGCAGCGCCAACACCAGCGGCGGGGTGACGCAGTATCTTGTGGCGCTTCCGCAATTAGCGTACGGGGCGGGGTGGCAAACCCAGTTCGTCGTCGCGAATACCGGCAGCGCCGCCGCCGAAGTCACGCTATATTACTTCGACGATAATGGCAATCCACTGAACGTGCCCTTTAGCGGAGTATCCTCGACCAGCACCACGCTCACAATTCCGGCCAACGGCATGCAAATCATAGAGCCGGACTGGCAGACCAGCGCGAACACCGATGGTTGGGCTGCGGTGGTCTACACAGCCACGGGCATCAAGGTCCAAGGCGTCTTCCTGTGGACCAACCCCGGCCCGCCCGTCGTATACTCGCAGGGCGCCGTCCCCATCATCGATCAGTCCGGGGCTGAGTGCGTGATTCCCCTGCCGGGAAGCATCACTTACACGCTGCCCTTCGACGAAACGGGAACCAATTTTTCCGGATACGGCTTTGCGAACACCACCGATAGCCCGGTGACCATGACATTGACTTTCTACGATCCGAACGGCAACACGCTCGGGACGTACAGCCAGCAACTCGCGGCGTTCGCGCACACTTCGTTTCTGCTCAGTAGTACCAGCCTCAACCTGCCACAGCTCGCAGGCAAGATGGGCACCATGGCGCTGAGCGGTCAAGGGGTGGTGCAAATGGGCTTCCGCTTCACGCCGAATTTCGCGTTCACTACTTGGCAGCCATAAAGACAGGCGCTGGCCAAGTCACGGGTTTACGTAAGTGAGTAAGTCACTAGCGTTGTATCGTGATATGCTGGTTCGAAATCGGGCTGCGCGGAGCGCCCCGGTAAGGAGACAGGCGTGAGCATTCGAGACTTCCTGGCCAAGCAGTTCATTGACGTCATTCAATGGACCGACACGGATGAAACGCTCCTGGCCTACCGCTATCCCATGCAGGATATGGAGATTCAGAACGGCGGGCAGCTCACGGTCCGCGAGTCGCAGGCGGCGCTTTTCGTCAATGAAGGCCGGATTGCCGACGTCTTCGGCCCGGGTCTCTACACCCTGACGACCCGCAACTTGCCGTTGCTGACGGACCTGATGAATTGGGACAAGGATTTCGAATCGCCATTCAAATCCGACGTCTATTTCTATTCCTTGCGCCAGCGCCTGGACCAGAAGTGGGGCACGGCCACTCCCATCACCATCCGCGACAAGGAATTCGGCGCCGTGCGCCTGCGCGGTTACGGCATTTATTCGTACCGCATCGCCAATGCGCGAGTTTTCTATGCCAATGTGAGCGGCACGCGCGACGCTTACTACGCTTCGGAACTGGACGGGCAGCTTCGCAATACGATTGTGGCGAAGATGACGGATATCTTCGCGCCCAGCGAAGTGGCCTTTGTGGACATGGCCGCGAATCAGGCCCAGCTTGCGGAGAAGATCGCCGCCGGGTTGAAGCCGGCGTTCGATAGCCTTGGCCTGGAACTCTGCCAGTTCGTGGTGGAGAGCCTTTCGCTGCCGGACGAGTTGCAGAAGGTGCTGGACCAGCGCATCGAAATGAATATGGCCGGCGAGCCGGCGCGATATGCCCAATTCCTGGCGGCGCAGGCCCTGCCCATCGCCGCCGCCAACCCGGGTGGCGCGGCCGGCGCGGGGGTTGGGCTGGGCGCCGGTCTGGCAATGGCGCAGAACATGATGGGCGCTCTCAAAGCTCCGGTGGCTGCGCCTGCGGCGGCGCCGGCGGATTCCAAGTTCTGCGTGGATTGCGGCGGGTCCATGCCGAAGCGGGCGAAATTCTGTCCGGATTGCGGCAAGCCACAGCTATGAACTGCCCATCCTGCGGCGCGCCGCTCAGCCTGGCCGGCGACCAGGAGAGCCTCAGTTGCGATTACTGCAAGTCCATTTACCTGCCGGAGCAGGATGACGAAGGCGTGCGCGTGCTGGACCAGGCAGACGTCTCCTGCCCCATCTGCGCGATTCCGTTAATGCACGCCATCCTCGGCCGGCAGCGCATCCTTGTCTGCCGCCACTGTCGAGGCATGCTGGTACCCATGGACGGTTTCCTGGCGTTGATCGGGGAGTTGAAGGCCGTCCACACCAACCGGGTCGTGCCGCATACGCCCGACCGCAGAGAGCTTGACCGGCGGATCGCATGCCCGCAGTGCCAGCGGCGCATGGAGACCCACTATTACAGCGGGCCCGGCAATGTCGTGATCGACGATTGCGAGACCTGCCTCGTGAATTGGCTCGATCACGGCGAGCTGATGAGGATTGTCGAGTCCCCGGATCACACTTACGGCGAGGAATCCGGCGAGGGCCGCGCCGTCCACCCCGACTGGTAGAGCCGGCGTGTTGCCCGGCCGGGACCGTTTCCGGTAGTGTGAGAACCGGGCGTGAAAATTGTTCCCATCCCCGGCGCAACCAAGCTTGATCGCCTCGAAGAGGACCTGGGAGCGCTCGATGTCGAGTTGACGCCCGAGGATCTCGCTGCCATCGGGAGCGCCTCCTCACGCAGCGAGCTGGCAGGAGCGCGTTATCCGGAATCGCACCAGAAGCTGGTGGGCCGCTAGGCGCGGTCAACGTTTGTGGCAGCACATGTCGATGACTATGGTGCTGGCCAGGATCAAGACCGGATCTTCGCTGTCGACGATGTCTACGCCGTAAGTGTCCGCCAGGGAAAACCACTGTTTGGAGATTTGGGCCACTTGCCCGCCATCTCGAGATACTGAGTATTCGTGGTCGGACAGGTCGCCGTGCGCTTCCAGATCGCCCTGAGCGTCGACGTGGATGTCGAAGGTGCAGTGGAAGAGGGTGAACATCTCCTTCTTGATGGTGGCGACGTGTCTGTCACCGCGGTACAGCTCGTAGGTGGGCCCCCATGAGGCGAGCTTCTGCGCGATGAAGAGCAACTCGTTGCCTTGAGGGTCCTCAAACGAGAGCTTGTGGCCGAGGCTGAAGACCTCGCCATTGACAAAGAAGGCGTCTTCCCCCTTTTCGTTGCGAATGGCGAACTTGTCTCCGAGCGAGAAGACCTTCTGCTTCATGACATAGCGCATACAGTCCCATAGTTTCGCAGTACCGCGGCCCGGATGGCAAGGGGAGGTGTGCGACGTGGCTGCGGATTGCTATTCTGGGAAGCGGACACAATCCTTATGCGAATTCATCCTCTCACTGTCGTGCTGGCGCTGCTGTTGGCGGCGGCGGCCATTCCTCTTCCCGCGCTAGAGAACGGCGGGTACCTGAAAACCAGGGTCGATCCCGGCCGGGCAGGGGTCTTCATCGATGGGAAGTACGTCGGACCTGCCGGAAACTTTGGCGTCGCCAGGAAGTATGCGGTTACGGCCGGCGAGCACGAGGTCACGCTGTCTGAACCTCGCTACAAAGAAGTGGTCAAGAAGGTCACGATTCAAGCCGGCAAGACCACGGAGCTGGTCGAGAACATGGACTGGGCCCCCGGTTACCAGTTCCAGTCGCCGTACGGCCTTTGGGAGGCGCTGCCGCCTGCAAAGCCGGTGTTCGGAACCCTGCGCACCGTCTGCCCGGATAAGTTCGCGGCGGTTTATGTAAACGGCAGGTTCGTAGGCCACTCCGGAGAGTTCGACAACCCGGTCCAGGGCCTCCTGTTGAACCCAGGCTCATACGCGGTAAAGATCGTTCCCGTGAGCCGTGGACAGGGTCATGCAGAGCAAGTCCGGGTTGAAGCGAACAAGGTTGTAGTCGTCCGCTGGCAGAACTGACGTTATGCGAGTTGCGGGTCACGATCGTCGATCGTGGCGCTGACCAGTTCCACCAATTCCGCTGCGATGGGGCCCGGCAGTTCGTCATGGGTCAGACTTTCGCATAACGCGATCGAGTCGACGATGCGACTCAGCCGGCGCCATCCGTCGGGCAGCCTGCCTCCTGCGTGCCGGTAGCCTTCGGAGAAGTGGGGCTCGGCGACCGGACGCGACTTACGTTCGTAACGGAGGAAGTGGCCGACATCGGCCAATGGAGATCCGGAGAGGGCAAACTCCCAGTCGAGGACAGCAGCCACCGTCCACGATCCCGCAAGCTGGCGCACGATGACATTGCGCTTGCCAAAATCGCCGTGAATGAGACACCTCTCATTCTCCAGGCCGGCTAGTTCCGCGGCGTAAGACCAAACCAGGGCAAGGGTCCGTTCGCGCAAGGCCGGTTCCATGCGGCCCCGGAGATTCGGCGACGCAAGACACAACTCGGCAAACCTCGGGACTGGATTCGCGCCTTCGAGAAGCGGATGCAACACGGCCGGTCCAGGCCCGAGCCATCCGGAACGATCAAAAGTCGTCGCGCCGATTCGCGCCAAGGTCTGGCCCACGGCGTAGGCGGCCTGCGACCGCGCGTTTTCCATGCGCTTGAGCTCGCGAAACTCGATTCCTTCGATATAGCGGAACAGGACGAAGGGCGGAATCTCATTCAGTCCGCCGGGCTCCGCATGGAGCGCTTCGGGAACCGGGACAGAGTTCCGAATCGTTCTTAGCAGATCGAGTTCCTTTTGGCAGAGCGACGGATCGTGCTCGTAGATGCGCAGCACAACCCGATCCGCCATGGAATCGAGCTTGAGTACGAAATTCGCGTTGCGCAGGCTTTCGAGCGGCCGCGCGTCGATCAGGCGCCGGTGCGGAAAAGCGCGGCCCACGATCTGGTTCAGGATGTGCGCCGGAAGACCGCGGCGCGGCTCGGTCCGGACCCAGCGCGATTCAGTTGGCGCGCCCTCGATCATCGGCTCATGATCCCCGATTCGCCACCGGCCGCCAGCAGCGGTTCGAGCAGGCGGTCGGCAAGGAAGCGGACTACCGGCACGGCCACGCCGTCGCCGGCCAGGTGATAGGCCTCGTTGTAGTTTTCGGGCAGCCGGTAGCTGTCCGGCAAGCCCATGAGGCGCGCCGCCTCGCGCGGAGACAGCAGGCGGGACCGCACGCGGCGCCCTTCGACAACCAGGACGGATTGACGGCTAGACCCGCCGACGGGCGTGCGCAGGCAGCCAGAGACGCCGTCGAAGCGAACCTCCGCGCGCTGCACGCTGTTGCCGTTTTCGTCCGTGCGCGTCCGCTTGTAGATGGCTCCGAACATCCGAAGGCCGGCGCTTTTGGCGATTTCGACCTTGCGGCGGTGGAGCGGAGCCATCAAGGACAACAGCCGCGCCGTCTCCGCCGCGGTATGCCAGACGACGCCGCGCGGCGGGTCTTCGATCGATTCGGAAAACGTGGAGGTTCGCGGCGCGGGCTCCGGGAGCTTCCACCACACCCAGGCGGCCTGCGACCGCGGCGACAGTTTTTCCTGCGCGCCGGCGAGATGCGATGGATGCCACAGCGGATCGGGCCCGGCTGCCACCACGGACGCGGGTAGGGCGCGGCGTCCATGAACACCGACGATGAAAAGGCGGGGCCGCGATTGCGGCAGGAAGCGCACGGCATCCATCACCACGGCGCCGAAACGATATTCACCTTCCGCGAGAGCCGCGCCGATAGCCGCGAAATCCTCTCCACCGTGCGAAGTGAGCGCGCCGCAAACATTTTCAAGTACGACGATGGACGGCGCGCGGCCCTCCGCGGCCAGCGCCCGCATGAGCCGCCAGAACGGCCAGACCGTGCCTGAGCGCCGGCCCCGCAGCCCCGCGCAGGCGCCCGCCAGGGACAGGTCCTGACACGGAAACGAGGCCCACGCCAGATCGGCGCGGCCGGGAAGGTCAGCCGCCGTCAGCGCGCCGACGTCCGCAACCGTAAGATGCCGGTCACCCCAGTTGGCGGCGTAACCGGCGGCCTTCTTCGCGTCGTTATCGTTCGCGAAAAGACACTCCCATTCTTCGCCCAAACCGGCGCGCGCCATGCCGCCACCCGCGAAGAACTCGTAGAACGACGGCATGGATAGACCCAATTCTACCGCTCTCTTACGTTCGCGGCTCGGCTCGGCGTTTGCGCTGAACTTGACATCCCCGCCTTCATCCTTCACGCTGAACGGTGATGCCCATCTTGCAAGTGATCGTCCTGGCGTTGGTCCAGGGCCTCACCGAATTTCTGCCGGTCAGCAGCACGGCGCATCTTTACCTCACTTCCTGGCTTCTGGGGTGGCAGACCGAGGCGCTCCAGTTCGATATCATGCTGCACATCGGGACCCTGCTAGCGGTCCTGATTTACTTCTTCCGCGACTGGCTCCAAATTATCGGCCAAGGCTTCGGAATCCGCGTCGGGTCGAACCAGGAACTCAAGCACAATCACATGCTGCTGTGGCTGATGGCTATCGGGACCGTGCCGGTGGCAGTGGCCGGCGCGCTGTTCCAGAAGCAGGCGGACACCACCTGGCGGAATCCCATGGTAATGGGCGTCATGCTGGTGGCCATTGGCGCGCTGATGTGGTACGCCGAAAACGTAAGCCAGAAGCAGCGCGGCCTGGCCACCGTCAACCTGCCGGATTCCCTGGCCATCGGCGCGGCGCAGGCCTTGGCCGTGGTTCCGGGGTGTTCGCGCAGCGGCATCACCATTACGGCGGGACTGTTCCGCAACCTGGACCGGGAAACGGCCGCCCGCTTCTCGTTTCTGCTTTCCACTCCGGCCATTGGCGGCGCGGCGGCCCTGACGCTCTGGCACATGCACAAGGAGCACCTGCTGCACGGGCTTTTCACGGCTCAATTTGTGGTGGGAGTCGGGGTGAGCGCGGTGACGGGCTGCGTGGTGATCGCCTGGTTTCTGCATTATTTGGGACGCTACGGTTTGCGTCCATTCGCCTACTACCGCATTATTTTTGGCATAATAGTAATCGCTCTGGCTTTCATCCGCCCGCCAGCGTGATGAAGCTTCTATCGCCGACGCAGTCCAGGCGGCTGAACGAAGTCACGGGGATTCTGTTTCTGTCCCTGGGCATCGTGACGCTGTTGAGTCTGGCCTCCTACCGTGCCCAGGATCCCTCCTGGGACACGGCCTCCGTTTCCCGTCCGCTCAATCTCATCGGCTATCCGGGCGCGTACCTCTCCGACCTCCTCTTTCAAGCCTTCGGCGCGGTGGCGTTTCTGTTTCCCGTGATGGTGCTGGCGCTCTCCTGGAGGTGGCTCCGCTCCGTGCCAATTGAAGCCGGCGCGGCCAAAGTTTTCGGCGCCGCGCTGCTCACGGTGAGCCTCGCCGCGGCGTTCTCTTTTCTGCCCTTGCCGCTCTACGGCGGAACCATACGATTGGGCGGGACTCTGGGCCTGCTGGTGGCCGGCTACCTGATCGACACGCTCAATCTGGCGGGAGCGCTGGTGGCGACCGCGACGGCGGGAATCGTCTCCGTCTACCTGGTTTCGACATTCAGCGTTGCCCGTTTCGGCGCCTGGTTCGCGCGCCCGGCCGCCTGGTGGGAGCGCCAGCGCGAAGCCTGGAGCGAGTGGCGCGAGGAACGGCGACGGCGCGCCATCGTCAGGGCCGAGGAGAAGGCGCGGAAGCGTCAGGAGCGCAAGAGATACAAAGCCCGGACGGTCGCGGCGGTGGAAGAACCGGAGCCGGCCGCCGAAGCCGCGCCGCCGTGGCAGACCAGGGAGGCGGCCGCGGAAGCCGCCGAGCCGGAGCCCGAACCCGAAGCCATCGAAGAGATTCCCATCTGCCCGATAGAAGCGTCCGCAACCGAAGCCGCGCCCACGCAACCTTGGCTGCTGGCCCCCGCTGCGGCGGCCGCGCCCGAGCCCGCGCTCCACCCGGTCTACCACCTGCCCGCCACCGAACTGCTCAATGAGCCGCCCGCCCGCAACGCCTACGACGAGCAGGAACTCAAGGACACCGCGGCGCGCATCAAGTCCAAATTCCAGGAGTTCAACGTTCTCGGCAACGTGGTCCAGATCAACCCCGGCCCCGTGGTCACCACCTTCGAGTTCAAACCCGAGGCCGGAATCAAGTACAGCCGGATTACCACTCTCACCGAGGACCTCTGCCTGGGACTCCAGGCCGAATCCATCCTGATCGAGCGCATTCCCGGCCGGCCGACGGTGGGAATCGAGGTGCCCAACACGCGCCGCGAGCTGATCTCCTTGCGGCAGATGCTTGAGTCCGAGGAATTCGCGCAATCGCATTCGCGGCTGACCATTCCGCTCGGCAAGGACGCCAACGGCCGCATCCGCATGGCCGCGCTCGATTCCATGCCGCATCTGCTGATCGCCGGGTCCACCGGTTCGGGTAAGAGCGTCATGATCAACTCGATGATCATGTCGATTCTCTACAAATCCACGCCCGACGAGGTCCGCCTGATCATGGTGGACCCCAAACGCCTGGAGCTGGGCCTCTACGAAGGCATTCCGCACTTGCTGACGCCGGTGATTATCGACCCCAAGAAGGCCGCCAACGCGCTGCGCAACGCGGTGCTCGAAATGGAGCGGCGCCTGCGCCTGCTGGCCGAGTACGGCGTACGCAACATCGACCAGTTCAACAAGAAGATTCGCAAGCTCCAGGAGCAACCGCGCGACCTGTTCGCCGAGGAAGAGGCCCAGGAAGACCTCAAGCCGCTGCCCTATATTCTGATTCTCATCGACGAACTGGCGGACCTCATGATGCTGGAGGGCCGCAACGTCGAGGAAAGCGTCACGCGCCTGGCGCAGATGGCGCGCGCCGTCGGCATGCACCTGGTGCTGGCGACGCAGCGCCCCAGCGTGGACGTGATCACCGGCCTGATCAAGGCGAACTTCCCGGCGCGCATCAGCTTCCGCGTGGCCACGCGCGTCGATTCGCGCACCATCCTCGACTGCATGGGCGCCGAGCACCTGCTGGGCAAGGGCGATATGCTGTTCCTGCCGCCCGGATCTTCGCGGCTCACGCGCCTGCACGGAGCCTTCGTCACCGAAACGGAGATCGCGCGCGTGGTGGATTGCTGGAAACAGCAGGCGACGCCGGAATACGATCAATCCTTCCTGATCGCTCCGCCCAGCGACGACGATGTCGCCGCCGTGGATGGGGACTCCGGCGACCCCGAGCAGGACCCGATGTACGAAGAGGCCGTGCGCCTGGTGCTGCAAATGGGTAAGGCGTCCACCTCCACCCTGCAGCGCCATCTGCGGTTGGGATACGGCCGCGCGGCCCGCATTCTGGACATGATGCAGCGCGACGGCATCATCGGCCCCCCCGACGGCAGCAAACCCAGGGAAGTGCTGAAGCGGCCGGACTGGCTGAAGGAAGTGGAAGTTCGGTAGGAAGCGGCCAAGAAGAGCGGTCGCCGGCTCAAGGCTCGGTGGCCCAGTCCGAGCCGCGAACGTTAGAGAGCGGTCCGATTTTGAAAGGAGTCGATTAGCATAACCGGGTCAAAGAGTCTACAATTGGCTTCCAGGAGACCCGCCAATGCCGATGGCGCGGGCCTGTTGTGGCGCGCCTTTGCGTCCATTGCCATCGCGCTCAGCGTGGAAGTTGCGGCCGGCGCCGTAGTGATCGTAACCACGCTGACCGCATAACCCGCCGAATCAGCGGTTCGCTCCAGCCCTGAGCCGTGGTACAAGGCAGTGCCAGAGGCCTCCAAATTTGAAAACTGGAAAAGCACCTTTCCTGCGCGCAGCCAAGTATGATTAGTCATGGCATTTCTTTTGCGCGACCTGCGCTACGCTGCGCGCGGGCTCGCGAAAGACCGGGGGTTCACGGCGCTGGCGGTGGTGGCGTTGGGGCTCGGCATTGGGGCCTCGACCGCCATTTTCAGCGTAGTCGATGACATTCTCCTCAGCCCGTTTGCCTATCGCGACGCCGGCAGGCTGACGATGATGTCCATCACGGACAAGGCCCGCAGCGACGGCGTAGGCCGCTCCGCCTTCAGCGCGCCGGAATATCTTGCGATCGCCGGGCGCAACAGCGTCTTCGAAGATGTCGCGGGCGACGCCGGGGAAGAAGTGCTGTACCGCATGGGGGACGGCGCGGAGTTGTTCACGGGCGGGATTTGCACGGCGAATACGTTCGAGTTCTTTGGTCTGCCCGCATTCCTCGGCCGCCCGCTGATGGCCGCGGACTACAAACCGGGGGCCCCTCCCGTGTTCGTCATGCGGCACAAGACCTGGGTGGCGCGTTTCAACGCGGACCGCCAGATCCTCAACAAGACCTTCGTCCTGAACGGAACGCCGCGAACGCTGGTGGGGATCATGTCGCCGCGCTTCTCCTGGGGCGACCATGACATGTGGAGGCCGGCGGACTTGAAGGCCGCGGCACTGCCGGGGCGCCCCCCCGATTACTACTTCGCAGTGGGCAGATTGAAGCGCGGCGTGTCCATCGAACGGGCCCAGGCGGATTTCGACGTGCTCGTACGGCAAATGGCTCAGGAAAAGCCCAGAAACTACCCCAAGCAGTTCGCGGTGAAAGTGCAGACGTTGGCCGATTATGTGGCGGGGCGTTTCCAATCGTCGCTGGCGCTGGTGATGGCCGCGGTGGGCCTGCTGCTGCTGATCGGATGCGCCAACGTGGCGAACCTGCTGCTGGCGCGCGCAACCACGCGGCAGGGGGAATTCGCGATTCGCATGGCCATGGGGGCCAACCGCTGGCGCCTGGTGCGGCAGCTTGCGGTGGAGAGCCTGGCGCTGGCCGCGCTCGGGGCGGTATTCGGCTGCCTGCTGGCATGGGCCGGTTTGCGCGGCCTGGTTGCGGCAATTCCGCGCAAGATCATTCCCTCGGAAGCCGCGGTTGGATTGAATGCCGCGGCGCTGCTGTTCGCGCTGGGCGTAGCGGCGCTCACTGCGCTGATTTTCGGGCTGGCGCCAGCGATGCACGCCTCGCGGCAGCGCGTGAATGAGACGCTGCGGTCGGGCGGCAGAGGCGTGGGCGGCGGGTTTCGGCGGGCGCGGCTGCGCGGAGCGCTGGTGGTGGCGGAGGTGGCGCTCTCGATGGTTCTGCTGGCCGGCGCGGGTCTGCTGATGCGCAGCTTTCTGGCGCTCTCCCACGTAGACCTGGGGCTGCGGGCGGACCATGTTCTGACGGCGCGCATTCCCCTTCCCGCGGCCTACCGGCCAACCGACCGGATGGCGTTCTTCTATCGCACGCTGGTGGAGAAACTCAAGGCGGACCCGGGCGTGGTGGACGCCAGCGAAGCCATCGGTGCGCCCCCTTACGCCGGCTTCATCGGCGAGGTGGACGTGGCGGGGAAGACGCACGCCGAGAAATGGACGGTGAGCGGAGAGTTGACCGGCGACGGGTACTTCACCACGCTGCGCATCCCGATTCTAGCGGGCCGCTCGTTTTCAGCGGCGGAAGTCTATGACGCGCGCAAGCTGGCCGTAGTGAACGAGACCTTCGTGCGGAAATACCTGGGGAGGGACAACCCGATCGGGCAGCGCGTCCACATCCCGATGCTCGAAACCCTCGCCCAGCCTGTGGCGGACGCGTGGTTTGAGGTCATCGGCGTGGCGGGGGACGCCAAGAACCACGGCGCGCATGGCCTGCAGGACCCCGTGCAGCCGGCCATCTGGGTTCCCTACACGCTCACGGGCCAGGGCCAGCGCACCATCCTGGTGAGGACCGCCGGCGACCCACGCGCCATGGTCGGCACGCTGCAGCGGGAAGTTTGGGCCGTGGATCGGGGAGTGGCGATCACGGACGCGGGACCGCTCGAGGACTCCATCGACCAGCTCTCCTATGCGCAGCCCCGGTTTACGTTTCTGCTTCTGACGGTTTTCGCGCTGGCGGGCCTGGCGCTGACGGCGGTGGGAGTCTACAGCGTGATGTCTTACGCCACTGCGCGCCAGACCCAGGAGATCGGCATCCGCATGGCGCTGGGCGCGAACCGTGGGAGCGTGCTCGGGATGGTAATCGGGAGCGGACTGAAGCTGGTCGGTCTGGGCATCGCGATAGGCCTGGCAGCCTCGCTGTTGCTGGGACGGGTGATCGCCAGCCAGCTTTGGGGCGTCTCGCCCTACGATCCGGCGACCCTGATCGCCGCCCCGGTTCTACTGGCGCTGACCGGCGCGCTGGCCTGCTGGATGCCGGCCCGGCGCGCCACCATGGTGGACCCGGCGGTTTGCCTGCGGTATGAGTGAGCGCGCCGCAGGCTTTACTTCACGCGCGCGACATCGAGCTTGGCGGTCATCGTCTGGTCGTCGTGTTTGGCGGTCAAGTCCCCCTTCATGTGGTCGCCATCGAGAACCAGTTCCAGGTGGTAGACCGATCCCTCGCCGGGTGCGATGTCCAGGACAATCTTGTTGCCATCGGCCTTGCCGGTCTGAATGGGAAACTGTTGATTCTCATCCGGTCCGGCCGTCCCGGTGATGGTGGCGCCGTCCTGCTTGAGAACCAGGAGCGCGGACTGGGCGTCGCCATTCTCCGGGGTGAAGCTCCCGGTCCACTTTCCGGTTACATCGGCCGCCATGGCGATTGCGGTTGCCGCGAATGCCAAAAGAACGCACGCGAGAAATCTCTTCACAAACTCCTCCATAAGCCCACAGACGTATGCAGCGGGCGGAAGTTCAGTTTATTTTCCGCCGGGAGGGGGATCCGCGGGCACTTCCGGTGGTCGTCGGTCGCCGGCCACGCGGTTGATGGTGGATTTCAACTCGGTGTGCTTGACGGTGTCGCCGCCTGTAGCTAAGTAGAAATCCTGGCCGCGCACTCCCGCGTCGATGTTATCCACTTGCGTGTTGTCGCCCGTAAAGACGGCTTCGGTAAGCGGCGCCCATGCGCCACCGGTTCCACGCACCCAGCCGTTGCCGTAGCGGGCCGAGCGTCGCTCGTGGAGGCTCTTGCCGTCGCGGCGGAAATCCTCGATGAAGGAATACAAGCCCGAAAGCGGTGCGCCGCCACTGATGGTGCGAAACGTGGCCAGGTGCTTCCACACGCCGGTTTCGTTGAGGAAGAACCAGGCGGCAAAGGAGGTTTTATCACCCTCCACGGTGGCCTGCACCATGAACTTGTAGGTCTGGCCGATCTTCCAATCGTACTTGAACCTGCTCTGGCCGCCGGTGCCTTCGCCGCCGAATCGCCCCACCTGGACGCCGTCGCCCGCGTAGAGCGTTTCCACGCGCTGTGCGGCTGGGACACTGCTCTGGTCGTTCTGCGCGCCGGGGTCCCACACGGAGAACAAAACGACTTTATCCTGGCCGGGGCGAAACTCCTGAATGCCGAAGTAACCCTGGCGGAACCCGCACGCCATGAAGTAGCTGTTGGGGACCGATTCCTCCACCGTCAGCTCATTGTAGAAGACGGTGGCGGGCGGCCCCTGATACCTCAAGTGAACCGAACGGGCCGCGCGCGGCTCAGCGGGCGTTTGCGCGCACAAGAGGCCGGGCAGGAAGAGGGCCGAAAACAGGATCGCGTTCGAAAACCGGTTCACCATAAATACTCCTTTGCAATCTCGCGCTTGTCGTACCCATCGAGGACGTGCGCCACGCGGATCTTCTTGAGCGACACCGGCGAAAGCTGGCCGATGGGAATGTACACGATGGTACGGCCCGCGCGCGAAGCGATGGTCTTGAAGATAGACCGCGGAGGTTTGGCCGCCACAAAGACTACATAGTGGTGCATGGAATAGTCCAAGGCGGCCAGCAGCAGGCGCTCGGATTTCGACTCCGCGAATTCGTAATCGGGGTCCTGCCAGACATCGTACATGCGCCGCGGCGGAAGGCTGAGCAGAAAGCCGCCATATTCCGCGCGGCCAATGCCCGGACCCACCAGGTTGTCAAACGGAAAGGTGGAGTAGAACGCCATATCCGATTCGTTTTGGTTCTCGCCGAGCCAGGTAGTCAGATACGGATAACGGTTATCCCGATCCTCGTCGAAAATCACCACCACGCTGCCCACTTCGCCCTGGATCTTCTGAATCTGGCGCACGTAAATGCGGCCCTCATACCAGTTGCGAATGGTCTCGCGCATATCGATGCCGTCCAGGATGGATGTGGTAAACGGTTCCACGCGGACGCGCTCCTCGGAGAGGATGCTCTTGCCCTTCTTCTTTAGGTATCGCCCGTAGTCTTCAACCACCAGATCTTCGGGCGGGTAAGAGCAGATGCCGGTTCCGTTCAACTGGCTGGCCCACTCGCCGGGGAACTTCTCTTTCTTGCGGGGCTTGAGGCCGAAGGGACGCAGCTTGCGCTTGGGGCTGGGCAAGCGGCGGCGCAGGCGGATGCGGCGCGTCTCGGTCCACATTTCGTCGCCGGTGATGTGAACGGTCATCACGCCGGAGTCGGTCTTCTGGGGCGGATAGCGGCCGGCGGCTTCCCATACCTCCCAGGCGTAATTGTCGTCGGCGATTCCACGGGCGGCCACGGTCAGGTCGAACAGCCGCGCGGACAGTTCGTCGCCGGCCAGCGCCAGGTTGCGCGTGTAGCGCGCCAGCAGGCGCCGCTGCCAGTGGGCGATGCGGTCTCCCGTGCTGGCTTCATAGGCTTTCTCGGCCTCGCGGAAGACCGCCAATTGAGCGTGCCGGCGGTCGATAAGCGGCGCGTCGGTCATGGTTTGCCGGAAGGTCTCATAGCGCCACTGTAGCGCCGGGTACTCGACGGCGATTTCAGCCAGCGATTCGGGATGCGGGTTGAAGAGCTCGATTCCTTCGCGCCGCGCGCGCGCCAGGGGTTGCGCTTGCGGTTCCTCCATCGCGTCTAGCAGTGGATCGAGCAGATTGAGCGACGCCACCACGAAGACGCGCGCGTCCGGGTCGGTTCCTTGGAGCTTCCAGGCCAGACCGGCGGCATGGCGGGCGATTTCCGCCGAGCGCGGCTGCGGGTACACGCGGTAGGCTTCCACGTAGCGCGCCAGTCCGATGTGGCGCACAGCGTATGGGTCCGGATAAGCGTCCTTGAGATGCGGGCGCAAGCCGGCCTCCGGATCGGCGAATACGATCTCGGCGCCGATTTCGAGACCCGTGCGAATGGCTTCGGTAAAGGGGTCGGCGGGCTCCACCAGGACGTAAACGGCTTCGGTATCGCCGGAAGTTTCGTCCGGATAGAAGATCACGGACATCTCGGGCAAGCGCGCCACGCCGCGTGTCCAGGCATCCTGCAAGGCCAGCGGCAATTCCAGCGCGACCGCCTGGGGCCGCTCCCGCAGAATGGCCCGGCGCGCCTCAATGGCAAACTCCAGACGCCCCGGCACAACCGGGAAGTAAGTGAATCGCCCGCGCGTCAGGCTGCCCGCATCAGGAGGTGGAACGCCGGTTTCCTCTGGCATAGCGCAGCGCATCCTCTCCCAACACCTGTACCAAAGCGAGTTCGAGCGCCTCGGATTCGTGCGACCGCTCCGTGGCGAGGCTCTTCAGCTTGATGGCGAAACGGGCCACGTTGATGCCGTCGCGTACGGTGAAGCGCTCGTCGGCGGCGTGCGCCACCTGAAGAAAATCGGTCACGTAATGGAGGATGCGTTCCTCGGCGAAGGGCAGGTTTTCGCGCAGAATCTGGTACTCCTCGTCGCGCTCGGGGAAGTCGATGAAGATCTGCGGCTGCAAGCGCGAGTGGATGTATTCGGGCAGCTCGAAGGTGGACGCGTCGTCGTTCATCGTGGCCACCAGCCGGAACTGGGGGTGGGCGCGGATTTTGATGCCGGCCACGATGGATTCCACATAACGGCGGTTATCGAGCAGCGGGGCAAGGCTCGCCCAGCTTTTCTCGGACATGCGGTTGCCCTCGTCGAGGATGGCGATGCCGCCGCAAATCATGGCGGTGGCCAGCGGCGAAGCCACGTAACGCAGGCTGCCGGCGCTTTCGAGGACGGGCGTGACCAGCAGGTCCTCGGGGCGCGTATCCATGGTGGCCTGCAGGATGTATGCGTCGCGCCCCATGCGCCGGGCCGCGGCATAGGCCAGGGTGGTTTTGCCGACGCCGGGCTTGCCCAGCAGGCGCGGATTCATGGGCAAATCCTGCTCGTTGACCACCATCCAGGCCGCCAGCAACTGCCGCATCAGTTCATCCTGCCCAACCCACTGGACGGCGATTTCGTCCGGATGAGCCAGATGCAAGGTGACGCCTTCAATCTCGACGGTCATATCACTTCATATTATGGGGCCGAAAGCTAGACGTTGAAGCAGATTGGCGCCGGAGCTCGAAACTCGCCGGCGGTCTTCAGGGAAATCTCAAGCATTGCCCGCAGTGTGTCCCAATCGCGCCGCCCGGCCACTTCCACGAGTAGAGCGGTTATCCCTGGAAGCCGTTTGGTGTTATGAAGCGGGACCAGGAATCGACTCTCCCAGACATTCTTCAGCTCTTCATCGGATAGGGAGCGGACTTGTTCGGCCAAGTCTTCCCATGCAGGGGGGTTGTCGGATCGCTCCATCACCTTTGCAACCTGGCAGCTATTGCCTTGAGCATAGCACGCGGCCGGTAGGGCGGCCCGGGGCACCCGCGCCGTTCGGGTCCAGCTGCCTTCTTCTAAGGGGCCTTCGCCGCCGCCGCCGTCTCCGGCGCTGACCCGTCCGCGAAGCTGAAGTGCAGGACGATTTCGGATGGCACGGGATGCCCGTCGAACTGCGCCGGCGTGAAGCTCCATGCGCGCGCGGCGTCAGCCGCCAGCGACACCAGATCTTCGTCGCGGGGCGCCAGAAGTTCCACCCGGCTTACCCGGCCGGACGCGTCCAAGGTGGCCTTCAGATCCATTCGCTCCGTGCGCGCCAAAGCCGGTATCGAATGCGCCGGCACAGCGAACCGGACATCGTGCAGCGGGCGGGGCGGCACGAATCTTGGATCGTCCGTGCGGGAGCGGTCCAGTCTGCGGAGTCCCGGAACCTTCCCGACCAGGCGAGTGAAGCCCTTGGGCTTGACAGGCTCGTAAGTGGCTGTGGCGTCGCAACAAGTTGTCGCGATAAGCGCCGGCATCCGGCCCGCATCCGGCTTAGGTTGGAGGATAGGAGGCGGAGGCGGCAGCGTGGGGCTGGCCGTCACGGGGGCTGGGCTTGCAGCCAATGTCGTTGGCATGACAAACGGCTTCGCGGCCGCGTCATTGCGCGCGGGTTTGCGCGGGTTCGCGGACCGGACTCGCGCCGGCGTCTGCGGCTCCACGGCCTGCGGCTCGGCAACGAAGGGGGAGGGCCGCTCCGGCGCCGCCGCGCTGGTAGTCCCCGGTTGCGGGGCTGGTTGCGGAGTTGGTTCCTGGGTTGGCTGCGGAGTGGGGGGTGAAATCACCGCGTAGAAAGTCTTCTGAGAGGACTGCCCGGAACGTCCCGAACCGGTTTGCTCATGACCTTTGCGGCTGCAGCCGGCCGCTAGCAGCGATAAACCAAGGGCTAGCACGAGCCCACGGTGACGTAGTTCGCTCATCGCCTTATCCCCCTGCCCAGTGCAGCAAGCGGGAAGCCAAAGTCGACTCGCGCGCAACTGCATCTATTCCTTACAGTTGCCGGGCAACACGCAGCCGCCAAAACGGCAGGCGGTACAAATTACCACCCTCGGGGGAGCCGGGACGCAAGAATGGCCGCTCCCGAAGGCCCCGCAACTTCCCTCAAATCCGCGGTTTTCATCTCTTGTACCCTATGAGGACAGCTCCCGTCTGGCTTCTGGCCGTGTGCTTTGCCATCCCCTTCACGGCCCTGGCGCAGAATACCGCCATCATTGACATCAATACTGCCCAAACCACGCCGCTCAACCCCAATTTCAGCGGGTTCAACGACGAGGTGGTTTTCCCGGCCGAGTTTTTCGACTACCGTCTGAACAACCTGGCGGCGCAACTTTCGCCCGGCTGGGTGAGATATCCGAGCGGCAGCTTCAGCGATGCCTTCGACTGGCAGACCGGTCTCATGGTCCCCGCATGGGCAGCGCAGTTTGCCGGCACGAATATCGCGACGCTGCTGACCGAGGGAGTCCCGTGGACAAATGGCAAAGGCGGCGGCTCTTTTGTCGACGGCGCTAACCGCGCGAATTTCCTGGACGCGAAACTGATTGTCTGCGTCAACGCTTACACCGATACGCCCGCGTCTGCCGGGCAAATGGCCGCGTTCGCAAAAGCCAATCGGATTCCCGTGGCCGTGTGGGAACTTGCCAACGAGCCTTATCTCTACTCGCAGTTCTTCGCGTCGGGCGCCGCATACGTGGCCGCCATGAAGCCCTACCGCGACGCCATCAAAGCGGCGGATCCCAACGCCACGGTAGCGATCTTCTTCGAGGATGCCGGCGACCCGAACCCGAATCCCGCGTGGAACCAGTCGATCTTGACCTATCCGAACCCATACTGGGATGCGATCACGTACCATCACTATCCGCCGCAGAGCACCGGCGCTTTCAGCCAGTGGATGGCGGACGAGAACGCCGTGCTGGCGTCCAAATCCGCGGCCTACGTGACCGGCTATCTGGCGCCTTTGAATCCACCTGGAACGAAATTTCTCATCTCCGAGTTTCTTCCCTCGGGCGACGGCCTGGGAACGGGCACGTCGGTCACGGATGGCACGCTCTATGGCGCCATCTACGCAGCCGAGTATGTCATGCGGATGTCGGCCGTGCCTTCCATGCTCTATGTGGGAATGCACGCGCTCACGGGCACGCGCGGCGTCTATGCGGTCAACACCCACTACAACGATACGCAAAATGCTTACAATGCCGGAACCGCCATCGACACGCTCACGCTGAGCTTTGGCTATTACCTGACGGCGCAGCCGCTGGGGCTGGCGGTCCTGAATGGCGTTTTGCGCAACGCGACGCTGGTGGATTCCACCACCGTGACCGGCGGCGCCACCGTCGCGGCTACGGGCCTCGGCCAGATCCCGGCGCTTTACGCGCAGGCGTACACCAGCGCGGCCGGACAGCAGAGCGTGGTTGTCTCGAACAAGGGTGCGACGGCCGTCGCAACGACCATCCGCGTGAATGGAACGCCGTTTGCCGGGACGGCGCCGCTTACGTTCATCGCGGGTTCCGATCCAACCGTCCAGAACACTTCGGCCGTTCAGAATGCCGTTGCCGTGCAGACGTCCACCTCGGCGAACCCGGTTACCGTGCCCGCTTATAGCGTGGTGCGTGTGGATTTGAATGCCCCGGCGGTGGCCTCGGTGGTGAACAGCGCAAGCTATCTTTCGGGCGCCGTGGCGCCGGGAGAGGTTGTGACGTTGTTCGGGCCGGGCATGGCGCAGCAGACGGCCCTGGCGACGTCGCTGCCGCTCCCGACCGCTCTGGGCGCAACTTCGGTCCAGATCACTGACAGCGCGGGCCACAGCCAGTTCGCGCCGCTTTTCGCGGTGGATGCGATACAGGCAAACCTAATGGCGCCGTCAGGCCTCGCGGCGGGCGCCGCATCCGTCACGGTACTGAACGGATCGACGGCGGCCCTCACCGGATCGATGACCGTTGGGTCATCCGTGCCGGGGCTATACAGCATGAACTCGGACGGAGCGGGAGTGGCGGCAGCCAATGCGTACCTGGTTTCGGCGTCCAACCAGACCACCGGACAAACCGTCTTCAATTGCTCCCCGGCAAACGCCCGCAGTTGCCTGGCGGCGCCGCTAAGCCTCGGCGGCGCGACGGACACGCTCTACGTGGAACTCTACGGCACTGGAATTCGCGGAGCCGCTTCCGTCCAATGCTTCGTCGACGGCCAGAGCGCGCCGGTGATCTACGCCGGGCAAATGGAATCCTACCCGGAACTCGACGAAGTATACGTCTCGATACCGAAGAGCCTCGCAGGCACAGGCGACGTGCGCGTGTATGTGGTCGCGGGCGGAGTGACCTCTAACGTGGTTGGCCTGAACGTGCAGTGATCGGCGCATGACCTCGACAGCCGGGCCGCTTTTCCATTCGGTGGCCCCGTTTGTTCGCCTTTTCCGCGTAGTAGAGGAAAGGAATATTCTCTGAATATGCGAACGCCGTCGAGGACCCTGATTCTTGCGGTATTGCTCGGCGCCGGCTGTGAGTCGTCGCTATTCTGCCAGTCCCTGCCAGTGGGAGAGGTGTCATCCATCGTAGTCTCTCCGGTCAATGCGAATACTCTCTACGCGGGTACTTCCGCGGGCGTTTACATCAGCACTGACCGGGGCCGTCACTGGACCAGGAGCGGCAGCCTGGTTTTTGTCAACGCAATCGCGCTCGCTCCCCGTAACCCTGCCACTCTGTACGTGGCTTCGTCATCGGGACTGTGGAAGAGCGCCGATGGCGGGCAGACTTGGACGGTTCAGGGTCGCGTCGGGTGCACATGGTCTGTCGCGGTTGAACGGCAAGACCCCTCGGTGGTCTATGCGGGGACCTGCGGCTACGGAATTCGCAAGAGTACCGACGCCGGGCAGAGTTGGACCGAGGTAAATTCCGGCCTGCCGCCCGACCTGGTGGTATTCGATTTGACCGTCGACGCGCGCGAACCCTCAATCGTGTATGCCGGAACCGGCCGGGGCATCTTCAAGAGTGCGGACGCCGGCCAGAGCTGGAATGCGCTGGGATCATCGTCTTCGACGGGGTGGGTCAATAGCTTGGCCATGGACCCAACCGATCGGGCGATCATTTATGCGGGCACGAATGGCAGTGGGGTGATCAAGAGCATCGACGGCGGACTCAATTGGACCGTGCTGAGCGCCACCGCCCGGACAACGATTCAACATCTCACGATCGACCCCGAAAGCCCGGGCGCCATGTATGCCGCGACGGAAACCGGTGGACTCCTGAAGACGGTCGATGGCGGCCTGACTTGGACCGCGATGAACCACGGTCTGCCCACAGCGAATCTCAGGACATTGCATCTGGCTATCGACCCCTCTAACCCACGGACCATGTATGTCGGCACTGAAGGACACGGCCTCTTTCAGAGTACCGACGGCGGCCTAACCTGGTCGGAAGCGGATTCCGGCATTGAAGCGATTGGGATCAACGCGATCGCCGTAGATCCATCCGACGCGAATGTAGTATATGCCGCGGCTGCCGCGCTGGGAGTTTTCAAATCGCTCGACGGCGGATTAACTTGGACCGGCGCCGGCGCGGCGTTCGCAGGCGGCGGCCTGATGCGTGCGCTGGCAATTGCGCCTGCATCTCAACCTCACGAGATCTACGCTACGGACCTGACCAGCGGCGTTTCTGTCAGCTCCGATGCGGGAAAAAGCTGGAGCCGCGCGCATTGGCCGCGGACGTACGGAATCACAGTGGCAAACTCTCCGAACCTGCCGAACGGGCTCGCGTTTCATCCATCCGATCCCAGGGTGATTTATGCGGCGATCTCGCGTGCCGGGGTTTCCAAGAGCCTCGACGGCGGCCTGAGTTGGAAACCGATGAACTCCGGCCTGGGCAGCCTGAATATCGATACGGTGCTCCTTGATCCGGCCAACCCATCCACAGTGTTTGCGGCGGGCGACCAGGGGATCTACCGCAGTAACGACGGGGCGCAGACGTGGACGAGTATCAATACCCGGTTTCGGGTGCGGGCCCTGGCGATCGGTTCAGAGGCGGCCGGCGCGGAGGTGTGGTATGCGGGTGGACAAGGCATGTTCAAGAGCAGTGACGGCGGGCATAGCTGGACGGCGATTGCGCGCGGTCTCCCACGCCCGCTGTTTATCCGGTCATTGGCCGTTGACCCGAATCGTTCCGAGGTCGTCTACGCCGGGACGGAGGGCAGTGGAATGTACAAGACAGAGGACGGCGGCATGAACTGGCGCCCAATCGGCGCGCGCTGAGTGTCATCGGCCCGTAGCAGATACTGCCCCGGATTCGGCAATGATGGCGGTCACATACCCCTCAGTGGCGAACTGGGTGACCGGCGACCCATTGGCGCCGATTCTCCAAAGCACGGAAGGATCGAGGCCGACATCGGTCACTAACTCGCCTGTCTCTGGATTTCTCGCCAAACCCAGGCAGCGCCGGCCGGGGATATCCGCGAATTTCGTAACATCGCCGGAGGATGTGACGCGGAAGACGGCGCCTTCCCGATAGGACGCCACCAGATAGGCCCCGGCCCCATCGCCGACCATGGAAGTGCAGGAAGTTATCCTATCGCCGTGAAGAGGAATGGGAGCGACATTCCCCGCCGGAGTGATGAGCCAGAAGTGAGCTGCGAAGGAGTGGTCTTCCATGAGCAGATAGTCTCCGGCGCGATCCACGATCACGGCGACGTCCTCCAGTTCTTTGCTCTGGTCCGTGTAAATGGCCACTTTGTCCACGATCCGCCCATCCTGGGAGACCCGCCAGACAGCGTGCTGCCGGTTATCGGCGAGAATGTAATTACCCGTCGCATCCACCGCCACGCCGAGCCACTGGGAACCTCCGGGCGCCGCGGCAATGTTGCCGGCCACGCCCAGCGGAGTCACTCGAACAAGTGAGGACGCGTTCGCAACAATATAGTCGCCGCGTTCGTCCACCGCCAAACCGAATCCGCCCACGCCTCTGGCGATCGTGGTCCGGGAGCTTCCATCGCCGGACACACGCACCAGGCCTTCATAGTTGGGTCTGTGCAGGACCACATAGGACACGTCTCCCGCTACAGAAAGCCGCGCCAGCGCGAACAGGGCTACGCAGCCAGTCATTAGCAGTTGCAAGGGCGCCTCCGATTGAAATAGTGGAGCCCTCGGAACCCGAAGTCAACCCTCTCCCGACTCGCGTCCCTACCGCACCGCAACCGCCTTCGCGCTCCCGTAATACAGCGAATTGAACAGCAGCTTGAACGTAGCGTGCGGCTGTGCGCGGAACGCCACTTCGGGTCCCAGCAGAACCACTTTGCCTTGTCCCACCGAAGCTTCCGCCACGGCCGTTCCACCGTCCAGATATTGCTGGCCCCACGCCCAGCCGCTATCCAGCAGCGCCGTGCCGCTAAACCACGCCACCGGCGACGTGTGCTTCAACTCGGCGGTTGGCTCCAAGCGGAAAACCGGACTGCTGTCGAAGAACACGTCCACCGTGGACGGCATGCCGTACGCCACCGGGTTGGTGTTGTCGATGGTGGCCTTCATCAGCGAGCCGGGGATGTAGAATTTCTCGCGCGGCAGGGCCCGCTCCACGCCGCCGGCGCCCATCTCCACCAGGTAGTTCTTCACCGGGATGCCGAATAGCTCCGCCATGCTGGTGGACCCGCCAATGGTCACCACCGTTCCGCCCGCTTCCACGAAGCTCTTCAACTGCGGGATGGTCTTGTCTTCGGAGATGCGCCCCATGGATGCGCGGTATTCCTCCGGGACGTCTTCCGGGTTCGCCGCGCCAAAGCCTCCTCCTCCTCCGCCGCGCCCGCCGCCCGCGCGCCGGAAAGCGCCGTCTGTGAAGACCAGGACGTCGAACTTATCGCGCAACCCGCCGGCGTCGAGCGTGGCGGGATAAACCACCTGGAAGGGAAACTCGTACTGCTCGAAAATCCAGCGCGTCCATCCGGACGGCATGATGCCGCCGTACTGGTCGTACAGGCCGATGCGTATGGGCTTGAGCTTGAGCGCCTCGCCCGCGGGCGCCTTGGCGGCGGCTTGCACCGGCACGCCAAGCTCTCCGGCGGCGCGCTCCAGCACCGCGCGCGCCTGCGCCGAAGCCGGAACCCAGATGGCGCCGGGAGCCAGGTTCTGTTCCGGCTTGGTGAGCCAATACACGTCGCAGTTCGCCTTGAGCAGCCGGTTGACCACCGTGAACGAGTTGACAATCCGATGGTCCACCAGGTATCCGGCCGGATTGGCCGCCGTCTGCACCGTCGCGGGCGGCGGAGGCAACAAGCCGCTCACCTTCTGGAACGGGCCGTCGAAAGCCTCCAGAACGCGGTCGAACTTCACGCCCATTTGGAAGGCCAGCGTCCAGCCGGCGATGTCGTACGGCGGATTCGGAGGTCCGCCGGGGTACGCGAAATCGTTGGGGTGGTCCTGCGGCTCGAACATATCCAGAATGTGCGGCCGGAAGGCTTGCGCCGTCTTCACCACCAGCGATCCCGCCGGGTAGCTCTTGTCCGCCACCTGGAATGGCGCGGTGGCCTTTAAGATCGAGATGCCGTTCTTGATGAGCGCGTCGGCGAACTGCACGGCGGTGGGAAAATCGGGCTGGTCGGCGGGGATGATGTACCCGCGCGGATCGCGCATCTTGGGATCGTGCAGCACCGTGTTGTAAAGTTCGGAGGGAACCGTCCGGGCCGCGGCGCCCGCGAAGGGCGAGTCGCCGCTCGCGGCCGGCTGCGCGGCTCCTCCTCCTGCGCCGCCCCTGCCTCCGCGCCCGCCTCCGCTCTGCGGTTGCGCCGCCGCCGCGGCTTCGAGCGCCGTAATCCGCTTGGGTGTGATGGTCCAGGTGTCCCGGCTGCCCCTCTCGATGGAGTTCCTTCCCATCTTGTAAATGTTATAAAGCCACGTCTCGCAGTAGCGCGACGCGATGTCCAGAATGGCTCGGTTGTTGGTGACGTCGTAATCGATCGACTGCCGGTAGTGCCACGTCTGCGGCGCAACCGGCATCGGCCAGTCGCCTTGCGGCAGTTGCTTCTCCGGCACAAGCGCAACGTTCATGGGCGTGGGGCTGCCGATAATCTCCGTGAGAATGCCGATCATGTTGTGGAAGTAGCCGACCGTCCGCAGGCCGCCGTTCCACCACGTCGAGTAGTTCGACCCGGAGCGCATCGCGCTTCCGCCCTTGCCCTCCGCCACCAGCCGGCTGTGCATGGCCGTCGCCACCATTTCGATTCCCAGCGGCACCAGCGGGTCGAAATAGTAATTGAACGGATCGCGGAACGGCGGCATGAAGATCACGGCGCCCGTCGGCCCGGTCTGGTGGTGGTTGTACACGATCTGCGGAAACCACTCCTGGAACATCACGCGGTTCATGTTGGTGGTCTCGGGCATGTTGGACATGTAGAAATCGCGATTGTCATCGTGCCCGATGTACTTGTTGTAGAGCCGCGGCAGGTTGTTCAGGCTGCGCTTGAGCGGGTCCTTCTCGCGCATGTACCAGTTGGCGACAATCTCCTGTCCATCCGGGTTGGCCTGTACGCACAGCAGGATTACGTCGTTCAGGAAGCGCATGGTTTCCGGGTCTGTCAGGCTGACCATCTGGTAAACCGTCTCCATGAGCTGTTGCGACCCCACAGTCTCATTCGCGTGCAGCCCGCCATCGATCCACACCACGGCCTTGCCCTCGGCGGCCAGCGCGTGAGCCTGCTCGTCGGTGAGGTCTTCGGCCAGCGCCAGCCTGCGCGCGATGTCCCGGTAGTGGTCGAGGTTCTTGAGATTCTGTGGCGAGCTGATGATGGCCATGTACTGCGGCCGCCCTTCGCCAGTCTGACCCATGGTGACCAGCTTCATGCGGTCGGACTGGGAGGCGAGCGTCTTCCAGTAGGCCTCGAGCTGGGTGTAATTGGCCATCTGGTAATCGTCCCCGATGTTGAACCCCAGAGCGTCCTTGGGCGAAGTCACCTTGGGCGCGGTCTGGGCAATCAGGACGGTCGCGGAGAGAGCCACCGCGGCGGAGAGCGCCAGCCAGCGCGAAGATCGGCTTTTCATATTAACCAGAGTGTAATCCAATTCAGTGGGGCGGACCTCCTGGTCTGCCTTCTTGCTTGTTCTTCTTGCCTGTCTCCTGGTCTGCCTTCTTCCGCCTTCCCTCTCACCCTCGCCAAACCCACCGTGGGACGCGCCGGCAATAATCCTCGTAAATCCCGCCAAAATTCTTGCGAAGCACGCGTTCCTCGTAATAGACCACCCGCATATGGAAGCCGGCGAGCAGAAGAACGGCATACACAGCCAGGGTGATCGATCGGAAGACCAGAGCTTCGCCGCCCACCGCGCCCGTAACGCCGATATACATCGGATTCCGCGTGTAACCATACAGTCCCCGTTCCACCAGAAACCTCGGCGGGTCGTACGGCGCAGGCGTGCCGCGCCCCGCGAAGATGAAATCGTACGCGCAACGAACGTAGATCAGCGCGCCGCAGGCTATCGGCGCGATCCCGAAGACAAGTATCGCTCCCGTCGCCGCCTCCGGATGCCTCGGCAACAACAGCCAGGGCACAAGCACGGTGACCGCCACCGGCGCGATCAGAGTGAAGAAGGCCGCGCTCAACAGCAGGCGCCAGGTCTTGGGCACGTTTACGCGCTCCCGGCGCGCAGACGGCTCAACTCGTCTACGATCGACCGCCGCACCTGGTCCCGAAGCTCACCGCTGCGCTCCGTGCCCCACCCATCTACGGCCACAGCCGGGAGGACGTTCAGTTGCACGGTTCGGCTTCCGCCGAAAATCCAGGAGTTCCTCGGCAGGGCGTCGGCCGAACCCTCCACTACCAGCGGAAGGACCGGCACTTTCTCCCGAATGGCTAACTGAAACGGCCCTTCGCTAAAAGGCAGAACCTGGCCGTCGCACGACCGCGTGCCTTCGGGAAAGCAAACGATGGAGCACCCATGCCGCAGGACCCGCGCGCATTGCAGCAGCGCCTTAGCGCCTTTCCGCCGGTCGGAGCGCTCCACGGGAACGTCTCCCGCCATCCGCAGCATCCACCCCAGCAGCGGGACGCGGAACAGTTCGGCTTTGACCAGCCATTTCGCGTCCACGGCCAAATGCGAGATCACCGGGATATCGGCCATGGACTGGTGATTGCTCACGATCACGTACACCCGGCCGGCAACCAGGTTCTCCCGCCCCGAAACGCGGACATCCCATGGGTTGATTCTCGCCAGCGCGCGCCCCAAGCGCCGGAACCAGCGCCCCGTGCGCAAATGGCGCGGATCGAGGTCGAACAGCCGGACTACCGCCAACAGCAGCGTCCACGAAAGAACCAGAACCGAAGACGCGGTCCAGATCCACACCGAGCGAAGCATGGGCAACATGCCGGACTCTGCAAATTCACGCTCACCGAACCGAGCCGCGAACGTAAGAGAGCGGTCTTGTCAGCGACGCCATCGATAGCCGCTTCGATGCTCAACTCGGCCCACACACTGGAGTCTATCACCCTCTTTTCCGCAAGTTCCCAGCGCCATGATATCGTGAGCACTTGGCGGATCCACGGGCGGATCTCACGGAGGCGTTTGGCGGCGGCGGCGAGATCCGCGTGGCGGCGGCGCCGGGGCGCGTCAACCTCATCGGCGAGCACGTCGATTATCACGGTCTTCCGGTTCTCCCCATGGCTCTCCGCAGGCGCATCCGCCTGGCGTACCGCCCCCGCACCGACAGCTTGATCCGCGCCGTCAGCGCCGGCTATGATCGCCGCGAATTCCAATGGACTCCGCAACTGACGCCGGCCCGCGAAGGCGATTGGGAGAATTACGCGCGCGCCGCGGCACAGGCCGTCGCGCGCAAATGGGGCGCCGGCGTGGGCGTCGATGCCGCCATTGTGTCGGACCTCCCTCCGGCGGCCGGATTGTCTTCCTCTTCCGCGCTCCTGGTGGCGTTCACGCTCGCCCTGCTCGAAGCCAACCGGCAGCGCGCCACGTTCGAGGAATTGATGGAGATCCTGCCCGAGGGCGAGCAGTTTGTCGGCACGCGCGGCGGCGGCATGGATCACGCCGCTTCACTGGCCTCGAAAGAAGGCTGCGCTTCCTTAATCGGCTTCGATCCGCTTAACGTGCGAGCCATTCCCGTTCCGCGCGAGTGGGGCTTCCTGGTGGCGGACAGCCTGCGCACCGCTGAGAAATCGGGGCCGGTGCGCGCAGCCTACAACGCGCGGCGTCAGGCGGGAACCGCGGCGCTCGCAAAGCTGGGATATGCGTCGTATCGCGACGCGCTGGCGCATCCCCCGGATCTGGCGCCGCTCGATCCCCTGGAGCGCGACGCGTTTCTGCATGTGACCGGCGAGGCCCAGCGAGTCGCCGCTGCCGTGGCGGCCATGGAAGCCGGCGACGCCCCCACCTTCGGCCGCCTGCTGCTGGAATCTCACGCCAGCCTTCGCGACCGGCTCCAAGTCAGTTGCGCGGAACTGGATTGCCTGGTGGACGCGGCCATGGAGTCGGGCGCCCTGGGCGCGCGGCTCACCGGCGCGGGCTTCGGCGGGTGCGCCGTGGTGTTTGCCCCCAAAAGCAGTCTGCCTGCGGTGCGCCAGGGATTGATCGCGCGGTTCTATTCACAACGGGCAGCCGCAACCCCCAGCAACGCCATCATCGACGCGGAACCCGGGCCCGGCGCCCTCTATCTGGAGAATTCATAGCGTGAAGCTTCATACTCTCGATTGGATCATCGCATTTCTTTCCATCTCCATCTGTTTCGTTCCGGCGCTCTTCTTCGGAAAGCGCTCCGGAAAAAGCACCGCCGAGTTCTTCGCCTCCGGGCGGTCGGTGCCCTGGTGGCTGGCCGGAATTTCCATGGTCGCCACCACGTTTTCGAGCGACACTCCCAACCTGGTGGCCAACATCGTGCGCACGCAGGGAGTCGCCGGCAACTGGCAATGGTGGGCCTTCACGCTGACCGGCGTCTCCACGGTGTTCTTCTACGCCCGCCTGTGGCGGCGCTCCGGCGTGCTTACCGATCTGGAATTCTACGAGCTCCGCTATTCCGGCAAGGCCGCCACCACGGTGCGCGGGTTCCGCGCGATCTACCTGGGCCTGTTCTTCAACTGCATGATCATGGCGACCGTGAACCTGGCGGCCTGCAAGATCGCCGCCGTGCTCTTCGGCTTCGACCGCTGGCAGACGCTGCTCGCAGTGGGCCTGCTGAACGTGGTTTTCGCCGCCCATTCCGGGCTATGGGGCGTGCTGGTCATCGACATGTTCCAGTTCTTCATCAAGATGTCGGCCGTCATCGCGGCGGCCTACTTCGCCGTGACCCTGCCGCAGGTGGGCGGCATGAGCGGGTTGGTGGAAAAACTCTCCCACACGCACGGTCCGGGCGGGCTGAACTATCTCAACATGCTCCCGGATTTCTCCAATACCTGGACGCTCGCCGTGGCCATCTTCATCATGCCCCTCGCGGTGCAGTGGTGGGCCGTGTGGTATCCGGGCGCCGAACCCGGCGGCGGCAGCTACATGGCGCAGCGCATGTTGGCGTCGAAAACCGAAAAGGATGCGCTCGGCAGCACCCTTTTCTTCAACGTCGCCCATTACGTGCTGCGCCCGTGGCCGTGGATTCTGATCGGCCTGGCGTCGCTGATTGTCTACCCGCAATTGTCCGATATTCAAAAGGCCTTCCCGCACCTTGACCCCACGCTCATGGGCCACGATATCGCCTTCCCGGCCATGCTGCGGTTCCTGCCCGCCGGATGGGTCGGGCTGATGCTCGGCGGTTTGGTGGCCGCCAATTCCTCCACCATCCTCACGCACCTGAACTGGGGCGCCTCCTACCTGGTGCACGATTTTTACCGCCGCTTCGTGAAGCGCGACGCAACCGAGAAGCACTACGTCATGGCCGGCAGGCTGGCCACGATCCTGCTCTTCGTGTGCTCGTCCTCCCTGGTCTTCGCCCTCAACACTGCCAAGGACGCCTTTGTGCTGATCCTCCAGGTGGGCGCCGGCACCGGCCTGCTGTACCTGCTGCGCTGGTATTGGTGGCGCATCACCGCGTGGTGTGAGATTGTGGCCATGGTCAGTTCATTCGCCATCTCCGTCACCTTCCTCATCATGAACAACCACGGGATTGTGATCCCCTCCGACCGGCAATTGGTGATCACCGTGGCGTTCACCACCATCTGCTGGGTAATCACGGCGTACGCCGGTCCCCGTACGGATGAGGAGACGCTCGTGACGTTCTACCGGAAGGTCAGCCCCATCGGGCCGGGATGGAAATATATCCGGTCGATTGCGGGCGTTTCCAAAGTGGAAGCGGCGGAATACGCGAAGCGCGATAACATCCCGCTGGCCTTCCTAGGCTGGTCCGCCGGATGCGCCATGATCTGGTCGGCCCTGTTCTGCGTGGGCAATTTCTTGTACGGAAGAATGGGCCTGACAGCCGCTCTGTTAGCGGTGTTTCTTGTCACCGGTACCATAGTCATACGCGTAGTCAACAAGCTCTGGAACTGACGTTGCCCGATATGCGGTGCAGCCGGTTCCGAGCCGCGAACGTAAGAGAGCGGTTCCGGCCGGCCCGGTTTCTTTCGCCAAATCCCAGCTATCTCCCCGCCGCTACCACCGTCACCTGCACCTTCTCATGCCCGTTCGCGCCAAGCGTCACCGTCTTCGCGTACCTCGCGAATTGCCCGATTGACTCGGGCGGATCGCCGGCTTCCGGCGTCGCGCCGTCCCAGGCGGCCACGCGGTACGAATCCCTGCCGTTGCACGGTGACGCGGTAGCCCCCGGCTACCAGGTCATGAAAGGCGAAACGTCCCTGATCGTCGGTTTCCACCTGTCCTTGAAGCATCGTCAGGGGCGGCTGGCCGGGCATCGCAACGTGGCCGGTGTTGAGCTGTAGGGTCACAGTGGCCCTCCTCACCGGCGTCCCATCGACGCTGCTGACCACTTGCCCTTCAATCGAGCTTCGCCCGGCGGTCTGCGCGCCTAACAAGGAAGCAAACGCAATCGACCATGCGAGTAAGTGGACCGTCTTCATAGTAAGTCCCTCGATAAGCGCGACCTGCCTTCGCGGAGGCGTGAACCTACCGAGCCGCGAACGTAAGAGAGCGGTGCTAACTTAATACTTCAACCCGTATCCGTACCGGAACAGCGGGTCGCCGTTCGGAGTGTTGATGTTCACAGGCAACTGGGCCATCGTCCGCGGCCATGTGAATGACAGCTTCCCCGTAGGCTTGTAATCGCCGAACAGCACGTCCGCGACGCCCTGTCCTTCCGTGCCCGGCAGCCATGCCGCCACCAACGCATCCGACTTATCCAGCACCCCGCCAAGGATCATAGGCCGGCCGGACACCAGAATCGTAACTACCGGAATGCCCGCGCTCTTCATGGCGGCGACGGCGTCCTGATCCTCCTGCGCCAGTGACAGGTCGATGCGGTCGCCGCGCCCTTCGGCGTATGGAGTCTCGCCAATCACCACCACTCCCACCGTAGCTCCTGCTGCGCCCGAGCCATCCTTCGAGTAAGTCACCCGTGTATCTTTCGAAACTGTGTTCTTAATGGCTGTAAGTACAGTGGTCCCGCCGGACGTCACGGTCCCGGCTTTGCCTTGCCATGCGATGGTCCAGCCGCCGCACTGCATGCCGATGTCGTCTGCGCTCTTCCCCGCCACGTGAATGCGCGCGGCCTTCTTCGCGAGCGGCAGCGTATTGCGGTCGTTCTTGAGCAACACCAGCGACTGCCGCACCGCCTCGCGCGCCACCGCCCGGTGCTCGGCCGACCCAAAATACTTTGCCTGCAAACCGCGGTTGGCCAGCGTCGGCCGGCTCCGGTCCATCAGCCCCATCGCGAACTTCACGCGCAAAATGCGAGTCACCGCGTCGTCGATGCGCGTCATGGGCACTTTGCCCTCGCCCACCAGCGCCTTCAGATCCGATATGTATTCCCTGTGATGGTTCGGATTGGCCACCATTGCCATGTCCATGCCTGCGTTGATCGAGATCGCGATGGCATCCTTATAATTCGGCGCGATCTGATCGATCGCATTGTAATCCGAAATCAGGAAGCCCTGGAACCCTAGCTCCTGCTTGAGTATCTCAGTCAGCAGCCGGTGACTCGCAGAACACTTCACGCCATTCCAGCTACTGTAGGAGGGCATGATCGAGCCAACGCCCGCCTGCACCGCCGCGATGTATCCCTGTAAGTGGATTTTGCGCATCGTGGCTTCGTCCACCTTGGTATCGCCCTGGTCCAGGCCGCGTCCTCTTCCGGCCGAGCCGAATGCCGTGCCGCCATCGCCCATGAAGTGCTTGGCGCAGGCCAGCACCGCCAGCGGGTCGCCCAGGCCGGCCCCCTGAAAGCCGCGAACTGCCGGCCCGGCCAGCTCCCTGACCAGCACGGGATCTTCCGAAAAGCCCTCATACGTGCGGCCCCAGCGTATATCCTGCGGCACGGTCACACACGGTCCAAACGCCCACTGGATGCCGGTGGAGCGCACTTCCTCCGCCGTCGCGCGTTCCACCTTCTCCACCAGCGCGGCGTTGCGCGTGCACCCCAAGCCGATATCGTGCGGGAAAATCACCGCGCCCAGCACATTGTTGTGCCCGTGAACCGCGTCGACCCCATACAGGAGCGGGATCTTCAAGCGCGTCTTGGCCGTGTGCGCCTGCACGCTGTCGTACAAATCCGTCCATGCCTGTACGCTGTTGCCCGCCTTCGGGTCCGTATCCCCGCCGCTCAGGACCGATCCCAGAAACAGGTTCTCGATGTCCGCCTGGTCCACAATGCCGCCGTAATCCGGCTGAGTCATCTGCCCGATCTTCTCATCGAGCGTCATCTGCGCCAGCAGTTGTTTCACCTGCGAATCGTAAGAGGCAAGCGGCTTGGTCTGCGGCGGCGCCGCCGACAGGAACAAGCAAGCGGCAATGGCCGCACATAGCGCGCAAGCGAAGGTGCTTTTCATTTGGTAGACTCCGTCACTGCCTTGTACCACGTTTCGTGCCCCGCTGTCAGAGCCGCGCTGTCCGAGCCGCGAACGTCAGAGAGCGGTATCTTCTAAAGAAGCACACTGGATCCCGCTTTGATCCCTCAAGACAAAACCCATGCCGTCTCTCACGCCCTGCACGACGCATTCGGCGCCGTCGAAATCGAAGATATCCGCCCGATGCCCGCAGGCCTCGGCTCGGACCTTGCCTTTCGCATCGTCGTGAAAGGATCTCCCTTTCTATTGAAAATCATGACGCGGATCGATGAGCGTAACGACCCGCGCCGCATATTCCCTGCCATGCAGGCCGCGGCAGAAGCCGGTCTGTCACCCCGCGTCTGGCACGCGAACGTCGAAAACGGCATTTCCATCACCGACTTCATAGAGACCGTGCCTCTCCCCATATCCGAAGCTCTGGTCCGGATTCCCGACGCGCTGCGCACCCTCCACGCCCTCCCGCCATTTCCCAAAACCTTCAACTACGTCACCGCGCACAACGGCTTTATCTGGAGATTGCGGACGTCGAATCTTCTCCCCGGCAACGAGGTCGAGGAGACCTTCACCCAATATGAAAAAGTGTGCGCCGTTTACCCGCGCCTCGAGTCGGATATGGTTTCGTCTCACATGGACCTGAAGCCGGAAAACATCCTCTTCGATGGCCGGCGCCTCTGGCTGGTGGACTGGCAAGCGGCTTTTCTGAACGATCGCTACTTCGACCTCGCCGTCGCCGCGAACTTCGTGCTCACGAACGATGCCGCCGAAAGCGTATATCTCCAGCGGTATTTTGACCAACCGCCCGGCGAGTATCAGCTCGCGCGCTTCTTCCTCATGCGGCAGGCGATGCACATGTTCTACGCCGCCGTTTTCCTGTTGCTGGGTTCGGCCGGAAAGCCCGTGAACCAGAGTGAGGAATTACCGGCCTTCCAGGACTTTCACCAGCGTATCTGGGCGGGCCAGGTAAACCTGGCGGACAACCGGATGAAGACCGTCTACGGCAGAGTTCATTGGCGGCAACTCGTCGAGAACCTGCGAAAACCGCGTCTTAATGAAGCGCTGACAATCGTCTCAAACCGGCACGCAAGCCCCGAGGCTACGCGCCTTCTCCCTTCCGCCGCCCCTACGCCGCGTCCAACCTGTGCGCCCCCGCCTGGCGCCGCTTGATCCGCCGCGGCATGGGTGTCGCGCCCTGGATCTCATCGAGCATGCTCGTCACCTGCAAACTCGACCGGTCGAAGCCGTATGCCTCCAAAGCGCGGCGCACTTCCTCCAGCCGTCCCGCATAGGCCGGGAACTCCACCAGGGTGATGTCTTCCAATGCCTCCCGTCCGTCGGCGCGTCGCGAAACCAGGGCGGCATCGTGATAAATCTCGGGATTAATCGGGAAAGGAAGCTGCGCCAGCGCCTCCAACAGGGATTCCAGATAACGCGGCTTTACATCGATCGAAACGGAAACCAAAGCCCCTTCGCTGCCCGAAAGCGAAGGACTTGCCGGCTCCAACTTGGGCCAGACGCTCATCGATTCCTCCAGCATCCGGCGACCGGCCTGCCCAAAACGAAAAAACCCCGGAGCCCAAAGGCGCCAGGGTCTAGAAGTTCCAGAACAGACCGACTCACCTTTAGCACTTTTTAGCGTGGTTGCAATTAGTCAGGCCAAAAGCCTTAAATCAATCCACGTTCATTTAGAGAATACCACCCCATGCCGCCCGAATCAACCCTAAAACGACACCCTGAATCGCACGCTGAATCGCGGGCGTTTCCCCACACCGCCGCCGGTTGCTACCCGCTCAATCTCGCCCCGCTGGTTCTTCTGGCCGAAACGCGAGAGTTTGAGTTAATCAGGTCTTATACTGTCTGAAGGAGGCTGACACGATGTTGCGTTTCCCGATTGGCATAGCCGCCATTTCGGCTTGTTTCCTGATCGCCGTTTCGCCGTGCCTCCGCGCCCAGGATATTACGCTTCACATCTCGGGCGGCGCGCTTCCCCATCTCGCCGTTCCCGATCTGCGCGGTTCCGGCGACGCACAGCAGTTCATGTCTGTCCTGAACCAGACGCTATGGGACGATCTGAACGGTTCGGGGATGCTGAAGTTGGTCGCCAAAACCCTGTATCCAACCGCCATACCCCAGCAGCCATCGGACCTCCTCCAGGGGGCAACGGGCCAGAGCAGCGCCATGGCCGCTTGGTCCGGGCCGCCGGTCTCCGCCGACTACCTCGCCTTCGGCTATTCAGCCGTTCAGAACGGTGTCTTCGTGCTCTACGGCTGGATGTTCGACGTGCGCCGCGATACGCCCGCCACTGCCCAGTCGATCGGCAATCGTTACGCCGTCGCCGTCAGCGAGGCGGGCGCCAAAAAGGCCGCGCATGAGTTCGCAGCCGATATCATTTCAATGTTCGGAGGGCAGCCGCTATTCGACACCCATATCTATTTCACATCCGACCGCACCGGCCACAAAGAGATCTGGGCGATGGACGCGGACGGGTCGAACCAGCGTCAGATCACCAGGTTCAACTTCATTGCGCAGTTTCCTGCCCTATCGCCCGACGGCTCGAAAATCGCCTTTACTGCATGGCCCGGCCCCGGCCAAGCTCCCCGCATCTACATATACGCAACCGACCCGGTGCGAGACCTGCGCTTTTATAATCAGAAATCACCCGTGAACGGAACTCCATCGTTCACGCCCGACGGGCGCCAGATAGTCTATATGTCGAAGCCGGGCGCGGCCTCTAAGATCTTCGCCGCCAACCTGGACGGGTCTGGCTTCCGGCCGATCACCTCCGGGGACCAAGACGACGCGGAACCCAAGGTCAATCCGAAAACGGGTAGCGAAATCGTCTTTTCATCGGGCCGTTCCGGGGCGTTGCAGATCTATCGCGCGAACATGGACGGGCTGGACGTCCAACGGCTCACGGACGGAACCGGCGTGGCGTCCAACCCGTCATGGCATCCCAACGGGCAGATGATCGCTTTTGCCTGGACGCAAGGATACGAACCTGGGCATTTCAATATCTTCATCATGGATATCGCCGCTCGGACGTATGTGCAGCTAACTCGCGGCGAGGGCAAAAATGAGGACCCCAACTGGTCCCCGGATGGAACGCACATCGTCTTCGGGTCGAACCGCGGCGGCTCTTATCAAATCTGGCGCATGCTCGCGGACGGCTCCCAGGTGCAGCAGTTAACCACGGCAGGCAACAACACCAACCCTGTGTGGGGTAAGTAGGGCGGGCCGGGGTACCCGCGCCGTTCGTGGGTCCGCCCGCCTTCTTCATCCATGCTAATCCCCCCTCAGCGCCGCCATCGGGTCGATCCGCACCGCCCGCCGCGCAGGCACATAGCAGGCCGCCAGTCCGGCAACCGCCAGCACCAGCGCGCCGCCCGCGAAGGCCAGCGGATCGGTTGGCCGCGTGCCGTAGAGCAGGCTCCCTATCAGGTGGGTCAGCGCAAGCGAAGCGCCCGTTCCCAGCGCAATGCCCGCCGCGATCAGCCGCAGCCCCCAGCCCGTCAGCAGTCTCACAATGTCGCCGCGCGATGCCCCCAGCGCCATGCGCACCCCCATCTCCCGCGTGCGCTGCGAAACGGCGTAGGCCATCAGCCCATAAAGCCCCACGGCCGCAATGGCCAGCGCCGTGGCGGAAAACGCGGCAAGCAAATAGAGCAGGAAGCGCGGCTGCGCCCTGGCGCCGTCCACCAGTTCTTCAAGCGTCCGCGCCTCCGTAACCGGTTGGTCGCCGTCCACCGCCAGGATCGCGTTCCGCGCCGCGGCAATCAGCGTGCCCGGATCCGCCGACGCCGCCCGCAGGCTCACGTTCAGCGACGCCCATGGCAGTTGCGGGAACGGAAGCAGCACTTCGGGATGCGTCTCCCCCGCCAGCTCGCGGTTCTTCGTGTTGCCGAATACGCCCACCACTGCCACCGGCGTGGTGCGCCGCCCAAGCCAGATGCGCTTGCCGATGGGATTCTCGTTCGCCCAATAGGTTCGCGCCAGCGCTTGATTCACAATGGCCACCGGCGGCGCCGATGCGTCGTCGCGATCCGTGAACACGCGCCCGCTGAGAAGCCGCACGCGCATCGTCTTCGCGTAATCCGGGCTGATGGTCTGTACGTTGACGATCGGCCGCTGCCCCAGCGCCACGTTCGGCTGCCCTTCGATCGTCGCGGGCGTGTACCGCGAGGCGTTCAGCGGAAGAGCCGAGGAGATTGCCGCCGCTTCCACGCCGGGCAGTGCGCCCATTCGCCGCAGCGTTTCATTGTAGAAAGCGATCGTCTGCTCCGGCTTGCCGTACTTGGCCGGAGGCAGGGACACCCGCATGGTAACCACCCCGCGCGGATCGAATCCCAAATCGGCCGTGCGCAGGTTGATGAAACTCCGTAGCAGCAGGCCGGCGCCGGTCAGCAGCGCCATCGACAAACCCACTTGCGCCACCACGAACCCCGCGCGCAGCGCGCCGCTCCGTCGCGAGCCGGTTCCGCCGCGCGTTTCCTCGCGCAGCGCGGCGTTCAGGTCGGCGCCCGAAAGCTGCCAGGCCGGCGCCAGGCCGAACAGTGCGCCGCCCCCCGTCGAAAGGGCAACCGCGAAAAGCGACACGCGCCAATCGATGTGCGGCCCGGCCGCTACCAGCATGTTGTTGTGGCTCAGCGTCACCAGCGCCCGCGTCCCCCAATGCGCCAGCGCCAGGCCCAGCGCTCCGCCCGCCGCCGCCAGCGTCATGCTTTCCGCCAGCAACTGCCGCACGATGGCCGCGCGCCCTCCGCCCAACGCCGCGCGCGCGGCGATTTCCTTCCGCCGCCCCAGCGCGCGCGTCAGCATCAGATTGGCGATGTTGGCGCACGCAATCAGCAGCACCGTCCCCACCGCCGCCAGCAGCACAATCAGCGCCGGCCGCAGGCTGTAGGCGATCTCCGATTGCAGATCCGCCACCATGATCGAGGTTTGCGGGCTGCTGTCCGGCCGACTCGGGTTCGCCGCGCGGTATTGCGCCGTGAGTGCATCTTGTTCCGCCCGCGCGCTCCGCAATTCCGCGCCGGGCGCCAACCGCGCCACCGCATTCAGGAAACCCGCGCCCGCCTGCACCTGCGCCGGAGTGGTCAGGTTTAATTCGAAGACTTTTGCCGTCCAGATCTCCACGTCCTCGCTCAGCGGCGCGAACGTGAAGCCGGCCGGCAACACGCCGGCGACCGCGTAATCCTTCGAGTCGAGCGTGATGCTCTGCCCCACAATGTCGCGCGCCGCGCCGAAGCGCGCCGTCCACAGCTTGTGGCCGATCAGCGCCACATCCTTCGCGCCCGGCCGGTCGTCCTCCGCCGTGAACCCGCGGCCCAGTATCGGGCGCACGCCCAGCACATCGAAGAAGCGCCAGGAGACCCGCGCCGCCTCAATCTGCTCCGGCTCGCCCCGCCCGGTCAGGTTGAAAACTTCGTTGGTGAACGCAGCCATGCCCGAAAAAGAACGGCTGTTTTCCTGCATGGAAACGAAGCGTGGATAGGAGAACGGCTGAAAGCGGTCCTGCCCCTGATCGGCTGAAATCAGCGCCAGCCGTCCCGGATCCGCGTACGGCAGCGGCCGCAGTAATACCGCGTCGGCCACTGTGAAAATAGTGCAGGCGCCGCCGATGCCCAGCGCCATCGTCAGCCCCGCGGTCAGCGTGAATCCCGGGCTTCGCGCCAGCGCGCGCAAGGCATACCGGAGGTTATGAAAGCGCATGTGCCAGGCTCATTTCTGACACGGATTGTAACAGGGCGCTCATGAGCGCGATTTGCGCGCCCATGTGTCGAAATTTCCGAGCCGCGAACGTAAGAGAGCGGTTGCCAGGATCGCTTCAAAACGTTCCCCCGTCCTCCGCCACGCGCTAATTACGAAACCCCAAATACAACACGTCGCGGACCCTTGTGCCATCCCTTACCAAGCCATACCGTGTACACGCGAACGGGCCATTCGCGTGCTACGTCAAACTGCCAGAGGGGGAATCCGTTGCGTTTTCATCCATGCTTCGCGCTTCTCTTGCCCGCCGCTTCCGTTCTAGCGCAGCCAAGCGGCCCTACGCCAGATCCGCCCCCGCAACCCACTGCCTCCGCGCCGCAGCCCGCTCGCACCTTCGCGCCGGAGCCGAAGCGCATCCTCGGTATCATTCCCAACTACCGCGCCGTCAGCGCCGGGGAGACCGCGCCGCCGCCCAGCGCCAAAGAGGCCTTCCGCATCGCCACTGAGAGCAGCTTCGATTACTCCGCGTTCATTTTCGTAGGCATGACGTCCGGCCTCGCGGATGGCCGGGACGCGCACCCGCAACTCGGAGTCGGCGCCGCCGGCTACGCCAGGTATTACTGGCGCGGCTTTGTCGACAAAACCGACGGCAACTATCTTGTGCTCTTCGCCCTGCCGTCCCTGTTCCACCAGGACGAGCGCTACTACGCCAAGGGCGAAGGCGGGTTATGGGAGCGCGCCGCCTATGCCGCGTCGCGAGTCGCCATTACGCCCGACGATCGCGGCCGCGACTCTTTTAACATCTCTGAGATCCTGGGCCGCGGCATCGCCCAGATCGTCTCCACCGCCTACTACCCCAGCCAGGCCCGGACCATCGGCGCGCTCGGCTCCAAGTACGGATTCGCCCTGGTAGGCGACGCTGCCACGAATGTCTTTCTGGAACTCTGGCCGGACGTCGCCGCGCAAGTGAGCCGGCTCCATTTTCATCGTCACTCCAAGTCCAACTAAATAACTCCCTTTCCTTCCCGTTACTTACCCCATCCTAATTTCGGACTCATCCTACGGCCATGACAACCTGAAGGCGAGGAGTATTGTATGCAGAACTTTCAAAACACCGTTTCCCCAGAGCAATTCGCGGCCAATCGGGCCAACGCCGCAGGTTCCACCGGCCCGCGCACCCCAGATGGCAAAGCCCGTTCCTCCCAGAACGCCCGCAAACACGGCTTTGCTGCCGCCGCGTACACCGTCCCACGCCTCGAAGACATCGACGAGGTCGCCGAGCTCAGGGAAAGCGTTATCAATCTCTATAAGCCCGCGAACGCCCAGGAACTCTTCGCCGTCGAGCGAATCGCCATCACTCAACAATCCATGAACCGCGCCGCCCGCCTGGAAGCCGGAACCTTAACCACCTGCCTCAACGACGTCCTCAATCTCCGCGAGCGTCCCCTCATGGAGATGGACCCGGAAATGTACGGCGGCGGCGAACCCGGCAAGCAGCAAGTCAAAAACTACCTCCTGGCCGAAGGATTCCGCCGCAACGTCGGCGCCTCCAACGTCATCCACCTCTGCATGCGCTACAACGCCCAAGCCGAGCGCCTCTACCGCCGCGCCGTCCAGGATTTCGAGCGAATTAAGTCCCTCCGCAGCCCTCTTGAAGGCTCCGAACCCCCAATTGACCAAACGAACCCAATTTCCCCCGAACCCCAACAAACCGAACCGCTTACCCCCTCAGAAAGCCCCACCCGCGCCCCCCGCAACCCCTGGGGCCCGCCCAACGGAGACAACACCAACCACGACAACGGCTGCATTTGCGGCGTATGCTCTACCAAAACGCCCCCTTCAGACCGGTAGGGCGGACCTCCTGGTCTGCCTTCTTCTGGCTTATTGAGTTAATCCTTGGCCAAGCGCAGAAAAACCGTCGTGCAGCAGCTCTTGCCGAACGCAGTAAGCAGGGGTTCGACGCCCTCCCAGAGGGCAAATTGCCCGGCCACAGAAAGCAGGGTGTACAAGCACGTCGTTGCAAGCGCGGCCGGCAGTTCGAGACCGTTAGCGGATGCCCCAAGGCGCCGGAGCCGACCCAAACCGGGTTGGTACGCGCACCCACATGGACACCATCGTTATGCACAGAGCGCCAAGACAGAAGATCGCAAGTAATCCCCAAATCGCGTGCCATAGCGCGCGCAGCGGCGAAGCGCTCACGCCGCGCCAGACGTGCCCGGAAGCCGTTCGCAGCACGTTGGACCAGAACCACCCAACGCCGTGCGCCGAGCCCTCTTCCATCAAGTCCCCGACGGTTGCCGCCGCGCGGTCCGGCGCCGGAAAAAGATCGCGCCAACCACCACGCACATCTCCATGGCGCTAAACACGGCCAGCCCGAAGCCAGGCGCGGGGTGTGTCGCCACACGATAGAGGGTCTCGGCAAAACACACGGCGATCAGAGCCACCGCCGCAAACACGGCCGCCAGGCTCTCGGAGCGCGCCGCCACCAGCCAGCCGGTCAAAAAACCGGCGATGGTGAATTTCAGAACGGTCAGTGCATAGATTCCAGCGGTGTAAATCGCGGGTTGATAGCCCCACCAGCCGGAATGACCGGCCAGACGGTTCCATGTGTTGTTCACGAGAAACTCGTAAAGCAGGCAGAGAACAATGTGCGCCAATAGCCCCGCGAACGCGAATCCCAACACGCGGAGCGGCGAGTCGCTCACGTCGCGCCAGACGTGCCCGGAAGCCGTTCGCAGCACGTTGGACCAGAACCACCCAACGCCGTGCGCCGATCCCTCTTCCATCAAGTCCCCGACGGTTGCCGCCGCGCGGTCCGGCGCCGTGACCAGCGAGAGAATCCATTCCGCCGCGATTGCGCTACGCATGGGCGCCTCCCAGCAGTCTCAACCCTTTCATCAGCCGTTGATACGAACGCTGCGCTTCAGTCACAGCCCGCACGCCGGCGGCGGTGACCGTGAAGAATCGCTTGGCGCGCCCGCCCCGCTGGGGAGTCGGATCGCCGAGGCGGGATGTCACGAGTCCCTTCTCTTGCAGGCGATCGAGCGTCGTATAGAGCGCTCCGGGAGCCGGTTCCCGATCCGTGCAGGCGGTAATCTCCGCGCGGATGGTCACGCCATAGGCGTTCTCGTCCAGACGCAGGATTGCCAGCAGGACAACCTGCTCGAACTCCCCTAATGGAGCCGCTGACGACATTTAAACTACATCGTAGCTCAAATATGATGCGCGCTCAAGAAAAAAGCAGCCCGGAAGCGTCACCCCGCCTTTGCCCGCGCCACCACCAGCGTCACGTCGTCGGATTGATCGCCCGCGCCAAACTGCTCCACGCTGGTGAAAACCGCGCTCACCACTTCCTCGGCCGCCAGCCCGCTTGCCGCGCGCAGCTCATCGAGAAATCGCGCTTCGCCAAACTCCTCTTCGCCGCGCATCGCCTCCGTGACGCCATCGCTGAAAATCGCCAGCAGGTCGCCCGGCGCCAGATGGATCTCGCGCGCCTCGCACTCCCACTTCTCGAACAATCCAATCACCGTCGCGCTCGATGGCAACCGCTCCACACTCCCGTCCGCACGCAGCAGCATGGGCGGGTTGTGACCGCAATTCACATAGCTCAGGCTGCGCGCGCCGTCGTCGTAAAGCCCGAAAAACAGCGTGGCGTAATGCTGCGCGGCGGTCGACTTCCACAGGATCCGGTTCACCTCTCGCAGGGCGGCAACCAAACCGAGCGGAGGCAGCACCGCAGCCGTGGAGCGAATCAGCTCGCTGAGACTGCGCAAATGCGCCTGCAAACTCGCCATCAGCAGCGCGGCGTGCACGCCCTTGCCGGAGACATCGGCCAGCACCAGCCCAAGCTGGTCGTGGCCCAGTTCCAGAAAATCGTAGTAATCGCCGCCCACCCGGCGCGCCTGTAGACATCGCCCCGCGCATTCGAGCGTCTTCAGATTGGGCGCGCTCTGCGGAAGCAGTCTGCTCTGAACCTCCCTCGCAATTTCCATCTCCCGCGACGCCCGGCGCTCCGCCTCCAGCTTTTCCGCGATGTCTTCGGCCAGCCGGAAATTCTCGATCGCGATGCCCGCCTGGCTGGCAATGGAAGCCAGCAGGCGCTTGTCTTCCCCGGAATAGGGCTCGCCGGAAAGGCGCGGGCCGAGCGCCAGCAGTCCGGCCAACCGGCTTCCGCGGTCCAGCATCGGCACCAGACACCCGGACTGCAGCGGCGCCAGTTCCGGCTCCAGGCCGGACGGCGGCAATTCCCAAGGCCCGCCTTGCCTGGCCAGTTCGACGAGCTTCGGCGAGCTGCCGGAAAGCGTCCGAAGCGCCGGCGGCGCCACCCCGGCCACGGCTTCCAGGTCGCCGTTATTGTCCGCCAGATAGACCGCCAGCGACGCCGGCTGCAGCGCCGCTTCGAGTTGCTCCAGAAGCAGGTGCGCCAGCGCCTCCCTGTTGGCCGCGGTGCGCGAGGTCTCGGCCAGATTCTCCAAAATCACCCGCGCATCGTATGCGCCGCGAAAGAAAGCACGGTCGATCTTCCCGCTGACCCGCCTGTGAACCTGCGAGCCGCTCCACAGCAGCGCCGTCCCGAACACCGCGCCCATCGCGACGCTTCCGGATTGGCCTCCCACGGCCGGCGGCGCCAGACGCGCCAGCGACGTCGCGAAGACCAGCGTCAACCCGAAGCTTACGAAACACAACAGGACCAAGAACCCGCGCTGCACCAGCACGTAGCGCGCGCCGCGCTGGAGCAGAACGGGAATGTCCAGCACGCGCTGCTTGAAAACGGCGTAGGCGAACGACGCCGGAATCAGCATCAAATTGCCGTCGAGGATCGTTTCCAGCCAGTCCGGCGAGTGGAACCCCGCGAACTGCTGGAAGGCCGCCCGTATCACCGAAGGGCCCAAACCGACCACCGTCCCCCAGAAAATCACGCGGATCTTGCGCCGCGTTTCCGGCCCGCTCGGGAAGAAGTAGTTAGCGGCCAGGGAAAGCATCCCAAGCGCCATAAACCCGACCACGATGCCGAAATCCAACTGTCCGGCCGCCTGGGAGCCGATCGCTCTCGAAATAGTGGCAAAGGGACGCACCAAGTCCGGCAGATTGGTTTCCCCGGCCACCGCCAATCCGAGGACCGCGCCAGCCCATTTCAGCCAGGGCAGGCGCCGGTCAATGGGAGAGCGCGCCGGAAATACCGCGCAAAGCCAATAAAACGAAGCTCCCGCCATGCCGAGGAACAGGCCGTTGTACGCCTCGAACCATGGCCGCAGCCGGGCCGGCGCGGTTTGGTAGCTGTTCGGGAATCCTGGCGCCGCGATGATGCCGGCGAAAAAGCAGGCCAGCAGCCAGACGTTCCGGTCTTGCGGACGCCAGAACAGAATCACCAGCCCGACAACCGCGAATGCCAGCGGAAAAGAGCTCTGGATGAACCGGCCGGCTCCCCCCAGACTGCCGGGCGTCACGATCTCGGAATTGCGCCGGAAGATGCCGGTCAACTCCAAGGGAGCGGCTTGGCCCGGCCGGATAACGGTCAAGCGGACCGAGTCCCCGGGCTCATGGCTGTTCCAGACTCTATCTTGATCTCCCGGGCCTTGAACCCGCCGGCCGTCGAACGCCACCACCTTGTCCCCAGCCCTCAGACCGGCCCTTTGCGCCGGACTGTTCGGTCTCACGTTGGTCACGACATTGGCTTGCTCGGACGCCTGATAGGGAAAATCGAGACCGAGTTCGACGTCGGCGGGCCGGTCGAGCCGGGTAGCGACCGCCCAGCAGTAGGTATAGAGTACGGTGGCAGCCGCGAAAACCGTCGCCGCGGCCACCAAGGCGCTGTGAAACCATCGCCGTCCACCGGTAGTTGCCTTAGATGAGACCGCCATCGACTACACTATCTTACGTCCCTTCCGGCGAGGTTCGACGCACTGGCGTGAGCACTGGTAAGATAAGGGCGTATGAAGGGTGTCGTACTCGCCGGCGGCTCGGGCAGCAGGCTCTTTCCGCTGACCAAAATCACGAACAAACATCTGCTGCCCATCTACGACCGGCCGATGATTTACTTCCCCATTCAGACGCTGGTGGATGCCGGGATTCGCGACATCCTGGTGGTTACCGGCGGCCGGAATTCGGGCGATTTCCTGCGGCTTCTGGCCAACGGCAAAGGCTTCGGGCTGAAGCATATCAACTACACCTACCAGGAGGGCGAAGGCGGCATCGCCGACGCGCTGGCGCTGGCCGAGCACTTCGCCGACGGCAAGAAGATCTGCGTCATCCTGGGCGACAACATCATCGAGGCGGGCATCCGTGAGGCCGCGGACCAGTTTCGGGCGCAGGCGCAGGGCGCGCACATCCTCCTCAAGCAGGTGCCGGACGCGGAGCGGTTCGGCGTGGCCGAAGTGGCGAACGGCAAGATTGTCGGAATCGAGGAAAAGCCGGCGCACCCGAAAACCAACTACGCCGTCACGGGCGTCTACATGTTCGATGCGACGGTGTTCGACAAGATCAAGACCCTGGTTCCCTCGAACCGCGGCGAGTTGGAAATCACCGACGTGAACAACGCCTACATTCGGGAAGGCTCCATGACCTTTTCCTTTCTGGACGGGTGGTGGACCGACGCCGGCACGTTCGATTCGCTGCTCCGCGCGGCCAATCTGGTGGCGAAGTCGGTGGAAGCGAAAGTGGCCCCGGACGGGGCGGTGCTGGTCTAATGGCAATCGGAGCGGCGGAGATCAAAGCGGCGCGGCGCCTGGCGTCCTTCGAGGGCCTGGAGCTGGCCATCCCGGTATGTTCCAAGGGCATTGGCGCATTGATCGGCGCGCCCGATTCGCGCGACCTCATCGAAGGCGTGCGCGTGCAGCCGTTCCCCATCTACCCGGACGACCGAGGGTATTTCCTGGAAGTGCAGCGGATCGGCCGGGGGCTGGCCGCGGCTTTTCCTCCCGAAAGCACGCAGATTTCCGCGGCCCTGAGCTTTCCGGGGACCGTCAAGGCTTTCCACTACCACCTGCGTCAGACGGATTGCTGGGCGCCGGTGATGGGGATGCTGCAGGTGGCGCTGGTGGATCTGCGGCTGGGGTCGCCCACCTTCGGTTGCCGCAACACCATGTACGCTGGAGCGTTGCGGCCGTGGCAGGTGCTGATTCCGCCGGGCGTCGGCCACGGGTACAAGGCCATCGGGAACCAGGACGCCATGCTCGTCTATCTGACGGACCGTTTCTACGATCCGCGGGACGAAGGCCGCATCCCCTACGACGACCCTTCCATCGGCTATGATTGGGAAACCCAGCGCAAGTAGGGGCCGGGCATGCCCGGCCCTCCACATTCTATGAAGCTTCTAGTGACTGGCGGGGCCGGTTTTATCGGGTCCGCGTTCGTCCGCATGGTCATCGCGGAGACGGACTGGCGGGTGGTCAACTTCGACAAGCTGACCTACGCCGGAAACCTGGAAAACCTGACCCCCGTGGAGCGCAGCGCGCGCTACCGGTTCGTGCGCGCCGATATCTGCGACGCGGGCGCGGTGGAGGCGGCGCTGGCGGAGGAAAAGCCCGACGCCATCGTCCACTTCGCGGCCGAATCGCACGTGGACCGCAGCATCCTCTCGCCGGAGCCGGTCATTCACACCAACCTGCTCGGCTCCTTTACCCTGCTTGAGGCGGCGCGGCGGCGCGGCATCGGACGTTTCCTGCACGTGTCCACGGACGAAGTGTACGGCAGCCTGACGGCGCCGCTTTCGGCCACGGAGGATTTCGCGCTCAACCCCAGCAGCCCCTATTCGGCCTCGAAGGCTGGCTCGGACCTGCTGGCGCGGTCGTACTTCGTCACCTTCGGACTGCCGGTGGTCATCACCCGGGCTTCCAACAATTACGGCCCTTACCAGTTTCCGGAAAAGTTGATTCCCCTGACGATCGCCAACGCCCTGGAGGATCGCCCGCTGCCGGTTTACGGAGACGGCATGCAGGTGCGCGACTGGCTTTACGTGGACGACCATTGCCGCGGGATTCTGGCGGCGCTGCGAAAGGGACGGGACGGCGAAATCTATAACATCGGCGGCAACCGTTCGCTTCCGAACCTGGATGTGGTGCGCAAAGTCCTGGCGTTGACGGGCAAACCGGAGACGCTGATCCAATACGTCACCGACCGTCTGGGCCACGACAGGCGGTACGCGCTCACCAGCGACAAGCTGACGCGGGAAACCGGCTGGCAGCCCGAAATGGATTTCGAAACCGGCCTGGCGCAGACCATCGATTGGTATCGGGCCAACGCCGGCTGGGTGGCGCGCGTGCGCAGCGGAGCGTACCTCGCGTATTACGAGCAGAACTATGGCGGCAGGGTTGTGGCTTAACTTTGACGCGGAGACGCGGAGACGCGGAAAAGAAACGTTAGGGTTCAGCGTACGGGGAGAGCTCGGCATGCCGAGGCCTTTTTGGCGGTTTTCTCCGCGTCTCTGCGTCTCCGCGTCAAGAATTCAGCGCGGCGCTTATGCGCGTAGCCATTGAGGCGGGGGCGCTTTCGCTTTCGAGCGGGGGGCTGGCGCGGTATACGACGGAGCTTAGTTTGGCGCTGGCGCGGGGGTTTCCGGAGGACGAGTTTTTTCTGGTGTCCGACCGGCCGTTCCGGATGCCGGCGGGGTCTCCGGCGAACTTGAGGCAGGCGGGTGGGGCGGGCAACGCGGTGGAGCGGCGCTGGTGGCTGTGGGGTCTCGCGCGCGAACTCGACCGGCTGGGGGTGGACGTCATCCACGGTCCGGATTTCGCCGTGCCATACCTTGCGCGGCGGCCGAGCGTGCTCACCTTGCACGATCTCTCTCCGTGGATGAATCCCGGCTGGCATTCCGCCGCGCAGCGGGTGGCGCGGCGCACGCCGGTGTTGCTCGGGATGGGCGCGGCCACCATGGTCGCGACTCCCAGCGAGGCGGTGCGGCAACAGGCCATCGAACGGTTCCGGCTGAGGCCGGCGCGGGTGGTTGCCATACCGGAAGCCGCCGCGGGGTGGTTCGGTCCGGTGGAGACACGGCCGGAGACGCCGTACTTCCTCTTCGTGGGAACGCTCGAGCCGCGCAAGAACCTGCCCGCGCTGGTGGAGGCCTGGCGGGGGCTGCGGCGGAAACACAAGATCGACCTGCTGCTGGCCGGGCGCAGACGCGCAGACTGCCCGGCCATTCCCGAGGAGCCCGGCCTGCGCCTGTTGGGAGAGGTCCCCGACGAGGCGCTCTCCGGGTTGTACAGCGGCGCGCTGGCTTTTGTGTACCCGTCGCTCTACGAAGGGTTCGGGCTGCCGGTGCTGGAGGCCATGCAGTGCGGCGCATGCGTAATCGCTTCACGTGCGCTTGAGGAAACCGGAGGCCGGGCGGCAGTTTACGCCGATGGCGTGGAAGACCTGAAGCGCGCCATGCTGCGGGCGGCGGAAGACGAGGCATGGAGGGCGGATTGCCGCATGCGCTCGCTGGCGCGGGCGCGGGAATTTTCCTGGGAGCGCACGGCGCGCCTCACGCACCAGGTCTACGAGGAGGCGCGCAAGCGTTTTGAAGGCTGAACCGAGACCGTTGGCGCTGTTCCTGGCGGCCGAGGCGCCCTACCCGCTGGCGGGCGGCGGGGCGCTGCGCAGCGCCTCGCTGTTGAACTACCTGGCGCGCACGCGCGAGGTGGACGTGATCGTGTTCCGCCAGCCTGGGGCGTCGGACCCCGCCACCAGGATGCCGCCGGGCCTGGCGCGGCGGATTGTGTCGATCGATCTTCCGGAAACCGGCCATGGCGCGGCTGCGCGGGCCTTCAGAAACGCGGTTCGCCTGGCGCGGGACACTCCCCCGCTGGTGGACCGCTTCGCGGGCTTCGGGCGCCGGATTGCAAAGGCGGTTGCCGGACAGCGGTATGAAATCGGCGTCGTGGAGCATTTTTGGTGCGCGCCATACTGGGAAGAGGTTTCACAGGTGTGCGAGCGAACGGCGCTCGACCTGCACAACATCGAATCGGTTCTGCACGGGCGTTGCGCGCAGGTGGAACGGGGCGCGGCGGCCCTGGCGCACCGCGTTTTCGGGCAGGCAAGTCTGGAACTGGAGCGCAAGTGGCTGCCGCGGTATTCCCGGGTTCTGACGGCCTCGGAGCACGACGCCGAGGTGGCGCGCGCCATCGCTCCGCAGGCTCAAATCTCGGTTTACCCGAACGCCATTCCGCCGGTCCCGGAGCCCACGAGGACGGACGAGGAAGCCATCGTTTTTTCGGGCAACATGGAGTATCACCCGAACGCGGCGGCCGTGAAGTTTTTCCGCGCCGAGGTCTGGCCGCGGCTGCGCGAACGTTGGCCGAGGCTGGTGTGGCGGCTGGTGGGAAAAAACCCGGATGCGGTGAAGCGGTACACGGAAGGCGACCCGCGCATCCAGGCGACGGGCCCTGTGGACGACGCAGTGGTGGAGCTGGCAAAATGCCGCGCGGCGGTGGTCCCGGTTCTGGCCGGCAGCGGCACCCGGTTCAAGATCCTGGAAGCGTGGGCGGCGGGGATTCCGGTGGTTTCTACCGGCGTGGGTGCGGAGGGACTGCCCGCGCGGGATGGCGAGAATATCCTCATCGCGGATACGGGTTCCGCATTTGCCGAAACGGTTTCCCGGCTACTCGCGTCCCCTGCTCTACGGGGGCATCTTGGCATCGCCGGCAGGCGATTGCTGGAGCGGGAGTTTACGTGGGATACCGCCTGGACAAAGTTGGACCTGTGAGACTACCGCAGTCGCACCTTTCGCTATACTGGTAACAATCCATGCGCTTTGCCGTTGATGCTCATGCTATCGGGCGCCACCAGACCGGGAACGAAGTCTACATTCGGAGTCTCCTGAACGCCTTTGCGTCGCAGGGTGCGGACTGTGAGTTCGTGGCATACGTATCGACCGACGCCGCGCGAGCCGCGATTCCGGCGAACATACGGACGCGCCGGGTATCGGCGAATCCGTTTCGCAGGCTAGGGATGGACTTGGCGGCGCGGCTTCTGCAGGACCGGCCGGACTTGTTGCATGTGCAGTACACGGCGCCGCTGCTCTGCGCGACGCCGGTGGTGGTGAGCGTTCACGACGTCAGTTTTCTGGAGCACCCCGAGTATTTCACGCGCGACCGCGCGGTCCAATTGCGCTGGACGGTACAGCGCACGGTGCGCCGCGCCGCCAAGGTGCTTACCGGCTGCGAGTTTTCCAAGCAGGCGATTCTCAAGGCTTACAGCGATCTGGACGAGAGGAAGGTAGTGGTGGTGCCGTATGCGGCCGCACCCGAATTCCGTCCTCTTCCGCGGGAGACGGCGCAAGCGGCGGTGCTCGAACGCTTCTCGGTTTCCGGTCCGTTCATCCTGAACGTGGGCGATCTGCAACCGCGCAAGAACCAGATCGGGCTGATACGGGCGTTCGCGCGGCTGGTGCGGGCGTATCCGCAGATCAAGCACAAGCTGGCGCTGGCTGGAAAGGATACGTGGTTCGCGGGCCGCGTACGGGAGGCCGCGCGGGAATCGGGCGTGGCGGACCGCATCCACTTTTTCGGCTTCGTCAGCGACGACGACCTGCTGCGGCTTTACAACGCCTGCGACCTCTTCGTGTTCCCGTCCTTTTACGAGGGTTTCGGATTGCCCGCGCTGGAGGCGATGGCGTGCGGCCGGGCGGTGGTGTGCTCGAGCGCGGCGGCGCTGCCGGAGGTAGTGGATGGGGCGGCTATCCTAACCGACCCTTGCTCGGTGGAAGAGATTGCGCGCGCGATGGCCGACGTGCTGCTGGATTCCGAGATGCGCACGCGGATGGAACGGCTGGGCTTGCGGCGGGCGGCGCATTTCAACTGGCAGAACACGGCGCAGAGCACTCTCGAAGTCTTCCACGAGGTAGCCGAGCGGACGGTTCCGGCGATGGAAACCGTGAGACCTTCCTCCCTGGCACGCCGGTGAATCACCCCGAAGGAGGCAGGCCGGGAGGCCCGCCCCACCGATGATGCGCCTGGCATTCTTCTCCCCGCTTCCGCCGGCGCCGAGCGGAATCGCGGATTATTCGGCGGCGCTGATTGAAGCCCTGAATCCTTTGACCGAACTAGAGACGTTTTCGGACGGCGGCATCCGGTTCGATGCGGAGCGGTTCGATATCGCGCTCTATCAGGTCGGCAATAACGGGCATCACGGATTCGTCTACGAAGCGGCTCTGCGGCATCCCGGCGTGGTGGTACTGCACGAGAGCAATCTGCATCACCTGGTAGCGGACCTCACCATCAAGCGGGGCGATTGGGACGCCTACGTGGAGGAATGCGCGTACAACGGCGGCGCGGAGGCGCGCGCCAAGGCGGAACGCGTACGCAGCCTCGAAACCGGACCGGATTACGAAGGCGTCACGATGACGCGGCGGCTGCTGGAGACGGCGCGCGGCGTGGTGGTGCACAGCCGGTTCATGGAGGAAGAAGTGCGGGCCGCCGGATTCGCCGGACCGCTGGCGGTAATTCCGCACGGCGCCTGGATTCCGGAGTCGGATGGCAACCGGTACCGGCACAAGCTGGGGATCGACGAGACCGCGCCGCTGGCGGGCATCTTCGGCTTCTTGAAGCCTTACAAGCGCATCCCGGAATCGCTGCGCGCCTTGCGGCGGCTGGTGCGGTTGATCCCCGAAGCGAAGATGATCTTGGTGGGCGAGCCGCATGTGGACCTTCCGCTGGAGTCGATGATCAGGTCGATGGGCTTGTCGGCCGACGTGCGCATGTTGGGATTCATGCCGGCGGAGGATTTTGTAGGCTATCTGGCGGCTTGCGACATGGCGCTCAACCTCCGTTACCCCACGGTGGGAGAGAGTTCCGGCACGCTGCTGCGGGCGATGGGGTTGGGCAAGCCGGCGCTGGTATCGGAGGTAGGCTCGTTTCGGGAACTGCCCGACGATGTTTGTTTGAAAGTGCCGGTTGGAGCGGGTGAGGAAGATGCGATCTTCGAGTATATGAACCTGCTGGCGTCGCGGCCGGACGTGGCGCGGGAGATCGGCGCCAGGGCGAAGGATTACGTGGCGCGGGAGTGCGGGTGGGCTAGCGTGGCGCGGAGGTATGCGGAGTTTTTAGAGGAGGTGGTGGGGGAGGGGCCGGAACAGGGGCCGGGGAAGAAACCGCTCTCTTACGTTCGCGGCTCGGATGGGCGCGGTTCGGAGGTTCGTGGGGCGGATGCGCGCGGTGCGGAAGAAGGCAGGCCAGGAGGCCCGCCCCACATAGCCGGTTCGGAGGCGCGCGGTGCGGAAGAAGGCAGGCCAGGAGGCCATGCGCGCGGCGCGGAAGAACCGCTGTCTGACGTTCGCGGTGCGGAGGTTCACACCGCGGAGGTTGCGCCGATGGAGGAAGACAAAACCCCGGCCCCCGGCCCCCGGCCCCTGGCCCCCGATTCTTACTTGCGAACTTGGGCGGAGTCGGAAGAAGGCTTGCGGTACTTGGAGACGCATCGAACGCGGCTGGTGAAGACGCTGGAGATGATTCCGCCTGGCGGGGCTTGCGACCGGATTCTGGAGATGGGGGCGTACTTGCAGATCACGCCGGCCTTGCGGTCGCGGCTCGGGTACGGTGAAGTTCGCGGCTGTTATCACGGGAAGCTCGGGCAGACGGACCATTGCGTGAAGACATCGAGCGAAGGCGAACGGTTTGCCTGCGACGTCGACCATTTCGACGCCGAGAAGGACGCGTTTCCTTACGCCGACGAATATTTCTCGACGGTGCTGTGCTGCGAAGTGATCGAACATTTGTTTGAAGACCCGATGCACCTGACGATGGAGGCGAACCGGGTGCTGAAGCCGGGCGGGCATTTGCTGCTGACCACGCCGAATGTGGCCGCGCTGCGCGCCATCGACGCGGTGCTGCTGGGATACCATCCTGGCTTCTATCATGCCTACATGCGGCCCGCGGGGCCGGGTGAAGAGACGGGGGCGCGGCACAATCGCGAGTACACGCCAAGGGAAATCCGCAAGCTGCTGGAGAACTCGGGTTTCGAAACGGTCCGCCTGGAGACCGGTGAGTTTCGCGACCGGCCGCACCCGGAATACGGCTGGGTGATGCACCTGTTGGAGCGGTATCGCCTGGAAACCGGCCTGCGCGGCGATGGGATTTACGCGCTGGGAAGGAAAACCGGTCCGGTGAAGGAGCGCTACCCGGAGTGGCTTTACGCATGAGCGCGAAGTACCCGGCCGCGGACGTGACGGTGGACGCGGAGACGCGGCGCGTACACGTGGAGTGCCTGGTCCGCAACGAATCGGGCGAGACCTGGCGGGCGGCGGAAGGCTTCGCCATCGGGTATCAACTCTACGACGCGGAGACCGGGACGCTGGTGGTGGACGGGGAGCGCAGGCCTACGGAGCACGACGTGAAACCCGGCGAGGCGGCGCCGGTGCGCCTGGATTTCGATGCGCCGCGCGAAGACGGCCGGTACCAGGCATTCATCTCCCCCATGAAGGAAGGCGTGTGCTGGTACCACGAGCGGGACTGGCGTTTCCTGCTGGCGGAGATCCGCGTACAGGATGGGACGCCCCGCCTGGAGCGGGTGCGCGTGGCAAGGCGCGCCACCTTGCGGCGAGAGCGGGCGCTGCGCGGGGTGGGGCGCGGGTTCACGACGCCCTTCACGACCATCTGGCGGAACCGCGGGCTGATCCGCGTGATGGTGCGGCGGGACATTCTGGGCCGGTACCGGGGATCCTTCGCGGGGGCATTCTGGACGCTGATCAACCCGCTGCTGTTGATGCTGACGTACTTTTTCGTGTTCGGCGTGGTGCTGCGGTCGCGCATTGAGGGGGACGCGAGCCGGGCGGGTTTCGGGCTGTATTTCCTGGCCGGGATTCTGCCGTGGCTGGCGGTGAGCGAAGCGCTGGGGCGCGCGCCAACGGTGATCCTGGAGCACCGGAACTTCGTGAAGAAGCTGGTGTTCGCGGTGGAGACGCTGCCGGTGAACCTGGCGGCATCGGGCCTGGTGAGCGAACTGTTCGCGGTTCTGCTGTTCGGCATCTTCCTGCTGTTGCTGCGCGGCGGCGTGCCGGCGTCGGCGGTGTGGCTGCCGGCGCTGCTGATTCCGCAGATCCTGCTGACGCTGGGGCTAAGCTGGTTCCTGGCGGCGCTGGGGGTGTTTGTACGCGATCTGGGCCAGGTGGCCGGATTTCTGCTGACCATCTGGTTCTTCCTGACGCCGATCTGCTATCCCGAGAGTTCTCTCTCCACGCTGCCGCATTCTGCTACCCTGTTTCTGTCGAAGAACCCGATGACCGTGTTGGTGCGCGGGTATCGTGCGATATTGCTGCACAATCAGGCGCCGGCGTGGGGCCCGCTGTGGAAGTTCTGGCTGCTATCGGCGGCGGTGTTTCTGCTGGGACATGCCTGGTTCCATAAGCTGCAAGGTTCTTTCGCGGATATCCTGTAAGCGGGCCGGAGCCTCCGCATGAAGGCGTTGCTATACAAGATCAGCGCGATTTTGGTGGCATACGGGCCGTGGGGCGTATTTCTGTTTTGCGTGGTGGATTCGGTGGGCGTCCCGCTGCCGGGCGCCATGGATGTGCTGCTGATTGGGCTGGCGGTGAAGAGCGTGGCGGAGCCGCACCACGCGCTATTTGCTGCGCTGATGGCGGTGATTGGATCGACGGCCGGAAATCTGGCGCTGTTCTCGGCCGCGCGCGGCGGCGCCAGGTGGGTGAAGGGCGAGGCGGCGCCGGGAAAGCGGCAGCGATTCCGCGAGTGGTTTGCGCGCTATGGGATGCTGACGGTTTTCGTACCGGCCGTGACTCCCGTTCCGCCCTTGCCGCTGAAGGTGTTCGTGGTGACGGCGGGGGCGCTGGGCACGTCGCGGGGGAAGTTCCTCGCGGTGATCGTGCTGGCGCGAAGCATCCGGTTCTTCGGGGAAGTCTACGTGGGGCTATTGCTTGGCAAGGATGCCCAGGGCTTCCTGACGCGGCACGGCTGGACGCTGGGCGGGCTGGCAATCGGCCTGGCGATTGCGTTTTACCTGGTTGCGCGGTGGATGGAAAACCGGCGGCAACCAGCGGTGTGACGGGTAGACCTCTATGCCCAAGCGGATCGCCATTGTAGAGGACGAAGCGGAACTGGCCGCGCTGCTCGATTACAACCTCAAGCGAGCCGGATATGAGACGCGGACGATGGGCGGGGCGGGGGGCGTGCTGAAGTCGCTCGAAGAGTTCAAGCCGGAACTGGTGGTGCTGGACGTGATGCTGCCGGAGGTGGATGGGTTCGAGCTATGCCGGCAGATCCGGCAGTCGGCGGCGCTGGGGCGGATTCCGGTACTGTTCCTGACGGCGCGGGCGGACGAAGTGGACCGGGTGCTGGGCCTGGAAATCGGCGGTGACGATTACATGACCAAGCCGTTCAGTCCGCGAGAGTTGGTGGCGAGGGTGAAGGCGCACCTGCGGCGGGAGGATATGGACGCGGAGCCGGCGGTGCTCGATATCGGGCCGTTCAGGCTGGACCGGAACGCGCGGCGGGTGATGCATGGGGAGCGGGAGCTCACGCTCACGTCGACCGAGTTCAACCTGCTGGAATTCTTCCTGACGCACCGGGGGCACGCTTACAGCCGCGACCAACTGCTGGATTCGGTGTGGGGAGCGCAGCACTACGTGACGCCGCGGACGGTAGATGTGCATGTGCGGCGGCTGCGGGAGCAGATTGAGGAACAGGCGGATAATCCGAAGTATCTGACGACGGTGAGGGGGTTCGGGTATCGATTTGAAGAAGGAGTTTGAAGGCAATGAGCGCATTCGTGCGGGCGCCGATGATTGCCGCCGTGTTGGCTTCGATGGGCGCCGGCCTGTTGGCCGGACAGGAAAGCGGGCTTCGGTTCGAGGTTGCATCCATTAAGCCGTCGACCTTTCCGAGCGATGAATACGCGGCCGGCTTTCGCGCCGCGGTGGCAACGAACCCTTGCGGCTCAGGCAGGCTGTCGGTCTCGGGCACGCTGATTACCGTCCTCACGGGGGGCATCTGCGGCATCGTTCGCATCGCATACGATGTGAAGAGCTTCCAGGTGGTCGGGATGCCGGCCACGCTCGGGCATCCAGGCCAGGGTTCCCGCGCTACTGACGGCGGCGAGCTTTACGACATTGAGGCGCGTGCGCCGGGCCCGGATCCGCCGAATGCGGACCAGGTGCGGGAAATGCTTCGTTCGCTGCTTCGCGACCGGTTCGCTCTGACGCTGCACCGCGAGAGCAGGGACCTTTCCTTCTATGCCCTGGTCCCCACGAACGATGGCCCCAAACTGACGCCGGCTGTAGCGACCTGTAAGCCCACCCCTAACCCTATGCCTGAGCGGATGAGCGTCTGCGGCCAAACGATGGGACAGGTGGCCGGATACCTGACTTCCTTTGTCGACCGCCCGGTGCTCGATATGACCGGCGTCACGGGGAAGTTCGACTACGAGATTCCAATCGATCCGAGCGGAGGCGATTTGAAGGAGCAGGTGGTGGCCGGCATCCAGGAGCGCCTGAAACTAAAGCTGCAATCGAGGAAAGGACCGGTTGAAGTGCTGGTGATCGACCACGTCAAAGGGCCTTTGGGGAACTGATAAGCGTCGAAGAATTCATCATGTCTTAACCAAACGGTAACAGTGGGGCTGGTAGGTTGAATTGGGAAAGCCATGAAGAAGATTCTTCTGATTGAGGACGACGCGGATCTTTTTGCCCTGTTGAAGTACAACCTGGAGAAAGAGGGTTTCGCGGCGAGCGGGCAACAGACCGGAGGCGGGGCGCTGGAATTGTGCCGGAGGGTCAGGCCGGACCTGGTGCTGCTGGACATCATGCTGCCGGATTCGGACGGGCTGGACATCTGCAAGGGCATCCGCAAGGACCCGGACCTGGCGGCGACGCCGATCATCTTCCTGACGGCGCGGGCCTCGGAAACGGACCGGATTGTGGGCCTGGAGTTGGGGGCTAACGATTACGTGGTGAAGCCGTTCTTCGTACGGGAGCTGATTGCGCGCATCAAGCTGCAGTTCCGCAACCAGGCGGCGCCGGCGCGAGTGCTGGAAGGCGGCGGGCTGGAACTGGACCGCAGCATGTGCCAGGTGCGTCTGAACGGCGAACCGGTGGCGCTGACGGCCACGGAATTCCGCCTGTTGGAATACCTGATGGGCCGGCCGGGGGTGGTATTCAGCCGGGAGCAATTGCTGAACGCCGTGTGGGGGCAAGACCGGGCGATCACCGACCGCGCCGTGGACGTGTACGTGCTGCGGCTGCGGCAGAAGGTGGAGACGGACCCGGCAAGCCCGATACTGATACACTCGGTGCGCGGATTCGGATATACGTTTGAGCCGCGGCGGGCGGCGGCGGCGTAGGGGCTGGGGTGGAATGGGGAACGTCCCGTCTGTTTGAATGTATAAGGGCGCGGATGAAAAAGGGTCCTCCTGAAGGGTACAATGCCGAGACCGGCTCTGAACAGCCGGCTCAGAAACCTCAAACAGGAGAACCCAATG
>Ga0181520_10000688_pt1 | contig 72750 bp, 51 predicted proteins | sample PEATcosm2014_Bin_29_FD_132451 | JGI IMG/M metagenome (GOLD analysis project Ga0181520, IMG submission 132451) | Peatland microbial communities from MTU Mesocosm Facility, Houghton, MI, USA - PEATcosm2014_Bin02_30_metaG | ecosystem: Environmental > Terrestrial > Soil > Wetlands > Peat | place... | reverse complement strand
TCAAGACGTGGCTCATGACCACAGAGGGTAACTTCCCCCCCGCGGCAGCTCTGCCTTAAGCCGTCTCTCTATGGCCCCTTTTCACTTGATCATCTATGGCCGCTTTTGGGTGATCACCGAGGCTGGATGGCCAGTGGCAACTTGTCCGCACCTGGGACGTTGATGGCAACCGATTGCTGGACCGGTTTGCGCCCCAGCCGAACGCGTACTACCAATTCGCGATGCTCTCACGCTATTTGCCAAAGTACTCCCGCGTGCTCGCCACGCACGTTGCAGCGCCCTTTCTAGAGCCTGACCGAAAACTCGTGGCTGCCGCGCTGGCGAGCCGCAAAGACGACCTCACCATCCTGTTGGTGAACGAAAGCTATCGCGCTGTTGACGTCACGATAGAACTGGAAGGTTTGCACGCACCTGTTCGCTTACTGCGGTACGCGCTTACCAGGCAAATTGAGGATAAGGTGCTGGTGGACCTTCGCTGGGACCGCAGCTTTGAGGTGCGGCATTCGCTTTCTGACCGCATTCCGCCCATGAGCATCGTGGTTTTCTCAACATATTCGTTGAGCCCCGAGGCTCCGGGACTGGTGGCTTGAGGCTGAGTGCTCGGTTGCGGCAAGCCTGCGGGCCCTCCACCCTACAGAAGCTGCAAGGCGAGACGCAGGATGGGGCGCGTTAATGGGCCTGCGGAACCATTCGCAACAACACCACACCGTGCGACGGCACGACAGTCTTATATTCGTGGGCGATCACGCCCAGATCCCGATGGGACCAGAGATCGCGCGCGCGCACCCGACCGTGCACACCAAGGTCCTTCAAAAGAAGGTGCATCTTCGTCTTTGCCGCGGTTCGATTGAAAAGCAGAACAGCCTGTGCAGAGTCCTTTCCCGCGAGAGGCCGGGCCCACACCTGGAGTCCCGGCGCTTGTTGTGCAACCAGAGTGCCAGGCCGGCCAAGCGCATCCTGATCGACAGCGATCACTTCAGGATTCACAAGAATCTCCAACGTTTGTGGAGACATGGTGACTAAGTCGTTGCCTGCCCAGAGCGGCGCTGCGGAGATGGCCCACAGGCTGAAGAGCGCCTGTTCCTCAGTAAGATTGATACCCGGGACGCCGACTTCGAGCATGTCGGGATCGCTCCAACTGCCAGGGCCGCCGCTCGATGAGTGCAGCGCATTGTCGTCGAAGTTCGAAAGGATCTGTTTCCATTCAGCGCGACCGGGAACGCCCACATCGCTGGTACTCCGCCACGCGTCGCCAATTCGCGGCGCCCAGGTCCAGGTGGATTCATCACCCCAGTTGCAAATGTAGAAAAACATGGGACGGCCGGTATGGGTGATCGCGGCGCGCATTCTGGAGTAGAGCTGAGCGCCTGTGAATCCTTCCGGCTTATGGCAGAAGTCTTCCTCGATCAGATCGATGCCCCACGACGCAAAAGTGCGCGCGTCCTGCTCTTCGTGATTGAAACTGCCCTCATAATCCGCGCAGGTCTCCGGACCTACGTCTGTGTAGATGCCTGCTTTGAGACCCCGCTGATGAATGTAGGCGACGAGCGCCGGAATTCCGTGAGGGAACTTGCCGGGATCGGGGATGAGGGTTCCGTCCTGAGTTCGATGGCCAGCGGGCACGATGCATTCCTGGATGATGAGATAGCGGTAGCCGGCGTCTCTCATTCCAGAGGAAACCATGTGATCGGCGATGGCGCGAATCGTGCTGTCGTCATAATGGCAGCCCATGCTGTTCCAGTTAGCCCAGCCCATGGGCGGCGTTGGAGCCAGCATGGGGGACTCGCCCTGGGCGAGGGCGACAGAGGAAAACAGGCCGAATGCGAACAAGAGGAGCCAACAGCTGAGCCCCAGCGTGCAAGAACGATTGGCAATTTGACTTGGCATGGTCACCTTTTAGGGCTTTGGAATCTGCCTATAGAATATAAGCGTTGAACTGGGCGAGTCGGCAAGTCGAATCTCGAGATGGGCGAGGTCTGTGCCCTGCATTTGCTTGATTTGACCCCGGTCATACGTCGTCCGGAATTCGACATCGTAAGACGCTGTGGGATCGATCTGTTCAAGATGCAATTCCATCGCCGCGATTGGACTCCTGGGGCGGCGCAGCGCAATCACCAGACCGTCTTTAGCGTCGGGCCGGTCCCACTGCCACACTGTCCAGGTTTGGTCACTCAGGCTGTAGGGCTGCAGTGGGTAGAAGTCGCCATAGAAGTAAGGCTGCACCTCTCTGTACTCGGCGATGGCCTGCTTGATCCACTTAACCCATTCATCATTGTCAACTCCCGCGGCTCCGGGAGTGGTGCCATAGCCTGCATCATAGCCGAGGCGCATGAGATACAAGTTCTTCGACGTCGTATAAGGTCCGGGTGTGGTCCATGGTTTCGATTGCGTGAAGCTCTCGAATCCCATGTTATCTGGAACCCAAGGCGCGAGCGCCTGTGTCTGTGCCTGTTCCGCCAGGGTGTCAGTGAACCCAAGATCGGTCCGCCAGACAATGAAGCTGCGCGACATCATCTCGATGTCAATGCGGCGTCCGCCGCTGGCGCAGTTATCAATACGCAAGCCGGGATGGCGTTTCAGTAACTCGTCCCACATGGCATAGAGACCCTCGACGTGGCCGATCTCGGTCATTCCGATGCGGTCCGGCGTGTCCGCCATCTCCCAGTAGCGACTTGGCCGGACATTCGAATCCTGACGATACCAGGTCATTCCAAAGTCAGTAATGAAGCCTGAAAGCATATCGGTAATACCCTGCCGCGCCGCGGGATTGCCGAGGTTAGCGAAGGATTCGTCCGTTTCCACCGGCCGGTCACGATGAAGAAACCAATCTGGATGATCCCTGATGATTTTTTTGCCGAACATGGTGGCTTCCGGTTCGATCCAGAGCGAAAATCCAAGCCCGGCATTCTTTAACGCCTCGCCGAGCGGCTTGATTCCATGGGGATAGTAGAGGGGGCTGGGAAACCAATCACCGCGGTTCTTCCACCAAGGATTGGTGGAGTCCAACTCGGCGCCGACCGAGGCACCGTACCAGCCGGCGTCAACGGCATAAACGTCAACGGCAATCTGGTGGTCGTGAACCCATTGGATGTAGGCGAGCTTATCGCGGATGGGCTCGGAACCCCAACTGCCAAAAAGAATCGGCCCTCTCCAGTTGGCGCCGTTGTGCTGGGGTGTATAGTGCGCGAAGAGAAGACGCCGCCAGTCGTTTTGGGCCTTCAACCAGTCGCCTCCTGTCCAGCTCATGAGTACGATGCGCGGAGTGCGAATCTCTTCTCCGGGATGAAGGAGGAGATGGGTCTTCGTCATTCCGGCCGACATCCGGATAGTTTTCCCGTCTGTCGCCGTGGCGAAATCCGCTTTCCAATCGCCTGTCCAGCCAATCGCTCCGATGAGTCCGCGGTCGCCGGTTTGCAGATTGAAGAAGGGCAGCGTAAACACGTTGGATGGATCTCCAGAAAGAGATTCGAGGTGCAGGTCTCCACCCGGAGTGAGACGTTCGTCAAGGGGATTAAAATCGTCCGGCTCGGCCGCACTGCCTCGATCATGATGAACGACATTGTCCGCGGGAGAAGACGGAAGGGCTAAATTCAAAGGCAGAATGTTCTCGATGATCGGCGTATCCGACGATCCCTGGTTACGAAACCGGAGCACCCAGTCAACCACGCCGGGAAATTCCGGATAGAGACGGACCTCGGCAGTTACCTTGAGCTGGGTGACAGGGTCCACATAGGTGTAGCGATGAAGCTGGCCGTTCGCGCCGGCCGCAGTGTCGGCGGAAAACTGCCAGGTGCCGAGGAACGACGCTGACTCTTTGCCGTTATAGGTAAATGAGAAAGGAACGTGGTGCGCGTCCCAAAGAAGCGGCGCGGTGACGTCGGCTGCAACAGCCTGACTCAGAATGGTTCGCGTCCCACCGAAGACGATAAGGATACTTATCAGGGTCTTTGCCAGACTTGCGTATTTTGACGGCTGAACTGAAAGCGATTCCAGCATCCGAGTCATTTTGCACCTCGTAACTCTGTCAATCTGATTGGCATGATTCCGTCACGATCGATTTCCCGGACGGAGGAGTGATCAAACAAAACAGGCAGACTGTAGCGACGATAGGCATAAGAGCCGCGGCCACGAAGGCGGGGGTATACGAGAATCGATCGACCAGGAACCCGACTGCTAAAGTAAATGCCGTGCCAACGACGCCTGCTGCGAATCCGCTAAGGCCTGTGACCGTGGCTACAACGTCTTGAGGAAAGAGATCAGAAGGCAGCGTGAGGCCCATCGTGGACCAACTTGCATAGCCCCATAGTGTGACACAAACCAGGGCCAGCGCCGCATACGCGCTGTGCACATGAGCTGCCGGGATGCCGGCCAGGATGGGAAGACAACTGACGGCACACACACCCATGCGTGCGCGAATCACAGAAACTCCGTGCCGGATGCAAAGGCGGGAGACCAACCCGCCGGTGAAATTGCCGAGATCGGCGGCAACAAACGGCAGCCAGGCATACATGGCGATTCGTTGCAGACTGAATCCTCGAGCATCGCTCAGATATTGCGGAAGCCAGAAGACATAGAACCACCAGATGGGATCGGTAAGCGCTCGGCCGAGAACGATTCCCCAGACATTCCGGCTCCTGGCCAATGCCAGCCATTTCTGAATGCCATTTCCATGAGACAGGTGAGCCGTCTCCTGGCCTGCGCGAATGCGAGCCACTTCCCCGGGCGAAACGCGGGGATGTTGATCGAGCGGATGATAGTTGTACAGCCACATCATCAGCCAGACGAATCCAAGCACCCCCGAAAAAACAAAAGACCAGCGCCAGCCGAAAACGATAGCGATCCATGGGATGACCATGGCCGCCAACGCTCCTCCGACGCTCGAGCCGCTGTCGAAGATCGCGACTGCGATGCCGCGCTCATCGTCGGGAAACCATTCCGCAACCGTCTTGCTGGCGCCAGGCCAATTAAATCCCTCGCCTATTCCAAGAAAAAATCTGGAAGTGGCGAAACCAAATGGGGAGTTGGCAAAGCCCGTAACTATATTCACGAGTGACCAGAAGCTTACCGCAATACCCAGGCCGAGCCGGGTGCCGAAAGCATCGAGGAAGATGCCTCCCAGCAGCCAGGTAACTGCATAGGACATCTGAAATGCGCCGAGAATTCTACCTATGTCGGTGTGGCTGAGGTGGTATTGGACGGCAAGCATCGGCGAAAGCACCGAGAAGGTCTGCCGGCTGATGTAATTGGTGACCGTGGAAAAAAACAGCGTCCAGACGATCCACCAGCGCACATGGCCAACACCCCGAGCGTTTCGAGGCAGGTGACCTATCTCCTGCTTCTCACCATTCAGAGGGTCCATTCCGCCTCATGCTCACGGCTAAGTCTTTCGGTCATACGAATCCGTCCAGCTCCGCGGCGAACTCCCGGTGAAGACAAGGTGTGACGCTGGAGGAGAGCGGAGTATCGCGAGGCCTGCTCGGTATTCGTTCATACTGTTGCGGACCGAGGCCGCGTCTCAGCCAACGTCTTGTCGCGAGCGGGGCTCATTGGACCGCACGAATCTCTCTTGATAAACTCGGTCGGAACCGTGGCGCGCTGGGGTTCCTGATCGGGCTTAGCGAGACGATTGAAAACAAATTCGACCAGTTGCTTCCCTAACTGCTCGGGAAATTCGCGAGTGGTGCTCAAGGCTGGATAAAGCCATGTGCCAACGGTATCGTCGCAGCCGACCACGCTCACATCGTCGGGGATTTTCAATCCTCTGTCTCTGAGCGCCTTGTAGACACCGTGAGCGGTTGGATCGTTGCCGGCAAGAATTGCCGTGACTGACTTATCGCGTGCCAGCAGCGATTTGGTTCCCAGATATCCGCTCTCGGTATCATTTTCAGAATCAATCGAGCTTTCGCGCGGCGTGAGGCCGGCCTCTTCCATCACCTGGCGATAACCTTCATAGCAGCGCTTGAACCATGGCAGACGCGTGTTGCCAACAAACCAGATGTGACGGTGCCCCAGCTCGGTTAGATACCGGATCGCGTCTCTGCTGCCTTGGATATCATCGGCAAACACCACATCGCAATCCTTCAGATCCTGCGGCTCGCCAATCAGATTATTGCCAAAAACGACGAAGGGAATGCCTTTGTGCGTGAGCAGCCTGGTGAGGTTCGTCGAGTTGGTGCCGGCCAAAATAACTGCCCGCACTGTATCCTGACGTTGGATCAAGGCCGGCAAATGCAACTCTGTCCAGGGAACGTTGGAGGGGTAGTTAAAAGACAGAAACACCACGTTCCATCCGTGGGCCGCGCTGTGCGCTTCAGCACCACTGAGAATGCGCGAATGAAAAGCATGCGGCATCGCCCGATTGCCAAGAAGAAATACCAGGGTCTTTGCCTTGTTCCGCTGAGAAGATTCAACCCCAAGCTTTTTGGCTTCCTGCATAACAATCTTCTGAATCGCGGGATCGACGCGGTTGTTTCCGTTCAAGACGCGGGAGACGGTCGCGATGCTTACGTTTGCCGCAGACGCGATCTCACGAAGTCCGATCTTATTCTTCTGAGTATCCATCACGTTCCCACTCTATCGCTTGCGGCCGCTTCCGGAACCAGGTTTCACCGGAGTTGGGCGAGCTTCGCATTCGCTTCGTAAACGATAAGTGTAGAGAAAATGTTCACCAATAACAAGAAAATATATCCGAAACTCTCAATAAAATGCGCGCGGACCGGGATCAAGATGCCGGACTCAACGTATAAGTTGCGGCATAACAGGGGTATGACGGAGCGTACGGGTTTTCCCTTGACAGGGATAATTTTCTTGGCGTAGAGTGCTCGAGAATCCGTATAAGTCTGGAAATAGCGCACGGCTGACCTTGATCCCGGCCGGCTGCGCAAGAATCGGCTGGCTTGGATTAGCTGGCGGTCGCGATTGAGGGCTAATTTGACCGCATCCTGCGCAAGTGAGGCCCGGGTCGGATTTGAGGAGCCATGAACGAGATGTCAATGCGGCGCTTTATTGGATTATCGATTGTTTTGGGTTTTCTTTCGGTGTTACCAGCCCGGGCCCAGCAGCATCCTCCAAAACTGATTGACGTTCACGTCCATTACAACGGCGAGCCGGGGATGTTACCAAATCTTCTCGCAAAGCTGGATGCCGAGGATGGAATGGCGTTTCTGCTGGTAACGCCCAAGGGCTTTCCGCAGGCAATTGAGTTTATTCATCAACATCCCGACCGGCTGGTGGGTTTTGGGGATATCCAACTGGACGACCCGAACGTGCTCAGCGAGATCGACCATTTTCATGACGCTGGATTTCGGGGGTTGGGCGAGATCACCTCGACCGAAAAGAACTACGACGATCCAGCTTATTGGCCGATTTACGATCGAGCCGAGAAGTACCACATGATCCTTCTTTTTCACACCGGCATCGTGAATCGATTGCACCCTGACCAGCCTGCGAATATAAGCTTTGACCGCAGCCGGGTGACGCGCCTCGATCTGATTGCGCGACGGTGGCCCGGACTGACGATCATCGGCGCACATCTTGGAAATCCTGACTACGCAGAGGCGGCGGAAGTTGGGCGATGGAATCCGAATCTCTATTTTGATGTATCCGGCACCACCCTTATTAAGAAGAAGGACGATTATCGCTTCTTCCGCTCCATCTTCTGGTGGACAGGAATCGTAAGTCCCCACACTCCGGCTGGAAATAGCAGCGCATTTGAGAAACTCGTATTCGGCTCAGACGTTTTCGGCGGCGATCTTGAGGAATTTGATGCTGCACTGGGCCGGTATCACGAGATGCTCGATGCGTGCCAGGTACCCCAGGAGGCGCAGGCGAAGATATTCGCGGGAACCATGTGGCGCATCCTTCAAGGGCAGTGACGCACTTAGGAAACGAACTGGATTGGCAGGAACGAGCCTGTTTCCAGGCTCCTGGGTGGCGGATAACTCCTTACTTAGCGCCGCCGAAATGGATCGTCCCGAACGACGCCGGCTGGTGAAAGGTGCCGCCTGAGACACGAACGGGCAGGCGTCCCCAACTGAGCAATCGCCTGTTGCTGTCGTCTCCGGGCCCCTCGCACCGATAGAAGTTGATTCTGCAATCCGCGCCTTCACGGATTGCTTCGAGTCCCATCGAGCGAACCGGGATTCTCATCTCCGCTGTCCAGACCCGCTTCACGGCATCGACCCGCGTCCCATGGTCGAAACCTGAATTCCATCGCGCGTCGTTGAATGGCGTGCGCGTGAGATCAATTTCCAGATCGAGCCATTGGTTGTTCGGCGCAACTTCAAACTCATAGTAATGCTGGGGCGATTTTTGATCGGGACCAATAAAAGCCTCAACCACATCGCGCTCCCACAGGCGGTCACGCTCGATGCTCGCATCCTCCCCCTGATAAACCGTGAGCGTTTCATAGGGACACCAAAATGCAAGATAGAGAAACTGCGCCGTCCAGCAGCTCGCGACTTTGGTTCGAAGGCCTTGGTAGCGGGAGTCAGAAAAGGCCGCCTGATCGAACCATATTGGCCTGGCTGTGGACCACATTTGCTTTCCAAGATTTCCGTCAGGCTTCAAATTACGGCCGATAAACTCTGAAGCGATGACTAATGGATCAGTCTTTGAATCTGCCATGCACTGCACTCCTGTTGCACTACCCACCGCAACTCCGAGCGCGGTGTGCAGAAACTGGCGGCGCGTTAGTTCTCTCATGACTGCTTACTCATTTCTGCCAGGCGCAGTGCGCAGCACCAGAGTTCTTGAGGCGTGCCGATCTCCGAGGCGATTTGACGTCTTTTGAAAGGCCTGCGCCGCTTACTCTGTTGCCGCTAACGCAATGCGCGCTCGCCAGTAGAGCGGATCAACAGCAAGAGCTTTGTGGAAGTCTTCGCGTGCGCCTGCGATATTTTCACTGTACTGCTCCGCCATTCCTGCATCGAACAAGGCGCCGGCTGAAGCCCCGGGTTGTTGCGCATTCCGGAGGCATTGCTGCAACATTTCGTGAGCCTGATTGAGCTCGCCGAGTTTTTCAAAAGAGAGTGCCGCAAAGATTTGACAGGAGCCGGCTGAGTCCAGCTTCTGCTTGGCAGCGTTTCCCCATTCCTGTTTGGCTTGCTCGTGCATGCTCTTCGCTTCGAGCGTATTTCCCAACCAATAAAGCTGCTCCGAGGTCGCCGGCATACTCGGCTCGCCCGTGCCAAGATTCTCCGGATACAACATTGCGTCGCGGAAGTATTTCTCCGCCTCCGCGGGACGGTGGTCCGCCAGTTCCCGTTGACCGCTCTGCATGTTGGCAGACACATAGAGGTTGTGAACGGAGACCCCGCCTTCCCAGGGCTTGAAGTCATGATTTGCAAGCTCTCTCAGGGCGTCCTTATCTTTCTTCATCTCCATGAGGAAGATGATGTGACGCGCGCGGACGGTATCGTGGTCGAGAACTTGCACAGGAGCTTTCTGGAAGAGCTCGCTGCGCGCAGTCATGTCGTTCTCGGCTTCGTAGATTTCATCCAGGTCAGCATACAGCCTAAACTCAGCCGGACTTAGCGCTATGGCGCGAGTGTAAAATTCTGCGGCTTTCGGCAAATCATGCTCAACGTACCGCTCGAATTGCCCCATATTCCGCAAAATAACAGGGTCGACGAAGCCTTCTTCGATCGATTTGCTCCACAAGCTTGCGGCTTCTTGATATCGCTCGTGAGCAAAGAGGAAATTGCCCAGCTCATACTTGGCCTGGGGGTCTGTGGGGCTCGACTGTAGCGCCTCTTGCAAGACCGCGCAATCTTCAAGGCGATTCGGAAAAACTGCGACGGTTTTTGATGCTGCTGGAGAGGCTTCGTCGAGTGCGGCTGCCTGCGCATTACCCTCATGCCGGGCATCGGATGCCAGGTAGTAATTCACCATTGGCAAGATAGATAGCGCAGATGGATCCTTTTTTGCGGCTTCGAGAACGAGGTCGGCAGATTGCCATGCGCCAAGACTGTGGTACCAGGCCGCAATCGCCAGATAGTTCTGCGCGTCATCCCCAATAACCTCTTTCCAGCCGCTCCCAGTACTTCGCTTTGCAGCAGGGTCAACCGCAAGAGACCGTTGGTCTTCGAATTTTTCAGCAAGGGCATACGGCAGCAACGGCATCAGTGCGCCAGCCTTCTCCGCGGCGGCCATGGCACCTTTCACGTTTCCTGAGAGCCGTTCGGCAACGGACAGGTCAGCAAAGGCGAAGGCATCTTCTGGATTTGAGCCAACTGCCTGTTCCAATAAATCGACGGCTTTGAGATAGTCTGTCTGGCGAATTTCAATCTCACCAAGTTCGACAAGGGCAGCCGGGTTTAAGCTACCGTTGTGAATCGATGCCCAGAACCCATCCATTGCCAGACTGGGACGGTCCTCTGCGCGGTAAACCACTCCCGAAGCGTACTGCGCCTCGGTATTGGTCGCATCTCGATTGAGTGCGCGAGCGATTAGGTGCTCAGCATCAACAAGGTCGTCAGCCTGATAGTGGTACCAGGCTTCACGCAAGAGAGCGGGAATATAATCCGGATCGCGTTGCAGCACTTCACCGTAGACCTTCAGGGCGCCCTCGATATCGCCAGTTTTCTGCAGGAAGACTCCTCGCAGATACAAGGCCTGCGTCGGCGTCTGCGCTGAGTCGGGGATCTCCGATTCCATCCGCGTGCCCGCATGAGGAACAAAATCAGGATTCCCGTCGAGGGGCTCAGTTGCTGACCAACGCAAGGTGCGCAGCCCGGCCGCAGATGTGACTTCGACTTCCAGGTTCCGCTTTGCCGCTTCTACGTTCTGCACGGGAACGGTGTAGGCCTCTGTGTGCAACGGCTGAAGCTGGACATCGTGGATGACTTTCAGGACCTTTTCGCCTTGTTTGAACGCTACCGTCAAGCCAGCCGCTTCCACCGTCGGGTTTACCAGTACGGTTGCCTCCGGCTTTAGGTCATTGTCTGCAGAGTAAGTCACGTTGATGGCCATCTGGCTGGTGGCATCGACAAACCCATCCTTCAGACCGCCGACCGGGTACCAATACTCCGTCCACTTCTCAACCCGGCGCGGGCTCATAAACTCCCGGAACCCCTGCGTAGGGAAGCGTCCACTCTGAATCTCGTTGTACGCCCCATCGCTATCGCTGAGAAGCTTGTCCCATATGCGACCGCTGCGAGCCGTACCCCAGGACCAGATCTTCTTTCCCGGATCCTGTCGAAAGTCGGCGACATGGACGACCCCATAGTTGGACTCGTGATAGTAGATACCGAAAAAGTCCCGATGCACCGCCCGGCCAAATGCGGCCAAGGCGTCCGGATCATTTTTGTACCAGCTCTTATCAACCCCGTTTGACACCGGCCATGCGCCCACGATGGCAAAGGGATCATCATCGATGATTTCGCGCATGGGATACACATACTGCAGATCATTGGTGGCTTTGACAGCCGCGTTGGTCCAGAAAAGATAGAGGTTCGCCTGCGGTGTGGCGTTGAAGAGAGTGACATCTTCCTGCAGCCGGGCCGTATCGGGACGCAGGGTGAGCGCGATCTCGGAATACATATTGGAGACCCAGTCAATGGCTCCAATCATGACTGACGCGCTTCCATCAGGATTGTGACGAATCATCGACTCGACAGGCGACACCGTGTTCATCGTGTGCGCGTAAGGAAAGCTGAATTCCATGCCGCCGGCGATCCACGCACCACGCGGACCTACCAGACCGTACTTGACCACGTTATTCCGATAAAGAACCTCGCGGCGATTTACCTTGTCGTACAGGGAATAGACGTGGCCGCCCAGTTCTGGAAGGATGATGACTCTCAGGTATTGATTCTCTAAATAGAGGGCGTTATATGTCTTCGGGAGGCGATCGTTGGTCAGGTCATCCAACATCGAATAGGGATAGACCCGGTTGGAATTGACGAGCGGAAAGGCCGGATTCGGATCGGCCGGACCCAGAGAATAGGTTGGGATTGTGAGTTTTCCACGCCACGCCTGAACAGCCGCGGCATGACCGTATGATGCCATCCACAGGCAGGCAAGCATAACGTGTGCCGAGATGACAAACCTCAATCTTCTGGTCATGTAGCTCCCAATGATGAGTGAGGACACTCTGAACATGGATCGTTCGTGATTCTCCCGAACCGCTGAAGCAACTTGAATTATAGACTCATTCGCGAAGGAAGCGCCGGACTCTGACGATTGATCCCGAGGGGAGGCAGACTGCTGATTGTCTGGCGCAGCATGGAGATAAAGTGGTTGTCTGAAGGCCCGGCAAACGCCCTTCCGCTCTGGAGAATTGAGTGAGGGCTGGCCGCATCCATGCAGCCAGCTTGAGAAAGTCCATCTCTCAGGGGTTAAAACCACAGATCTACGCGCTTTGAAGGGCACGGCGGAAGCCGTGCTCTTTGAAAGCACTACTTATGCAACAAGATATAGAGAGGGCACGTGCAATTAGAACGACGCCTTGTGCTTGAAGCGGATGTCCCGCGGCAGTGCCGCGGGACATCACGGGTTGGTTAGAAAGCGTAGACCAACGATAACTGAATCTTCCGAGGTCCTGAAGCAGTGCCGCTGATGACACCCCAGGCAGTTGAGGCATTGCCACCGATATAGCTGTTGGGCGTTCCGTAGCTTGAGATGTTGAAAGCGTTGAAAGCGTCGACTCGAACCTTCAGACTCTCCTCCCTGACGGTTGCGAATCCCTTGGAGAGGGAGAGATCGTAGTTCTGGAATCCCGGTCCGCGTTCCGTTCCGACACCTGTGGTCCCAACATCCTGGTTGGTGCGGCCATAAGCGCAGACCGGATTCGATGAAGACGGCGTCGTGCTATGCGAGGTGCAGGCCATCGCCGATGGGTCGGTGCCAAACCACCTGAAAATGCCGTCCGAGCCTTTTCCCCGATCGACGATCTTCATGGGTCCGTAGTGGTTTACGAACTCAAAATAGTCGCCGCTCAGATTCTGCGAGCAGTTGTTGTTGCAATCGGCGCCTTGATGCATGGTGAGCGGATAGCCGGAGTTGAGTTGCAGGTTCATAGAGACCTGCCATCCGCCAAGCACTTCATCCGTCATCCGGTTCCAGCTCGAGCCAAACTGCTTTCCGATTCCGAATGGCAGTTGGTAGACCAAGACTCCGGTGACAATCTGCCTGGCGTCAAAAGTGGATGGGCCGTAGTCTTTCCTCGGGTTATTGATGTCTTGCCAGTAGGAATCGTCGTCGTTGTAATTGTCGGTTCCGAAGTATCCAGGGTTATTGGTGAGGGACTTTCCAAAGGTATAGTTGACCAGGACGTCCAGACCCTTGGATTGGTGATGTTGCAGCGTGGCCTGGAGAGAATGGTAATTTGAAATGCCGCGAGATACCGTCTCTTTGAGCACGTCGCTGCCGGGGTTGTCCGGGCTGTTCGGGTTGCCGACAAGCGCGAAATAGGGCTCGATTGTCTGGTAGCAACTATCAATCGCCGCCGCTGATCCAAGACCCGCGCAGGTGTCGTCGGTGGTGTATTGGTTGACCCACAGCGGGACTGCCAGGTGCTGGCCCGTCTGGCCAACATAGCCTGCCTGCACCGACGTATTGCCATCGATCTGGTATTGGAGGTTCAGGTTAAACTGCTGGATCACGGCGGGCCGCATATTCGGATCCCACGCGTAATACTGAGCTCCGGCGCCGGAGGCTGCGGCCGCGGTTCCAATCAGACCGCTGGCGAGCGAGAAGACACTTCCCTGCGTGGTTCCGGTGGGTCCAGTCGAGTTGTTGGTAACCGCCGGCTGGAATTGCACGTTCTGCGTCATGCGGAGCGATGAGCCGGTCGATTCCAACTCGTCTGTGCTTCCGTATCCACCGCGAACAACCAGTTTGGGCAGCGCCGTGTAGGCAAAGCCGAAGCGCGGCATAAAGCCGAGGCGGTAGGGGTTGATCAGCGCGCGGCTATTCGCCTTGCCAGTGGTTTGGTTGAATTGTCCAGCGTACTCCAGCATGGAATCGATCGGAGTACCGGCCGGCTTCCCTTCCGCATAGGGCAGATTGACGTTGACCATCTTGTTGTTGACTTCATAATTGGGCTGCTCGTAGGAATAGCGGAGGCCCAGGTTCAGGGTCAGATTCGGAAAGATCTTCCAGTCGTCCTGAGCGTAGATTGCATCGCGCCACTGGCGCTGGCCGAACGGCCCATGAACTCCGGAGATCTGAGCTTTGGAAGAGGTATCGAGAAGAAACTCAGCGAAGCCGTAGCCCTCGTCGCAGATGGTAACGCAGCTCCAGTTAGCCGTATCGTTGCCGTTATAACCAAAATATCCCAGCGCGCCGCCGGTATCGCTCGAGCTATAGTAATCCTGCTGATAGCGCAGTAACTCAAATCCAAACTTGGTAACGTGCTTGCCGTGTTCCCAGTTAAGCACATCGTTGTAATCGAAGTTGTTATCGACAGCGAAGCCTTGAATAGGCGGCTCGGATCCAAAATTATTGATGTCCCAACCTTCGCCGCTACTAACGTCGATATAAGAAAATCCGGGAACTGTCTGACTAAGGAACCTCTGAAAAACGTTGAGTTATAAACCTGTGCGAGCGGTTATTCTCGCTGCACAAGGAAATGAATGATTCTTCAGCCGCGCTCACCGCTTGTTTTGCCTGCCGGAAGCTGGCTCGGCCTCCGGTAGGCACACTACGCCGCTTGAAGGGCCAACCGTTTGCGATTCTTGTATAGGTTGGCCAGCGCGAAGGCTGCGCACAGCCACTCGTGATTCTTCTTCAGGCCACGATAACGAACCTTGGTGAAGCCGAAGACGCGCTTCAAGATGCGGAAGGGCCACTCCACTTTGGCCCGCACCCGCGCTTTGGTGCGGTTCTTGCGCTTCTCGACTTCATCCACACCCGCTTTGGTTTTCACACGTCGCGAGGTCATATCCTGCGCCTGAGGCGCGGCTGCGTGGATGGCCTCCGTCTGGCCCTGATAGCCCGCATCGCCCCAAACCTTACGCTCTTCGCCATGCAGCAAGTCTGGCAGCATGTGAACGTCGGAGACTGAGGCCGCCGTCGAACATACCGAGTGCACGATGCCTTCTTTCGAATCGACTCCGATGTGCGCCTTCATGCCGAAATACCACTGGTTGCCCTTCTTGGTCTGATGCATCTCCGGGTCGCGTTCCTTCTTTTCGTTCTTGGTTGATGAGGGCGCGTGGATGATCGTCGCGTCGACGATAGTGCCGGTCGTGATGCGGATGCCGCGGCTTTCAAGATAGAGGTTGACTGTGTCCAGCATCTGCCCGCATAAATCGTGCTCTTCAAGCAGATGGCGGAAGTTCAAGATCGTCGTCTCATCCGGCGCCGGTGCCCGGCCCAGGTCTACTCCAGCAAAGCGCCGCAAGACAGGCGATTCGTACAAGGCGTCTTCCACACCGGGGTCCGACAACGCAAACCACTGCTGCAAAAAGTACACGCGCAGCATAATCTCCAGCCCCACCGGTTTGCGGCCTGCCTCGCCCTTCGAATAGTACGGCTCAACCAGCGCCTGTAACTCGGCCCATGGCATCACGGCTTCCATCTCGTTCAGGAACTGCTCCCGCCGCGTCTTCTTCGTGTACCGCTGAAACTCTGCCTGCCGTGCCAAGGTTAACTGCTGCATCCGTGATTCACCTCCAGATACAGCTTCACTCAAAACCCATAAGGATCAAAGAGTTTTTCAGAGGTTCCCTAAAGGTCGATGGCATGCCAATGCCGACCTTGCTGTTGCCGGTCGTCCCGAACAGGCCCGACAGGTCCTTCGGAATACTGGCATTGAGAGAAATGCGCGTGAATCCGACGCGAGCATTGTTGACAATCGTCGGAGAGACAATGTGTGTCCAGGTGATTGCTTCGTTGGTGAAAGGGTAGTCATCGGTAAACGGGACGACGGCGGGAACCGGAACCTGAATCGGCTGATCCCACGCATCGCCGTAGCTGAATTTGGCCATCACCGTGTCTTTGGTATTGATCGAATAGTCCACACGAAAATCGCCCTGGTCATTATGCGTGACGGTGGAGCTGATGCCCTGGTAGTTTCCACCAAGCAGAGCCCCAGGGGCGGCTGCGTGATTGGGCAGAGGGTAGGCCTTGGGATTACTGACCAGGAACGCGAACAACTGGTTGCTCGGGTTGATCGGTATGCAGACGCCCGCAGGGGCCGAGCCCTGGGCTGGATATAACTGTTCGTTGTTGTACCCGTTGGTGGTGTTCCACAAACCGGTCAAGCCGTAATAACCCACTGCCGCGGTAAAGTCGCCGTAACCCGCCGGACAAGTCGATGCCGTGTCATAACTTCCGGATGAGGTGGATAGGCCGCGCATGGCCGAGGTGGGAACACTCCCCGTACCTTGACCAGTGGACGTGTTGCGAAATCCTTCATAGTTACCGAAAAAGAATAGCTTGTTCTTGAAGATGGGGCCGCCGACCGCTGCGCCAAATTGATTCTGTGTATAGTCGGCTCTGCTATTGCCGACATTCTTGTTCGCCCAGGTATTGGCGGTGAGTCCGCCGCTCTCATGAAATTCAAAGATGCTGCCATGGAGCGCATTGGTTCCATTCTTGGTGACCATCACAACTTCGCCGCCGTTGACGTTTCCAAACTCGGCATCCGCATTTCCGGTGATCACATGGACTTCCTGGATGGAATAGGGAGAGGGATTGTAACCGAGCCCGTTCTGGAGGGTCTCATTGATATCGACTCCGTCCAGAATGTAGCTGTTCGACTGTTGGCGATTGCCGTTGAAAGATGGCTGCACATCGGACGGCGAGCCCTCATGCACGGTGTAGGCATCGCGCTCCGTGCCCTGCGTCCCGCCCATCAGAGCGGAATTCGGGTTGATCGATCCCGGCATGTAGAGAGTCGCGGTTTGAACATTGAGCCCGTCCATGGGCATGTTTTCCAGGGTGCTCGAACTAATCGAGGTACTGATCGTCGAGTTCTCGGTATTCAGAAGCAGGGCCTGGTCCCCGATCACGCTGACCGTCGTGCTTGTGGCCCCCACCTGCAGCTTCACATCGGCCGTTACGATCTGATCGATCTGCACCATGAACGGACCTACTGTGCCCGCGTTGAACCCCGGCACGGTCGCGGTAACGGTGTAATTGCCGAGCACAAGAAATTCGAAGTCGTACAGGCCGCTTTTATCCGCAGTGGTTTGTCCGGTGACACCGGTGCCGGTGTTGGTGATCGTCACCCTGGCTCCAGGCAAGACCGCGCCGCTCGGATCCGATACGATTCCGCGCACCGACCCGGTTACTGTTTGGGCCAATGCTGCTGTTCCGCTCAAAAACAGAACCAGAAAACAAAGCCACATCCCTGTCCATTTCCTGTTCATAAAGCCCTTCCTTGAGAACTGCGTCTGTTGTCTCCAAAAGTTGAACTGCCCGGACCGCATCAATCCCCCCGCAGGAACGCTTCGGCGCCGTTGCCGAAGCAAACCGCATCACCAGCCCAAATCCGGTCCATCCCCAGGCACACCGGCGTTGTTGCCCGTCCAGCGCTTCCTTCTTCGCGCTTTTCGTAACCCCGGCAAGCGCCGCGGCGCCAGGTTCTCCACCGAGAGCCCTGAACAAACTGCATTCCCGTTCTTCATTCGGCTTGTTTTTGCCGCAGTCGCGCATTCACCCAGGAACCAAAATTTGACCGCGACTTTTTACGCTGCGAGCCCAAAGCGAAACTCGGGAATGACACCTTGTAAACCGCCGCAGAGAAAAATGCAAGGAAAATATCTCATTTGCCAGAAAATTTTTCACACAAGGACCGGCCTGGGATTCTCGCGACGCACTTGCACCTCAGGGAAAGGCAAGCGGAGCCCGCAATCCGGCTCGAAAACCTTCCGGAGGTCTCCGCAAACCGACCATTATGTTTACATTATGGTAATAATATTCGTAATATGGATAATTTGAGGGAGAATATATAGAGAAAAGGCGTGATTTGCTTTCACCGCTGCCGCTTTACCACGTCTGGCGGGCAGCGGTCTACGCGTTTTTGAGCCTGTTTCTCCGGGCCGGCATGATCGGCCGGCGCCAAGCCCTCAGCGCATCACTTCCCAGTTTTTGATTGAATATCCCGAAGCGCCTTCGACAGCGTTCCCTTTGGATTTGGCCCCGTCGTAGGAAAGCTGCAGTCCGCTTTCCGCATCCCGCTTCCCCAGCAAAAACGGCAGGGAGCCATCGCCATAGACCCGAACTGAGATCTGCCTGGTGGCGGGATCTTGAGTCGAACTGCCACTGCCGCCAATAGGGAATACGGATCCCCACTTAACGTAGACCGGGATGCGATCCAGGCGGGTGGTCATTTCAAAGCTTCCACCGCCCTCCACTGTTTCTCCCGTCCAGAAGTCGCACCATCGTCCGACAGGCATGGTGATGCGCCGAGTGGCTTGCCCGGCAAAGACGGGAGCGACCAGCATCCGATCGCCAACGAGGAATTGGTCATCGATATTCGATAGCCGCTCGTCATGGGGATAGTCCATCACCAGGGCGCGGAACGGGGGCGTGCCGTCATCGTGGTAGCGTTCGAAGGCGGCCTTCAAATAAGGAACCAATTGCATCCGCCATCCAATGATTTCCCGGCAAAGGTCCTCAGTATGCTGCCAGTTCTCTGCGAACTCATTGCGATTGTTCTTGTCCGTGTCCACTTGTTTCCAGGGAGGATTTGCAATATACCAGGCATTGACCATGGCAACGGGCGAGAAGACGACCGACTGCAAACGCCGGATCAGGTCTTCAGTATTTTCGCCGTTGCGTACCTCGGGGCACCAGAGCAAACCCGAAAATCCGGAGTTGACCAACGCGCGAATGAAGACGCGGTGATCGTAGAGGTCGCTGTAAAGCACAAACGGATAGGGCGCCGCCAGCGATCCACTGCACCGCACCAGAGAGTAGGTAGGCTTGCCGGCTTTGGAAAACGCGCCTAGGATCGCGTCCTGATAACGCAGGCCGAAGACAGAGTGCATTTGTTCGCCGTCAAGGCCTGACGGGTAGCGACTCAGTTCGGGAAAGGACCAGCTACCGGTAAAGTCGGAGTTATCGCACTCATCGAGCTTGAATCCTGAGACGCCGAGGTCGACCAGGTGTTCCTTATGATAGTCGCCGAAGATTTGCCGCGCGGCCGCTTCTGCAAAATCAGGAACGCGGCCGCCAAATACGGCGTAGTTCCCGGCATGTCCGTTCAACTTGTCAAAGAGTGGCGAAGTCGGATGAGTGAATGCGTGCTCCCAGAGATTTGTCTTGAACAACATTGTTTGGAGCGATTGGATCATCGATTTGGGATCGGGAAAGACGGAGCTCCATACGAAGGTGCACGAGTAGGCATGCGACTGCCAGCCAGGCTCAAGCCCAATCACGTCACAGGGAATCCTGCGCTCGCGAAACTGTTTGGCGTATTCCATCACGCGCTCTTGCGTAGAGTCGCCCGCAACACGATACCAGAAGCCAAGACCCCAATCCGGAGGCAGGCAACCGCCGCCCGAAAAGAGGTTATATCGCTGCACGGCCTCTTTCATTGAAGGCCCCGCAAAGATGTAGGCTTCAGCTCCAGCTACATTCTCGATCTCGATGACAATCGAGGATGCGGCTGCGGAAGGTTTCCTGGGAGGCTCGGCAGCGGCCTCGGCCATCTCTTCAGGGGTGTGCAGAGCATCGACATAGAACGTGGCATAGCGCGCCGTATCGATGAAGACTCCGTAACCGCGCGTGGTTACGAAAAATGGCACCGGGGCGTGCGTATCTCCCGAATCGGAGTGTGGATCGGCATTGACGCGAAGAACTTTCTTCTTTCCCCGCTGCTCGTGCGAATACAGCTGCAGGCCCAGTCCATAAACGCGTTCGCCTTCCGCCAACGGAATCCGCAGAACACATCCGCGATGTGAGAGCTCGGCTTTGATCGAGACCGGGGCATCCTCCACCACGGTCAATTTGGCCAGAGACTCTTTCGCGGGGAGAAACTGCCGCATGGAAACCGGGGTGGCGCGCTCAGCAGTTCCGAAGGACATTTTCCAGATGCCGGGCAGAACCCGCTCACGATGCCCGTCTAAAGGCCGTGCCGCATCGTTCGATCGGGGCAGAGACGCCACCTCCGCGCTCACGTTGTGACCCACAGACAGCACGGTGCCCATTGCCAGCCCTTGCATCATTTCTCGCCGATTGATTTTTTCCATAATCCCTTCAGACTTCGTAGATGTGCGCCGCGGACTGAGGATGAGCACCCTGGTTTATGCTCAATCAAAATGTATGACCGTCCAAACCTGCGCGCCGAAAGCCGGACGCTATGCGACCTGCTCAGTCCCGATCATGATAGCAGGAGGAAAACAAGGCTTGCGCAGACCGTCGGAATGCACATTCCGGGAGTCCGCGCATTCGCCGGATTTGTTTGCTTCGAAGGAAAGACAGCCGCATTCGCGGGCGAGCCTCATCGGTTGGCAAGTCCGGCTGCTGCGTCAGGATGCTGTAAATCCCAAACTCTTGCCGGAGCGCGTGACCAGCCCGATTTGTTCCGACTGATGATTTCTGCCGTTATACCAGAGCTTCCAACCGCCGGCGGAGTAGACCGCGCATGGCTTGTAACAGGCGTCGGAATCCCAACCGCCGGGAGTAGGCCGCACGATGGGGTTGCCCGCGTGACGAACCCAACCGGAGATTCCATCTTTTGATCGCGCCATGCCTATCTGCGCATGATCGATGTCGCGGAATCCGATGTAGAAGGCGTAATACCAGCCCGACCACTCGAGAATCTGCGCAGCGGTTACGCGATTCTTCTCCCAATCGCAGCGAGGGTCAGGGACGAGAACCGGATTGGCCGGATGCTTATCCCAGTGGAGCCCGTCGTTGCTGGTCGCGTAGCCGATGGCATTGGGCTCGTACTGCTCCCCGCCGGAATACCACATCTTCCAGAGCCGGCGGGAGCTGTCCCACATCACGTCGGGACACATCGCGGCGACGCCTTCCCAGGCAGCAGCCGACACCAAGACCGGTCGATCGGATTGTCTGACCCAGACGATGCCGTCGGCGCTGGTCGCGTAGCCGATGGAAGAACTGCCTTTCGCCTGTCCGGTGTACCACATGTGATATCCATCTTCACGACGCACGACCGTGGGACGGTTGATGTCGTCTTCCCAGCCAGTCTGCGGGCGCGGCCCGAGAACGATCTGCGGCGGGCTCCAGTGGATTCCATCTGTGCTTTCGGTGAGGGCGACGCTCTGCTTAGGACGCCAGGAAACCCACATTCTGTATTTGCCTGATTCGTGCAATACGCAAAGGTCGAAGCAGGTTCCGTACTGACCGCCGAGCACGGGGTTGCCCGGATACTTTACCCATCCATCTTCGCTATCGGCACCAGCAAGCCGCGCGGCCTGTGAAAGCGATGGTTCGATTCCCGCAACCGCCAACAAAAGCATCAACTCTCTTCTGGTCATGGATCAATGAGTCCTATTCTCAGGGTGCATGGTTGAAGTGCGTGAACAGACTGCCGGCCCGGAATATGCCGCGAAACGCGCATTCGGCCCGCGCAGCGGCAACCTCACGGCCGAACCGGGACCACGCGTCAATCCCGGGCAGAAGATGAAGCGGACAGATCGTTGAATGTTCCGCGGAGGGTTGGCGCCAGTGATCATGGCAAAGCCCCGCGCATCCGGCCCCACAGTATTGTTGTAAGCATAGCCGGTGACAGGCCCGGAAGCGGGGATTACAGCAAGAGACAGGGTTGATGAATCTCGAGGCCGAAACACTCAAGTGGACGCGACCATCAAGGGGAGGCGACCCTGAACCATGCCAGCCAGGACAAAGATACCCTGGTCTTGCTCGAGTGAGTATCCTCCGGCAGAGTTGGGGGATCTCCGTTTTGATTTCGCTTGAATTCATCAGATCTTTGAATGGAATGCGGGATTGACAGGGAGAATTGCGTCTCACTAGCATTCATGGGGTGAAATCTAAAAGCGCACGTCCTGTACCGGTTCTCCCGTTCGCGCTCGTCGATTCGCCGCTCATTGAACCAACCGCCATGCGGCAGAGCAGAGGGGCACGCTTGACTGTCCTGGCCGCGTGCGCTTGCCTCGGATTGTTTGCGGCGTGGAGCTGGGGGCAAGGCGGCTCCCGAGAAGCCGGTGCGGCAGCCGGTTCCGCTTCTGCCCCTCAAGTGAGCGATCGGGCGGTCCAGAATGGCGCTGCTGGCGAGAGCTCCACGGGCGGCGGCGGGAGAGCGATTCCACTTGGCGCTCCGCCACCGCCTGGAATGAAATGGCATGTATTGGCGAACGATCGCTTCGACAAGGACCGTTCAATTCGTCAGGAGCTCTGGAATGGCGGCACGGGGGGCGGCATGCCTAAGGGCTTTTGCGGCACAGTTGCCACCAGTTGCGGTTACACCGGCAAGGATTGCCAGAGTTACTTCGGCACCTATCCCGCCCCACCCTTTGCCGCCATCGCTCGAGGACTCGGGCTGGTCATTCAGGCCTCCCATGCCACGCCGGGTGACGCCAATTACTACGACAATCAGATGGCCGACATCCAGAGCTACGGGAAGATGACCCTCCATCCGGGCTCGTTCGTCGAATGGGAAGCCAGGATGCCGACAGACCTGCACGGCGAGGGCGATGGGTGGCACGTCGATCTTTGGTGTTCAACCCTCAGCCGCCATCGCTGCGACGATTCATCCGAGGTGGATGTTGCCGAGAAGGTTTTAAGCGAAGCGAACAGTGCGAAAGCGACTTACGTCGTCCACGACGAGCCGGCCGGACTGCATACGGTGATTGAGACCCGCTATAGCGCGCCGGGGGGCGAGGACCTGTCAGCCGGCTTTCATATCTATGGCCTGTTTTGGCGCAACGATCACCTCGGCAAAGAAGGATCGTTCCAGGCGTACATCGATGGGAAGCCGATTGTGGACCAGCCAGCGCCGATCAATGACCCATCGTGGGAGAGCGGAGCGTACTGCTACGCGGGCTGGATGCAGCAGGCACTGGAAGTTTTTGGCGGCGGCGCAAAACTCGGCTCGGGTACCGCGTCGAACGACCCTCTCGTGATCAAGCGCTTCACGGTTTGGCAGGCATACTAGAGCGGATTACCTGTAGGCCTGCTCATCGGCCCAGGCCCCAATGATCGGGAGCTTGACGCGCTTGCCGTTCAACGCGCCAATCACACACCAGAGCCACATCGTGAAAGCAACCAGCAGCAGGAGCCATACAAGCCCCATCAGGACACGAGGCTCGATGAACTTGATCGACGGCAAGATGTCGGCCAGGGCGTATCCGATGGTAATCGCAAAAACGTTGAACAAGAGCGACTGCCAGGCGTGGAATCGAACAAAGGGCCGCTTATTGTAGCGCCGGATGGCCAGAAAGAAGACCGGGATGAAGGGGGTGAAGTAGGCGATGGCGCCAATCGAATTATCAGAGAGGCCACTTTGTTTTGGATTGGTCATCTTCGCTCCTTTTGGGATCTGAAGAATGTTATGAGTAAAGTTGTACACGCTGGAACGGCTGCTTGCCTACCTTCCATCCCGGGAGCCAGGGAAACCGGCGAGGTGAACTACTTCAATTCCGGTCCCTCGCACCAACCTGTCCCTGAAGATGCGGACTTGCTTTTCTGGTCGAGCTTATCGACTCTCAGGAGTTCCGCTTCTCTCCTTGTGAGTTGATCACAGCGCGAATGTCCACCACCGCTTCCCCTATTTGCCCGAGATACCGGCCGTTGCACAGCACGTCCGCGGCAATTGCCTTGCGATCGAACGGCCCGCGCCAGCCTGCAGGAATCATGATGTTGGCGGCGGCGCGATTTTCTCCCCTGGCCGCAACCGTCAGCTTGACGACCGCCGGCTCAGCGCGCCATTCCGCAGGCAGTGCAAGCGCAATCTCAAGGTTCAGCGGCACAGTGCGATGATTGCGCACGCGAATCTCAATGGCCGTAGGGCGCCCCGGCACGCCGATCGCCTGGTAGGGGTAGATCTGCACCCACGCTGGATCGAGCCCCACATCGGTATCGGGATCGGCGATGAGCTCAGTGAAGAATGAATCCTGCTGCTTCACTCGCTCGGTTAAAGCGCTCATCATCGAGTCCGTCACCAGGAACGGCTCACCATGACCGGGCGCAATCACGTCGGGCTTCATCTCCAGAATGTTACGAATCGATTTCGCATGGTCGCCGCGCTTGACGTCGTTGCGGTAGATCAGATTTTGATGCATCTCGGTCTTGTCATAGGCGAAGAAGGCGTCACCTGTAAATGCAATGCGCGTGTTGTCGATGGTGGCGAACAGAGCCGACTGGTAATCGGTGTGCCCCGGCGAGTGGCGGATGGTGAATTCGAATTCTTCCCAGCGAAACGTCTCCTTATCGTGCAGCGGCCGATCCACTTTGATGGCCTCTCCGAACGTGCAGCCAAGAATGCGCCCGCGCGGGTTCTCGAGAATCTCCACCATATTTTCGTAGCACCAGGTTTTCGTGCCATAGCGGCGCGCCAGGTGCGGAAATCCGTTCAAATGATCGTCGTGCATATGGGTGGGAATCATCACGTCCACACTGCGCAAACCGTGCGCGCGCAACTTGTCGATGCTGTGCTCCACAAAACGGACGTGGTTGAAAGTATCGTCGGCATCGCGGAAAGTGGTGAAAAAAATCATGCTCGCCGATCCGTAATCGACGAACATCGCTTTGCCGCTATCGCTGATGATGGCGTAAAACGTGGAGAAGGGGAGCGGGTTGGCAAACAGGTGCGGCGTAATCTGCAGCGGTTCGAATTCAACGGTTGTCTGTGCGCCCGGTGCATGCCAGTAGTGGAACCAGCCACTCAGATTTTCAGAGAGCTGCTTCATTCCGGCAATAGGATCGTCCATCTCTTTGCCGTGCGACGGGCACAGAAGGTGCGGCTCCAGCTTCATCAGCGCATCCAGCGAATAGATGGAGAGGTCGGCGCCTTCATGCAGTTCGTACTGGTATTGCAGGTCGTAGAGATTTTGCACTTTGCCAGGCGAGTGCATCAGATCGCCGGAAAATGCGGTGGTGCGCCCATCGATCTTCACCACCAGGCTGATGGACCCGGAGGTATGGCCCGGCGTGGGCTGGATGAAGAACTCATATCCGCGCCAGCGAAAGGTATCGTAATCGGCGAGCGAGGCAGCCACCGGAACATTTTGCGTGAGCGAGAAAAAATCGTTGCGCACCTCGTAAAGCTCAAAGACGCGCCGGTTGTTCCACAGCCGCTCCGCGTCTTGAAAGAAATGGCGCTCGTGCGCGGGCACAGCAATCGGAATACCTTCGGCAACCGCCAGAGAATCGCCCTGCGCCTGGTCGCGATGAAAGTGCGTGTGCAGAATCCAGTCGATCTGCGCAATGCCAAGCTCCGGCAAATGCTTGAGCATCATGCCGGAACCGAAGTCGACGAGAACGCCGTGGCCGCCATCGCGCACCAGGTACACGTTGCAGGTATCTTCCAAAACAAAAAGATTTTCAGAAATCCTGCGGGGCTGCGCATCGGTTGAGAAGTTCGGGGCAACCGGCGTCTCCGCGTGAAGCACGGGCAGCTGAGGCACCGCGAGCGAAGCGACGCCGGCCTGCAAGAAACCGCGCCGCGACAATTTTCCGGGAGCGGAGTTGTCCCTCATAGTCCTGCCTCTCGCTGAATTCCGCACCAGAGCTGCAACGTGAAACCAGCCAGCGTCGCGAGCCATACCAGCCCCATCAGGACACGAGGCCCGTCAGGACACGAGGCCCATAAGGACACGAGCTTCGACGAACTTGATCAACGGCGTGATGTCGGCCAGGGCGTATCCGATGGTGATCGCAAAAGTGAAGCAGGCGATGGCTCCAATCGAATTGTCAGCGAAGCCACTTTTTTCGGATTGGGCATCTTCTCCCCTTCTGGGATCTGAAGAAAGTTATGAGTAAAGTTGTACACGCTGGAACGGCTGCTTGCCTACCTTCCATCCCAAGAGCGAGGTAAACCGGTGCAGGCGGCGCTGGAAACAGCTACGGAGTGAATGGTGTGAGAGATGAAAGGACCAAAGCAGGCTCGATACCCGGACGCACCCGAGCGGTGAACGATGGCAGCGTCGGCGAGCCGGATTGCAATCTTGTTGATCCCAACGTGATTGCCGAAGTCAGAGGGCGGCCGCGCGTCGTTGCTCGGTTGGTGCCGTTTCCGCCTTGACCCAAAACAGCGCCTTCCCGCGGCGCAAAATGCCGGGGACCGGCCACAGCTTCGAAATTCGCTTAAAATAAGAAATAACTCTAATTCACAATTAAGAGGTGTTTCATTGCCGGCTTATGAGTACGAGTGCAGGGCATGCACGCATAAATTCGAACGGCGGCAGAAGATGTCAGATGAGCCTGTAAGCGTATGCCCGGAGTGCGGCGGCGGGGTCAAGAGGCTGATCAGCGGTGGCGCCGGCGCCATTTCAAAAGGGGGCGAGCACTCGCTCGCCAGCGGACGGAGGGGATGCGATCCTGGCTCTCCCTGCTGCGGGCAGAGCAATTCCTGCTGCGGCGGAGGGTTCTGCGAAAACTAGAGGGTCTTTACAGCGGTTCCACAGTTGCTGTATCCCGAAGCGATGAGGCTAAGTGGCTTTTTATCAGGAAAAAGCCACCTCGGATAGCGCCAGAAGAGGCGACAAGTACTGTGGAACCGCTCTAGTAACTCATGCGCACCCGGAAGAGCATGAGTCGCGCGGCGGAAATGGGAGCGATCGGGCCGCGGAGGCTGGTTGTTGATGGATAGGCGTGTGGTGCGGCCTTGCCGCGTTGCAGGCAAAGCACAGGGGTTCACTCTGCGATCGCACGCGTGAACCTGAGGCCGCCCTCAGTGGGCGGGTGAGTCCGCAGCCGGCCGGGGGTGAGAGGCTGTGCTGCCCTCCGTCATTCCAAGCGCCCACTTGATCGCTTCGAAATACATCTTTCGGATATCCGGATCGTCCCAGGCCTCTTCCGTGTGACCGAGGGTCGAGTAAAAAACCCTTCCCTTGCCGTAGAGCTTGCTCCAGGCAACCGGGAAATCGTGGTCGGCCCGGTGGATGCGTGGGTTGTTCGCATAGTCCAGTTTGGACGGATCGAGACTGAGCAGCACGTTCACTTTGTCGCGCGACCAGGCCTTCGGCTGATAAATTTCGTCATATTTGACGAACGCACCCGGCAGGTGGCGCACGGCCGGGAAACTCGGGTCTTCGTTGATGATGGGCGCATTGAAGGTCATCCAGGGATGCTGGTCGAACCAGCCGCCGATCATCTCTCCGTATTCCGGCCAGTTGTAATTTGTATCGAGCGCGGCGTGAATCCCAACAAAGCCTTTGCCGTCGTCCTTGATAAAGGACATCATGTCCTGTTTTTGATCCGCGTCCATATCCAGTTCGCCGGTCGTACTGGCAAAGACCAGCACGTCAAAGTAGTTGAGATTCTTCGCGTTTCTGCCCAGGTCCTTCTTGGTGAGCAGTTCCGTGTCGGTGCGCATCATGGTGTCCCATAGACCGCTCTCTTTACCCATGTTGTAAATGGCGGCCACGGCAGCTGACACGGAGTCGTGTTCAAATCCCTTTGTCTCGCCGATCACCAGCACATGCTTCAGGCGAGTTTCTTTGGCGTGGGGCGGAGGGGGCAGTGCTTCGCTCTGGGAAAACTGCGCGTGAAGGCGATGAGTCTGGCCGAAAATCGCCAGGCCAAACAGGGCTGTAAAGAAAAAGCGAACGGTGTGCTTAGAGAGCATTTGACCTCCTGGGGCTCTGCAACATCAGATATTACCGCACGCCACCAAAAGTTGAGAACCTGGAGCCTGTTAGGAACTAAAGGGTGGCCAGCGCCGGGAGCGGCATTGCGATCAAACTCGCATGCGGGATAATCATCCCGCTCAGTCCTCTGCCACTCATAACTCCGGCGGCATCGGCTACATCAGTGAACGTACCATCGTGGTTGTTGCGATAGAGGCGGTTCTTGCCGAAGTTAGCGACGAAGATATCGAGCCATCCGTCGTTGTCGTAGTCGAGCAGGCAGACGCCCGAGCCGTTGGTTTCAACGATGAACTTTTTCTCCGGAACGCCCATTTTGTGGCGCCATGTGGAGAGGCCGGTTCTGCTTTGATCCAAGCGTTCGCGAGCCGCTGCCTGCAAGCCTGGGAGGTCAGTGTCCCGCTTCCACCTCCACGATTCCATCGCCGCTCCACGCGGTGGCTCCGGTTTGGGTTAGTTTCCCGGCTGCATCGTCCCAATGCAACTTTGTGATCCGGCTATCGCCTTTTTCGTAGGCGTAGGTTTGCCCATCGTCGTTGAAGAGCGTGAAGTCGCCGTTGGCGCCGGGATAAACCTTCACATGGGCGATGGTCTGCCGGTCATGCGTGCTCTCGACCACGCTGCCCAAGGGGATGATGGCGCCTGACCTTACGAAAAGCGGAATCGTATCGATAGGTGCATTGACCTGGATTGTCTGGCCACCCGCAAACCGCTGGTTCGTCCAGAAGTTGTACCACCCGGTTCCGGCCGGCAGGTATACACTCCTGACGGTCTGTCCCTGAGAAACGACGGGCGCCACCAGCAATGCCGGCCCGAACATATACTCATCGCGGATGTCGGCAACCTGCGGATCGTTGGGGAAGTCCATAAACAGGGCGCGCATGGAGGGCGCGCCGCTGAGCCAGGTTTGATAGCTCAACGAATAGATATACGGCATTAACTCGTAACGCAGTCGCAGATACTTTTCCAGGATCGGTTCGGCCTGCTTGCCATACGACCAGACCTCGTTTTCAAGGCGGCTTCCGTGCGTGCGAAAGAGGGGTTCGAAGGCGGCGTACTCAAACCAGCGCGTGTAGAGTTCCGGATAGTCGTCGTATCCGCCAACATTGGCGCGGGCGTCGGAAGGGTCGAGGAGCGGCGGGTGTTCCGGAACGTGTTTGGGAGGCAAATACTGCCAGCCGCCGGTGTCGTTACACCAGTTCGCTATTCCGGAGGCCGTAACATCGAGGCCGGTGGGAATCTGGCGCTTGAGTGTGTCCCACGTGGGATAAATGTCAGAAGACCAGAAGATGGTCCCATTGCGCTGGGCTCCCGTGAAGGCATCGCGCGAGAGAATCAGCGCACGCCTGCCGGGCTCGTCGCTTCTGAATCCGTTGTAGAGCGCCGCGGTATGGAAGAGCGGATAGGTGTTGAAATATTGCGTGCCGGGCCCGACATGGAAGTAGGCGCCGTCGGGAGGCAGGTCAGGCTCGGTCTCGTCCGCCCAGAGGGAATCGAAGTCTTTGCTGATAATGTTGTCGCGAATCGTTGCCCAGTACCACTGGGCGGCCTCGGGATTGGTGGTGTCGATGTCGGAGCCGGCGCGGTCGTACGGCAAGCCGTTGATGGGAGTGCCGTCGGCCTTGCGGATGAACCAGCCGTTCTTTAGAAGCTGGTCGTAGTAACGGTCCCCCGGCGCGAAGCGTGGCCAGACACTGATCATGGTGGAGAAGCCCATGGCGTGGAGTTGCTTGTTCATGGCCGATGGGTCGGGCCAGTATTTTGGATCGAAGTCCATCTGGCCCATTTTTGTGTAATAGAACCAATCCACGACCAGAACGTCGGCCGGAAGATGGCGATCTCGATATCCCCTGGCTACCGACATCAACTCCTGCTGGCTGGCATAGCGCTGTTTGCATTGGATGTAACCGTATGCCGCCTTGGGCAGCAAGTGCGTGGGGCCGGTCAACAGCCTGTAGCCGGAGTAAATTTCATCCGTGGTGGCGCCGGCAATCACAAAGAACGAGACGCGGTCGCCGACTTCGGAATCCCAGCGGGTTTGCTCGTTGAAGCCCGGCGAGATGGTGGTCTTGGAGGGGTTGTCCCACAACACCCCATAGTGTTTATTCGTGACCAGGAACGGGACGCAGAAACTGGGAGCGGCAGGAGCGTCGTAATCGGCCCAGCAGCGAACCGGATGGCCGCGATGGTCGAGAAAACCCTCGTGATTTTGTCCCAGCCCGTAGTAGTGCTCGTCGTCAGGCGAGGTAAAGGATGCACCCACGGTGTAGAACGGCTCGTCGGTGGGACGCCTGTCTTTGTCCACGTGTGCGGTGCCATCCTTCTGGTTGGGGACGGACTGGGACCAGCCCGTGAGCTCAAGCAGCATTGTGCCTTCGGGCGTACGAAACGTGATATGCGCGCCTGGAGTGGAGCCATTGAAGTACATTCCAATGTCCGCCATCGTCTTCATCGGCGGAGGGCCCGCGGGATGCTCGCGGTCCACGGTGACCACCATCCGCGACGAGCTATAGGTGTCGGCCTCCGTGGTCTGGCCTTGGCTCCAGCCGGCCGCATCGGGCGACGCGATGATCCCGTAACCGGGTGCGCGCAAAGCCGAAGCGCGCTGCAAGCTCAGGGTGACGCGCACGATGTTCGGCGCATAGGGCTCCAGCACAATCGTTTCGCCCACCCGTCCAAGAACCACAGTGGAGGTCTGTGCATGGAGAGGGACGGCTCCGAACAGCGCCGCCATCACCAGGATCACAGAACAGCCCAGCTTCGCAATCACGTTCATCCTCTGCTCCTTGCGCGCATCATTGAATCAGCATACCGCCGGCCGCGCCTGTACGCGTTTGAAAGTTGACCCGGGGTGGCATTCATCCAAAATACCAGCGCGAACCGCATCCGTGTTTGAGCGATTGATGAGGTTGAAGACCTCGCCCTTTGCCTCAATCTTCAACTTTTCATGGAAGAGCCACGGAACCCCCGAAGAATTTGTCAAAAGTGCAGCCAGTCTTCTGAACTTCGTCCTCAAGGAAATGAAAAGAGCCTTGCAGCGTGACGAAGAGGCGGTCTTTCCCTTCGGCAAGCCGGTAAAAATGAAACGCCACTTCAGCAAGTGGTGGAATCCAGAGGGGCAGAACTGGATCCTGCGCGGGTCGCAGGGTGACGCGGGATGGAAACGACGAGGGAAAAAGCCTGGACCGAGGCGATTGGATGTAGAATCGCTGGGGGCAAAAGTGCCACAACGGAATTCATGGTTCAGGCCGGAGCCGCGAAGGCGCCGCGCAAACTATAACACCTGATAACGGGATGGACGACACGGCAATAGACCATCGCACCGGCGGCCTGTCGCGCGCCCGTCAACCAGCAAGCGAACAATAAATCGTCTGCGAGGAGATTCACCATGACTGCATTTACGCGTCGCCGCTTTCTTTCCACCGCCTCCACCGTTGCCGGAACAATTGCCGCGGGCGGCCGCCTGGGCTTTGCCGAGCCCCCGCAAGGCGAACCGGACAACCAGACCCTCTGGTACACCGCGCCCGCGGGCGAATGGGTAGAAGCTCTGCCCATTGGAAACGGACGCTTGGGAGCGATGGTCTTTGGCGGAGGCTGGACGAATCCCGTGGACCGCGAAACCCTGGACGAACCGCGTGCAAATGATGCCCAGACCGTCTCCACGCCTCCCGATCCCGCGAAGGAAACCCTGCAGCTCAACGAGGACACGTTGTGGTCGGGCATGCCGGTGGATGGCAATAACCTCAAAGCCAAGGAGTATCTGCCCGCCATTCGCAAGGCCGTGCTCGAAGAAAAGGACTATCACAAGGCCGACGAGTTATGCCAAAAGATGCAGGGTCTGTTTGCCGAGGCCTACCAGGTGATGGGCAGCCTGCACGTCGATTGCGACCACCCGGACGCGGTAACGGAATACCGGCGCGAGCTGAACATGGCCACCGGAGTCGTCCGAACGAGTTACAAGGCAGGCGACGCGCAGTTTGAGCGCACCGCATTCTCCTCCGCGCCCGACCAGGCAATTGTGCTCCGCATTGCCGCCCGCAAACCTGGCGCGTTGAACGCAGCCATCTGGATGGACGGCGTGCTCGCAAAGCCGGCCAGGGCCGTCGGCCAAAATCGCCTCTTGCTCACCGGCAAAGCGCCAAAGCACGTCGCGGGAGCCGGACATCCGGACAGCGAGAAACCTGTGCTGCTCTCCGATCTGCCGGGTGAAGGGATGCATTTCGCAGCGGTGCTTGAAGTTCGGCTTGAAGGCGGCCATGTTGTCGCGGAAGGCGACAAGCTCAGCGTGAAAGGCGCAACGGCCTGCACCGTTGTGCTGACCGCTGCAACCGGTTATCGCGGATTCGACAAGATTCCCGATACGCCGCAGGAGCAAGTGACCGCGCAAGCCGCGCGGCAACTCGATGCGGCGCTCAAGCAAAGTTATCCTGTCCTGATCGAGAGGCACGAAGCCGATTTCAGAAGAATCTTCAGCCGTGTTTCGCTCCGCCTCGGGTCAGATGCGGCGGCCTCCGAGCCGACCAGCGCGCGCCTGAAGAGCTTTGCCGCCACTCCCGATCCCTCGCTGCTGGCCATGTACTTCCAGTTTGGACGCTATCTGCTTATCTCCAGCTCGCGTCCGGGATCGCAGCCCGCCAACCTGCAGGGAATCTGGAACTACGAGGTGCAGCCGCCGTGGAGTTCCAACTGGACTTCGAACATCAATATCGAAATGAACTACTGGCCGGCCGAGACCTGCAACCTCAGCGATTGCACCGAGCCGCTTGTGGCGCTGATTGAGGACCTGAGCAAGACCGGCGCACGCGCCGCCCAGGAGACTTACGGCCTGACCGGCTGGGTTACGCATCACAACATCGATCTGTGGCGCACGGCCAATCCGGTAGGCATGGGCGTGGGTTCGCCCACTTGGGCAAACTGGGGCATGAGCGGCCCCTGGCTCTGCGCGCACCTCTACGAGCATTACCGGTTCACCCGCAATCGCGAGTTTCTGCGCACGCGCGCCTACCCGCTCATGAAAGGTTCGGCCCAGTTCTGCCTCGCGTGGCTCATCGAAGACGGCAACGGCCATCTCACCACCTGCCCTTCCGAGTCCACCGAAAACGACTTTCTCGCGCCTGACGGCAAACCGGCGATGACAAGCGCGGGTTGCACCATGGACATGGCCCTCATCCGCGAGCTTTTCAGCAACTGCATCGATTCGGCAAAAGAGCTGGGAGTTGACGCCGAGTTTTCAGCCAAACTTGCCGCCGCGCGGGAGCGCCTCGTTCCCTATCAGGAGGGCCGGTGGGGCCAGTTGCAGGAGTGGTCGATTGACTTTGAAGAGAGCACGCCCGGACAGCGCCACATGTCGCAGCTCTATCCGCTCTATCCCGGCGGTGAGATCACGCCGCGCGGCACTCCCGCGTTGGCCAGGGCTGCGCAAGTCTCGCTTGAGCGCAGGCTCGCCAACGGCGGCGCATACACGGGATGGAGCCGCGCCTGGGCCATCGCATTCTGGGCCCGGCTGGGCCACGGCGACAAAGCCTGCGAGTCGCTCAACATGCTCATGGGCAACAGCACAAGCATCAACATGATGGACATCTACGAGGGCCGCTCGCACATCTTCCAGATCGACGGAAACTTCGGCGCCACGGCGGCCATCGCCGAACTGCTTCTGCAAAGCCATACCGGGGTCGTTGACCTGTTGCCGGCGCTGCCCTCTGCCTGGCCCGATGGCGAAGTCAGAGGACTGCGCGCGCGCGGCGCGCTCCAGGTAGACCTGCGCTGGGAAAATGGAAAGGCAACCGCTGCCACCCTCAAGCCCGATTTTTCAGGCGAATTCCGCCTGCGCGCGCCTGAAGGGCAAACGATCAGCAGCATCGCCGCGGACGCAGCACTTGCTTTGCGGCCCCACGACGACGGAAGTGTCGCAGTGTCGCTCGAGGCGAAGCGCAGCTATCGGATCAGTTTCGCTTAGAGACGTTTCGCCTAGAGAGGTTTCACTCTGAGGGGTTTCAGGACAAGTTCGCCCCATAGCGCCCGTTCGCCCCTTCTTGAGGCCGGGCCGGCTTGCGCGTGCATTGCTTTCAGGGCGCGGCAATCCTGATCGCCGCCATAACTCCGCTCTCCCTCATCGGGCTGCGCCGCTTTCTGCACCTGCGCCCGATCCCTGCTTGATTTCGATTGAACCGAGCGCATACCAGCCATCCGGCTGTCGTCCCTGAATCGCGAGGCGTATTGCCGGCTTTTCCGTTGCCGGGTCAAGCAAGCCGATGCGCACCTGATAACGCCCGGGTTTCAGGTCACTTGGAATATAGAGCGATTCATCGACCACCGAATCCCCCGGGAGCCACTTCGACACATCCGCAGGCACCCGGATCACAGCCTGGTTATCCTGAGCCTGCAACTGAATGGCGAGGAAGTATTTTTGATAGATGGGAGCAACTCCGGCATTGAACCACCACATATGCACGGGCGCCATGGAACCCGGCGTCACTTCGTCTGGATACTCCAGCCGACGGAGAATGAATCGGTATCCCATGTGTTTCTCAAAATCCTCAAATTGCGCGCGCCACTGCGGAGGAATCGGAGACGACTTCAGGTTTACAGACGTAACGTGCCAGCGCAGGGCCTGGTTCAAGATGTAATTGAGATCGTAACCAGCGCGCAGCCAGCTCAAAGGCGTGCCGCAGGTCTCAAGAGACACCGGACTTTGCTTCCAGACATCCTGAATTCCGGTGCGCGCAATTTCTTCCGGATACTGGTCAAGCATTTCACCGCCCGCTCGCATATCTCCCCAACAATCCAAACGCCATCCGGCCCCGTTTCGGGTGCCATAAGCGAGCGCCTCCGGCTGATCGAAATTCATCAGCAACGTGGTGCGGGGAAACGCCCGAAGCCATATGTCGATGAGGGGCTCTTGGAAGGCGAATGCGGGCATATAGTCGCTCCAGCCTTCACCCCAGTAGCCGACCGACGATATATCGACGCTGTCGAGCCAGGGATTGCCATCGTACCGCTTGCCGGCTTCGGCAACCAACGCGCCCCAGTCCTTGAGGTAAAGGGGATCGCTGAAATCCGGCTGCCAGATCGCGCCGTCCTTATCGGTGGGCAGATTGGCGCGCCGTGCTCCCGAACTGCGATACCAGTCAGGAAGAGGGTCCCGATCTGAATATGGCATGAGACGAATGGCCAGCCTTTGGCCATGCTTCTGCGCTTCGGCGAGAGCCGTGTCGACGATGTCCCACCGGAACTTCCCCGGCGCCGGCTCGATGGCGCTCCAGTACCAGCGAAGGTAAGCGATGGAAGTGTCCGGGAAATCAGGAGGGGAGCCGGCATCAGGCAACGCGGTGACCGGCCCACGCTCTGACCAGGTGTAGGCGGGGTTCGTCGGTTGCCCGTTGAATCGCTGAAAGGTCGTAATCCCCATCCCGGGGTTGACAAGGACATCCTGGACTTCAACCGGACGAATCACGACCGGCTCGTTCTGCGCGTATGCTTCAGATAAAACTGCGCTCACGATCAGAGCGCAAACCATAACCTTATGCTTCATGGTGCTCCATGCAGTAACAGCGGACTTGCCACGCCAAAGATGCCCCTCGGCGCAGTGGGCTGAACGATCATGATCCCGTAGACAACCGGGTGCTAAGGCGTCAACGAACGCCGCAGATGCGGCTTCAGAAGAACTCAACCTGGCTTGCTCCATCCCCTCACGCGGATGTATATTTGCGTTGCTCTATCTTCTACACTTTTTGCTTTCGAAAAGAAAGTCGAAATTCCCCGATACCCAATCCTTTTTGGCCGATGGCCAGGGGCACCTAAATGAATCGTCGCCAGCTTTTGTACGGAACCGGCCTGGGACTCATGTTGCCGATGGTGGCTCGCGCCAGCGGCGAGGGAGCCCCGCACGCTGACCAGCAATCTTCTTCGAGAACACTCAGTCTCTTTGACTATCAGCCCACCAGCATGCTGCATGTGCGCGAAACCCAGGTGGAGCGAGCGCGCTTCCCGGTCATCGACATTCATACTCATATCACCGAGTGTGCCAGAGCAAGTCATAACGTGCCTCTGACCGGAGAACGAGTCTTTCACGCGCCTCCCGATGAGCTGCTTGCGGTGATGGATCGCAGAAATATTCGATCCATGGTGAACCTCACCGGGGGATTTGGACCGGGATTGACGGAAACCATCGAAAAATATGACAACGCGCATCGCGATCGCTTTTACACCATGACCGAGCCCATGTACGCGCAGATCCTTGAGACTGGATATGCCGGCAAGCAAGCTCAGGCCATCGAGCAGGCGCAACAGAGCGGAGCGCGCGGGCTGAAAATTCTGAAGACCCTCGGCCTCTTCCTCCGCGAGAACATCACCACCGGAAAGCTGGTGAAGATCGACGATCCGCGTTTCGATCCCATGTGGGATGCGTGCGGGCAACTGAATATTCCGGTCGCCATCCACATCTCGGATCCCATCGCCTTCTTCACTCCCACGGATCGCTTCAACGAGCGCTACGAGGAACTCGCCCACCATCCCGACTGGTCCTTCTACGGGCGCGATTTTCCCTCCAATCGAGAGTTGATTGAGGCCAGGAACCGCATGATCGCGCGCCATCCGAAGACGCGCTTCATCGTGCTCCACGTGGGAAACTTTGCCGAAGATCTGGGCAACGTCTCCGAAAATCTGGATCGCTTTCCGAATATGAGGGTCGATATCGCCGCGCGCGTCGGCGAACTGGGCCGACAGCCGCGGACGGCGCGCGCGTTCTTCGAGAAATATCAGGATCGGATTCTCTTCGGAACCGATGCCATCCCGCACGCCGACAACTATCCGCAGCAGGTCTTCGGCGATGATCTCTACAGGATCTACTACCGGTTTCTGGAAACCGATGACGAGTACTTTGACTATGCGCCTGCAAAGGTGCAGCCGCAGGGCCGCTGGCGCATCTCCGGAATCAATCTTCCGGAGTCGATCCTGGTCAAGGTGTACAACCAGAACGCCGCCCGCGAACTGGGGATCACGATTTAGGCGTCCGATGCCGGGTCACGGTCAACCTGACGACGATGAATTTGCTTTCCACGACAGGTTTGGCCAATGGATGGCTCTGAACAGCGAGGCAATTTACTCGACGCGTCCCTGGAAGATTTGCGGCGGGGGTCCGACGAACGGAGCGGGCCAAACGCCCTATGGCCCGCTTCCTTCCTACGTCCCTGGGGATATCCGGTTTACAACCAAGGGCGATTCACTCTACGCAATTGCGCTGGCCTGGCCCGAGAACGGAATGCTAACGATCAAATCGCTTGCTTCAAACTCGCCGCTCTATCCCGGGGGAGTTGCTCGCATCGGCCTGCTGGGTTCGGAACCGAATCTTCGCTGGCCGCGGAGTGCGGATGGAATTACGGTGAAGATGCCGGAGAACGCGCCTTGCGATTACGCGTATGTATTCAAAATCAGCCCGTTGGGAGCATGAAGGTTATCGCGTGCTGAGAAAACCAATCAGGGCTATCAAACATGGAGAGGAAAATCAAATGAAACCAGAAAAGAACCCTGGAATTCGAGTCCTGGCAATCCTGTTCGCGAGTCTGTCTCTTTCTGTTGCGGTTCTCGGCCAGGCGGATCATGCCGCAGGCATCGGCCCGAAACCGTTCATCGACTACTTCAGGCCAATTCCTATGTCGGGCCATCTGTCAAAGGATGCTTGGGGTGCGGCGACGGTTGGTCCGCGTGACCCCAACAACGGGCTCGAAGATCCCACCATGAAGCGCTGGGATTATTGGGACGGGAAGATCCTGCGCGGACCCGATGGCAAGTACCGGATTTTCGTCAGCCGCTGGGACCAGGCTTTAGGGCATAGGGGATGGTTTTCCTCGAAGGCGGTCGAGGCGATCAGCGATACCAGGCTGGGGCCTTACCACGACCAGGGCTTGTGCTGGCCGGACAGCCAAGAGGGCAAGGGTCACAACGTAACGGCGCTGGAATTGCCGGACTCGAGCTATGCGGTGGTTGTGAGCGAGACCCGCAATGGCGAAGTATTTACGTCGAAGTCGATCGATGGCCCATGGCATGATCTCGGCCCGATTACAGTCAACCAGGACAAATTCCACTCGTTGGGTAATCCGGCCGACACGCAACCGCTGCAAGGACTGAATCCGCGGCCATGGCATGGCTCGAACGTGAGCCTGATCCTGCGGCCCGACGGCCGGTTCGAGATCATCCAACGGTCCGGACAGATCCTGATCAGCAACGAGAACATGCTCGGCCCCTATGAAGTGGAGGGCGACAGCATCTACCGAGACTTGCCTGGGATGCCTCAGGACAATCTGGGCGACCTGGAGGACCCCGTGATCTGGTTCAGCGGCGGCTGGTACCACGTCCTGGTGAACAATTGGTCCGATCGGCGTGCGTATCACCTAATATCACGTGACGGAATCACAGGCTGGAAGTTTCAAGGGCTTGCCTACGAACCAGGAGCCGACTTTATCCGCTTCAAGAATGGAACAGTTGACCACTGGAACAAACTGGAGCGCCCGGGCGTTTTGATTGAGAAAGGCCACGTGACAGCGCTGACATTCGCAGTGATTGATGTTCCCAAAGACGACGAACACGGCAATGACGGCCATGGCAGTAAGGTGATCGTGGTTCCTTTCGACGGGGATGCGATGGATCGGGATCTCGCCCATGCCGATCAGGCGCCGTGAGAACTCAGGGGTCAGTGAACGTGATTACCTATCCCGCTGTTCTCCTTCGTCCTATGCGGCGAACTCCGCCGGCGTGGGGCACTCCAGGTTGCTTGCGGCCATTGCTCGTTGTGTACAAGCGTTCGCGCTATTGAGGCTCCTTGTAAGTGAAATGCAGCGACAGTTGCAGCGCGTTGAGAATTTCAGCTTCCATCGCGGAAATCGGCTCCTGGGTGATCGGGATTTGTGCGGACGAGCCTGAGGCAATGGCGTCCAGATTCGCTATCACTTCCTTTACAAAGGGGGAACTTGCTTCAAGCCGATGGATGCGGATTAGCTCCTGGATACCGACCAAATAATCGGCCGCAATCCCTGTGGCCGGCACATCTGGGCCGTATCGCGGGCCGAAGGTAATGAAATGGTATCGAATCCACTTTAGGTCGAGAACGGGCTCAAGTTGGTCCAGGATCTCCTCGGGCCATTCGTCCGAGAGATCGAGATGCGGAAAGTACTCCGTGGCCGCCGAAGTAAAACCTGGTTTTGCTTCAGAGTTTATGGTGAAACTCGTCTTGGAGCCTGGTTGCAAAAACAGCTGATCATTCAATCTGCAGGTCCAGTCGGCCATCACCCCGGAGGGAGCACCGGGAATTCCGACTCGCTCATGAGGAACATTAGAAAATATTGCCCCTATCGTCCATTCTGCACTTGCAAGTTGCGCATTTTGATCTGGATAAATCACAACGGAAAAATCTCTAAGCGAATCTCTTGACTGCTTTCCGTTTTCGAGCTCGTACGTGTACCGAAAGCTGTCGGAGGTGCCCTCCATGTGAACGCGTAAGTCCGGAAAAATCGTATTGTGCAGGTTAAATCGCCGCCTTGTCAGCGTACCGTCCGGATTGGGCCAGAGAATGATGACACTGTGCAGGTCTGGAGACAGAAACACTCTTCGGTCGCCTGAGCCCGCTGGAACGCTACCCTGGCCTGACCAGATCGGAATTGGAGGCGCGGACATTTTCTGCGCGAATTCCACACCGGGAACGAAAAGCAGAATCGCAGCCATGGTCGAAAGAACACGCCTATTGATCAAAGATTTTTGCATCCGTTCTTCCTTGAGTACGGCCAGCGGCAGTGAACGTGGACTGAAGCCCCAGAAGTCTCGATAATGCTACTCCGGGACAGCGCACCGTTGGTAATGCAGGATGTCAGAAAAAGGCTAGCATTAACCTCATAAGATGCCGGCAGACATCGCGGGCTCGCCGCGGCAACGTCTGCCGCAGTTCCTTGATCGTGTGAATGATGGGGTGGCTGCCAACGACTCGTCGGCAGTAAGTCGAATACCCCGCCGATCGGTAAAGCCATATCGCTTATAAAGATCATTTGCCCCGGGTTGAAGTTATTAATGTAGGCGGTCGCCGCATCCCTGAACTAGGCCATCTGTACCATGCGCGGGAATCGAGCGCGCTCTATCATGTTGATGCCGAAGCGTGGACTCAGGAGACGAAAGTGATTTCCTGTCCGAATCTGTCTAGCGACCGGGGCTCTATTGGCGGAGTAGAACGATGCGAAAATTGATTTTGCTCGCGGTCTTCGCCGCGATTGCGCCTCAGCTTGCCAAGGGCGTAACAGTGGCGCAATTGCAGCAGATTTTGACCGCCGCAAGAGCCTCGCACAAGTCGGACACTCAGATTGTGCGCCAGATCAGCCGCCTGGATCTTTCAGAGCGGCTGACCGATGCCACGCTCGGTCACCTTACCGCCGACTTCGCTTCGTTTCCCGAGACGGCAGAGTCCCTGCAATTGCTCGCCGATAAGTCGGCTTTTCTGATGCCGCCGGCAAGCGAAATTCCAGCCACCCCGCCTCCCGACGACTCCGCCCAGCGGCAGATGCTGGATGCGGCGCGCAGCTACGTCGCGCAGACCTTGCCCCTTCTGCCCAATCTGCTCGCCACCCGGACCACCAGGTATTTCGACGATAGCCCTCAACAATTGACGGAGAACGCCTGGCCCGTCAGTGCCGGCCTGCACCTAGTCAGGTCGTCAAGCGAGGAAATCTCAGTCCGCACTGACCAGCGTGCGATGTCGTCCGCGACGGAGCCCGTTGTCAAAGGCAGCGAAGCGCAGGCAGAACTGACTTCATGGGGCGAGTTTGGCGGCGTACTCGGCATGGTCGTGGGAGATGCCACCAAGGGCAGCCAAAGCTGGAGCCGATGGGAAAGCGCCGCGGCCACGCCGGTGGCCGTGTTCAAATATTCCGTGCCCAGACCCTTTTCGCACTATCAGTTGGATGGCTTTAGCCCAGAGCAGTTCGGGCAGGTCGATTCCAGCACCGGCGTTCTTGGGATGAAGCCAAGTCTCGACATCCCCAGGGTCAGGCCCTACCACATCACACCCGGATATCATGGCGAGTTGTGGCTGGATCCCGCTACCGGGACCATCCTCCGCATCACCGTTGAAGCCGATTTGAAAAGCCGCGATCCGGTGAAGCAGGCTGACACCCTCATCGAGTACGGGCCAGTCTCGATCAATGACCATAGCTTTATTTGCCCGGTGCGCAGCCTGACTCTTCATCTGGAGCCGGTGAACCCAAACGATACCACCGGCGCTGCGCCTATTCTGCAATTGAACGATATCCAGTTCACCAACTACCATCGCTTTGCCTCAACAAGCCGGATCCTTACCGACGCGCAGCAGCAGCCAGATGTTCCTTTACCTGGAAGCACCGGTCCGCCGGATTCTGCCTCCCAGCCGCTCATACCCCAAGCCTCTGAAGCTCAGTTATCTGTGCCGCAGACTTCGGAAAATGTCCCGGCTGCCGAGTCTGCCAAAGAAACACCTACAGAAGCGGCCGCAACGGTGGCGAATGCACCGGCCCAAACAGACACCGTCCTTCATGTGACCAGCAATCTTGTACTGGTGGACGCGGTGGTCACGGATAAGGGCAAACCCGTTCATGGCCTGGACCGGAGTTTGTTCCATGTTCTGGAGGACGGACACGAGGAGCACATCAGCTCCTTCGAGGATCACGAACCCGCCGCAGTGCCTGCGGCTGCCGCCAGTTCCACGACGATGCCTCCCAATGTCTACAGCAATCTCCCGACGTATCCCATATCGGCTACCGTCAACGTACTCCTGCTCGACGAATTGAATACGCCCGAAGGTGACCTCAAGAATGTGCGCCGCAATACGCTGCAATACCTGGGCAGGATTCCGCTCGGCACCTGGCTCGCGGTCTTCACCCTGGGTTCGCGGCTGCAACTCGTAAGTGGCTTTACTACCGATGTTGCCCAGCTGACCGAGGCTCTGCAGAAGCAGCAACTGCGGACGCCCATCAACTCGGAGATGGACAGCCCGGCGCAACATCAGATCGACACCCTTCAATCGGATATTGCGAGCGGACCCCGGGGAGGGCCCTCTCGCTCATTAGGGCCGGGAGCCCCGGGGCCAGGTGAACAAGATGAAAAGATGCTTGAGATTGAGCAGGGGGCCCATACCGACCAGCGCGCGCAGATGACGCTGGCCGCCCTGCAAGGTCTTGCTCGCTATCTGAGCGCCGTTCCCGGCCGCAAGAATCTGATATGGTTTTCCGGCTCTTTCCCAATCGCGCTTTTCCCGGTGAGAATCGATGCGCCATACGGCCCAACCAACCGCAAGGACAGCGTGAGAGAGACTTGCGAACTGCTATCAGCGGCACGGGTGGCCGTCTACCCGGTGGATGCACGGGGGTTGGTGACTCCGTCATCGTTTGACATCGAAAAATCGGGGAATCGAGCGGCGGCTCCTCCGCCTGCCGAATTCGCGAGTGAGGCGGGCGCCGACCATGATTCGATGCGCCAGATCGCCGAAGAGACAGGTGGACAAGCGTATGTGAACACGAACGGGCTGCGAGAAGCCCTGGCAGGCGCCGTCGAGAATGGAGCAACCTACTACACGATTGGGTATGTGCCCACCAAACAGCCCGACGGGCAGTTTCGCACAATTCAGCTTCGCGTGGACAAAGCCCATTACGATCTGGCCTACCGGCGCGGCTATTACGCAGACACGGGAGATAAGCCGTCCGGGCACAGTCTCTCAGACACGAGCGTGCTGTTGGCGGCAACGCTGTTGGGCACGCCGCCATCCACGCAGATTCTGTTTCAGGCGCGGGTGCTGCCGGCAAGTGACCCCCAGTTCGAAGGCACAAAGCTGCCCGAGGGACCAGCTGGCGAAATGACGGCCACCTTAAAGGGAAAGGTGCAGCGCACAATTGTGGACCTGCACGTGGACCCCCGTAGTGTCACTTTTGTGGAAACCCAGAGCGGCATTCGCCAGGCGCAGATCGAACTTGTTCTGGTTGCCTATGATGCGGAGGGCAAGCGCGCGAATTATCTCGACCACGGCATCCAGCTCAATCTGAAACCCGAACAATACTCACGGATCATGGCCTCGAATTCGACCATTTCTCTTCGCGGCGTAATCGACTTGCCAACCGGTCAGATATCACTGCGCATCGAGGTGTATGACCCAGCCACAGTTCGCGTCGGATCGCTGGAGGTTCCCGTAAAGGTTGTGGCCAGGTAATCGGAATTCCGGCGTGTAGCGCGATCGCGGACAATGCCCGAGAATCAGGAGCAGTGCCGCAGTGGCAGAGCCGTTCAGGGCGCAGCCGCCACTGCCTGGTTCGCGACGGTGAATGTGAGATGATCAGCGCCAGAAGTGCAAGCGCTGCATGCCGGAGGAGTGTGTAACGGGTCTGGTGTGCTGACTTCGAAGTATCGGGACCGCAGGAATGCTTCGTAGGGCATGCCGACTACATTCGGTGCGAGTCGGCTGAAGAGTTGGTAGGTTTCACAAGGTTTGCTCGTGCATTTCGGACTCCGGTGCGGAATTTTTGTTCAAATCTCGGTCGCTCGTAACCTATGTCTTGCACGGAAAGTACCTTGAGTAAAGGAACACGAGTTTCTTCACGCCAGTAGTCGAACACGTTACATGCTAGTGCTGAAGACGACCAAAGCGAGTACAGTTTGCCAACATCCTCCGGCGTACTCAGTTCGTCTCCATCGCCCTCACTCATCTCTTTCTTGCTCTCTGGATGGAGAGGAGCGAAGAAGTTGTCATCGAGATTCTTCACACGTCCGTTTGGAGCAACAGAGATTCCGCAAGACGCAGCCCAACACCGTTGACGTTGTTTAAGCAGTTCAAGCGTTGTGACCTTATCGCCCTCCTGCCTGAAATACTCCGGGAATCCGGCGGAAATACGCCTTCGCCATCGAAATATGGTTCCCGGAGCAGCGCCACACTGAGTGCGCGTCCAAGAGAGAAGGGCTCAAGAGCGGTTTCAGGACAGGCAGGCCCGATTATGCTTTGTGCCAGGCCGTCCCCGACTGGGGTGAGGTCGACTTGAGGGCAATGGCTCCGGGACCAGCAATCCTGAAGCTGCGACAGACCGCTACGATGCAGCCCCTAGCGCGTCGTCAGCAAGCGTCAGCTGCATGCGCTGGACATCGCGTCCTGCGAAAACCAGCGCAGCAACCAAGAGCAAAATGCTGGCGATGACATAGGACACAGAGGTCAAGGCCATGGCGTGGCTCAGACCCACCCGGTCAGCCAAAATGCCGACCACGAGCGGAGCGGTGCCGCCGCCAGCCAGCCAACCCATCATGTTCATAAATCCCGTTGCCGTGCCGCGCGCCTCCGGCCGCACAACATCGAAGACGGACGCGAAAATGTTGGCTTCATAAAAGCCCTTGCAGATTCCCCACAGGAGCAGGCTCACGATGAGCCAGGTCATAGAACCGGTGAGGGCGCACCAGGCCGCAAAGGGAGCTTCAAACAAAATGCCGATCGACTGGACGAGGATTCTTCCGCCAGCCATTCGCTTGCGCAGTGTATCGGCGAGCCATCCGCCGACGGGCGACCCCAGCATGCTGGTGAGTTGCACATAGAGCGTCGCGGTAAGGCCGGCCATGCCAAGACTCAAGTGAAAGTTCCGGTAAAGATAGGTCGGCATCCAGGTAAACAAGACCATGGCGGTGAAGTTCTCGCACATGAAGGCAGCCATGCACAACATGAGTGTGGGTGTGCTGCGGACGAGCTTAAAGAAAGCGCGAATCGAGGTGTGCCTGGGGGCGCGCAGAGCTGACGCGTCAAGTGCGAGGTCTGCCTGATCGGCGGCGCCGCGCAAAGGTTCAACGATGAGTTTGCTTAGGATGAAACCGAGCACGATTCCGCAACCGCCGAAGACCACAAAGGAGGAACGCCATCCATAGCGCTGGCCAATGGCCCCCGCGAAGAATCCACCGGCAATGGTGCCGATATAGACACTGGTCTGATGGGTGCCCATGGCCCGCGAGCGCGTCGACTTGCCGTGATAGTCACTGATAAGCGACATCGATGCCGGGAAATAGACGGTTTCGCCAAGCCCCTCGGCGGCGCGAAAGAAGAGCAGTTGAGCAAAGTTGCGGGATAACGCCGTCGCCATGCAGACCAGGCTCCAAATGCGGAGGCCACCCAGGATGGCGGTCTTGCGGCGAACGCGGTCGACAATGCTACCCGCGAAGGGAGCCGAGAGCCCGTAGACCCAGGCGAACGAAGAGCCCAGCAAGCCCAACTGCGTATTGTTCAGATGGAACTCACGGGAGAGCAGGGGGAACACGGAAAAGATGGATTGCCGATCAGCATAGTTGAAGAAGGCGATCCACCACAACATGCCGACGACGAACCACTTGTAACTCCTGGCGGATGAATTCATCGGGGATGGCTCTGCGCCAGAGATCCTTGGGCAGGGAGAGAATCGGAACAGGGAGTGAGCTTGCGCCGCGCCTCCGCATAGATTGCCGCGCGATCGAGATAAGGGATCTCATCCGCAATCCAGTCACGCATTCGCTTCCCCTCCTCGCACTCCTGCGGAGCAGAGATAAAGTCGAGCTGAAGACCGAGACGCTCCTCGAGCGCGCAGGTTAAGACGGGCCAAATGGCGCCAATGTCCCCGGTGATGGGAATACTGCCTTCCAAGCGCGCAAAACCGGACATTTCCATCCGAAACGGGATTTTAGTGCACTTGGTTTTGGGTAAGCCGCGATTGATTGCTTCCTGCACTTCGGTGCCCTGGCGTTCCATCTGCCAGACGCGCTCCAGATTGGAGTCGAGATCCATCCGGATGAGTGTTTTTTTCTCCAGGCTGTAGGTGGTCAAATGATCCCAGGCAGCCCAGATGCCATGTCCCGTATAGGTCTCGAGGGGTCCGTCATGGATCTCCTGCGAGAGCGCGATGGCGGATTCGATGATGACGTCGGCGCTGCTGAGCAGTTCAGCGATGGCGCGGGATCGGCGGGCAATCGAAATCGAGTCGCCAATGGAGATGCCGACCGCACCTCCGCCGACAAGCTGCGGAATGGAAACTAAAACGGGCACTCCCTTCCGCGCGCCGGCCCCGATCATGGTCATGGGGCTGGCTCCCAGGCCAGCGAGATATTCAAGCGAAACGCCAAACTGGCTGGCCACATTGCGGAGTTCCTGGGCGAGACGCTCGATGCGCAGCCCTACCGGCCAGGCCATATTCCCCGCAGCCTTGATGAGCGAAGTTCCCGGGCGGGCGGCGAGGCGATCATACATCTCCCAGCCAGTAGAGAATTCCTTCTCCATCTCAAGACGCTCTTGGGGCGATAACAGGGTGATCTCGAAGACCCGGCCGCGCGGAAGCAGGTCAATCGGAAGTTCGAAATCCTCATCGGGCTCGATGCGGACGCGCTTCACGCGATCAAGCGTCCCCGCCATCTCATGGGCAACAACGGCGGAACTGGTGATGACCCCGTCAATGACGCCGTGGTGGATCAGTTCGGCGATCTGCGTCGTCACGCCTTCGTGCAGGTTCGGGCCGCTGCCGGTAACGACAACCACGCGCCCACCGCGCTGTTTGGCTTCCACGATGCTCGCAATTGCATTATTCAGATGGTCCTGCGTGGAAGCAGGAAAGGACTCCCACAGCCGCGCGACCGTAGTAGCAGAAGGTCTCACCCCTTGGCTCCATTCGCAGCAAGAATACGACGGACACGTTCCAGATCCTGCAGCGTGTCGACAGAAACCAATTCGCCCTCGCACTTGGTTTCGATCACCTGAATGTGAATTCCGTTTTCAAGGGCGCGCAGTTGCTCCAGCCTTTCGATCTGCTCCAGGTTGCCCGGCGGCATGCTGGAAAGGCGGGCCAGGCAATCTTTTGTATACGCGTAGAGCCCGATGTGTTCAAAGACTCCAAAAGAGGGCGTGCGCAATTGAGGATAGGGAATAAGAGATCGCGAGAAGTAAAGAGCCCGTCCGCGCAGATCCCGGACCAACTTCACGACGCTGGGATCCTGATAGGCATCTTCGCCGATTCTCTTAGCCACCGTGGACATGCCCACGTCTCCATAGGGAAGCGCATCCTTCAGACCCTGAACGCACTCGTCGATCATCACCGAATCGAGCAGCGGCTCATCTCCTTGAACGTTGACGACCAGATCGGCATTGGAGGCCGCCGCTGCTTCCGCGACGCGGTCGGTGCCTGACGCATGATCCGGACTGGTCATGACAACCATACCCCCAAAAGCCTTCACCGCCGCGAAGATACGTTCGTCATCCGTGGCCACCACAACGCTATCCAGGCAGGAGGCCTTGCTGGCATTCTCATACACGTGCTGAACCATCGGCTTGCCAAGAATATCGGCAAGCGGCTTTGCCGGCAAACGAGTGGATTTGTAGCGTGCGGGAATGACACCGATGGTCTTCATGCCTTTTCGTTCCCGGCCGGCTTCACGTGGCCCAGAGGGATATTTTTCCAGACCTGATCCAAGCATAAGCCGCGCGTGTCGGCCCAATTTCGCAGCCAAGCGCGGAGTTCCTCGATCTGCCGCAAGCGCGTCGGGGACGGGGGCAGATGCATGGGGCCATTGGGGACGCCGCGCACTTCAAGGCCCACGCGAACGCCCCAGGGAATGGGCAGACGCACCACCTCTTCGATTAACAGGTCAAGCATCGCCTGGTAAGAGGACGCCAGAGCCACATCCCCGCTTCGATAGCTTCGATAGACGGCGCTGATCAATTCCGGCACAAAACATGCGATGCCGGAAACAACGCCATCCCATCCAGCCTGCAGGGCACCTAGAAGCAAGCAGTCGTCCCCAACGAACAGAGAGAAACCGGACTGGCTGCGCGCGTCTGCGAGAGGTTTGAGGTCACCGGGATTGCCGCTGCTGTCCTTCATCCCGATCAGATTCGGCACCCCGTTCAACAGACGGATGGCGGTGGAGACTTCGATCTCGTTGGTAAACGAAGGCAGATTGTAAAGCAGGAACGGCATGGGGACCGCGGCACAAACGGTTTCGCAATACGACTCGAGATCATCCTGGCTGTAGCGAAAGAAGCAGGGCATGGGCAACACCAGCGCATCACAACCGGAGTCCGCGGCGCGCCTGGTCAATTCGAGAGTGGAATGAACGGAAGAGGTTCCGACGCAAACGACGGAGCGCCCACGGCCGGCCATGCGGCGAACGGCATGCGCAGCGAGAACGGCACGGTCATTGACATCGAAATGCGGATACTCGGCAGTTGCGCCTCCGATCACCAGGCCATCGACGCCTCGCTCCAAAACGAACTCAATGACAGATTCAAAAGCGGCGAGGTCGGGACGGCCAACTTCGTTGATCGGAGTCACTAAAGCAGCATAGACACCGGAGAGTTGTAGTTTCATTCTGCGAGCTCTCCCTTAACAATTTAATCAACGTATCATTTGGAACCTGGCAAGTCAACAATTTTAAAACGAGGTTTAATATTAGAAACAAAAGAATGAGGAGTGCCCGACCGCGTGCCAGGTGACCGGTGGGATCAGGAGCGATTCCACGCGAAGTACCGGCCGCATCCCTCAGAGACGACGTATATTCCGCGATCTATTGGGAATTTCAATCATTTAGAGCCTTTGAGGCATTCCGCAAGACAGGCGGCTCTTCCCCTGGGACGAACCTGGGCTACGATCGCCCGGCAGCCCAAATGACACCTAGAAGGGCGTGCAGGCTGCGTCCATTTCAAAACGAAGCTCCAGGGCGGTTTCAGGATAGGTAGGCCCGATTGTGCTTTGCGCGAGGCCGCCGCTCCCTGGGGTGGGGGTCGGCTTGAGTGCAATGCCTCTGGGTAGAGCAAACCGGAGACCGCGATAATTCCCGCAGATTCCGCGGATAATCGTCCACTTGCTCCTATGCTTGCGCCTCCCACCCTGGTGAGTCTACGGATGCCTCACCATCCAGGAAATTGACCAAACGCTGTTTCACTGGTAAATTTCTAGGCCAGTATGGAATTCTGACATTGATAACGATGCTGCGATCAACGGTTAAGGATCAAGGGTCAAGGCAGTTCAATTCGGAGAAATGCAGCCTCGACGAGGCATCCTGCTTGTTTCGGACTGCATGCGTAGAGTCCCATTTGCACCACCGGTTGCGAAGCAGAATGCAGGTGGGCGATACGCATCAGGTTCCATGGCCCCGTCTCGGTTGCCGCGTGTTCGACGAGAAAGTCGAGGCCTTCGCGGCGAACACGCAAAGCATAAGCAAGGGTGTCGCCGTAGGGGAAGTTCTGGAGCGACCAATCGGAAAAGCCGAAGTTCGTAACCACCGTCCCGAGATGGCTCGGTCGCTCGGGTTCGAATTCGTTGGAGGCCTTTAACCAGCAGTCGGCGGAGAAGCGCACCATCAAGCCGGCCTGGTCATATTGATGGACGGGATGACAGCGGAATGCCGCCGTGAAAATGGCATCGCCGGAAACCTCGGCATACAGGAAGTGACCGTTGTCAGCGCGAAACCCATAGTGGGTTTGTTGCCAGAAGTCGGTGGCGGCATCGGGTTTGAGCAAGAGGCGCGCATGGGCATGGTCGATCTCCCAGAGCGAAGGCGGGTTGAGCCACTTGAGGCGAGGATGAAGATTTTCGCGGTTGAATAATTCGTTGATCAGCAGGGCAGGCATATGTTTCGCACCAATTCGTTCCCGGGGTCCAATTTCTGCTACTGTTATGAGTGATACTTTTCAATGAGCGCAAAGAGCAGGACTAAAAAACCGGAGGAGTCGTCCCCTGACGAGTCCCATCGCTACTACTCCAGAGCCATCGGAAATGCACTTCGCGTTCTCGAATTACTTCAGCAAAGTCACGAGCCGCTTGCACTGACCGAGGTGTCGCGGCGTGTAAAGGTTCCCAAGAGTTCGGCCTTCCGGATTTTGCGCACCCTTGAGATTGCCGGATATCTGCAACGGCTCGAAGGCGAACGCTTCTCGGTGATGCCGGGCGCCGGGTTCATCCAAAACCACATGATGAAGCAGGTCACGGATGCGTCACGGACCTGGATGAAGAATCTCAGCCAGGAATTTCGTGAAACCATAACCCTGGCATTCCTTTTCGAAGGCCATATTGCGGTGACCGCGGTCATTGATAGTCCTCAGCGCATAAGCATGGGAAACATGCTTGGCAGCCTTATTCCTCCTCATGCAAGCTCTCTTGGTAAATGTATTACTACATTCCAACCCGACGCGCGGCGCGAGATGCTGCTGCGCTCCTTCGGGATGGTCCGGTTTACCCCCAGCACCATCGTCGAGGAGAGCACCCTGGAAAAGGAAATGCAGTTGGTGCGCGCACAAGGGTATGCAAGCGATATTGAAGAGACCACGCTGGGCGGATGCTGTCTGGGTGCACCGATCTTTGGCAAAGACGGCCACGCGGTGGCTGCCATCAGCATCTCCACGCCTAAAATAAGGTTCACCAACCAGGAACGCTTGATCGCCGCGGTGAAGGATGCCGCTGCCGCCATCACCGCGGAACTTCGGACAAGCTGACCGCGGACCCTGCTAGTTAGAGCTCTTCGCCGGGCCATCCGGCCGCCCAGGATCCCATATGGTCGCGTCGATCTGGCGCTCATGGTCCGGTGCGTCATTGAAGTAATAGACAGTGACCATTTTGCCGTCGGGGCGCTGCACGCTCCTGGTATAACCCAGGTCCCAACTGCCTCCATCCTTTCGAAGAACAATCTCCTCCCCCCAGGTTGTCCCGTTGTCGGAACTGATGCGGGCACGGATTCCAAACGGATAGGTGCGCCGGCCATAGGTCAGGACGAGACGGCCATCCGCCAGATGAACGAGGCTGGGCGGATTGTCAGTGTTCGGCGCGGGGCGGCTCACATAGCGCCAGGTCTTGGCATTGTCGTCGGACCGGTACAAATCGATCCACTGCCTGTAGCGAACCGCGGTGACGATTGTGTTGGGCGAGAGGCGCACCGACGAGGGCATGATGGCATGATCTTCTCCCTTTGGTTCCGGGGTGACGAAGGCAACGAACTGCCAACTCTTGCCGCCATCATGGGTGCGCACGCAGATCACACGCCCTTCGTGACCATTCGATTTGGCCGCAGTCAGGAAGACCGTCAAATCATGCTTGCCGTCGATGAGGTAGTCGGTGCGCGCGGCAATTCCCTTTTGCCCGAAGTTGGGAACTCGATAAGGCCCGTCGAAGGTTTTTCCTCTGTCCAGCGAATCATAGAATCGCGAGGGCCCGATATCGATATCAGCCATGCGAAAGGTGGCGATGAAGTTTGGATCGCTAAAGTCAATTCCCCCGGGACAGTCGGTAACCTGCTTTCCCCCGGGTTCGGTAGGCACGCCATTGACTTTGGTGCCTGGTGGGGGAAGCAAGCCGGGAGGCTTTTCGATGGTCCACGTCTCGCCTCCATCCATAGAGCGAGCAAGCAGATGCTCTGAAGGGCGGGTGAAGTCGATCGAATGCTCCTGTTCGCGAGGCTGCCGGAATTGAAATGATCCGACCTCAAAGCCAACCAGGATCTCGTTGCCCCACGACCAGATGCCATAGTTTGCCGGCCACCCCGCAAAGCGTCCCTGCTGCTTATAGACGACGATCGAATGCTCGGCTGTTTGCGCCGCAAGTGAAAGCGACAGACCAAGGGTCGCAAGAAGTAATCCACCTATGTTTCTCATGGCTCCACCACCACCTTCAGGCAATCTGCCCCGCCCGTAGCACGGAACGCTTCCAAAGCATTATCGAGGGAAAAGCGATCGGTCACCACCGAATCGGCTTTGAGCCGTCCGCTCGCAAGCAGATCGAGGGCGCGCGACATCGTATTGGGATTGTTGTACGATCCGCGAATTGTAATCTCGTTCTCATTCACGAGGAAAGGATTGATCTCGAGATTCTGATCCTTGTGGCATACGCCGAAGAGCATCAGCATGCCTCCGCGCATCACCAGCCCAAGCGCTTGCTGCACTGCGGCGAGATTGCCTGAGCAATCGAAGACTACCTCAATGCCTTCTGGATATTGGTCTCGAATCGCCTGCACGACGTTGGTGTGCATCGGATCGATGACCCAGGATGCGCCGAGCTTCTCCACGCGGCTTCTGCGGCCTTGCTGGGGGTCGATCATGATGACCTGGCTGGCTCCCTGCATCTGGGCCAGCTGCAAAATCAGCGCACCCATCGGCCCGGCGCCAAAGATCGCTACGCGATCTCCGGAAGTAATTTCTGCCAGATCAAGGCCGCGCAGACAGCAGGCCACCGGCTCGGCCAGCGCGGCGTAGGCCAGAGGCAGCTCTTTGGGGATTTTGTAGGCCTGGGAGACGGGAACGACACATTGTTCCGCGAATCCGCCGGGGATGTTCACTCCCAGGGCGACCAGGTTTTTGCAGAGATGAACCTTGCCGCGGCGGCAAAAGTAACAGACGCCGCAGAGGATATTGGGATCGACGGCCACATGGTCGCCTGGGGCAAAGCCTTCAACGCCATCAGCCACCGCCTCGACCACACCGGCGAATTCATGACCGGGAATCAAAGGCAGGTTGGCAGGATAGAAACCATGCAGAATATGAGGATCGGTGCCGCAGATGCCGGAAGCACCCACCCGCACGCGAAGAGTGTGCGGGTGGATCTCAGGCTGCTTTGCGCGAATGAGTTCGAGCTTGCCGACCTCGGGAATCTGTAGAGCGAGCATAGCGAGCTTCTCCTATCAAGTTTGACTTGCTGCGCGTCAGTTTTGACTTGCTGCGCGATCGGTGTCAGAAGTAGGTATCGTCAGCGGCATAGGGAACCACGTGCATGTATTTGTAGTTGTCCAGGTCCACACCGCGGCGGCAGGCCATGTAATAGAGCAACCATAGTTGCGCCTGGTACAAGACGAGGGCATCGAATAAAGGATGGGCACTGGGAAGGAGCTCGCGCCCGTCGAAGACGACTGTTTTCGCGCCATTTCCTTTGGCAAACTGGATGCCGGCTTCGGCGAAGGGCCGTGAGCGATCGTTGCCAATGAGAAACAGCATCGTCGGCTCGCCCGGCTTTACAATCTCCAACGGACCATGGCGGAACTCGCCATAATGGATGTAGGCGCAGTATTCCTTGAGAAACTCACCGAACATGTCATAGGCCATCATGTAGCCGAGGGTATAGGCGGAGCCTCCCGAGAGGACGAGCAGCTTTCCCGAATCAAGTTCGGGCGCCAGACGCTCGGCCATTTGGCGGCTTGCTTCGGAGATGGCTTGCAATTGCGCGGGAAGCTCCTCTAACGCCTTTTCGAATTTGTCGAGCTCGGGCGACCCTTCACCACGAGCCCGCGCCAAGTCCACCACCAGCATCATGGTGAGATATGCAGGCGAGGTATAGAGCGCGATGGACTCGTAGGTGACCGACCAGGTGGCACCTTTGGCCAGTTCGGCGTCGGCTCGCCGCGTGAGCGTGAAGAGCTTGGCACCGCTCTTGACAATGAATTCCTTGGCGCGAATGGTGTCCATCGTCTTGCCTGAGTAGCTGGCGCCGATGGCGACGGTATCGCTGTCAAGAATGGCGGGCGATACGCTCAAGATATCCGGACCGAGCAGATAGTTCGCGGGAAGCTTGAGAAAATGCAGAGCGGTCCAATAGCCGCTGTACAGAGCCGCCGAGGAACCACCGCTCCCGAAGAAAACGATATTCCGCGGGTTGTGGGCGTGGATCTCCCGGGCGACCTGGCGGATCGCCTCTCTCTTCTCGCTCCACATTCGAGCCAATTCCCCGGCGACAACCGGGGCCGAGAAAATCTCGGCTTTCAAGTTTCGTTCTTCTAACGTTTGAGTTGCGGGCATACTGCGTCATCCTCCTAGTTTTTGGGTTTTGGCGAGTGCATCTTGTAAAGAATCCATCACTTTGAATTGGGGCCGATACGCGAGCATCGCGCGTGCTTTCTCAATGCTCAGGGAATAAGAGTGAATTCCGCGACAGCGAGCTGCGATGGTGCGCATGCCGGTGGCTGAAGCCAGCTGCGCCCCGATATCCACATAACGAAACGGCTCTGGACCGGCGATGTTGAATGCTTCTCCGGGCGCGGCATCGCTCTCGAGCGCGAGCACAACAGCCCTGGCAGCGTCGCGCACATCGCACACATGCTCGGTAAAGGCAGTGCCGTCTTCCTCGCATGGCACGGCGATGATGCCGGGTTCGTTCCACGCATTCCGGTCGTCTTCCACCAGATAATCGCGATAGGGCGCTTTCACAAACAGGTCAAGGATTTCTTCAGGTTCGAGCGTCCATACAAAGCGAAGCCGAACGATGGGGACCTTGTGCAGCTCCTCAAAGTAGAGGCACATGCGCTCGCCCAGAACCTTGGAGAGGCCATAGAACACAGACGGATGTTGCTCCGCGTTTTCCATGATGGGAGCGGAGTACGCGCTGAGACTCCACCCTGTGCAATAGGTGGCGTCGGAGCTGGCAAAGAGCAGCCGCGGCTTGTTTTCGCTGGAGGAAATGGCCTGAAGAATGCGATAGGTGCCTTCGATGTTGGTGCGGAATACCTCATCGTCGGAGGCGGGCGGCATAATTCCGCCCAGATGAATCACGGCGTCGGCACCGGACACGGCTGCCTCGATGCCCTCGCCGGGCAAGTTAGCCTGCACCACTTCGACCTGATTCAACCAGCTCTGGGCAGTGTGGAGGCGGCGCATCATCGCGCGCACGCGATATCCGCGTTCAAGCAAGAGGGGAACGACGTGGCGTCCAATGCGGCCGCCGGCGCCGGTGATCAGGATTGTCTTCATTCGCGGCTCCTTCAAGATGCCTGGCCCATGATCTGGATGAATATGGTGCGCGCCAGGGGGCCATCGTATTCCACGAAGTAAACTCTCTGCCGGGCGCCGCGCACCACCTTCCCATCCTCGATGGGAAAGAATGTCTGGATGCCTCCGATCACGCTTTTCAGATGGTCCGCCGCGTTGTATCCAAGGCGTCCATCAAAATCGAGATAGCGATTGTGGTAGTAGCCATAGGCACCCTCGGGCGGTTGTTTCGGGGCAAGCCGCTCCAGATGGGCGGGAATATCGAGCTCCAGGCACCACACGCCTTCAGTTACGATGATTCCCGAAGTCGTATGCGCAGTGGTAATGAAGACGGTCCCCTGGGCGGCTCCGCTGGCCTCGACCAGGCGATCCACTTGCGGGGTGATGTCGATCATTTCCATGTCTTTCCGCGAGATAACCTCGATGCGGTGCAATTGAATGATCATGCCCGTCCTCCAAGCAGTACTTCGGCGTTTTCACGGAAGATCAGATTGAGACATTCCTGGGAAAACCCCAGCGAGCGGATCGCCTGCGCCATAGTCTTGATCTCAATGCGCGGATTGTTGGAGCCGAACACGATCTGCTTCCGCAAGCTGCGTTCAAACACCGTGAGAGGAACCTGCTGCGTCATGGCATAGCGCAGAAAATCATGGGGATTGTCGAAAAAGAGCGCCGACGTGTCGAGATAAACGTTGGGATACTTCAAAGCCAGCGCCACTGCATCCACCACCCAGGGCCAGGCCAGATGCGCCAACACGATGTTGAGTGCGGGAAAATCGGCGGCGACGTCCTCGAACCGCAAAGGATGGCCGTATTTGAGGCGGCTGCCGGGTTCCCAGCTCATGCCGGCGTGAAAGAGGATGGGGATCTTCAGCTCCTGCGCCCGCGCGTAAACCGGATAAGCCTTTCGATCATCGGCGTAGAACTCCTGCATCGCAGGCGCCAGTTTGAGACCGCGCAGTCCGAGATTCTCGATGGCGTGGGTGAGCGCCTGCGGGGCCGCTTCCTGATGCGGGTCCACACTTGCGAACCCGATGAGGCGATCGGACATGCGGCAGACCTCGACGATCTGATCGTTCGTATAGACGGTCGCATTGCGGCTGGTGGTCGCGTCGATGGGCAGGACAACAGCCTTGTCGATGCCGGCTATGTCCATCTCAAGCAGCATGACTTCAAGGGGCTGGAAATTGTTGCCGCAGTAATAGGTTTCGCGTGCGGCGCGCGCAAGGCCGGGATGTTTTTCGACCATCTCGCGAACGAGGACGGGATGCGTATGAAAATCGATTCCACCCTTCATGATTGGTTCGTGCCTCCGTCAGAAAAAGTTTTCAAGAATGCTTCGGCTTGCTCTTGAGTGGGTTGGGCGCCGGTGCCGCCGAGCGAGCGGGTTGAGTAAGAGCCGCACGCTACGCCCAGCCTCAGGGCATCGGTCAGCGATTGACCGCGAAGCCAGGCGTGCAGAAAGCCGGCATTGAAGCAATCACCGGCCCCGGTCGGATCAACGGATTCTATTTCAGGCGCATGTACATGAACAGGCTCGCCGTTTTCGAGCGCCATCGCCCCTTGCGCGCCGAGCTTCGCAACCGTCAGCGTCGTAACGCTTTGCAATGCGCGGAGTGCTGCAATGGGGTCCTTGTCACCAGTGATCCCTTCCAGTTCAACTTCGTTGGGCAGGAATACATCGATCGAGCGAAGCACATCCTCCAAGCCGGATTTCCACTCATTGGCCGGATCACATGCGGGATCGAGCGAAGTCGTCAAGCCTTGCCGCCTGGCTTCCGCAAAGACCTCTGCAAAACCAGGATGCAGCCCGGTTTGCAGGAAATAGGACGAACTGTGAACATGCCGGAACGGTTGAAAAACGCCATCTGAGAAACGGGCTGACGTTAAAGCGGTGGTCGCGCCCAAATAACTGATGAGGCTTCTGTCCTGGCGAGAGGCAAGGGAGACCGTGACTCCTGTTTTCAGACAATGGTCAAGTTTCACCCGAGAAACATCCACGCCCAATTCGGACATCCGGTCCAAGCAGAGCCGGCCCGCGAAATCGTCTCCGGTGATTCCCAGAAAGGCCACTGGATCGCCGAGCCTGGAGAGCCCAGCGGCAGTAATGGCGGACGAACTCCCCAAAGTCAGGAGAAAATCCTCAATCAGGACCTCACGTCCCGGGGATGGATAGGATGTGTAACCGCGCAGGATGATATCGAGGTTAATTTCGCCAAACGCTAGAATTGTCAAACATTTACACGCATTTCGGCGTCACTGGTCTTTGAAAAGGCGAGCGCAGTGAGTAGATTGAGGGAAACGAGCAACCTGAGCCCGATAGTAGCCCAGTCGGAAATCCAAGTCAATGGTTAAATAGAAACGCCATGCCAGATTTGAAAAATATTTCTATAACCCTCTTGCAAGATGCTGCTGCCCTGTGGTACGTTCGGCAAAGTTTCATATGTTGCATGTGGTCTCATTTTCTCCCAATGATGTGCCAAGTGCCCCAAGGGCGCGTCGTTCCCCGGCCGAGAACTCCAGCGCGCGTCCTTGAACTCAATCTCTCAGGAGGCTTTCGCCATGACTTCAAACGTGATTTCAAAATGCACAATCTGCGTTCTTTTCGCGATGCTCGCAGTGGGCACGATGCTCAGGGCTGCTGACATTACAGGATCCATTGACGGCGTCGTGAAGGACGCAAGCGGAGGCGTCGCACCGGGCATTAGTGTTGTTGTCACAAATGTGGCAACGAGCGCGGTGTTCAATACGACGACAGATTCCACCGGCACGTACAACATCAGCGTGGCTCCCGGCGATTACCAGCTTACGGTGCAGGCCCAGGGCTTCAAGAAGTTTACCGCGAGCGATATCCATGTGCAAGTGAACGAACAGGCGCGCGTTGACGTAACGCTCGAGGTGGGAAGCGTCAGTCAATCGATAAGCGTAGCCGCATCGGTAGAAACCGTCGATACGGCGTCGATGGCGCTGAAGACGGTTGTGGATGAGCAGCGAATTGAGGACCTGCCGTTGGATGGCCGCAATCCCGTGCAGTTGATGCAGTTGGTGGCCGGCGTGGAATACGATCCTCAGAACTCAAACGTGACCTCAGGAACCACCTACCCCGGGGTCTTCCCGGTGTCAGTGAACGGCGGCCGCGACAACACCACGAATTACATTCTGGACGGCGCGGAGAACAATGACCACTACAGCAATGCGCCCAATCCCATGCCCGATCCCGACGCCCTGGAAGAATTCAGCGTGCAGACCGATTCGTTCAGCGCGGAATTTGGCAGAAACGTTGGCGGCATCGTGAACGCGGTCACGCGCTCCGGCACCAACCAGCTCCATGGTTCCGCATTCGAATATATTCGCAACACCGCCGTAAACGCGGCCAACTACTTTGCTCCTCTCAATCCGGATGGTTCGAAAGAGGGTGACGGCCTGAAGCGCAACCAATACGGCGTCACGCTGGGCGGTCCGGTGCGGATCCCGAGGATGTACAACGGCAAGGATCGCACCTTCTTCTTCTTCTCCTACCAGGGAACGCCCACACGCATTGCTCCTACAACCCAGCAGCAGGTGGTGCCGACCAACGCGGAGCGGTCGGGGGACTTCTCTGCAGTTGGATATCAGCTTTACGACCCTTTCAACAATGAAGCGCCTTACACGAACAACCAGATTCCGCTTACGGAGTACGATCCCGTCATTCTGGCCTCTCTGAACAGCTTTATCCCCGCGCCACCGGGATTAAGCGACACGATCTCCTTCGCGTTGCCGAACAGCCTCACCGACAACCAGTTTCTGGTGCGCGGCGACGAAGTGCTGAACAGCAAGCATCGCTTCATGGGGAGGTTTTTCCTGTCGCGGGCCAACCAGCTCGGCTTCCTTTCTCCTACCGATTACTTCGCCTCTCTGCCTGGCGCAATCTGGCAAAACACCAATGTGACCGGCTCGGAGACCTGGGTCATCAGCCCCAGGCTCATCAACCAGGTGATCCTCTCCTATAACCGCACCAATAACACCAACGATCCGATCTATCCTTCAAAGGGCGTCGCCGCGCTGGGCGCGAACTACTACAACGACACGATGCCGGAGATCTACTACCAGGTAGACTCCTACTTCCTGCTTGACACCAACGACACAAACTCCTTCTTCCGCGGCGAAGAACAGTACAGCGACACAGTGCGCTGGATGAAGGGAAAGCACTCGCTGAGTATCGGTGGAGACATCGGCCACGGGGTCGGCAACATCGTGAATAACTACCGCTCCAACGGCTATTTCACCTTCGACGGCTCGGCTCCCTTTACCGGAAACTCCCTGGCGGATTTCATGCTCGGGAAGTTTCAAAATCTTGAGCAGGGTGTGGGCGAATACAAGAACACGATCATCAACCACTTCGATGTGTTCGCCCAGGATGATTTCCGTGTCACGCCCAGGCTCACGCTCAACCTAGGTCTCCGCTGGGATCCGTTCTTCCCTTATACGGACGCGAACGGCAAGATCGCTGCCTGGCGGCCCGGTCAACAATCGACGGTCTACCCCAATGCACCGGAAGGGATTCTTTACGAAGGGGACCCCGGACTTCCTCCCGGGGGATATAACCGGGCCTGGAAGAACTTTGGTCCTCGCGTCGGCTTCGCCTGGGATGTTTTCGGCAACGGCAGCACTGCAGTCCGCGGCGGCTTCGGCATGTACTACGACACGCCCAACACCATCTCCACCAACTCCCAGGCTGACCAGGCTCCCTTTGGAACCGTGGTCAATATCAGCGGCACCACAGGGAACAGCATCAGCGATCCATACGCCGGCACCACCAATCCGTTCCCGCAAAGTCCCAACCCTCCCCACGATGTCTCGTTCCTTCTTCCCGATGTGGCCTACGTCTTCACGGAGGGAATGCGCAATGCCGAATTGAGCAGCTGGAATTTGACGGTGGAGAGGCAGCTTCCCGCACAGCTTGTGGCGCGCGTCGCATATGCAGCATCGAAAGGAACCCACCTTCCCAACCTGGTGGAGGGCGACCCGGCGATCTACTCCGCGGGGGCCACAACATCCACCACCAACCAGCGCCGCCCACTCTATCCCAACTTCGGCTCCATGACCTTTGTGGAGGCCAACGGAAACTCAAGTTACAACTCGTTTCAAGCATCGCTGCGGCGCCGCTTCCTGAATGGCGTGACGATTCTCGCCAACTACACCTTTTCAAAATCCATTGACGTGACCTCAGCGAACAAGCAGACCGGACAAACCGCGACAGATCCTTTTGACCTCAAGTTCGATCGCGGGGTGTCGGACTTCAATCATCCCCAGGTTTTCAGCTTTTCGGGACTTTGGGATCTCCCGATCAATCCAACGGACAGAGTCTTGCACGGTGTGGTCGGAGGCTGGCAGCTCTCTGCGATTGTCTCCCTGACCAGCGGCGAGCCTTTCTCGGTGTATAGCGGCGTGGATGATTCGCTCTCGGGAGTCGGCAACGATCGCGCGGACCTGGCCAGCAGTCCCTATCTCAGCGGAGGCCGCAGCCGCGCCGCAAAAGTAGCGGAGTGGCTCAATCCTCTTTCCTTCAATGTGAACGCACTGGGCACCTTCGGAGACACGGGACGCAATGCGTATTACGGCCCCGGCTTTGCGGGCACGGACGCTGCCCTCGAAAAGACCTTTCACCCCGTCGAGCGGTTTAACGTGATGTTCCGTTTCGAGGCCTTCAATATCTTCAACCGCCCCAACCTTGAGAACCCAACGAACACCGTGGGCTCGCCCCAATTAATGGTGATCAGCACGGCATTCGATCCTCGCATCCTGCAGGGAGCCGTTCGCTTCCAGTGGTGATTGTCTGAACGGACGGGTTGACCGGGCTGGACGGCAAGATCTGGTTGAGTTGCCATGGGACTTTGATTCAACAAAGTACCATGGCAGCTCAGCCTTCTCGTCTGCAGTCCATCAACCCGTGTTCGATGGCATGGCGAATGCGTCTATGCCGGGTGCTGACGATGGTTGCTGCGCTGTGCTCAAAGGCTAGAGCCTTCGTTGTTTTTGGGATACGAATGACTTGATTCGTCGTGATGAAGGGATTGTAGCGAAGGCGGGTGTTCCTATTGAATAGAGGAACGCCGACTACGGAATCTTAGGCCATCTGTGTCCATCGCACGTCCAAGGCACATGAGCTTCCCGGAGGAATCGATGAAAGGCGCCAGGTTTCTTGTTCTGACTTCTTGCCTCATCTGGAGTGCTGGACTCTGCGCGCAGAGCGGCCTCAAGCTCGGTGAGCCGGCTGGGCCAGTCACGCTGGTTTCGCCGGAAGGCCTGCAAATCTCAATGAACAACTATTCCGAGCGGCTGGGCACGGCAGTTCTGTTTCTCTCGTCCCGCGACGAAGACACAGCAGCCCAGGCCAGCACCATCGTGATGTTGAATCAAAAGAACCGTCATCACAGAATTCTGCTGGTAGGCGTGTTTCCCGCGGCCGACGAACCGGGGCCGGAAATAAGAGCTTTCAGTCAAGCCCACGGTTTCAATTTTCCCGTGTACCGGGATCCCACCGGGACAGCGGTGGCGAGGTTCGGAGCTCGCGTGACTCCGGAAGCATTTCTACTCGATAAGGAAGGGAAGCTGGTCTACTTCGGCTCGATCGAGGGGTTAACGAGCGCCCTGGAGGCGATGGACTCCAGTGCGCCGTTCCCCGCTTCGATGGCGGAGGTTTCCGGTGCGGCCATCGGCAAACCACTGCCGGAACGGGCGATTGTGGATCCATTCGGCGAAATCAACTTTTCTTCCGAGCTTATTTTTGACAAGATCCCGGGCTATCCGGTCTTTCACTGCTCATCCATTACGGAAGCTCCCAATGGCGACCTGCTTGTTTCCTGGTACGGAGGGAGCTACGAGTCTTCGGACGATCAAGTGTTGTTTCTTGCGCGCAGAAAGAAGGGGATGCGGGTATGGTCGAAGCCCGAGATTCTTATCCGCAGCCCGGGACGGCCGCCAGGCAATGCCGTGCTGTTTACCACACGGGACAATCGCGTGTGGATGGTCTGGGGCCGCATGGATGGCACGCAACCGATGCTCCGGGGCACGGGCTGGAGCGATTGCACCCTTCTTTATAGAACTTCGTCGGACAACGGTGTCACCTGGACGGCGGATAATCCCTTCTTCCATGACACGCTCGGCTGGCTTCCCCGCAATTTGACGATCTTCCTTTCAGACGGAACGTTAGTGTTGCCTTTGAGCGACGAGCGCAATGGGCACGGCGTGGACCTCTCGTTTTTTCTTTCGACAAAGGACAACGGAGCCACGTGGACCCGCAGCGGGATCATGCGGGGAGGAGAGCAGCCCACATTCATTCAGCGTGGCGATGGCTCGCTGCTCGCCTATCTGCGCGTACGCCCGAATATTGTGAGTGCGGAGTCGCAGGATGGCGGCAAAAGCTGGACCACGCCAACGCCCACGCAGTGGAAGAACCCCGATTCCGGCATCTCGATGCGCCGCATGAAAGACGGTCACCTGGTGCTGGTGTTCAATAACGAGGATAATGCCCGCTCGCCATTACATATTGCGATGTCAGCGGATGACGGCCGCACATGGACCAAGCCGCTGGTACTCGAAAGCAATCCGGGAGAATATTCCTACCCATCTGTCTATCAGACACCCGATGGAGAGATTCATATCATCTATACGTTTCGCCGCTACTCCATCAAGCATGTTGAAATGAACGAGGATTGGTTCACGCGTCTTGAACGGCCCGATTGATTCCGCTACGGTATCCGCTACAGTGCATTTTTGAGGGGTTTGATGGTTGCTCTAGGTTATTGAATCTATGGTCGGGCCGGAGGGATTCGAACCCCCGACCCTCTGCTCCCAAAGTACACCGCGAAACTAAGTCTACTTTAGTTTATTAATGATGTAAGTGCGTTCTCTGACACAATCGGCCAGATTTGAGTAGGCCGCGTCACGTTACGTCACAATTCTCGCCGGCCGAACCCGCACCGCACTGGTATACGGAGGACACCACGGTTTCGTCGGCAATTTTAGGGAATTACTTTGAATCAATAACTTACGCTTTTGTTTTCTCCAGGGCTGGTGTAATCTCCAAGTTAGAGATTGAGCACGGTCCGGTGAACAGCAAGCCTGTGGGAGCTGAAAAGTAACCGGACGACGCAGGAATGCCCTTCAGACCCCTGCCCTAACCGGCACGCGCAAAGTACCTCAGCGGCTTCAATTCTTCCTAAACAGACAAAGCAGATTTGGTGCGTGAGCACAGTCCCTGCACCTGTCTCTGGTGACGTGGGAACGCGCTTGCACTCGCATCGGAGTTGGAGAGACGGTCTGCGCCGATTGCTCTGCGCCGATGGATTCCGGGAGGGCCTGCCCCAAGTGCCAGAGCCAACGCTCTTCATATTTCGGGCTGACCTTCCATGACCTTCGCCGGACTGCGGCGCGCAATCTGCGGCGCGCTGGAATCCCTGAGACGGTGATTATGAAGATCGGCGGCTGGCGGACTCACAGCGTGTTCGAGCGTTACGCGATTGTCAGCAGGACCGATATCGCTGATGCAATGCGGAAACTACAGCAGAGCGAAGAGGCTACACAAGCCCAACAAAGTCACGAAACAGTCACGACGTCTGTCCCACCCGAAGAAGGAGTTCATGGAGGTGATCGGGCCGGAACGGATCGAGCCCAACTCTTCGTCCGATGCGCCGAGCGCAATAGCTTCGTGAACTCCGCGTCCGACCACGGTCGTATTTCGATCTGCCGTACATCCGCCAAATCTTGTCCTGCGGCAGCGTGCTCCGCACCTGGCGGAACCCCCATGTTCTATCTCAATCTAATGACACTTCCGTCGGGATTGATTACCGCCCGAATGCTTCTGGATTTCGCGTTATCTGCAATCTGTCTCGCTATCTTCATCTATGTAGCGCCTCAGAAACTCGGGACGTATTTCCGGAAGCTTGCTGAACTAGCCTGTCTCGTTGTTTCCATTCGATTCCATGTCGCGAGTTGGTTGTCCACTAATTCCCGCCCCGGGCGGTGCCGGGACCACAATTTCCATCTGGGAACTTGCGATCACCTACTTTTCTGGCCAGTTGTAAGTCGATAGAAGTCTGCCGTCGGCGCCGACCAGTAGAAGGGCCGCTCGCCCATTCTGCAGCGTTCCGGCAAAGTGTCTGCCGCTGCGCACGTCGTTAAACGAAATCTGCATCTGGCTCGATTCAGAAGTGAGCACATACAGCGTTGCATCGGGAAAGCGCGTGGGACAAATGAGGATTCCAGGATCTTTCAGCGCTGTAGTGTACACGGGCGCGACGTCCGCGGTCTTTAGCGCGTATGCATACACGTCTCCCAGCGCCTTCAGATTATCGTTCAATTCCAGTGGCAGCGCCGAGGATAGAATCTTACCTTTGCCTAATGGCTTTTCGATCCAATCTTCGCCATTCGGCAGGACGGCGCGGTTCAAAACTGTCGTCTTATTCCCTGAATAGACCAGGCTCTCGTCGCCACCGGGAAAATGAAAATCCTGGTCGCGAATTGTAAGTGGCGCGGTGCGATACGAAAGTCCGACTGATTCTTCTCGCCTCGTAGAATGAAGATGTGCATCCCCATCGAACGGTCCCGTTACCAGCAGGACAGCCCCAGCCCTGACCTTCTGCTCAATGACTTCCCATGCGGTTGAAGTCAGTCCGAAAGGCGAAGGCAGGATGATGAGTTTTGGCGAACCGAGGAGCTGAATCTGATATTCGCCCACTGCGTAAGCCTCGCCGCGAGCGTAGCCATAGAGACCGCGAACCGCATTTTGTTGCGCCTCCAGGGCAAGCGCATTGTAAACCGATAATTGAAGAGATTGCGGCAGGACAATAGCTACCTCTGGCAGATCGAGAGCAGTGGCAGATGGCGATGCCTTCTGTGCAAACTCGCCCAGGTCGCGCATCATATTCTCCCAGACTTTGGCCGAGCCGTCACTTCGTTGCATGCCGAAATCCACTTCGCGGGCCCAGTCCCACTGCATTGCTCCGCTTGAGCCGGCCGCGAAGCCGAGAGCCCATTTCCGCTCAGTCAAACCCAGGCCCGTGAACTCGTCGTAGCACCAAGTTCCGTCCGGAGCCCACACAGGCTGGTAGCCTGTTTCACCGGCAATATTCGGGATGCCGGGCCGCTTGGCCGCCACGGAATCCCATAGAAGTGCATCATCTTGCCAGTAAGTATGGTTGGTAGTGAAAGAAACGCCTGCGCCGCCGTAGAACTGATTCAGCACGCGATCAGTTACCCCGCCTTCGTCCTGTCCCACGTCGATCAGTTGCTGGCTGCCCGAGTTACGAATCAGCGCCACCATCGACGTCACCCAGTCGCCGAACATGTCCTGCGCAAAAAGGTTGTAGTCGAGCGCCCGTACCTCGTCAGGGTTCCGATATCGTTCATAAGTCATGTCCGCGACTGTAGGTAGTGGAATAGCGTCGAAGTTCTCCAGTTGCTCCGCTGGAACCGACCATGCATCAGCAACCTTGGCGAGCTTGTCCTCGTATCGGCGGCGCAGCCACTTATGCCATGCAGCTATTTCAGTAGGATCATTGTTCGGATAGTTTCCTTTGAAGATATGGCGGGGATTGGAAAAGCTCGGCTCGTTAATCAGGTCCCATGAAAGCCACGGCACTTCTTTGAAATATTGAACGACCGAGCGGACGTACGCCTGCTCCGCTCTCACCGACGCCGGATCGGTATATGGGTTAGGCAGGATCGAGTCAGGGTTCTCGCGGCCAGGATTGCCGGAGTGCGGAGAGAATGCGAAGAAAGTAAAATTCACTGCGATCCCATGGCGCTGTGCACACAGAAGAAAAGCTTCAAGATTGCGCAGGAATCGCTCATTCACCCCACCCGTGTTGTCTTCGATGAATCTGCCGTTAGGCATCCACACGCCGGTGCGCACAAAGCTAACACCGTGATGAGACATCTCGTCGAAATCCTTTTCCCATACCCATGCATTCCGTGGTCCCGAAAAATCCCAGCCGTTCTCTTCGGTTGTGAAGTAATTAGTACCAACGGGAAAAAACGGAGCCCCATTTCGCGTAAGAAAATTGCCGTGTGCGCCTAACACAGGCCCGGCTGACAAGCTCTTTGGTTCCGCAACCCAAAAGCCATTCCGGTAAAACTCGCGGAACTGACCGCGCTCGCTGTAAACACCGGAAACGGTATAGAAGCCTGGCGCCAGCGCCTTATCGAAGGGCGCCGCTAAATCTGCAACTCCATTTTGAGCAGTAACTGGGAGCGTTATCGAATCGAGAACTTCCTTTCCGGAACTAAGTGTCAGTTTCACCTCACCCGATACCGGCTTCAAGTGATTTTCCTGGCCCAGACTTCGCAAGTGCACCGTGATCAGCGGAGGCTCGTTCGGCCTGATAACCGAGAAAAGAGTTTCGATAGAAAATTCGGTCGCGCCCTGGCACGCATATCTCGCAGCCTGACGAATGAGCGAGATACCATCATCGCTCTGCCAGTAACTGGGCTCCGCATCGAAATCGAGTGCAACGACGCGGCTGCCCGCCATCGCACCAGCAGCGTGGTCGGCGACTATGACTGGCGCAGCAACCAGCAAGCCTGTGGTGTCAACCATGTAGCCAAGCCCGTCAAGTCGGCCTTCCACGGCAAAGAAACTGCGCGCGTGAATGTGCGGCGTTTGCGCCATGGCATAACCTGCCTTCCACGCAAATTGCGCATCCGTCGGAACTGGAACTTCGTATGTATGTCGAAAATCGAGGACGCGTGAGTAAGTATCCTGTGGGCGGCCAAGCACATATCCGTCGGCTGATTTTGTCACCGGCACTCGCAACGGCTGACCGCCAATCACAAGCAGGTCGCCGCCCGCGTGGAGATATTGCCCGACGGTTTTCCATGCGTCAACCGGAAAAGCCGAACCGTATGGCAGAATGAGCAGATCCGCACCCGCAAGCGTAGCGGGATCATTCAGGTTCGCCAAATCCGCGAATTTTGCGTCCATTCCGTCAAGAGCCTTTGTCAAAGCGGCGCGTTCGACTGGCCCGGTTGCCGCGGTCGGAAAACCAAGTTGCCAGAAAACGACAACCTTGGCAAACAAGTTCGTCGGCAACAAGGAGACCATGAAGACAACAACCAAAAGCTCGCGCAGACGAACAACCGGAAAACAAGAGCGCAGAAGACAATTAATGTTCATAGCAGAACTCCCAGCTTTCGAGCCTGTTGGAAAATTGGCCTGAGCAGGAAGAAGGACAGGTCAAATCCGAGGTCGATTCGCAGCAATCGGATCGTCCATTGACGGCGTTGCGAATTGGATGATATCGTTCCCATCGAAACATAACAGACCCTTTTCGCGGTGGCAAGCGAAGAGGGAGTATTCAGAATTGCCTTGGAGACATGAGATGAACTACCGCTTCGCCTTTCGATTTCCTGCACTGATTGCGATTGGCGCACTCACATCATGCGCACCCGTCGTCATCTCTGCCCAAGCCCACAATGAGCAGGTTGGCATCTTTCAGGATCATGGCGACGTCGGCACCGTGCTCCATCAAGGCTCCGCCCGCTACGACAGCGCAAATGCCAGTTACACCGTCACCGGCAGTGGCGAAAACATGTGGTTCGGCCTCGACGATTTCCAATTCGTCTGGAAGAAAATGTCCGGCGACGTGGCGATCTCCGCAAACATCAACTTCGTCGGCGATAAGGGGAACAACCATCGCAAGGCCGTCTTGATGATTCGCCAGAGCCTCGATGGCGACTCGCCAGCCGTCGACGTTGCCCGACACGGTGACGGGCTTACCTCATTGCAGTTTCGAGACGCCCCTGGCGTGAATACGCGCGAAGTCCAATCGAACGTCTCCGCCCCGCAGCGAGTGAGACTCGAAAAGCGCGGCGACTATTTCTACGCATTCGTTTCAGGTAAAGACGGCAAGCTTGAGGCGGCCGGAGCGTCGACAGAGCTCGCACTCAACGGCCCGTTCTACATCGGCATAGGCATCTCGGCCCACGACAAAGACGACGTACAGACGGCGATCTTTTCCAACGTGAGAGTCGAGCAGCTGGCCTCGCCCGGAGACACCAAGACTATCCTCTACAGCACACTCGAGACGGTATCCATCGCATCGGGAGACCGCAGAGTTGCTTATGTAGCACCCGCACATTTTGAGGCTCCAAATTGGTCGCGCGATGGCTCCTACTTTCTGTTCAATCAGGAGGGCGGCATCTATCGTCTCGATAGCGGCGGAGACGATCCGGTGCGCATTCCGACGGGACCCGAAACGAAGTGCAACAACGATCACGGAATATCTCCCGACGGCACGTTGATCGCGGTCAGCGATTCCTTGCAGAGGGGCAAATCGATGGTTTATACGCTCCCCGTCGCAGGCGGTACGCCGCGTCTGATCACTTCGAACTCGCCCTCTTACTGGCATGGCTGGTCGCCTGATGGCTCGACGCTGGCATTTACCGGCCAGCGTGGCGACAACTTCGACATCTACACCATTTCCGTCAATGGGGGAGAGGAGAAACGGCTCACGACTGCCGCGGGACTCGACGACGGCCCCGAGTACTCGCCGGACGGCGCCTGGATCTACTTCAACTCAGAGCGCACCGGCATCATGCAGATTTGGAGAATGCATCCCGATGGCAGCGGCCAGGAGCAGGTCATCTCCGACGAGACAAATGACTGGTTCCCGCACATTTCTCCCGACGGCAAATGGATGGTCTTTCTCTCCTACGAAAAGGGTGTCACCGGTCATCCGTCCGATAAGGATGTAAAGCTGAAGTTGATGTCGATGACCGATAAAAAGGTCCATATGCTGGCAACACTCTTCGGCGGCCAGGGCACCATCAATGTCCCATCGTGGTCACCCGACAGTTCCAAAGTTGCTTTCGTCAGCTACGAGTACATTCCGGAACAACCCCGCGACTGACATGGTCGTTCGAGCTACTGTCGCCCGCTTCATCGCGAAAGAATCTGCGGGTCGTCATAGAGAGCGCGCACAGCCTGTGCCGTCGCATCGGCCGCTCCAGCATGATTGCTTTCCCCCGAGGCAGACTGGGGAGCCAGCAGAAACCACGCCCAGTCTCTTTCTTTCTCGAATAATGCGAGTTCGGGTACGGTCCCCTCGACAGATATGCCGATCACTTTCCCCGCAGTGAATGATTGAAGGAATTCGTCGCTTCGAAAACGGGAATCTATGCGGCTAGTGTCAAGTTCGAGAGCGTCAACATACAACAGCCCGGGGAAATACTGGCCATAGGAGCCCGTGGCACCCGGACCAAAGCCCGGCGGCGCGGCCTCCCACACCCACACCAGATTGCGTACGCGTTCGTGATGCACGAGCCGCTCGAAGAGCATGCGATACAGTGCCGCACTGCCGTGAACCCCCGCGTGGCCAGCCCACCAATACTGCTTTCCGTTCGAGTCCGGGTAAGCGGACCACATCACCACGACGCCTTTCTGCTCGAGTAGTTTCAGGGCGGCGGCAGCCGCGTCCACTTGTGCGCACCAGCGTTCATTCAGGTGGGTGCCGGGCGTCATCAATTCCTTCCACTCAAAATCCGTAAGCAGCGTTTGTCTTGCATCGCCACCCGCACGGCTCGCGGCAGAATCGAGCTCCGCGGGATTGGGTGCTATCCAGCGCAAACTGACAATCGACTTTTCCCGGTTCTGCCGAATCGCCTCATCCAAAACTGGCTGTATCGAAATCCCGCCGCTCGTCGTGTCCAGATCGGAAGCGTAGATCGCCGGCTTCCTGGCGGTCGTCTCGAATACCTGCTGCGTTGCGCCCGCCGGTGAGTCCGGACTGTTCACCTGGCCACTCAAAACGCGCGTACCTTCGGTCTCATAAAGATGGTCAAGTACTTCCCTTACGCCCGACAGAGCTTCCGGCGTAACCGGATCAATTGCTTTTAGCGCCGGGGTTGCCGTTGCGGTGAAGTGGGCGTCTCCGCGGTTGAGCAGGTTGGGCGCGTGAAACATAGTCTGCAACTGATTCAGAGAATTCGCCGTTTCGGCCAGCCCACTCCACATCATGAAGTAAGCCCAGCGGGGTTGCTTCGTCAGCACGTCGAGCGAAGGCATAGCGCCAACTTCAGCAAGTGCAATCGGCTTGTCACCGGCCAGTACGAGGATATCGTCGTAGTAGCTCTGCTTGAATTCTCCGTATATATCCATCGTAACGACATCGGCGTAATGCGCGCCTGGGTAATAGGCCGTAATCAGACCGGCGTTCTCGCTCGGGCTGTTCACATTCCACACCCAAACAAGATTGTTCAAATGATGGACATTAACGAAGCGATGATAAAGTTGCCGATAGAGGGCCGCTGAGCCATGTTCGCCCGGTCTGCCCCCCCACCAGAACCAATTGCCGTTCATCTCGTGATAGGGACGGAAAAGCACAGGCACACCGGCTTCCTGCAACTGACGCAGATAGCCCGCAATCACGTCGACTTGCTCGACCCATCGATTGTTCAGTTCCGTTCCAGGGGTGAGCAGTTCATTCCACTCAAAGTCCGTGAGGTGTCCTTGCACACTATCTCTGAAGGTCACGGGCTCATCGTCAGTCGGTCGCACCGCGTGCCATGTCAGGGCAATTACCGCACCGTTATGGTATTGGCGCTTCACCTCTTCAATCATCGACGGTCGGCCGTCGACGGAATCTTTGTCCTCGCCGCTCGAAAATCCAAAGTCCTGCCCGAAGATTGCCGGATACTTGCCTGTCAGATCGTAGATGCGGTCAGACCAGCGGGAGACGCTGTTGGGAAAATTGTGTTGTCCTGTCAGCGTCTGGTGGCCCGAGATCGCATCTATCCTGCTCAACAACGCTCGCGCCTCGGGAGTGGCGTTGGGGTTGACAGGCGCCGCGTGAGGGGAGACCCCGTAATTGGGAACGACCTGCGCTTTCACATGAGCTGAAGCTGCGACCAGCATCAGGCCGAGCAACGCAGAAACTTTGAGAATTCTCATGGCGCAATCCCTCCCCTTGGCCCCAAGGTCCGAAATGCAAGACAGTCTCTCCAATTGAATGAGCCTTTAAACCTGGGAATCATATCTCGTGGGAACGATATCACGCTTTGCCATTTTCATGCCAAAATTGAAATTGAAATGGCCGCACAGCGAAGATTCATGAGTTCTCGTCAATGCAACCATTAAAGCGTGACGCGACGGATCAATCTCCCCTGCGCCCAGTGATTCGGCAAGAAGGCTTGAGCTTTACGACGCGATGGTCGGCAGCAACCTACATGCAATTGCCTTGACCACCGACTCTACACCGTGAAAAGGTTGGGTCTATCATATCCAGTGACCAGTAGAGGGGGAGTAAAACCCGTGAACCGCGCGCCCCGCATGAGCGATGTCGCAAAGCTTGCCGGCGTCGGCACAATGACGGTTTCGCGCGTCTTGAGTGGGAGCGTTAGAGTCAGCGAAGACACCGCCAGGCGTGTTTTTGACGCCATCGCCACCTTGAATTATCGGCCCAACGAAGTGGCCCGCGCGCTCCGCGACCAGCGCTCCCATCAAATTGGCGTCATTGTTCCGAACCTGGTCGATCCGTTTTTCGCCATCTGTGCGCAGACCGTGAGCGTAGTCGCGAAAGAGCACTCGTACTCGGTCATCATCGCAACCGCGGACGAAGATGTAGACAGCGAGTACAGCGAGGCCAGCCGTATGCTCCGCCGCCAGGTCGAAGGTTTTGTAATTATTCCGGCTGCCGGAGGTATTTCGCGCATAGCGGGCAGCGAGTTCAATCGGATTCCCATTGTCACCCTCGATCGCCCCATCGAGAACAGCGCCTACGACAGCGTAGTTGTCGAAAACAGGTTCGGCTCGCAACTCGGCGTTGCGCATTTAATTCAGCATGGCCATAGCCGCATCGCTTTCTTTGGCCTGTCGCGCAATCTGTATACGATCAAAGCGCGCTACGAGGGTTATCGTGACGCCCTGAAGAAGGCTAACCTGAAGCCTGAGGCCTATTTTGGCAATGCTGCCCAGATGGAGATGCTTGGCACAATTCGCGGAGTGCTTGACAGGAAGAACCCTCCAACGGCGTTTTTTTGCAGCAACAATCTCATCGCACGGAATGCTGTCCATGCACTCGCCCACCTGAAAGTCAGGATCCCGGAGACGGTTGCGCTGGTTGGGTTCGACGACTTTGAGACTGCGAATATTCTAAATCCGCCGCTCACCGTTGTACGGCAGCCAATAACCGACATGGCTCGGATGGGTGCTAATATTCTGTTTTCACGCCTTCTAAACGGCGACGTTTCGGAGCACGGCAAGCGCATCGTGATTCCCGTCGAGCTCGTCATCCGAGAATCCTGTGGATTGCGCCACAAGTCTGCAGCATCGCGCAAGAATGAACAGGCAGAGACTTTGCTTTTTCAAACCTGACGGACGGCCAAGCACAGAGCATTGCAATTGGGGCGTCGCTGCGAGCATCACTTCACCGAGATCGTCTCTGAATCCACGTTCCATCCCCTCACGGTGATATCGGGTTTCGACTCGCCGGCCGGGAAATCAATCGTAATCGCGCGTGCCTCATCCGGCGAGAGTGAAACGTAGTTCTCGCTGTAGCAGGCGGGCAGAATCCGCCTTCCCGTTAGAGCGTCCTCGAGTGTCAGCTTCACCAGAAGTGCCGGCGAAGGGCCCGCATTCTTCACCCGTACTGTCACCCTCCGTTCCGCGTTAGACGGTGCTACCGTTGCCGACGCGGCAGGTTCGCCTTCAGCAATCCATTCAACTCGCGCAATGAGGTTTCCTGCTTCGCACACCAATAGAGGTTATCGCTCACCGGTTGCCCGTTCGTGTCGCTCACTTTAAGTGCAACCAGGACTGTATGACCGTCAGCCAGCTTATCCAGGTCCGGCTTGCCAACCGGAGTGCGCGCGGAGGCCGGCAGGTAGTCAATGACTGCGCGCTGAACCCGGCGTCCGTCATCTACATCGTCAAGCGTGCCGCCCGCCGTGCCGGTCTCGATGACGCTCTCTTCGGATCGCATAGTCTCCGTATATATAGATTTCCCCGATCAGCCCAAAGGCCCGTGAACCGGATCGGTACGCCCGGTTGGATGCGCCCTTCTAAGGCCTGGACCGGAGGGCCAGGAAGTGTACGTTATGGGCCCCCAGCCTTCGCCCCCTTGGAATTGTTGATGTAAATCTCCCTTATCGTTCACACCTTGGGGGCAGCAAACTTCACAACAGGCTTCTGGGGCACTTGTCCGAGAAGCCGACTTTACGGCTAGGTGGAATGCGCTTCGATGAGTGATTTGGCGGAGATAACCGGCCAATAATCTGGGCCACGTGATCGTGGCTGGCAGTAAGAAGTTATATTTTCTTTCAGTTGGATTTTCTTCAGGAGGCGGGGCCCCGCTTCCTGCCAGC
>Ga0181520_10000686_pt1 | contig 72758 bp, 61 predicted proteins | sample PEATcosm2014_Bin_29_FD_132451 | JGI IMG/M metagenome (GOLD analysis project Ga0181520, IMG submission 132451) | Peatland microbial communities from MTU Mesocosm Facility, Houghton, MI, USA - PEATcosm2014_Bin02_30_metaG | ecosystem: Environmental > Terrestrial > Soil > Wetlands > Peat | place... | reverse complement strand
GTCCTTGATGTGCCGCGGAGTGGGGAAGTGAGGCTCGCCGGCCCCGAAATCCACCAGGTTGGCGCCCTGAGCGCGCAGTTTAGCCGCCTCGGCGGCCACAGCCATGGTCGCGGATACTTCGATGCGGCCAATGCGATCGGCAAAAACTTTTGCAGGAGCTGTAACGGTCATGACAGTTCTATCTTGACAGATTTCGGGAGGAGCGCAAAATCGGCAGCCGGGCAGACGAATCGGATCAGATGCCGTTGCCGTTCTTGATGCGCGCGCGCAGCCGCTTGAGCACGTTGGGAGGCACCAGGCCGCTCACGTCGCCGCCGAAACTGAAGACTTCCTTGACCATGCGCGAGCTGACAAAGGAGTAGCGGCCTGCCGGTTGCAAAAAGACGGTCTCGACTTCGGGAGCGAGGCGGCGATTCATGAGAGCCATCTGGAATTCGTGCTCGTAGTCGGAGATGGCCCGGATGCCGCGCAGCACCGCCGATGCGCCCTGCTGGCGGGCGAATTCCACCATGAGGCCATCGAAGGTGGCCACGGAGACATTGCCGATAGAGGCCGTGACCTCCTGCAACATTTCCACGCGTTCATCGACCGTAAACAGCGGGTCCTTGCCCGGATTGTTGAGCACGGCGACGGTGAGGTGGTCAAAGAGTTTCGCCCCGCGCTGGATCAGGTCCAAATGACCGTTGGTGGGCGGATCGAAAGTGCCGGGATAGATGGCGTTCACGGGCATGGCGTCTCCAAGGATTCTAGCAGCGTGGGCGCTCGGTCCTGTCCTTACCGCTCCCTTACCGCAGCACGCGATGCAACGCGATCTTCACAGGTCCCGGAGAACGGTACAACGGGCTGCGCGACGGATCGGAACCGTCGGGCGGCGGACCGACTGCCGGGCGCGAGGTGTCGGGCTGAGCGGCAGGCCGCTGCGAACGCGCGCCGAAGTTCGGAGTGCGATCGAGATCGAGGGCGCCTCCGTTGATGTGGCCTGAAAACGTGCTGTTTCCGACTCTGAAACTGACATTGGCGCCATCGACCTTGCCGTCAGCAATCTGGCCTGACGCTCCGCTTAGGCCGTCCACGTTGCCGGTCAACTCCGCCCCTGCCTGCCTGAACTCGAACAGTTGGGTGGCGCCGTCCTGCGCCGGCCTCCACAAGCCGGTAATGCCCGAGCCCCGGGGTGCTTCGCGCTCCCGCGCGTCCACTTGCGGACGCAGCTCGACCTTACCGGCCCAGATGGTTGCCTGCGCCGGAGCCAGACCCGGCGACGTGGCTTCGACGGTGATGCTATCTGCCAATTTCGTGGACTGAACAATGGCCATGCACATGCCACTGAACGCCTTGCGCGATGCGCCCTTGTCGGATTCCTGATCGGTGGGGTCGCCGTTGCCCACGCCGATCAATTTTCCGGCTCCGAGGATCTTGAATGTGACCAGATTGTCGGTGATAGGCACAATGCGGCCCCGGGCATCGCGCACTTCGACAGCGAACATGGCCACATCTTCGCCATCGGCGGCGATCTCCGCACGGTCGGCGTAGATGGCGAGCGCGGCGGGAGCGCCCGTGGTCTCCCTCCGGGCCGTCATCACCAGTTCGCCATCCTTGAAACCGCGCGCTTCGATCACTCCGGGTGCGTAGGCCACATACCAGGCAAGGTGCGAATCCTTCTTCATCTCCTTCGCGCCCAGGCTTTTGCCGTTCAGAAAAAGCTCGACCTTTTCGAGGTTCGAATGCACCCAGACGGCGATCTCCTTGCCTTCCATCCCAGGCCAGTTCCAGTGCGGAAACAGATGAAGCACGGGCTTCTCAGTCCACCACGACTGGTAGTAGTAGAAGGTGTCCTTGGGAAATCCGCAGGTGTCGATGATGCCGTACTGCGAACTGATGTTAGGCCAGCCGTTGGGCGAGGGCTCGCCGCGATAGTCGAAGCCGGTCCACACAAAGCCGCCTGCCAGCCAGGGGCGCGCGTTGCAAAAACTCCACCAGCCCTCGGCCGAGGCGCGACCGGTGGTGGTGTAGGGATCGTAAGAGCCGACGTAGCCTTTGTCGTAGTCGGTGACGTAGATGCCGCGCGTGCCCACGGCGCTCACGGTTTCTGTGCCGATGACGGGCTTGTCGGGATGCGTCTCGTGATAGGCCTCGGCGCCGGGATCCATGTAGTTGTAGCCGATGACGTCGCAGACCGCGAGGCCGCCCGCGCCGATAGCGCCTGTGGGGGCGATGGAAACTGGTCGCGAACCGTCGTGCCGCTTGGCGACTTCCTTCATTGCCGTGAGAATGAGCACGCCACGCTCGGTGTTGGCCACGCCCTCCTCGTTGCCCATCGACCACATGAAGACGCTGGGATGATTGCGATCGCGGCGGACCAGATTTTCAAACTGGCTCAGCCCTTCGGGATTCGACGACATCATGCGCGTCTCATCAAACACCAGCATGCCCAGCTCATCGCAGGCGTCGAGCAGCTCCGGCGTGGGCGGATTGTGCGAGGTCCTCAACCCATTGGACCCCATCTCGATCAGTTTCTTCATGCGGTAGTACTGCACCGCATCGGGCAGCGCCGCTCCCAGCCCCGCGTGGTCCTGGTGATTGCAGGTGCCCTTCACCTTCACCGGCTTGCCGTTGAGGAGCAGGCCTTTCTGCGCGTCAAATTTTATAGACCGAAGGCCGAAGCGCGTTTCCGAGCGATCGACCACGTCGCCGCCCGCACGCACTTCGGTCACCAGTGTGTACAGATTGCGGTCTTCGAGCGACCAGAGGTGCGGCGGGCTGACGGTCATCTTCTGTTCGAAACTCTGCTCGGCTCCCGCGGCAATGACAGCAGGGGCCGTCACCATTTTGCCCACAGCCTTGCCTCTGGGATCGAGGACCGTGGAGACAATTCTCGCGTTGGCTGCGGTTTGACCGTCGTTGTTGATTTCCGTGCGGATGGAAAGCGTGGCGGAGCCCGGCTTGATGTCCGAGCTGACGAACGTCCCCCATTGCTTCACGTGGACGGGTGCGGTTTTCACGAGCCACACGTGGCGATAGATTCCCGCGCCCTCGTAAAACCAGCCGTCGCTCTCGGTTGCATCGACGCGCACCAGCAGAACGTTTCTTCCGCCGGGATTGGCGAAGTCGGTGACATCGAAACGGAAAGGATCGTAGCCGCCGCTGTGCTGGCCGATGTAGAAACCGTTGAAGACCACCATGGTCTCGCGGTATGCGCCGTCGAATTCGAGAGAAATCCGCTTGCCCTTGTCCGAGTCGGGCATCTCGAAGACACGCCGGTACCAGCCGATGCTCGTGGAAGGATAGTTGCGGCCCAGAGGATAGAAACCCTTGCTTTGAAGTGCGGGATCGTTCGTGAAAGGCAACTCGATGGCCCAATCGTGCGGCAGATCGATCGATTTCCAGTCGCTGTCGTCGAAGGCGAGGGAACTGGCAGCGAGAAATCCGCCCGTCTTTTGAAAGTTGCCGGTTCTGCCGCTGCCGAAACCGAAGTCCTTGGCCGCATCGCATGCGTCGCCGAGATGGAAGCGCCATCCGAAGTCGAGCAGCAGGCGCTCACGCGCTACATTGGGCTGCGCGGGTTTTTGCGCAGTACCCGATTTATTTGCAGGAAGGGGTCCGGTCGCTTCTCCCGCAACCTGCATCGCGGCTGCAACGGGGCTCATGCCACTGGCCGCGGCTGCAATGGCCGGCGCCAGCAGGCTTCCTTTGAGCATTTCCCGGCGTGAAAGGGGCTTCATCCCACACTCCTTGGAATCAGAGCTGCGAGAGAATTCTAGTTGATTCCGAGCGGATGCTACCCCTTGCGCCCGCGCACCACTTCCTTGGCCTGGACTTCGCCGCCTGCGGGAACCTCGGGCACGTCGGCCTTGGCGGCGCCTATGCCGAGCCGCTTGCGCAACTCGGCATCCATCTTGGCGAAGACTTCCTTGTTTTCCTTGAGGAAGCCGCGGGTGTTTTCGCGCCCTTGTCCGATGCGCTCGCCCGCGTAGCTGTACCAGGCGCCGGACTTCTCCACGATGTTGTGGGTCACGGCCAGGTCGAGCACGTCACCCTCTTTGCTGATGCCCTCGCCGTAGAGAATGTCGAACTCGGCCTCGCGGAAGGGAGCGGCGACCTTGTTTTTCACGATTTTGACTTTGGTGTGCGAACCGACCACGACGTCGCCTTCTTTGACGGCGGCGATGCGGCGGATATCGATGCGCACCGAGGAGTAGAACTTGAGCGCGCGGCCGCCGGTGGTGGTCTCAGGGTTGCCGAACATCACGCCAATTTTCTCGCGGATCTGGTTAATGAAAATGAGTGCGGTGCGGGATTTCGAAACCGTGCCGGTGAGCTTGCGCAGCGCCTGCGACATGAGGCGTGCCTGCAAGCCCATGTGCGAGTCACCCATCTCGCCGTCGAGCTCGGCCTTGGGAACCAGCGCGGCGACGGAATCGACAACCAGCACGTCAATCGCTCCCGACCGGACCAGGGCTTCGGTGATTTCGAGTGCCTGTTCGCCCGAATCGGGCTGCGACACCAGCAGATTGTCCACATCGACGCCCAGCTTCTTGGCGTAGCCGGGATCGAGCGCGTGTTCCGCGTCGACAAACGCCGCAAGGCCGCCCGCTTTTTGCGCTTCGGCGATGATCTGCAGGCAGATGGTGGTCTTGCCCGAGGACTCGGGACCGAAAACCTCTGAAACCCGGCCCCGCGGAACGCCGCCGACGCCCAGCGCCGCGTCAAAACTGATAGAGCCGGTGGAGATCACGGCAATCGGCAACAACGCCTCACGGGAGCCGAGCCGGACAATCGACCCCTTTCCGAACTGTTTTTCAATCTGTGCCAGGGCTAGTTCTACGGCTTTGGCGCGGTCGTCAACGATGGCCATTGGGAGGGCTCCTCAAAAATGCTCGCCCTGCGCATCTCGTGCTTTCTTGGCAGGAAACGGCGAGGGGCATGAATTGGATTTCGAAGGGATTGTAGCAGGATGAGACACGGAAGAATAGGAGAAAGTGGCGAATAAAGAGAGAAACTTTGTGTTTGCTAACTTTGGGGGTGCGAATCGCATCAAAAATTGGTGTGTGCATCAAATTAGTAGTTATGCATCAAAATGATAAAAACGCATCAAATTGAAAAATGATGTAAAATGGACCTATGAGAACCACGATCACACTTGATGACGAAACGCACGAGTTCGCCGCCTATTATGCCCGCGTAAGAGGGCTTACCCTTAGTGCTGCTATCGATGAGCTGATCCGCAAGGCGCAGGCTCCTCCGGCACCTAAGCCCGAGATTCTTATTGGACCAAACGGCTTGCCGATGTTTCCTCCCACCGGAAGAACGATCACGGCCGAAATGGTGAGGAAACTCGAGGAAGAAGAGTATGACCCGAAGAACATTGCTTGATGTGAACGTTTTGATCGCCCTTCTCGAACCAGGGCATGATTTTTTTCAAAAGGCGCAGGAATGGTTCAGGGCTTCTGGCAGGGACAATTGGGGAGTATGTCCACTGACTGAAATTGGATTTGTCCGAATTACAACCAACTCGTCCTTCTATCCGGGGCCACGCACGCACGAAGAAGCGACTTCCGTTCTGGAGCAACTCGCCGGTCGTCCCGGCTATCGTTATTGGCCGCTCGAAGATAGTTGGGCGGCACTAACCTCACCGTTCGCGCCGCGCATCTCAGGTCATCAACAGGTGACAGATGCGTATCTGCTCGGAATGGCCATCAAAGAAGACGGAGTGCTGGTGACGTTCGATCGCGGTCTCAAATACCTGGCCGGACCGCAATTCAGCCGGAATCTGCTGGTGCTCGATTAGCGCCGGTTCGTACAGGTCACGCCGTGTAGGCCCCCACCCGCGTTTCCCGGCCGGTCAAAGCGTCGCACTGGCGGTCCAGAACCTCATATTCGCTGTCGTGGTCCTTGCGGAAGGCGCGAAACGCCTCCTCGCTGCTCCAGCGGTCGATGGTGAGGTAACTGCCTGGAATATAAGCGTCCCGAAGCAATTCAGTGCCCTTATAGTCGGGCGATGTGCGGAAAAGCTGCGCCCAGGCGCCTTCGGGCCCGTAAGCGGCCTCAAAGCCGGCCACATTATCCTCTGCAATCTCAAACTGCCAGACCACCACAAACATGAGGAACCTCAATCTTGTCTTTATGGTACGGCAAAACCTGAGTTGGTGTGTCCTTTTGATATTTTAAGGGCCGCTGCTCCCTGTTGGCCGCATCGACTTCGCCTTCTCGGCTTCGAGGTAAAATGGCTCCGGTTTTGCGACAGCGCAACGGCGGCAAGCCGCGAAAACGCGCGACTTTCCGCGTCCGGACAGCATCGAACTGTCGTACCGAATTATGAAACACCGTCTCTATGCAGGGCGCATACTTAGAATGGCTGCATCAGCGAGGAGTAACCTTCCCCTTAGGTCTCCCGATTGCCGCTCCGGCCGTTCTGCTTGCAATTCTTTGATTAGGGCCTTTGATCGCGCTGCTGATGCACGAGCAGACACGCACAGTACATCTTTCGGCGAGGAAACCGGATACGGAAGAGAGGCAGTTCCCACCTCCGCGCTCCGGCGTACGCAACGATTTCTGAAGACTTCGAAACACGATTCATTGTGAGGGATCTATGAAGGCTGCTCGCTATCCTGGCATTCGCGTTACCGCCAACGGAAATCAATTGGTTTCGTACCACACTGAAACCCGCATTGCCGACGCTGGTGTGTTTTATCCCATCACGCCTTCTACGGAGGGCGGCGAGCTTTTCCAGCAGGCGTTTGCTGAAGGCAAGCTGAACGTGTTCGGCGGCAACACGATTGCGATCGAGACCGAAGGCGAACACGCGGCCCAGGGCGGGGCCATTGCGCACTCGGTGTGCGGCAAGCGCGTGGTCAACTTTACTTCCGGCCAGGGAGTGGTCTACGGCGTGGAGCAGTACTACCACGCGCCGGGCAAGGGATCGACCATGGTGCTGGAGGTGGGTGCGCGCGCGTTGACCAAGCATGCGCTCAATGTGCACTGCGGGCACGACGATATTTATGGAGCCCTCGATACGGGCTGGATCATGCTCTTCGGCAAGGACGCGCAGCAGGCCGCCGACCAGGCGCTGATTTTGCGCAGCGTGACGGAACTTTCGCTCACGCCCGGCATGAACATCATGGACGGGTTCCTGACCACGCACCTCGAGCGCACCTTCTATAAGCACGAGTCTGAGTTGATCCGCGAGTTCCTCGGCGCGCCGGACGACATCATCGACTGCCCTACCGAGGCGCAGCGTGTATTGTTCGGGGCCACGCGCCGCCGCGTGCCCAAGATGATGGACCTGACCAATCCCGTCATGCTGGGCCCGGTGCAGAACCAGGAACACTACATGCAGGGCATCATTGCGCGGCGCAATAACTTCGCCGAGCCGATTCTCGAATTTCTTGAAGCCGCCTACGAGAAGTTTGCCGAGCTCACGGGCCGGCGCTACGGGCTCATCAGCGAATACAAGACCGCCGATGCCGACACCGTATTCGTTTCGCTAGGCTCGGCCGCGGAAAATATCGAGGCTGCGGTCGATTATCTGCGCCAGACGCGCAACTCGAGTGTGGGATCGATTCACGTGAACGTGATCCGGCCGTTCCCCGAGGCGGCGCTGGTTGCTGCGCTCAAGGGCAAGAAGAACGTCATCATATTGGAGCGCACCGATGAGGCGCTGGCGGGCGACAATCCACTAGGCCGCGACATCCGCACTGCGTTTTCGAAGGCAGTGCAGGGAACGGAGGGTCTGCCCAAGCTTGAGCTGGCTGAAGTGCCGCGGTTCATCGGCGGCAGCTACGGCCTGGGTTCGCGCGACTTCCGTCCCGAGCACATCATCGGCGCATTTGAATACGCGACTGCGGGGCGCAAGCGCAAGGATGGCAAGCGCGCGGCCGATGGTGCGAACTTCATCGTTCTCGGCATCGACCATCCCTACAGTGTCGTCGCCGACGAAATGCCCTCACTGCTGCCGGAGGGCGCAGTTGCGGTGCGGTTCCACTCCATTGGCGGCTGGGGTGCGATTACCACGGGCAAAAATCTGGGCGCGATTCTCGGCGACTTGAACGATCTGCTCTTCGAACGCGACCACGAAGTGGACGCGCTGGGCAATCCCAAGGAAGTGATTCACGTCAGCGCCAATCCGAAATATGGATCTGAGAAGAAGGGCGCGCCGACCAGTTACTTCATGGTCGCGGCCAAGGATCGCATTCGCGTCAACTGCGATCTGCGCCACGTGACCGTTGTGCTTTGCTGCGATCCCAAGGCCTTTACACACACCAACCCGCTTGACGGCATGCAGGAGGGCGGCAGCCTGGTGTGGGAGTCGGACGCAGACGGCGAGCTCGCCTGGCAGAATCTGCCCATCTGGGCGCGTAAGCAGATTATCGAAAAGAAGATTCGCGTCTTCACGCTGCCCGGCTTCGAAATCGCGCGCAAGGCCACGGACCGCGCCGATCTGCAGTTGCGCATGCAGGGCAACGCGTTTCTGGGCGCATTTTTTGCGGTCAGCCCCATGTTGCAGGAGTTTGGCATCACGCAGGAGCAGTTCCGCGAGGTGGTTCACAAGCAGTACGTGAAGAAGTTCGGCAAGCTGGGCGACGCCGTGGTGCAGTCGAACATGGAAGTCATGCTCCAGGGGTTCGAGCGCGTGAAGGAGATCGCAATCGGCGCCATTACCGCGACCGATCACTCCAGCCTCCGCGGCCAGGCGCTGCTGCCGATTTTTGAAGATGTCGCGGTTCCGGAATTTGCCGCGGCGGCCTGCACCACCGGCGCCGGCTGCCGTTCGCACGCCCTGCCCGAAGGTCAGGGCCCTCGCACTCCGATCTCCAGCATTACCGAGTTCGATGCGGAGTTCCGCTCGCATTACGGCTATAACCAGCCGGCCACGCCGCTTTCCGCCATGGGCGTGATTGCCGCAGCCACCGGCGACACCGCGTCCAAGTACGTCGCGCGCCGCGAGACTCCGCTCTACATTCCCGAGAATTGCACGCAGTGCATGGAGTGCATTTCAGTGTGCCCGGATACGGCGCTGCCCAACTGCTCGCAGGATTTTGGAACCCTTCTTAGCACGGCGGTGACGCGCTACGTGTCCGATCCTGCCGAGCGCCGCAAGATGCTCTCGAAGCTGCCCGAGATTGAGAAGCTCGCGCGGCAGCGCATGGTGGCCGAGATCAAGCAGGGAACGCCGCTGCCACAGATCGTTCGCGAGGTCACCGAGTCCGTCGACGGATTTTCGGCCCAGGCCAAGGCGCAGTTCTTCAGCATCATTGACAAGGTGCCGATGGCCTACCAGAAGGTGAACGCCATCTTCTCGTCGCCGGAGCGCAAGGCTCCCGGTTCGGGCGGCATTTTCTCGATTTTTGTGAGCGACCTGTGCAAGGGATGCGCGGCTTGCGTCACCGCCTGCGGCGATCACGAGGCGCTGAAGATGGTGCAGGAGACCGAGGAAGTGAATGCCGAACACACCACCGGCACGGCCTTCCTGGATCTGCTGCCCGATACCTCGCAGAAGTATCTGGGCCTCTACAACGGTGCCAATCCCGCGGACTCAAAGACCGCGACCCTGCGCAACATGCTCATGGTGCGCACCAACTACGACGCGCTGGTGGCCGGCGACGGCGCCTGCGCGGGCTGCGGCGAAAAGAGCGTGCTGCGTTCCATTGCCGCGGTCACCGAGGCGTATATGCGCCCGCTCTACCACGCCAAGAGCGACCGTTTTGTGGCCAAGGCAGGCGCCCTGGAGAAATCCGGCGCTGCCAAATTGGCCGCATTGAAAGCGGCCAACCAAGAGGACTACACGCGCCTGCGCCAGGCCATCGCTCATCTCGTAATGGGATTGGGCGGGGAAACCACCACCGACACCAAGTCGCGCATCGCGGCGTACGAGAGCGAGCACGGGGTAATCACCGACGCGCAACTTGTCGAAGCCATTGCCGCGGTCCTGTTGACTGAAGCCTTCAATCACAAGAACCTGCAGCCTATCGATGGACGCCTGGCCAACGGCATGAGCGTAATGGCCATGGCCGCGCACACCGGCTGCAACACGGTGTACGGCTCGACCGCGCCCAACAATCCGCATCCCTATCCTTGGATGAACTCGCTCTTCCAGGACGGCGTCACCGTGGGCTGGCTGATGGGCGAGAGCTTCATGGTGGATCACGGACGCCGCTCGGTTATTCCCGAGCGCTTTGCGGACATCATTCTCACCCGCGAAGGCCAAGGTATCGGCGAGGAAGAGTACTACCACTTCACGCACTTCACCGACGCGCTGATGACCGACGACGAGATCAAGGAACTGCCCAAGGTCTGGGTGGTGGGCGGCGACGGCGGCATGGGCGACATCGGCTACCAGAACATGTCGAAGGTGATCCTGCAGAACCGGCCCAACGTCAAGGCGCTGATGCTCGACACGCAGGTTTATTCCAACACCGGCGGCCAGAACTCCGACTCGACCCCGATGCTGGGCGGCGGCGACATGAACACCTTCGGCGCGGCGACGCAGGGCAAGAACACGGAGAAGAAGACCGTGGCCGAGACCTTCCTTGCCGGACATGGTTCTCCTTTTGTCGCGCAGGTTTCCATGGCCAATGCGCCCAAGCTCTACCGGGCGATTCTCGACGGCCTCGAGTACCGCGGCACCATGTTCCTGCAATGCTTCACCACCTGCCAGCCGGAGCACGGCGTGGCCGACGATATGGCTCTGCATCAGGCGCAGCGCGTGCGCGACTCGCGCGGCGTGCCGGAGTTCGTCTTCAACCCGCGGCTGGGCGAGACCTACCAGGAAGCGCTCGACGTCAAAGGCAATCCGTCGATCGATCTCGACTGGTACGAGACCAAATCGAAGGCGACGGGCGAATCCTATCGCTACACCGTGGCGCACTGGTGCACCACGGAGGCGCGCTTCCGCAACCACCTGAAAAAGATCAAGCCGGAGCAGGCGGAGAAGATGATACCGCTGGACAACATGCTGGTGCGCATCACGCAGCAGGATGTGGTCTACCGCTATTACTTGTTGCCCGAGCATCGCAGTTTCATTCCCGACTTCGGCGTGTACATTCAATTCGATCAAGACGGCAAGACGGTCTACTATGCGCTCAGTCGGCAACTCGTGATGTTCTGCGTGGAGCGGCGCAAGGCGTGGCGCATGCTGCAGTCGAAGGCCGGCATTGTGAACCGCGAGTACCTGGCGCAGAAGGCGATTCTGGCCGATCTCGAAGCGGGCAAGATCACGAAGGATGAGTTCTTTGCGCACGCGCACGAGATGATGGCGGAAAAGCTGGGAAAACCGGTGCTGGCGAAGGCGTAGCTAACTTCGCACCTAGCTTTGTAACAGGGCAAGGCTTCAGCCATGCCGAACCGCAACAACAATTCTCCCGAAGTCCAGAACGCGGACCACAAGGTCCGCGTTCTTGCTCTTGGATCGTTCCCGATTTGTCCCTCTTTGGCGGTAAAATCTGCGCTATGGCCATACCAGGCGAAGAAGTCGGACTTTATCAGGCGTTTATTTTGGATGTCGCAAAAGATCTGGGGGCGATGCAATTTGCGCCCGACACGATGCTTTGGCACTACACGAATGGATCGGCTTTGATTTCAATTCTCGATTCCATGTCCATTTATTCTACGCAGATTTCTTGCCTGAATGATTCCACGGAATTGAGATACGGATCGATGCTCTTTCAGGAAGCCCTGAGGGAACTTCAGGCGTCAACGGGCAACGATGAGATAGCTCAGAGACTTCTGGACGGCGCGGTCTCCTATTTCAAAGAGGACCCGAGCCTTCCCGCCCAGGCGGCTTCTTTTCATTTCGTAACCTGCTTCAGTGAAGAGAAAGACGACCTCAGCCAATGGAGAGCTTACGCCGGCGGGGAGAACGGCTATGCGATTGGATTTCGTGCGGTCGATCTCTTCGGAATTCCGAATAGCATGCTCGTCCGCGTGAATTACGACACAGACCTACATCGGACTTTGGCGAAGAGGGCGGCGCTGGAGATGGTTCGATTCTGCAAGGAGGGCATCCGGAAATATGCGCCTTCAGATTTGAACCAGTTTGGCCAAGAGTTTCTGCAAGCGTGGGAGCAGCAGATCGTCATGATTGCCCCGATGGTCAAGGATCCGGGCTTCTTCAAAGAGAAGGAAGTCCGGATTACGAAAGGTTATGCTGCAGCCGATCTTGAGGATCTCCAATTTATTGCCAAGAAAACGATGATGTCCCGGCACCTACCGCTGCGGCCCCCGGCCCGGGAACGCTCCGAGCCGTATCGCCTTCCAATCACAGAAGTGATGGTTGGACCCTCTCGCCACTTGCCAATCAGTCGCAACAGCGTCGCGACGTTACTCAGCCAAAAAGGCTACCCCACTGGCATTGTTTCCATTTCGAAGATTCCGTTCCAAGCCACATAGGCCGGGCGTCCCACCCTGCGCCGGTTCGCCCTTGACTTCTTATGCCAAATCTGGCATAATTACTTCTGAGATAGCACGTGCAAGCCAGAAAACTGATCTTCGTCGGCGACTCACACCGGGTTTTGTGCGGATTTCCGGAGCCGGTGCAGCGCCACGTCGGGTATGCGATGTATCAGGCGCAGATCGGCAACAGGCACCTGGATGCGAAACCCTTGAGAGGTTTTCCTGGCGGCATCCTGGAAGTTGTCTCCGACCATTTCGGGGACACTTTCCGTACCGTCTACACAGTCCGGCTTCAGAAGGCGGTGTATGTGCTGCACGCTTTTCAGAAGAAGGCAAAGCACGGAATCGCCACGCCGAAGAGCGAAATCGATCTGGTGAAGCAACGATTACGGCGGGCAATCGAAATCGATCAGCAGGAGGAGGTCTAGAAATGCCGAAGCGCGAACGCGACTACGTTGTAAGCAGCGGAAATGTCTTCGCCGATCTTGGGGTACCCAACCCCGAAGAGGCGCTGGCCAAGGCCGAACTGGCGAGCAAGATCGCAGCGCTCCTTCGCGAGCGAAGGCTGACTCAGGCGAAAGCGGCCAAACTGCTGGGAATCGACCAGCCCAAAGTGTCCAATTTGCTGCGCGGAAACCTCACGGGATTTTCACTGGGACGGTTAATGCGTTTCCTTCTGCTCCTTGGCCAGGATATTCGGATCGCGGTCGAAGCTGCCCCACGAGGCCGATCGCAAGCTCGGGTGCTCGTGGCCTAGTGAAATCGAGAATCAACCCCTTGCGGGCGGCTTCCGCAGCTTGCGGCAGCGCACAATCTTCTCGAGATTGTGCGGCAAAATGCGCATCCAGGCCGGGCGCCTCCCCGGCCGTCTCTTCATGCTTCCGCGCCAGCGCGTCACAAACTCGCCGTAATCTCCAATCGCCTTATTTTCCAGGAGCTTGGCTCTCCCGGCTCATGCAAGTGATCCATTCGTAATCCCTGCCGATAAAAACTCTTGGGCGCGAGGAACCATTGCGCCGTTTGCTCCGGACGCTGCCCGATGAAGGCGTTAACGATAGCAGTATCGATTCTTCTCGGCTTTGCGCCGGCTGGCGGTGCGGCGCCGCAGTCTGCGCTCACCACGCTCAAATCCATACATGCTCTCAGCAAGGCTCAAGCCGGTCAGGGACCGTCCGTAGTCTTTTATGCCACGATCGTCTACGTGCAGCCAGGGTCGGGCACATCGTTTGTTCAGGAAGGGAACGAGGGTCTGCAGGTCCGGGAAGATGCGCATCTCAAGTTGTCTCCTGGAGATCGCGTTCTGATCAAGGGAAAAGCGCACGCCAGCTTCCGGCCCGTCGTGATCGCCGACAGCATCACGGTGGTTGGGCATGGCCCCTTGCCCAAGCCTGTGCCGGCCACCTTCGATGCGCTGAACCGTTCGGAGCTGGATTCCATGCGGGTTACGGTCCGCGCCGTGGTGCTGAACGAAGACACGAAATCGTACTACCACAACCCCATCACCCTGCTGCACATGCAGACTGAAGGCGGAACGATCGATGCATGGGTCGATGGCAAAGATCCTGACCCGCAGCAGGACATGTTCGATGACGAGATCGAAGTCACAGGGATCGCGTCAGGGAAGTTAGATGAGAAGCTGCACCATATCGGAGTGAAGCTAAATGTTTCCTCTTTCGCGGATATAGGGGTATTGAGACGCTCCGCATCGCGTCCCTGGAGTCTCCCCGTCACACCCATAGGCAGTCTTTTCGACAGCTATCGTGTAACCAATGAAACCGCGAGAATCCGGGTGCATGGAACCATTACCTTTTACCAGCCGGGTTCGGCGCTGGTGATTCAGACCGGTAACGACAGCCTGTGGATCACAACCAATAGCGAGAAGCCCCTGCGCATCGGAAACCAGGCGGACGTAACGGGCTTCGCCGCCTTGATTAACAATCATCTGGCTCTGAGCAGCGGCGAAGTGCTGCAAAGTCCGGTCTACACTCCGATCGCTCCGCAGCCCATCACCTGGCGCGAACTGCCGAACAGCAAGCATATATTCGATCTTGTCTCCGTCGAAGGTAAAGTGATGATGGAGGTTCGCGAGCAAGCGCTCGATGAGTACTTTCTGGCTTCCAATGGCCAGGTCTTTTCTGCTATTTATGACCACCCGTATGTTGAGGGCTCGCCGACGCCGCCGATGAAGCAGATACCGCTGGGTTCCACGGTGCGAGTCTCCGGCATCTGTTTTCCGCTGCAAAGAGGCATTAGTTTCAGCCGCGATTTACCTGCCGATATCCTGATGCGCGGCCCCAACGATTTAGCCGTCATCGCCGGGCCGTCCTGGTTGAATGTTCGCAACCTGATGCTGATGGTGGGCCTGCTTTTCGCATTGGTGGTAGCTGTCATCGCCTGGGGATGGACCATCGAGCGCAGGGCTCGCAGGCAGACCGCCGCGTTGGCTACCCGTATCGAGACGGAGGCGTCGTTGGAGCGGCGCCGCAGCAGTATTCTCGAAGACATTAACGGCACAAGGCCTCTCGCCGACATCCTCGAGCAGATTGTCGAGATGGTCTCATTCATACTCCATGGGGCTCCCTGCTGGTGCCAGGACGCGGACGGTGTGCGCGTGGGAAACTGCCCTTCGGATCTGCAAGACAGGCGCCTGGTTCGCAGAGAGATGACGGCCCGGTCAGGGCGCGTGCTGGGCACCATCGTGGCTGCGCTCGAGCCGTCCATCAAGCCCTGCGCAGACGAGTCGAACTATCTCTCGATGGCAGTCGAGCTTGCAACCGCTGCTATCGAAACGCGCAGAATGTACTCCGACCTGCTGCATCGCTCCGAGTTCGACTTGCTTACCGATATGCACAATCGTTTTTCCCTGGACAAGCATCTTGAAGCCTGCATTCTCAACGCCGGTCTTCAGGCCGGCATCTTTGGCCTGATTTACGTGGATCTGGATCGATTCAAGCTTGTCAACGACGATTGGGGACATCACGTAGGGGATCTGTACTTGCAGGAAGTTGCGGCGCGCATGAAGCAGCAACTCCGTTCCGTCGATGTACTGGCCCGCGTTGGCGGGGATGAATTTGCCGTACTCGTCCCGGCCATGCATGGCCGCGTGGATATCGAGGAAATAGCGCTACGTCTCGAGCGCTGCTTCGACGACCCGTTTTTTATCAACGAGCACATCCTGCACGGTTCGGCCAGTGTGGGCATTGCCGTGTACCCGGAGGACGCCTTCACCAAAGAGGGCCTTCTCAAAGCTGCCGATGCCGCCATGTACCGAGCAAAGAACGACAAGAAGCAAATCGCAAATCTGCTGGCCGACGGACAGAATCCGCTTCTTGTGCCCAAATATTGAACCCACACCCGCCCTGCTTCCGCGCAGTCCCGCTGACGCGCTCGCCTTTAAGAAAACCTCACAGTTTCATCGCCGCTTCGTGTCTGCGAGATCGTGACGCAAATCGAGCATTTCCCATGCGAGCTCCGGCGACTGGACGCTAGTTATCCGTGCAGAGCACGTCGTAGTAGTAGTTGATCGTCAGCTTCTTGATGGGCGCGGGCAGTTTGGGCAACTGAAAACTCTGGTCGACGGTGTTGGGGCCGCGAGCGACGATCGGGCCCAGGCGGATGATCTTGCCGTCGGTCAACTCCATGTAAAGCGGCACCGCGTTCACGAATTTCGCATCTACACCCGATTGCACCAACTTGAAGTGAACCTTCCATCCGTCGCCGCTGGGCGCAAAGTCGCTTTCAAAGTGATAGGCCGGCAGATCGGTGCCGTAGACGTACTCGCGGAAGAACCAATCCATGGTGTGGTGGCCATCGAGATCCATCTCGGGGCTCATGTGTTTTTCCACGATGGCCTTGAAATCTTCGGTGGTGGCGGCCCGCAACTGGTAGGTGCTCACGAAGTCGTGCATGGTGGCCTTGAAGCGCGCGTCGCCGTCTTTGGGGCTCCACATCATCATGCGGATCATGTGCAGGATGAATGCGCCCTTGGGATAGACGAGATTGTCATAAACGCTATAGCCGGTCTTCGGGGAACTCAGGCGGACTCCCATGGTGACGGGACCGACATCGACGGGCCGGAAGCCGAACTCGTTTTTTTGGGTGAGCAACTGGCGCTGCAACTTCCAGAAGTGGATGAAGTCGTCGGGCTTGGGGCGCGTGAGTTGGAGAAAGATGGAGGCCGAAGCTTGGGCGAAGCCCTCGCTCATCCACTGATCGCGATAGCCGCGGAAGCCGACGGTCTGGCCCCACCACTGGTGCGACACTTCGTGCGGAGTGACCACGTCCCAATAGGTTGCATCGCTAAAATCGCTGAGGCCAAGAAAATGCCGCTGCGTGCTATCGAAGAAACCGCAGATGGGCAGGTACACGAGCATGGGCCAGCTTTGGCCGTAGTTGCATGCCGACTGCTGGGTGAGCGCGATGTGAGGGAAGGGAAGCGGGCCGAAGTAGTCAGTGTAGATTTGCGCGGCTACTTGTCCCTGACTGAGTTCGTTGGCCAGCATGGGCGTGGTGTTGAGCGATCCGAGGGCTGCTTCCGCAGCCGGTCCCGCTTCGGAAAGCTGTTGAACGAACGCAGCGACGAAATCGGGACGCTCCTCATTGGCATAGGCTTCGACCGTCAGTTGCCCGGCAAGTTGAGTACCGATGGTTGTTTCCTTGCTTTTAAACTCGCCCAGGCTGAAACCGACCACAGGCAGCGGCGTCTCAGTCTTCCACTCGGAGGTGGTGAATTTGCCGTCGTTGGTCTGGTTGACCCGGGTTCCGGTAGCGATGAGCTCGATGTCCCTGGGCACATGAAAGACCATGTGGTAGGTGGAGTAGTCGCCAAAGCCCTGGCTGGAGTTGGGATACCAATCTTCGCGCGCCACGGGGTAGTAGTTGCCGCTGCCTTCGTTGAGGACGACGTCTTTGCCGCCATAGGCGATTTTGAAGGTGGTGGTGTCACCCTTCTTGAGCGGAGCGGCGAGGATGACGCCGAAGTTGGGATCCAGGTCCTTGCTTTCCTGCACCCAGTCGAGGGCACCGCCCGCGGCGGAGTCGACCTGGCTGACGCGCAGCGTGGGATAGAGGTCGAGCGGAACTACGGCGACGCCATCCTCTTCGGCGCGCACGTTGACGGTGGCCAGGCTCGAAAGAAATCCGTTCTTCTCGATCGTCACGTCGAGATCCTGATGGAGAATCTTGTACGCCGCGTTGTGCTCGTTGCCGCTGGCCGTGCCATTGGCATACTCCGCCGCGCGGTGGAAGGCGAGAGGGATGGTCTCCGACTCGCTCATCGCGTCCCAGCGGAGGAGCGCGACTTCCTCCGGAGCCACCTGGTCGACGCCGTGCGGGTCGAGGATGAAGTAATGATGGCTGTTCTTGCTGCCGTGCATGGCGGCCAGGAAATAGCCGCCGGGAGCGGGGCTGAGGACGTCCTCGAGCAGGCGCAGATCGAGGTTGCCGTAGAGTTTGCTGAAGTAGAACGTGCCCCCCGAACCCGAAAACGAGCCCTCGGCTCGGTGGCGCAGAAAGCTCTGCAGCTCCTGCGCGGCTTTCGCGAAGGCGTTGTCGGGCTGGCCCGCGCCGGTTGAAGCCTTGCGCAATTCCCCGGCGGTGGAATCGGTGAAGCGCAGCACCACTTCGTCGAAGTCCTCATCGAACTGCTCCGTGTGCGTGAGGATGGAGAGATTGTGCCGCTCCTCGGGCGTGGGTGGGGTGATGTGGATGTGGCCTTCGCCGCGAAACACCGCCCCCGTGACTTTGCCGTTGACCTGGCCGTAGAAGGCGAAGCTGCCGCTGCGGAAAGTGAAGGTGGCGGCGTCGCGCTGGAGCACAAAATCCTTGACGGTGATGACTTCGCCGCCGGGCAGCAAACTGCGCAACTGCTGGTAGTACGCGTTGGCGTTGGGCGCGCGTTGCGCCCAGAGCGGGCTGAGGCAGGCCGCGGAAACCAGAAGAAGAACACAAAAAGAAGGACGAACGCGAAGGTTCATAGAGCGGGCCCCACGTGCGGAAATGAGTTGTGCGACCACTATAGGGCAGAATCGGGCTTTATGCGTAGAGAAGTTCGCTCGGCGGGTCAGGGAATGTAGAGATCGACGTATTCGTTGATGGGCATGGACTCAAGGCGCGCGCGATTGAGCGAGGCATCGAGGATGCGCTGCTGCTGCGGAACGGGGAAGCGGCGGCGAAGGTTGGTTTTGAATTTTTCCACCAGCAGTGGCAAGCCTTCGCTGCGGCGGCGGCGATGGCCGATGGGGTATTCGACTGTCTCCTCGAGGATTTCGCCGCTTTCCAGTTCCACGCGCAGCGCATTGGCGATGGATCGCTTGCCGGGATCGTGGTAGTCGCGCGTGAACTGCGGCTCTTCGACGCATTCAATGCGGGCGCGAAGCTCGTCGATGCGAGGGTCGGCGGCGACAGCATCTTCGTAGTCAGCGGCGGTGAGGCGGCCAAAAAGCAGCGGGATGGCGACCATGTATTGCACGCAATGGTCGCGATCGGCGGGGTTCGCGAGCGGGCCTTTCTTGTCGATGATGCGCAGGCAGGCCTCATGCGTGCGGATGGTTAGTTTCCTGATTTTGGACGAGAGTTTCGCTGGATCGAGCCGTGCGTGTAGCTTCATCGCGGCTTCGACGGCGGTTTGCGCGTGGAACTCGGCCGGGTAGCTGATTTTGAAGAGCACGTTCTCCATGACATACGAACCATAAGGCCGCTGGAATTTGAAGGGCTGGCCGCGGAAGCTGACGTCGTAGAAGCCCCAGGTTCCCGCTGTGAGTGCTGACGGGTAACCCATTTCGCCGGCCTGTGCCATCAAAGCTAATCGCACGGCGCGGCTGGTGGCGTCGCCCGCGGCCCAGCTTTTGCGCGAGCCGGTGTTGGGCGCGTGGCGATAGGTGCGCAGGCTCTGGCCGTCGACCCACGCGTTGGAGATGGCGTTGATGGTCTGTTCACGCGTGAGGCCGAGCAGTTGGCAGACGACGGCAGTGGACGCCACCTTGACCAAGACCACGTGATCGAGGCCGACCTTGTTGAAGGAATTTTCGAGCGCGATGCAACCCTGGATCTCGTGGGCCTTGATCATCGCCGTCAATACATCGCGCATCTTGATGGGAGGGCGGCCTTCGGCAGTCGCAGTTCGCGACAACCAGTCGGCGACCGCCAGGATGGCGCCGAGATTGTCGGAGGGGTGGCCCCATTCGGCGGCGAGCCAGGTGTCGTTGAAGTCGAGCCAGCGGATGATGGCGCCGATGTCGAAGGCAGCCTGCACGGGATCGAGTACGAAATTCGTGCCGGGAACGCGCGCGCCGTTGGGAACCACCGTGCCGGGCACGATGGGCCCGAGAAGCTTGGTGCAGGCGGGATATTCGAGCGCTTCAAGGCCGCAGCCGAGCGTGTCGATGAGGCAGTGCTGCGCGGTGGTGTAAGCCAGATCGCTCGCGACCGTGTAGTTCAGCGCGTAGTCGGCGATGTCGGCGATGACCTGATCGGGCGCGGGGCGTTCATTGCTGATGTGCGAGGACAAACGAACTCCTTGCGTTCTAAGTTCGCGCCTCCATCGGCACAAACTTCAAATTCTCTGGGCCAGTATAGACGGCGGAGGGGCGGATGATTTTGCCGTCCTGGCGCTGCTCGATAATGTGCGCGGCCCAGCCGGCGGTTCGCGCCATCACGAAAATCGGCGTGAAGAGTTCAACGGGAATGCCCATGAGGTGATAGGCCACGGCAGAGAACCAGTCGAGGTTGGGGAACATGCGCTTGGCATCGTGCATGGTACTCTCAATGCGCTCGGCGATGGAGAAGAGACGCCGGCCCTCGTCGTCCACGGCCAACCGACGCGTCTGCGCTTTGATGATGTCGCTGCGCGGATCGCTGATGGTGTAAACGGGATGGCCGAAGCCGATGACGACCTCGCGCTGATCGACACGCCGGCGAATGTCGGCCTCGGCTTCGTCGGCCGTCGCGTAGCGCTGCTGGATGACGAGAGCCACTTCATTGGCGCCGCCGTGCTTGGGCCCCTTGAGCGCGCCGATGGCGCCGCAGATCGAGGAGTAGAGATCGGAGCCGGTGCCCGCGATGACGCGCGCGGTGAACGTGGAGGCGTTAAACTCGTGCTCGGCGTAGAGTATCAACGAGACCTGCATGGCGTGGGTCCACTCTTTGCTGGGCGGCCGGCCGTGCAGCAAATGGAGAAAATGCTCGGCCAGTGGTTCACTGTCGGCGTCCGTCGCGATTCTTTTGCCGTGGCGCGCGTAGTGATGCCAGTAGAGAAGCATCGAAGGCTGCGAGGCGAGCAGCGCATCGGCGATGTCGCGCGCGCCGGCTTCGTTGTGGTCCTCGGCTTCAGGCCGTATGCAGCCCAGAACGGAGACGCCGGTGCGCAACACGTCCATGGGATGCGCGGAGGCGGGGAGTTGCTCGAGAGCATGCTTTACTTCCGCCGGCAAGCTGCGCAGGCCGAGCAAGCGCTTCTTGTACGCGGCCAGTTCCGCGGCGGTGGGCAGCTTGCCGTGGATGAGCAGGTGCGCCACCTCGGCAAATTCGCAGTGCTCCGCCAGGTCGGCAATATCGTAGCCGCGATAGTGCAGGTCGTTGCCGCTTTGGCCGACGGTGCAGACGGCGGTGTTGCCCGCGGGCATGCCCGACAGCGCAACCGACTTTTTGGGCTTGAAGGCGGCGGGCGCATGGCTCGCCTCTTGAATGCTCATTTTGACCCCCGGGAAAGAACCAAATTAATGGATAAAAGCAGGGATTGTCTATTTCGGTTCTGGATCTCGCCCACTCGCCGGCCCGTTTTCTTGCTCCCTCGCTCCCTTGCTCCCTTGCTCCCCACTCTTTGCGAACAGATCGTCGAGCTTCTGCTCGTAGGCGTGGTAATCGAGAACCTTGTAGAGTTCGTCGCGGGTCTGCATCAGCGGCAGCACGCCTTTCTGCGTGCCCTCGGTGCGGATGGTTTCATACACCTTGAGCGCGGCGGCGTTCATGGCGCGATAGGCTGCGCAGCAATACAAAATGATGTCGACGCCCGCTTGGGCGAGCTCTTCGCGCGTGAACAGCGGGGTCTTGCCGAACTCCGTGATGTTGGCGAGGATGGGCACGCCCACGGCTTTGCGAAACTCCGCGTATTGCGCGAGCTCCGTTACGGCTTCGGCAAAGATCATATCGGCGCCTGCGGCCACGTAAGCTTGTGCGCGTTCGATGGCGCGAGCCAGGCCCTCACTGGCGAGAGCGTCGGTGCGGGCCATGATGACGAAATCGGGATCGGTGCGGGCATCCACGCCAGCCTTGATGCGATCGGCCATCTCTTCCGCGGGAACCAGTTCTTTGCCGGGACGGTGGCCGCAGCGCTTGGCGCTCACCTGGTCCTCAATGTGCACGGCGGCTGCACCGGCCTTGATCATCTGGCGAATGGTGCGCGCAATGTTGAAGGCTCCGCCCCAGCCGGTATCGATATCGACGAGCAACGGCAGCGGGCATGCGTCCGTGATGCGGCGGACATCGATGAGAACGTCTTCCATGCTGCTGATGCCGAGGTCGGGGATGCCGAGCGAGTTGGCGGCTACGCCGCCGCCGGAGAGATAAATGGCGCGAAAACCTGCGCCCTGCGCGAGGCGAGCCGCATAGGCGTTGATCGTGCCCGCGATCTGCAGCGGCTTTTCTGCCGCAAGCGCCGCGCGAAAACGCGCGCCGGGGGAATCGTGAATGGGAGTGTCCGCCATCGCCTTTCCTTGGCGCATGATAACAGGGCGGCCGCAACGGCCGCTTTCGCAAATGGGCCGCGGGATGCGACAATCATCGCGTCGGGGCCTTCCCTCTCGATCCGGCCTGTCAACGGCGCATTTCCGCCCACCCTTTTGCGCAGAAAATGCGGAATAAGGATGGGGCACGAACGCAGTATTTCGCACGGTCGCAGAAATTCGATGCCGGATCATTGCAAAAAGGCTCTGCCCGGAGGAGAAACATCGCATGAAACGCGTTTTGATGTGTACGGGTTTACTCTTTGCCGCAACCGCACTTTTGGCCCAACAAGCCCCGCCCAAGAAACCGCCGCTCAGCCCGCCGGCCACGGCAGCGGCGACGATCGGCGGCAAGACCATCAGCATCGCCTATAGCTCGCCGCGGGTACGGGGCCGCGAGGGTGCAATCTTCACCAAGGACGGCCTCATCAGCAAGGATCCGCATTATCCCGTGTGGCGCGCGGGCGCGAACTCAGCCACGACGCTCAAAACCGACGGCGACATCATGCTCGGCAAGCTGCATGTTCCCGCAGGGACGCACACATTGTTTGTCGACATCTCCGACCCGGCGCATTGGGTGCTGATTGTGAGCAACGCGACCGGCGAATGGGGACTGGCCTACGATCCCACCAAGGACCTGGGCAAGACGCCCATGATGACGTCAAAGCCGCCGGCGATGGTGGAAGATTTGACCTACACCTTGACCGATGATGGCGGCGGCAAGGGCACACTGACGCTGGCGTGGGAAGACGTGAGCGCGTCGGTGCACATCATGGTGCATTGAGGACCGGAGTCTCCCGCATCCAAAGAGAAGGCGGCTGTCGCTGAAAAGTCGCCGCCTTCTCGGTAGAATGGAAAGCAGCGGGAGATTCCTGCCGAAGAGGTAAAGAGCTTGCCCCTATACCCGTATCGCTGCAAGGAATGCGGCCATCGATTTGAAAAAATCCAGAAATTCAGCGCCAAGCCGGAAAAGGTGTGCCCCAAATGCGGCGGTGCACTGGAGCGCACGCTGACGGCGCCGGGCCTCAACTTCAAGGGCGCGGGGTGGTACGTGAACGACTACGCGTCCAAGGGCAGTTCCTCGCGGGGTGGCAGCTCTACTTCAGATTCCTCATCCGCGGAAAAGAAGGCGGGCGCCGATACCAAGACTGATTCCGGGGCCAAAACCGAATCGAAGACGGAATCGAAGACGGCGAGCGGCGGCGAGTCTGGTTCGTCCAGTTCCACGACAAATTCTTCTGCCGCTGCCTCCAAGACAGCGGCTAAATGACGCGCGGCCGCGCCGCCATAGGATAATGGAGACCTTGCAGGGCAAGGCTCCGAGATGAATTCCAAACTTCCGCAAGAAACTGCAACGGCTCCCGGCAACGCCGGGCAGGCGCGCGCCTTTCCATCGGCGCTGCGTGCGCTCACCGTTGCTGCCCTGGTGTTGTTTGCGGCGGGCGTAGTGGCCGGCTCGCGTTACGTCCGTGCGGACGTTGGCGTCGTTTTGCGCTGGGCGGGCGTGGCGCTTTTCGTCCCCGTTGCCGTACATCGGCGCTCGCTGCTGGTGTGGACCTTCTTCGCCATGGTTGCCGGAGCCGCACTCGGTGCGGACGCGCCGCATTTCGCCGTCGAAACCCGATTCCTGAGCGACATCTTCCTGCGCCTCATCCGCATGATCGTGGCTCCGCTCATCTTTGGCGGGCTGGTAACGGGAATTGCCGGCCACGGCGAACTACGCGGAGTGGGCCGCGTGGCCGTCAAGGCGCTGATCTTTTTTGAAGTGGTGACGACGCTCGGGATTTTTCTTGGCGCCATTGCCATCAATCTTTCCGGAGCGGGATGGGGTGTTGTGCTGCCCACGGCGGCACAGGTTGCTGCGGCGCCCGCGCATGCGCCGGGATGGCAGGACGTGGTGCTTAATGTATTTCCCGAGAACATTGCGCAGGCCGTGGCACAGAACCAGGTGTTGCAGGTAGCGGTATTCGCACTGTTGTTTGGCGTGGCGCTGGCCATGCTGCCTGAGCCGCGCCGCACACCGCTGGTCACGGTGCTGCAGTCGCTCACCGACGTCATGTTTCGCATTACGAAGATCGTGATGCTGATGGCGCCGGTGGCCGCTGGGGCGGCGCTGGCCTACGCGGTGGGCAGCATGGGATTGCTGACGCTGGTGCCGCTGGCGAAGCTGGTGGGAACGTACTACGCGGCGCTGGGATTATTCGTGCTCCTGGTGCTCGTGCCGATCGTTTTTCTGGCGCGCATTCCTGTGGGCCGTTTCTGCGCCGCAGTGGGCGAGCCGGCGGCCATTGGATTTGCCACCACCACCTCAGAGGCCGCATTGCCGCTGGCCATGGAGCGCATGGAAGAGTTCGGCGTGCCGCGGTGGATTGTTTCCTTCGTGATCCCGACCGGCTACAGCTTCAACATGACTGGATCGAGCCTGTATCTCTCCATGGCTGCGATTTTTGCCGCACAGGCAGCGGGCATGCACCTGAGCGTGGGCGAGCAGCTCATCATGGTGTTCACGCTGATGCTCACCAGCAAAGGCGTGGCCGGCGTGCCGCGCTCGGTGCTGGTGATCCTGATGGGCACCGCGGCTTCGTTCCACATTCCCACGGCGGCGATCCTGCTGCTTCTCGGCGTGGACACATTGCTCGACATGGGCCGCACCGCGATGAATGTCATCGGCAATTGCATGGCCGCGGCCGTTGTCGCGAAATGGGAGAAGGTGTAGCGATGCCGGAACACATCGGGCCGGACCACATCGGACCAAGACACATCGGAATTGCCGCGTGCTCTGCGGAGGGCGCGGCGCTCTGCTACCGCACGATTTGCGCGGAAGGCGCGGAGATCCTCGGCGCGCACGCGCACCCTGAGATCACCATGCACACGCCGTCGTTCGCCGGCACCATGGAACGCATCGAGCGCGGCGACTGGCAGGGCGTGGGCGAGATCATGCTCGCGTCGACGCGGATATTGGCGGGGGCCGGCGCCGATTTTCTTATCTGTCCCGACAACACGATCCACCGGGCTTTGCCGTTCATCGAGCAGCGGTCGCCGCTGCCGTGGCTGCACATTGCGGAGGTGGTTGCCGTGACGGCGGCCGAGCGCGGATACCGGCGGCTGGCGGTTACGGGAACGCGCTGGCTGGTCGAGAGCGAGGTCTACCCGGAGAAACTTGCGGCGCGCGGCATCGAAGCTGTGCGTCCGAACCCCGAAGAGCGCGAAGAGATCAACCGCATCATTATGGAGGAGCTGACGTACGGCATTGTGAAGCCTGAGGCGGTTGCAGTGTTCCAGCGCATCATCGGGCGGATGAAGGCGGAGGGATGCGATGCCGTGGTTCTGGGCTGCACGGAGATTCCGCTGCTGATGAACGACAACAATTCGCCGCTGCCCACGCTCGACTCCACGCGCCTGCTGGCGCGCGCGGCGCTGCGCAGGGCCACGCAGGGCGCGGCTGCGCAAACTGCGCGGTGAACACATCACAACAGCCCGAAACGCTACCATAGTTCGTGAAGATGCTTCTCGATCCCATTCCGTCTCCAGTCGAACACGCCGATGATGCCGCTCTCGAGTGGGAGCCGCTGCTCGCGCTGGTTGCGGGGTATGCCGCGTCGCCGGTAGGCCGTGAGGCGATTCTTGTCTTGCAACCGTCGACCGATGAGGAATGGATCGGCCGTCAGCATCGGCTGGTGAGCGAGGTGCGGCTGCTGCTCGAGGAGCAGGTTTCGATTCCGCTCGGCGGCCTGCTCGATCCAACACAATTGGCCGCGAAGGCACAGATTGCCGGCGCGGCGCTGGAGGCGGCGGAACTGCAAAGTGTGGCGCGGCTCGCCAACGACGTGGCCTCGTGGCAGGCGCTGCTGCGCGAGCCGCCCATGCGGCTGGTGGGCAAGCTGCCGGGACTTTCGGAGTTGTCGTCGGAGCTGACGACGAGCCTGCGGCCGCTCGCGGAATCGATCGAGCGCACGATTCAACCCGACGGATCGCTCGCCGACGATGCTTCGCCGGAACTGCACCGCATCCGCCGCGAGCAGGAGCGCCAGCAGAGGGTGATTGAGGCAAGCCTGCGATCGGCGCTGCGCAAACTGACCGGCGAGGGTTCGACGCAGGAAGATCTGATTACGATCCGCGGCGAGCGCTTCGTGATTCCCGTGCGTGCGGAGCTGAAGCGGCGCGTCACGGGCGTGATTCACGGGGCCAGCTCCTCGGGGCAGACCGTGTATGTGGAACCGCTCGAGACCATCGAGCAGAACAACGAACTGGTGCGGCTTATCGAAGAGGAACAGGAGGAGATTCACCGCATTTTTGTGGCGCTGACGCGGCAGGTGGCCGGCTACGCGCACAGCCTTGTGGAGGGCGCGCGCGTGCTGGCGTTGGTGGATAGCTTGCTGGCGCGGGCGCGCTTTGCGCGCGCCTTTGGCTGCGCCACGCCGACTTTTGGAGCAGATTCGTTATTGATCGAAGGCGGCCGTCACCCGCTGCTCGAAAAACGATTGCGCACAACGGGAGGAAGCATTGTTCCGCTGGACCTGGAACTGACGGCGGAAGAGCGGCAACTGATTATCAGCGGGCCGAACACCGGCGGAAAAACGGTGGCGCTGAAGACCACGGCGCTGCTGGCGATGATGGCGCAGGCGGGAATTCCGGTGCCAGCCACGGCCGCGAATTTTCCGGTGTTCACAGCGTTCCTGGCCGACATCGGCGATGCGCAGTCCATCGAGGCCGCGCTCTCGACATTTTCTGCGCACATCGTGAATCTGGACCGGCTTTCGCGGCTGGCCGGCGCGCGCTCGATGGTGTTGCTGGATGAATTGGGCTCGGCCACCGATCCCGAAGAGGGCGCGGCGCTGGCTGTAGCTGTCGCCGCGTATTTTCTCGCGGCCGGTGCGTGGACGCTGATCTCCACGCATCACACTTCGCTCAAGGTCTACGCGGCGAACACGCCGGGCGTGCGCAATGCCGCGGCGGGCGTGGACGAAAAGACGCTGGTTCCGAATTACCAGTTTCATCTGGGCGTGCCGGGCGCGTCGGCGGGCATCCAGACGGCGGAACGGCTGGGGTTGAATGCGGCCATCATTGCGGCGGCGCGAGAGCGCCTGGGCTCGCAACAGGCCGACATTGCGCGCTTCCTCGACAAGCTGCACAACGAATTGGCCGCGCTCGACGTGGAGCGCAAGGCGGCGAGGGAACAGCAATACGCCCTCAATGTGGAACGGAAAAAGCTGGAGCGCGAAGGCGACGTGGAGATGCGCAATCGCGTGCGCGAGCTCGAGGGCAAGTTAGAGTCGCTGATGAAGGAGTTCGAGTACCAGATGCGCGAGAATGTGCGCGCGGTTGAGGACCGCGTGGCTCAGCAGAAGCTATCCAAAGAAGCGGAACGGCGCATCCAGCGGCTACGGCGCGAGTTCCAGGAGAGCTTCAATCAAACCGTCGTCGCGCATCGCACCGGTGCGGATCAGGGCGACCAGAATGCGCAGCCGCACGTGCTGCGGCACATCGCGCCCGGCGATCGCGTGCTGATCAAGTCGATGGGCAAAATCGGAATTGTGCAGCGCGAAGTGGAGAAAGATCTGTTTGAAGTAGCTCTCGGCCCGATCAAGATGCGGGTCAAGCGAGATGAGCTCGCAGAAGCGTCAGGCGCGGCCGCGGCGAAGGCCGATCCGCTGGCTGCAGCGCGGCGGCAGAAGGGCGTGCATGTTTCTGTGACCAGCGCCAACACGGATGCAATGCGGATTGAGATCAATCTGATCGGGCGCACGGTGGACGAGGCGACCGACGAGCTCGAAAAATATCTCGACCGCGCGTTTCTCGCGGGGTTGCCGAAGGTGCGCGTGATTCATGGCCACGGAGCGGGGATATTGCGGCGCGGCGTGCGCGAGTTCCTGAAGAATCATCCGCATGTGGCGGGAATTGAAGAGGCTCCGCAGAATGAAGGCGGGCAGGGAGCGACGCTGGTGGAGCTGAGGCAGTAGCGGAGCGGCGCTGAGCGTGATTGGCTATGCGAAATGCTTCGCCCAGGCCAGGACCCACTCAGTGGTAAGCGTCTTCCACGGTGGCCAGAAATAAAGAAGAGCGACGACACACTCAGCGGCGAGCAGCGCTGTTGCTCCGATCACGAACGACCGCATGATCCGGCCGCGCCACCAGTCCCAGGCCGCCATGAGAGCAATCATCAGCACATTCCCGTAGAAGACATAGAAGAACCATAGAACTACCGATTGCGGCTCATTGGGCCAGAGCCAGCCGACAAGTCGATTGAAGCCCGGATCGGCAATGGAGACGGTAGCCAGCATCATCAACCGTTTGTGGGCGGCCGGGTTTTTCCTGAGCGCGATGCCGCAGGCGAGGAGAATGAGAAAGCCGCCGAGATCCACGATATTGACGGCGAGGAAGGGCGGATCGTACTCCGGTCCGTGCAGGTCTACTGCTTGCGATGCCATCGCAGCCCATGGGCCCAGGACGGCCATGAGGCAAGCCCAGCCAGCCAATACCCAACCCAGATTGCGATGCCATGCCACGCGATCGCGCAGAACAAGGAGCACCTGCGCCGTGAGCAGGAACAGCCACGTGCTGAAGACCACCGCGTGCAACGTGACCACGGTGGGCGCTGGAGGAGTTTCATGCAGGAAGCGGGAAAAATCGACGCCGAAGCCGGCGATGATCCCTATCCAGAAGATGCCGAGCCAGACGGCGGAGGGCACGCGATCGTCGCGCGCGCTCCAATTGCCGCGAACGTACCACACACCTCTGCCTTTTTGCACTGCGGACGCAGTTGCCAAGGGAACCTCCGGGGGGGAATGCTTTGATGGCAGAGTTGCAGACAGATGCGCGATGGTCAAGAAGATTTTTTGCCGGAGCGTGCGCGTTGCCCGGAAAGAACAACCGCAGATCCTTCGACTCCTCGCTGCGATCGTCGCTCAGTGATGACAAGCCGTTATTAGATCGTGAACAAAGAACAGGCTCCGCGTTTGCGGAGCCTGTTTGGTTTTGCGCTGGCTTTCTGACTCGCTGGCCTGCCGACCTGCCGCCTCACGCCATGGCTTCGCGGCCCATCGGCTCGAACTTCAGCTGATTCGACTTACGGTCGACGTCGATTTTGACGTGCGCGCCGTGCAGAATTTCGCCGTCGAGGATCTTGATGGCCATCGGGTCCTGGACCATGCGTTGCAGAGCACGCTTGAGCGGCCGCGCACCGTAAGCCGTGTCGGAGCCCGCGGCGAGGATCAACTGCCGCGCGGGTTCGGTGAGCTCGAACGAGATGGCCCGGTCTTCGAGCAGCTTGCGCACTTCGTTCAGGCGCAGGTCGAGAATCTTGCTCAACTGCGCGTTGCCCAGCTGGCGGAAGATCACGATATCGTCCACGCGGTTCAGGAACTCGGGCCGGAAGTGCTCGCGCAGGACGCGCAGCGCGCTTTCGCGCGCCATGTCAAAATCCTTCTCGGTCTTGAGCGCCTCGCCGGCAAGCATGGCCGCGCCCAGGTTCGAGGTCATGATGAGCACCGTGTTCTTGAAATCAACGGTCCGGCCCTTGGCATCGGTCAGCCGCCCGTCGTCCATCACCTGCAGCAGCACGTTGAAGACATCGGGGTGCGCCTTTTCGATTTCGTCGAAGAGGATGACCGCATAAGGCCGGCGATGGATGGCCTCGGTCAACTGGCCGCCTTCGTCGTAGCCCACGTAGCCGGGCGGCGCGCCGATCAGGCGAGCCACGGCATGTTTTTCCATGTACTCGCTCATGTCGATGCGCACCATGGCCTGCTCGTCGTCAAAGAGGAACTCGGCGAGAGCGCGAGCGGTTTCGGTTTTGCCCACGCCGGTCGGTCCCAAAAATATAAAAGAGCCGATGGGGCGCTTCGGATCGCTCAAGCCGGCGCGCGAACGGCGAATGGCGTTAGCGACCACGCTGAGCGCGGCATCCTGGCCGATCACGCGTTCGCGCAGACGATCTTCCATCTGGACGAGCTTTTTCACCTCGCCCTCCAACATGCGGCTGACGGGAATGCCCGTCCATTTAGAAACGATTTTGGCGATGTCCTCCTCGTCGACCTCCTCTTTCAACATGCGCGGGGCTCCGCCCTTTCCGTCTTGGACGGCATCCAGGCGCTTCAGCTCGGCTTCGAGTTTGGGCAGTTCGCCGTACTGGATCTGCGCAGCACGATCGAGCTGGCCCTTGCGGGTCTGCTCCTCCATTTCAAAGCGCAGCGCCTCGATTTTCTTTTTCAATTCGCCGACGCGATTGATGGCCTCGCGCTCCTTGGTCCAACGCGCGCGCAGTGCGGTGGTTTGTTCGCGCAGGTTGCCGATCTCATGTTCAACAGCCTCGAGCCGCTCCTTGCTGTTGGAGTCGGTTTCGCGTTTGAGCGCGGCACGCTCGATTTCGAGCGAAGTGGCCTGGCGCTCGAGCTGATCGATCTCGGTGGGAACGGAGCCGATCTGGATGGCGAGCGATGCGGCGGCCTCGTCAACCAGATCAATCGCCTTGTCGGGCAGGAAGCGGTCGGAGATGTAGCGGTGCGAGAGCGTGGCCGCGGCCACAATCGCCGCATCCTTGATGCGCACGTTGTGGTGCTGCTCGTAACGGTCTTTCAGGCCGCGCAGGATGGCGATGGTGTCCTCGACGTTGGGTTCACCCACGTAGACGATCTGGAAACGGCGCTCGAGAGCCGCGTCCTTCTCAATGTATTTGCGGTATTCATTGAGAGTCGTCGCGCCGATGGCGCGCAGTTCGCCCCTCGCCAGAGCCGGCTTGAGCATGTTCGAGGCATCAATGGCGCCTTCGGCTGCGCCCGCGCCCACCAGCGTGTGCAGCTCGTCGATGAAGAGGATAATTTGCCCGTTCGATTCCTCGATTTCCTTGAGCACAGCCTTGAGCCGGTCCTCAAACTCGCCGCGGTACTTTGCGCCGGCAAGCATCGATCCCAAATCGAGCGAGATCACGCGCTTGTCGCGCAAACTCTCGGGCACGTCGCCGGAGACGATGCGGCGGGCGAGGCCCTCGACAATGGCGGTTTTGCCCACGCCAGGCTCGCCGATGAGCACAGGGTTATTTTTGGTGCGGCGGCTCAGCACCTGGATCACGCGGCGAATCTCCTCGTCGCGGCCGATCACGGGATCGAGCTTGCCGCGGCGCGCAAGATCGTTGAGGTCCTTGGCGTATTTTTCCAGTGCCTGGAACTTGGCTTCTGGATTCTGATCGGTGACGCGCTGCGAGCCGCGCACGGCGGTGAGCGCTTTCAGAATGGCGTCCCTGGTGGCGCCAAGTGCGGCCAGGGCATCGCGCGCGGGATCGCTTTTGAGGCCCGCGATGCCTAGCAATATATGTTCCGTCGAAACGTACTCGTCCTTGAAATTGGTGGCTTCCTTGAAGGCCTGCTCCAGCGCCTTGTTGAGCGACTGGCTCATGCCTGGCTGCGCGGCCGCTCCGGCCACGCGAGGCAACTTTTCCTCGTCTTGGAGCAGGTCGTGCTTCAGGTGCTCCGTGGGCACACCAATTTTTTCAAGCACGGCGGGGATCACGCCCTCGCGGTCCTCAACGAGCGCCAGCAGCAGGTGCACGGGCTGCAACTCGGGATTGCCCAGTTCGGCGGCGCGCGCCTGCGCCTGCTGGATCGCCTGCTGCGCTTTCACGGTGAATTTGTCCCAACGAATGGCCATAAAACAGCTCCTGGCTGCTAGCTCCTAGCTTGATCCTCCCAGGAGCCAGCGTCTAGTTGCGCCTTAAGATTCTGATTCTTGTACTTTGTTGCAAAGAAAACAAACGCGCCGAGCGGGAAAGGCACTTCTCGCCCACCCGGCGCGTTCAAATTACGGCTGGTCGCCTGCAGCAGGCCGAGCTAGCGGCTAGAAGCTAGCAGCTGGAAGCTCGTTGCTGCCGTTAGGCGGCAATGTTCACCTTGATCTGCTTGGGCTGGGCTTCGGGCTTCTTCTTCAGTTCCAGCTTGAGCACGCCGGCTTCGTACTTGGCGGCGATATTCTCTGTGTCCACGGTCGAGGGCAGAGAGAAGGCGCGATAGAAGCTGCCGTAGCGGCGCTCAATGCGATGGAAGTTCTCTTCCTTCTCTTCCTTCTCAAACTTGCGCTCGCCCTTGACGGTGAGGGTGTGGTTTTCCACGCTCACGTCCAGGTCCTTCTCCTCGATGCCCGGAACTTCGAGCTTGAGGACGACTTTCTTTTCGTCCTCGTAGACGTCGACCGCGGGCACGAAGCTGGCCGTAGTCAGCGGGTTCTCGGTTTCATTGTTCAGATTGCCGAACAGGGAGTTCATGCGGTTCTGCAGGGCAACGACTTCGCGGAAGGGGTCCCAACGGGTGATAGCCATGATGATTTCCTCCAGGTGAGTCAAAATTTGTAGGCGGGCGGGAGCTGGGCTCACCACCGTTCAACCTATCTGATGAAACTATAGCACAAATGATTCATAAAATATGAGCGCATTACGCTAATATTCTGTAAATAACATGACTAGCATTGATTTTAAAAGACTTATACGCAAGATGCGAATGCCGAACCGGGGAATTGGGGAAGGCGACCCGGCGGGGCAACCGGAAGGATGGGCGAGTCACCCGGGCACTCTACAATAAAAACCTCATGTCCGATCTTCCTGGCATCTTGGCAACCATCAACTGGCACTGGGTGTGGCTGGTGGTAGCCGCATTTCTGGCAGGCGTGCTGAACGCCGTGGCCGGCGGCGGGTCGTTTCTGTCGTTCCCGGCAATGCTGGGCATGAATGTGCTGCCCGTGCAGGCCAACGCCACCAATACAGTGGCCATCTGGCCCGGGCAGTTGACGTCCGTTGCCGCGTACTGGCCGGACGTGCGAAAAAACATGCGCGCCGCTTTCCTGATGGCTCTGGCAGGACTCGTGGGCGGAACGGCTGGAGCGGTGGTGCTGCTGAGCACGCCACAGAAGACGTTCATGCACCTGGTGCCGTGGCTGCTGCTGTTTGCCGCGTCCACCTTTGCCGTGAGCGGGCCGGTGACGCGAGCCCTCGAGAGGCGGAAATTCAAACGTCACGCAGGCGCCGGGAGCGGCGAGGCCCACGCGCCGCGCCGTTTGCCGCTCTTCGTGGCTACGGTTGTGGTGAGCTTTTATGTGGGTTACTTTGGCGCCGGAGCGGGCTTTCTCTTCATGACGCTGCTGGCGCTCTTCGGCTACGAGGACATTCACGCCATCAACGCGCTCAAGGTGGTGGCCAATCTGCTGGCCAACGGCATCGCCTTTGCTATCTTCATCGTCGACGGGCAGGTGGTGTGGCGTTTCTGCCTGGCGGCGATGGTGGCGGCGGCGATCGGCGGATACGCTTCGGCGAGCCTGGCGCGGCGGGTTCCGCAACCGGTGCTGCGCGGGCTCGTGGTGGCGATCGGGCTGTCGATGGCGGCGTGGTTCTTTATAAGGCAGTGATCAGTTTTCAGTTGTCAGTTGTCAGACGCCGGCGCGCAGGGCATCGGACTGACAATTGATCACTGACAACTGTAAGCTGTATTCATGACCCACGAAGGCATTCGCTTCGCGAGCAAAGAGGAACAGGCACGCCAGGACGGAGAACACCAGCCGCTGCCGAAGATCGCCATCACGCCCGAGAAGGTGCGCGTGTTGATGACCGAGGGCAAGGGCCTTGAGATCGACTGGGCCGACGGCCACAGGAGCGCGTGGGGTTTTGCGTGGCTGCGCGAGGCCTGCCCGTGCGCCACCTGCGTAGACGAGCGTGCCCAGGAGGGCCGCAAGGCGGGCCAGCCTAAGCCGAAGCCTGCCGCTTTGTTGCCCATGTACGCGCCTCCGCCCAAACCGGCGAGCGTGCATCCAGTGGGCCGGTATGCCATCCAGTTCAACTGGCTCGACGGCCACTCCGGCGGCATCTATTCGTGGGATTATTTGCGCCGCGCGTGCCAGTGCCGCGAGTGCACGTTTGCGGCGGAAGAGACCACGGGCACTCCCAACTAGCGTGTTGGGCCAATCGCTCCGCAAAGACCAGCAGCCACAGTTCACATTCCACTTCCCACGGTCCTTTACAATCTGCTCATGAAGATTGGCTTTCTGGGTCTGGGCAAAATGGGGACGCCGATGGCGATGCATTTGCTCGCCGCCGGGCACGAACTGCGGGTGTGGAACCGCACCGAAGGCAAGACGGAGCCGCTGATCCGCGAGGGCGCGATTGCCGCGGGCACGCCGGCCGAGGCCGAACTGGGTGCGGACGCCGTGTTCACCATGCTGTTTGACGATGCGGCCAACGAGGAAGTGCTGTTTGGCCCCAACGGCTTGATGGACGCGTTGAGCCCGGGCGGGCTGCACATCTCGTCGAGCACCATCAGCGTGGCGCTGAGCGAACGGCTGACCGAGGAGCACGCTCGGCGCGGGCAGGAGTTCGTCGCGGCGCCGGTGTTTGGACGGCCCAACGTGGCCGAAGAGGGACGCCTGTGGGTCGTGGTGGCCGGGGCGGAGAACGCAGTCGCCAAAGCCCGGCCGCTGCTGGAGACGTTTTCGCGCGGCATCACCGTGGTGGGAACCCAGCCGCGGCAGGCGTACGCCGTCAAGCTGGGCGGCAACTTCCTCATTACCATGATGGTGCAGGCGCTGAGCGAGTCGTTTGTCTACGCGGAGAAGCAGGGTGTCGATCCGGCGACCTTCTTCGAGGCTGTGAACAGCGCGCTCTTCCAGTCGCCGTTTTACGCGGCGTACAGCAAGGTGATGTTGCACCCTCCCGAGCGGCCCGGCGCGACGATGGAGCTGGGCGAGAAGGATTTGCGGCTGCTGCGCGAGGCCGCCGCCGGCCGCGACACGCGTTTGAGCCTGGCCGATTTGATGGCCGAGGTCTTTCGCGAGGCGCGCGCTGCGGGACTGGCCCAGGAAGATTGGGCTGCGGGCCAATACAAAATGGCCCGAAAAAGAAGCCTGCCTGTAAGATAAAAGTCAGGATGCGACTGCAAGGAAAGATTGCCTTCATTACGGGGGCCAGCGCCGGCATTGGCGCGGCCACAGCCATGGCCTTTGCGGGCGAGGGAGCCCGCCTGCTGCTGGCCGCCCGCCGCGCCGGAAAACTGGCGCAAATTGCCTCGCGCGCCCTCGACCGCGGCGCCGCTGCCGTGCACTCCATTGATTTGGATGTGAGGAACCGTCACGCCGTGCAGCGCGCCATTGACGAGCTGCCGCCGGAGTGGGCGGAGATCGACATTCTGGTGAATAATGCCGGCCTGAGCCGCGGCATGGAGAAGCTCTACACGGGGCGGATTGAAGACTGGGAAGAAATGATCGACACCAACATCAAGGGGCTGCTGTACGTGGCGCGCGCCGTGGTTCCCGGAATGGTGGTGCGCAGGCGCGGCCACGTGGTGAACCTGGGATCGATGGCCGGCGAGATCGTTTACCCCAATGGCGCGGTCTATTGCGGCACCAAGGCCGCGGCGCGGGCCATCAACGATGGGCTGCGCGAGGATTTGCTGGGTACCCCAGTGCGCGTCACCAGCGTCGACCCCGGGCTGGTGGAGACCGAGTTCAGCATGGTCCGCTTTCACGGGGATAAGGGAAAGGCCGCGAAGGTCTACAAGGGGATTACGCCGCTGACCGGCGAAGATATTGCGGATGTGATTCTTTGGGCCGTGACCCGGCCGGAGCATGTAAATATCGCGCGCGTGTCACTGACTTCAGTCAACCAGGCCAATACGCTGCTGATTCACCGCGAGCCGTAAGCCTTGTGTTCCGGAAATATTACCCAAGGGACTGAATCTGGGCTTCGATTTGCCGCAATGCGGATTCCAGCGCCGCGCGGCGGCCGGGATTCGACGTCCTCTGCGACAGGATATTTTCGCGTTGCAGGTTGAGTGCCTGCCTTTGCCGTTCGTGCGCCGCGCGTTGATGTTCCGCGGCACGCCGGTCCTCTTCACTGACCATTTTTTCGCTCGGATCAGCCACCGGACTTTCCAAGGCATTTGCCATCTGTTCCTCCACCGATTTACTTTCCCATCCACGAGCCATATCTTCATTCTACGGGGGACTAAAGCGATTGCGTCCCGCAGAATGATGGAGAGGGAACCAGGAAAGGAGCAGGGTACCCATGCGCGCTTGGCAAGTTTCGGCCTTTGGCATTGATTCTCTGGACTTTGTGGAGGGGCCCACGCCTGAGCCGGGCCCCGGTGAAGTTTTGCTGGCGGTTCGCGCGGTTTCGTTGAACCGCCGCGATCTGATGGTGGTGAAGGGACTGTATAACCCCAAAATGAAGCTGCCGCGCATCCCCTGTTCCGACGCGGCCGGCGAGGTGGTGGCCGTGGGCGCAGGCGTTTCGGCATGGAAGCCGGGCGACCGCGCTGCCGGCATCTTTATGCAGAACTGGCTGGAAGGGCCTCTGACCCCAGCCAAAGCCCGCGGCGCCCTGGGCGGCGACATCGACGGCGTGCTGGCCGATCACGTGGTCCTCAAAGAGCAGGGGTTGGTGGGGATTCCCGCCCACCTGAGCTTTCAGGAAGCCGCGACCCTTCCCTGCGCCGCGGTGACGGCGTGGAACGCCCTCAACACGGTCGAGATAAAGCCGGGATCGACGGTGCTGATTCTGGGCACCGGCGGCGTGTCGATTTTTGCGTTGCAGTTTGCGCGGCTCAAGGGGGCGCGGGTGCTGGGCATCAGTTCCAGCTACGAGAAACTGGAGCGGGCCCGCGCGCTGGGCCTGGATGCGGGACTGAACTACAGCGATAACTCCGACTGGGACCGCTGGGCGCACGACCAGACCGGAGGTGACGGCGTGGACCTGGTGGTGGAAGTGGGTGGCATGGGAACGCTCACACGCTCCCTCCGGGCCATTCGCATGGGCGGAACCGTGGCGCAAATCGGCGTGCTTGCCCCCGGAACTGACGCCATTCCCCTGGGCCTCATTCTCCACAAATGGTCGCGCATCCACGGCATTTACGTGGGCTCGCGACGGGACTTCCAAGAGATGAACCGGGCTATTTCTCTTGCCGAACTGCGGCCTGTGGGCGAGGAGTTCGACTGGAGCCAGGCGCGCGAGGTGTTCGAACGCATGGAAGAAAGCAGCCACTTCGGCAAAATGGTGCTCACGGTGAATTAAGACAGGGGGTCAGCAAGTCGGCGAGTCAGCGAGCCGGCCCGCGCCTCGCGCTGGCGACGCCCTTGATTTGATCCTTACGCTGGATGCGCCGACTCGCTGACTTGCTGACTCGCTAACCCCGCTGCGTTAGAGTAATGCTGTGGATCTCTACGAGAAAATGCTCGCCGTGGCTTTTGAAGAGGCCCGGCATGGACTTGTCGAGGGCGGCATTCCCATTGGCGCGGCAATCTTCACGCGCACGGGCGAGCTGGTGAGCCGAGGCCACAATCGCCGCGTGCAGCAGGGCGATCCCAGCATGCACGCGGAGACGGATGCCTTCCGCCGCGCCGGCCGCCAGCGCAGCTATCGCAACCTGATTATGGTGACCACGCTGGCTCCCTGCTGGTATTGCAGCGGCCTGGTGCGGCAATTCCGCATCGGCACGCTGGTGGTGGGCGAGAGCCGGAATTTTGCCGGAGGCCTCGACTGGCTGCGCGAAAACGGCGTGGAAGTGATCGATCTCGACAGCCGCGAATGCAGGGAGCTGCTCGCGGGTTACATCGCCGCGCACCCTGAGGTTTGGAACGAGGATATTGGCGAAGACAGCCTCTAGCTTCTAGCTCCTGGCTTCCAGCTCCTGGCTCCTTGTGCACTGCGTCGTTGGTCCCATTGATTACGTTTGGCCCGGGTTTGAAAGCCCGCGAAGCGGGCGGAATACGGTAGCCCCAGGCGCAAGCCTGGGGGAAGAGGACAAACTCCGCAACCGAGCCCCCGCAGGGGGCGTAAGAATCCGGGGCGGTTCTGAAGCATCTTCTAGCTCGGCACAATGCAGCTAGCAGCTAGAAGCTAAAGGCTAGAAGCTATTGAAGGGATGGCGCAGGTGCACACTGACTTGAGTTTGCAGGGTTGCTCGATTGTGAACGGTGAATCCGGGCCGGGAAGCGGGGCCGCGTTTTACGGCTTCGATCCCGCGACGGGTTTGCGGCTCGAGCCTGTCTATCATTGCGCGTCGAGCGAAGATTTGAACTTCGCCGCCGATCTGGCTGAGGAAGCGTTTGCGACCTTCGGCAGATTGCCGGGCCGTGAAAAGGCCCGCTTTCTGCGCCACATTGCGGACGGCATCGAGGCCATGGTTCCCGAGCTTGTGGAGCGCGCGCACCGCGAGACGGCGCTGCCGGAAGCGCGTCTGAAGGGCGAGTCGGCGCGCACCATCCACCAGCTTCGGCTTTTCGCGCAGGTGGTTGAGGAGGGTTCGTGGGTAAACGCGCGCATCGATCCCGCGCAACCCGAGCGCAAGCCCCTGCCGCGTTCCGACATTCGCTCCATGTTGCGGCCGCTAGGTCCAGTTGCGGTTTTCGGCGCCAGCAACTTTCCCCTGGCATTTTCCGTGGCAGGAGGCGACACAGCAGCCGCGTTTGCCGCGGGCAATCCCGTGATCGTGAAGGCGCACCACGCGCATCCCGGCACCAGCGAACTTGTCGGCCAGGTGATTGCGCGCAGCGTGAAGGCGTGCGGCCTGCCGGCGGGTGTGTTTGCGTTGCTCTTCGGAGCAGGCGCGGAGATTGGCGCCGCGCTCGTCGATCATCCCAAAATCAAGGCGGTTGGATTTACCGGCTCGCTTGCGGCGGGCAAGGCGCTGATGCAAAGGGCGGCGGCGCGGCCCGAGCCCATCCCATGCTTTATGGAGATGAGCAGCGTGAATCCGTTCTTTGTGCTGCCTGATGCGCTCTACTCGCGCGGCCAGGAGATTGCACGCGGGCTGTTTGGCTCGTTCACGCTCGGCGTAGGCCAGTTCTGCACCAAGCCGGGACTGATTTTTCTGCCGCGCGATGTGACCGGGAATATCTTCGTCGACGAACTAAAAGCCCAGGTGGAAAAGGCCGGCGCGGCAGCGATGCTCACCGAAGGAATCGCAAAGAGCTATCGGTCCGGTGTGGCGGGGCGGCAATCCAGCGTGGAAACCGTAGCGCAGGCGCCGGCGGACGGAGCCGGCTCGACCTATGCAGCGCCGGCGGTCATGCAGATCGACGCCAAGGACCTGCTGCGCGACCCGGAACTCGCGACGGAGATTTTCGGCCCGAGCGCATTGGTGATTCGTTACGACGGCCGCGAAGAGTTGCTGGAAATGGCGCGCTCGCTGGAGGGTCAACTGACCGCTACGCTGCACGCATCGGAGCGCGATCTGGCCGCGTTTGCCGATCTGGTTGCAATTCTGGAGCGCAAGGCGGGAAGGCTCATCGTCAATGGCTTTCCCACGGGCGTGGAAGTTTGCCACGCGATGGTGCATGGCGGACCGTACCCGGCCACGAGCGACAGCCGCGCGACGTCGGTGGGCACGTATTCGATTTACCGTTTCGTACGCCCCGTCTGCTATCAGGATTTTCCGCAAGAGGCGCTGCCTGAGGCGCTGAAGAACCTGAATCCGCTCGGCATCTGGCGGTTGGTTGATGGCAAGTTCACGCGGGACGCGGTGAGCGGCGGGTCGAAGGCAGGCACAGCGTAATCGCACCGGCAACGATCAGCGCCATCGACATGCAAAGAAATCCGGCGCGCGCGCTTCCCGTGAGCGCCTGCAGCCAGCCCACGAGCCAGGTGCCGGCAAATCCACCCAAAGCGCCGAAAGAGTTCACCAGCGCCATTACCTTGCCCGCTACGGTGCTGGGCAGCATCTCCGGCACGATGGCGAAGAACGGCCCGTAGGGCGCATACATGGCGCCGCCCGCAACGATCAAAGAAACATAGGCGAGCCAGAAGTGGCTGCCGGCGGCGGCAAATGAGCCAAACAGGGCTGCGCCCGAGATCATGAGGAATGGCCACACGAACAACTTGCGATGCTGCGAACGATCGGAGAACCAGGCGACCGCGAGCATGAGCACCACGCCAAGAAGAAATGGCGCGGCGCTCAACATCCCCACCTGCTCGATGCCGCGCGCCGATCCGGAGCGAATCATGGCCGGAATCCAGAGCACAAGGCCGTACACGCCGAAGCTCCAGCAGAAATACTGGAAGCAAAGAAGGAGTACGCCAGGCACGCGCAATGCCGAGCGTAGATCGGTGGTTGCGGGCAGGGAAGCCTGCTCGCGTGCGAGCGCGCCGGCGAGTTGGCTGCTGCTCTCTTCCGGCAGCCAGCGCACCTGGCGGGGATGGTCGCGCGCCACGAGAATCCAGACCAAGGCCCACAGCACCGACGGAATGCCTTCGATCACAAACGTCATTTGCCAGCCGACGGCGTGGATCAGGAGCCCCGTAACGGCGGCCATCCATGTGACGGTGACGGGATTGCCGAGAATCAGAATGGAGTTGGCCCGCGAGCGCTCAGCGCGCGTGAACCAGTGGGTCAGAAGAATCAGCATCGCGGGGAAGATGAGACTCTCCGCGACGCCCAGCAGCAGCCGATCCGCGACCAGCAGCCAGTAATTGCGGATGATTCCGGTGAGTCCGGAGAGGATTCCCCAGCTGATGAGCGCAAAAAAGACCAGCCGGGTGGCGCTGCGGCGCACCGCATACGTGGCTGCCGGAACCTGGAAGAGAAAGTAGCCGAGAAAGAAGACCGAGCCGAGAAAGGCCGCGCGGGACTCGGTGATATGCAGCGATTGCGCCAGGCCTGCTGCCGCGCCAAAGCCGAAGTTGGAGCGGCCCAGGTAGGCAAGGCTGTAGGTGACGAAAACCACCGGCATCAGGTAAAACCAGCGGCGGCGCAGGTCCGCCTGAATTCGCGCTGCATTCTCTGATGGGTTGTCAGCCACATGAGCTTTATAGCATCCCGCTCTGCGGCGGTTCGAACCGAATCACGGTCGCGCCCACTATACTGGTCTGCGGAAAGGGCCTTCTCATCGCAAACATTTCTCTCAGTTCGGTGTTGGAGAGCGACGACTCTCAACTGCGCAGCGTGAACACGCATGCGGCCGGTCCTGCGGGAGCGTTGCCGCTCTCGCCGGAGATGCTGCTTACGGAGCCCTCGGGAAACCTCTTCGGCCTGACGCAAAACGCCGGCATGGGGTGGGAGCCTTCGCGGCTGCTCGATCCGGAATTCCTGATTCTGAGCACGCATGGCGGCTTGCGTGCGGAAAACGGCGAAGCCATCGCGCTCGGCTTTCACTCCGGCCACTGGGAAGTGGGTCTGTTGGTCGCTGAAGCCGCGCGGGCGCTGAAATCGCTGCGCGCCACGCCTTTCGCAGGAGCGTGCACCGATCCCTGCGACGGCCGTACGCAAGGCACCACGGGCATGATGGACTCGCTGCCGTATCGCAATGATGCCGCAACAGTGCTGCGCCGGCTGATGCGCTCGCTGCCCACGGGCAAAGGTGTGATGGGCGTGGCCACTTGCGACAAGGGACTGCCCGCAATGATGATGGCGCTGGCGTCGCTGGGGACAAAGCCCGCGGTGCTGGTTCCCGGCGGTGTTACGCTGCTGCCCGAGCAAGGCGAAGACGCGGCCAAGGTACAGACCATTGGCGCGCGTTTCGCGCAGCAACAAATCACGCTGGAATATGCCGCCGAAGTGGGCTGCCGCGCCTGTGCATCGCCGGGCGGAGGCTGCCAGTTTCTGGGCACTGCGGCGACGGCGCAGGTAGTCGGCGAGGCGCTGGGGCTTTCGCTGCCGCATACCGCGCTTGCGCCCTCGGGCCAGCCGCTGTGGCTCGATGCCGCACGCCGCTCGGCCCGCGCCCTGCTGCGCCTGCATCAACTGGGATGGGGCGCGCGCGATGTCGTCACACCAGCGGCGGTGCGCAATGCCATGGTGCTGCACGCTGCGTTTGGCGGATCGACGAATCTGCTCATCCATCTGCCTGCCATTGCCTACGCGGCGGGATTGCCGCGGCCCACGGTCGACGATTGGGCCGAAGTCAATCGTCAGGTGCCGCGCCTTGTGGATGCGCTGCCCAACGGCCCGCGCAATTTTGCCACGGTGCAGGTGTTCCTGGCCGGCGGTGTGCCGGAGGTGATGCTGGCACTCCGTGCCCTTGGTCTTTTGGACGAGAGTGTGCGGACGGTGAGCGGTGAGACGCTGGGCACATGTCTCGACTGGTGGCGTGGCAGCGAACGGCGCGCCGCATTGCGCCGCCGATTGCAGCAGCTCGACGGCATCGATCCGGACGACGTGATCCTATCGCGCGATCGCGCGCGGTCTCGCGGCCTTACCTCGACGGTGTGTTTTCCCATGGGCAATCTGGCGCCGGAGGGATCGGTGATCAAAAGCACCGCCATCGATCCGTCGCTCGTGGGCGAGGACCATGTGTACCGTCACACCGGCCCGGCGCGCGTGTTTGTCACCGAGGCGGCGGCCATTCACGCCATCAAGACGGACGCGATTGCGCAGGGCGACGTCATGGTGCTCATTTGCAGCGGCCCGGCGGGCGCGGGCATGCAGGAGATTTACCAGATCACCTCGGCGCTCAAGCAATTGCCGCACTGCAAGAACGTGGCGTTGCTCACCGACGGACGCTTCAGCGGCGTTTCCACGGGCGCGTGCATCGGCCACATCTCGCCCGAGGCGCTGGCCGGCGGCGTCATCGGCAAGGTGCGCGATGGCGATCTGATCGAGATTGTCATCGATCGCGCGGCGCTTGCCGGGTCCGTGAATTTTGTAGGCGAAGCCGGCGAGAGCTTTGACGCTGCGGAAGGTGCGCGACGATTGGCGCAACGCAGTCCGCGAGCCGATCTGGCGCCGCACCCCGAGTTGCCCGCGGATACGAAACTTTGGGCGGCGCTGGTGCAAGTGAGTGGCGGCGTCTGGGGCGGTTGCGTCTACGATGTGGAGCAGATTGTGGCACGACTGGAGAAACGCACGTGAAGCTTTACCGAACCGCACAGAGCCATGGCCGCATTGCGAATGCGAGCTACGTGGAACACGAAGGGCACTACTATCGCATTCCCTTGGAGCGCTGGGACGCGATTGTGAACCATCCCGACCTTGCGGGGTATCTGGTGTCGCTGGTGGCGCGCGCGGAGCCGGCCGGTGAGTTCGATCCGCGAAAAGTGATTGCGCCTCTCGAAAGCCAGAGCGTGTGGGCCGCAGGCGTCACTTACTATCGCAGCCGCAGCGCGCGCATGGCCGAAGCCAAGAATGCCGGCGGCGGCAGTTTTTACGATCGCGTGTATACGGCGCAGCGCCCGGAACTTTTCTTCAAATCCAGCCCCGAGCACGTAGCCGGGCCCGGCCAGCGCGTGCACATCCGGCGCGACGCGAAATGGTCGGTTCCCGAGCCTGAGTTGACTGTGCTTCTCGACGCCCGCGGCCGCATTGTCGGCTACACCGTGGGCAACGACATGAGCTCGCGCGACATCGAGGGCGAGAACCCACTCTATCTTCCCCAGGCCAAGGTTTACGACCGCAGTTGCGCGCTGGGCCCGTGCATTCTGGTGGGCAGCGAACCGCTCCCGAAGGAAACACCCATCGCTGTGGAGATTGAGCGCGGGGGGGCGACGGTTTTCAGAGGGTCCACTAATCTGGCGGAGCTCAAGCGCCCGATTCCCGAGCTGGCCGAGTATCTCTTCCGCGAAAACAGTTTCCCTCACGGCGTGTTTCTGATGACCGGGACCGGGGTTGTGCCGCCGGATGAATTTTCGCTGGCTGCGGGCGACAGGATTCGCATCACCATCGATCCCATCGGCACGCTCGAAAATGACGTGGTGCAGGGCGGGCCGCTCGGGGCGCAAGCGCAAAACTAAGTGAGGAAAAAAGAGTGGAGATCGAGGAGGCGATTGCGCCAACACATGTGCCCGGCCGGCGCTGGCGCATTGCGTGGCTGCTCGGCATCGGCATCCTGGTCAACTACTTCGACCGCGTCAATCTCTCCGTATCGCACAATGCGCTGATCGGCGCCTTCGGCATCTCCGACGTGGTTTTCGGCTATCTTTCGAGCGCCTATAACTGGACCTACGCCGCGTGCCAGCTTCCCATCGGCGTGGTTCTCGACAAGCTGGGCGTGCGGCGCGTAGGGCGCGTCGGGACCTTTCTCTGGAGCTCGGCTTCGTTTGCGGCGGCGATTACGCCGACCCTGGGCGGCTTCTTTGGGGCGCGCTTCCTGCTCGGCGTGGGCGAAGCGCCGACATTCCCTTCGAACGCCAAGGCCATCGGCCTCTGGTTTCCGGCGCGCGAGCGCAGTTTCGCCACATCGCTCTCGGATGCAGCGGCAAAGTTTGCCTCAGCCATCGGGGTTCCGCTCATCGGCATCGTGCTCATTCACGCGGGGTGGCGCTGGAGTTTTGCGTTTACCGGAGCCATCAGCTTTGCCTACTTCATTTATTTCTGGCGCGTCTATCGCGATCCCGGCGACGACCCGAAATTGACCGAGATCGAGCGCCGTCACATTGCAGACCGCGACTCGCCGCAGGGCGTGCGGGAACACGAGGGAGAAAAAGCCTCTTCGCTGGGCCAGCTTCTTGTGCGGCGTAAAGTGCTGGGGCTCGCACTCGGGTTTGGCGCGTACAACTACGTGTTTTATCTGCTGCTTTACTGGCTGCCGGCCTATTTGTCGTCCACGCTGCACATCGACCTGCTGCATTCGTTTGCGTACACCAGCATGCCCTGGATCTTCGCTACGGCGACGGACCTCGCGATCGGCGGCTGGCTGGTGGACTCACTGGTAAAGCGCGGATGGAATCAGAGCGCGGTGCGCCGCGTGGTGCTGATCGGCGGAACGGCGTTCGGGCTGGGCATTCTGGGCGCGGCGCATGCGCAAAATGCCACCCAGGCCCTGGTGTGGATCAGCGTTTCGATCGGGGGTTTGGCGGCTGCTGCGCCGGTAGCCTGGTCGTTGCCCTCGCTCATCGCGGTGCGTGGCGACGTGGGGAAAGTGGGCGGAATCATTAACTTCTGCGGACAACTTTCCGGAATTGCGGCGGCGATTCTGACAGGTTACCTGGTGTCGGCGTTTCATACCTACGCATGGGCCTTTGCCGTCGCGGGCGCATACCTGGCCGTCGGCATTGCGGGGTATATCTTCCTGCTGGGAAAGATCGAACTGCCGGACAGGCTTCCGGGCGCCCAGCCAGCCGGCGCGGCGTAAGCAAGACTGAAGTCAACACGATAGCCCTGTGCGGCGAAAAGGTTTCTGGTTTCTGAGCGGAATCCGCGGGGATCGATTCGGGACCGGTTCCGCTGGGTATAGCACTTCTGGTGCATGCGCGGAAATTTGTACTCCTGTAATCTTGCATGATTCACAATGGGGAGATGGGGGAAAACCGTAGTGCCGCGTATTCACTTTCACCAGCAGTTGGCTGAACTCAAGGACAAGCTACTGGCCATGGCCGCGCTGGCGCAGCAGGCCGTCGAGTCCTCGTTGGAAGCCTATCTGCGGCGCGACAAGGGCCTGTGCAAGTTTGTGAAGCAGAATGAAAGGGCCATCGACACCGCGCAGCGCGAGTTGGACGAGATGGCCTACGAATTGCTCGCCAAAGAGCAACCCATGGCCATCGACTTGCGTTTCATTCTGGCCGTAATCAAGATCAACGGCGACCTGGAGCGCATTGGCGATCAGTCCATGAGCATCACGCGGCGGACCAAGGAGATCCTGCCTCTGGGCGAGGTTGACCTGCCGGCGGACTTTTGCGCCATGGGCGAGTTTGCCGGGCAGATGATCCGCACCGCGCTGCAGGCTTTGCTGGAAGGTGACGCGCACCTGGCCGAAACCGTGCGCGAGATGGACGACGAGATCGACCGCATGAACCGCCGCGCGCATAGCGATCTGCTCAAAGTGATCGAGGAAAAGCCGCAATTCACGCAGCAGGCGATGAACGGCATTCTGGTGGCGAAGAACCTGGAACGGATCGCCGACCACGCATCGAATATCGCCACGGATGTGATCTTCTGGATCCGCGGCGCCGATGTGCGCCACGAACTGAGCATGGTCATCGACTGAGAAAGCAGCTGCTAGCTCCTAGCCTCTAGCTCCCAGCTTTCAATCTCCAATCCTCGACGTCCGTGCGGTCAGCGAGCGACGCCGCCCCTTTCGCAGGAAAGAGCTAGAAGCTAGAGGCTCAGGCTTAGACCCCAATCACCGCGCAAAGCTCCTTCACGGCTGCGGCGCTCTTCTTGAGCGCAGCGTCTTCTTCGGCTGTGAGCTTGATTTCGATAATTTGCTCGAGGCCGCCCGCGCCCAGCTTGCAGGGCACGCCGATGTAATAGCCGGAGATGCCGTACTCGCCTTCGAGATAGGCTGCGCAGGGCAGGATCTTCTTCTTGTCTTTGAGAATGGCCTCGGCCATCTCCACGGTGGCCGCGGAGGGTGCGTAGTAGGCGCTGCCGGTCTTGAGATACTTCACGATCTCTGCGCCGCCGTCGCGCGTGCGCTGGATGAGCTGTTCCAACCGCTCGGGCGCGATGAGCTCGGTGATGGGAATTCCGGCGACCGTAGAGTAGCGGGCCAGCGGCACCATGGTGTCGCCATGGCCTCCCAGGACGAAAGCCGTCACGTTTTCGACACTTACATTTAATTCCGCGGCGATGAAAGTACGGAAGCGCGCGGAGTCCAGCACGCCGGCCATGCCGATGACGCGCTGACGATTGAATCCGGCCTGCCGGTAGGCGGCCTGGGCCATGGCATCAAGAGGATTGGAAACGATGATGAGAATCGACTCCGGCGACTGTGCAACCACTTTCGTCACCACGTCGGACATGATCTTGAAGTTGGTGTGCAGCAGGTCGTCGCGGCTCATGCCGGGCTTGCGGGGAATGCCCGCGGTAATGATCACAATGTCGGAGTTGGCCGAGGCCGCGTAGTCGTTGGCGCCGGCAATGGCAACGTCGCGCTTTTCGATGGGCATGGCCTCGAGCAGGTCCAGCGCTTTGCCCTGGGGCACGCCTTCCACCACGTCAACCAAAACCACGTCGGCCAATTCCTTGGCTGCAATCCAGTGCGCGCAAGTGGCGCCCACATTGCCCGCGCCGACGATTGAAACTTTCTTTCGCATTTCCGTTCTCCTCGGATCCCATGGGGGCTAAAGCCCCGGTTCTTTTTAGAAATCTCTGCGGCACGACTGAAGCCGCGCCCTGTTACAAAACCGAACATCTTGTTGGCAGCTAGAGGCTAGGAGCTAGAAGCTGCTTTTACATATTCCCAATAATCCGCGTTGCAAACTCACTCGTGCCCACCTTGGTGGCGCCGGAAAGTTGCCGCTCGAAGTCGTACGTCACGAATTTCTGCTGGATGGTCTTCTCCATCGCGGTCTCGATCATCCTGGCCGCTTCCTTCCAGCCGATGAACTCGAGCAGCATCACGCCCGACAGAATCACCGAACCGGGATTGATGACATCCTTATCGGCGTACTTGGGCGCGGTGCCGTGCGTGGCTTCAAAGACCGCGTAGCCGTCGCCGATGTTGGCGCCGGGCGCGATGCCGAGGCCGCCCACCTGCGCCGCGGCCGCGTCGGAAATGTAATCGCCGTTGAGGTTGGGCGTGGCCAGAATGCTGTAGTCCGATGGGCGAATGATGATCTGCTGGAAGATGGAGTCGGCGATGCGATCGTTGACCAGGATCTTCGACTTCCACGCGCCGTTGCCGTGGCTTTTGCCGATGGAATCGAGAACCCCCTTGATCTCAGCGTAGATCGCATCGCGGAAGGCCTGGTTGCCGAATTCGAGGCCGGGTTCGATGAGCGCGGCGTTCTGCTCGATGGTGATGCCGGGGTTCGAGTCCACGTTGCCGAGAATCCAGCTCTCGCGCTCGGTCACGGTCTGCGCGCGAAACTCCTCGGTGGCTACTTCGTATCCCCACTCGCGGAATGCGCCCTCCGTGAACTTCTGAATGTTGCCTTTGTGCACCAGCGTAACCGTCTTGCGGCCGGACTCTAATGCGTGCTTGATCGCCGCGCGCACCAGCCGCTTGGTGCCGAAGATGGAAATGGGCTTGATGCCCACGCCGGAATCCGTGCGCACTCTCTTCTTGGTTTTGGCCAGGAGGTCGTCATTCAAAAAGGCGATCAATCGCGCGGCGTCTTCCGAGCCCTGTTTGAACTCAATGCCCGCGTACACGTCCTCTGTGTTCTCGCGGAAGATAACGATGTCGACCTGTTCCGGATGCTTCACCGGGCTGGGCACGCCCTGGTAATACTTCACCGGGCGCACGCAGGAGTAGAGATCGAGAATCTGGCGCAGCGCTACATTCAGCGAACGAATCCCGCCGCCGACCGGCGTGGTGAGCGGTCCCTTGATGGAGACGCGCAGATCGCGCGCCGCGGCCACGGAGTCGTCGGGCAGCCAGTTGGAAAACTGCCGAAAAGCTTTTTCGCCGGCAAAAATCTCATACCAGCGGATGGCGCGCTTGCCGCCGTAGGCTTTTTCCACGGCGGCGTCGAAGACGCGCTGCGACGCCTTCCAAATGTCGCGCCCCGTGCCGTCGCCTTCGATGAAAGGAATGATGGGATGGTCGGGAACGGAAAACTGCCCGTCCTTGTAGTCGATCGGCTGGCCATTTTTCGGCAACTCGAGCCCGTTGTATGTGCTTTGCATGTCTTTCAGGGAAGTCCTCTCGCAGGAACGATCAGATTTGAGGCTAACATCTGCAATTTAGGGGTGGCAATGGCGCTTCGAGAGGCGCCGGCTTCAGTGGGTTCCGGTTGGCTTCGTATTTTCGAACATCACGCGCAATACCTCTTTGTTTTTGGCGTAATCAGCGTGCGCTGCGCCGGGGGACTCAAAGAGCCCGAACCAGCGCCGTGCATTCTGCACGTAGAGATTCACAACGTCCACGTCGCCAATCCTGGGAACGCGGAAGGTGATCACGTCGCTGGGATCGCTCCACGCCACCACCTGGAGCTTCTTCCGTGCCTTCTCGTCGCCCGGGTACAAGGAGGTTTGAAAATCCGTCTGCATCTGCTTCCAGCGGTTGACGAGCGCCCTGAAATTCTCGGCGGGCGCCGTGGGGATCGGCGGCGCATTCAGCCCGCGATCCAGGAAAGCGGGAGCCGGCGGCTGTGTCGTGTTCTCCAGATTCGTGATCTCAAGCATTTGAATCTGGTTGGCGAAGAAATAAACCAGCGTGGTCCGCTGGAAAATGTATTGCACTGCGGAGTCATCATCGGCTGCCATTGCGGTCTGCTCGGCCGATTGCGCCGGCGCGGAGGCATCTGGATTGAGCGCGTTGAAGAATAAATAGGCGCCGAGGCTGTGCGTAACGCCGACAAACTCCTGGTCGAGGGTCTTGGCGTTGCCGCCCTTCCAGTTGTAGTGTTCGTTTGCCTCGCCCGCGCCCGGCGTCGCGGCGGCCTGGTTGGGATCGAAGGCGGCAGATTTGGCCATGAGTTGCCGGATGCCGTCGCGCAGAATGCCGTCGAGCTGCCCGGTGGCGAGCAGCACATCGGCAAGACCCCAGTCGACGAGATTGTCCTTCAAGTCCCGGTTGAGCCACGCGCCCCGCGGCTTGATCTTTTCGAGTTGCGCTGCGTCTTCGGGCTTGATCCATGCATAAAACCGGCTCGTTCCATCCGGATCCTGTGCCTTCTGGTCCGAGCAGAATTGCAGCAGTTCGGGGTCGGGCCCGGCAAGATGCGCTTCGGGAAGCATCACGCGGCGGCACTTGAGCGAAAGCAGCAGCGGCCACCAGTTGATCTCGTCCACCACCAGCACCGCGGCGTGTCCGCGGAGATGCACCACCCAGTGCACAACAAACGGCGCGGCCGCGTGCCACTCGTCGGCGCTCTTCCACACCGGGCTGCCCAGGTAGGAAAGCGTGGGCGGATTGACGCCGCCGGCAAACTCGCCGCGATCGGGAAACTCCACGCCCGCGTTTTTCCAATCCTCCACGTCACAGAGCTTGAGCCGGGTGCAAATGGACTCGCGCAGCAGCGAGGAATCGCCGGCGCCAATTTGGTTGATGCCGTGCACGTAGAGAATGTGCACGGGGTGATGGTCCGGCGCATCGAGTGCATCGCCAATACTGGTCAGGGTTGCGAGGGATCCACTCGCATCTTCAACGACCTTGGCGCGCGCTGGCGTAACGCCCCCAACCGCCGCCCCAAACGCCGTTACGACGAGGAGGATGCAGGTCAGCTTGCTAGTCGGCATCGATCGAAAACTCCGCCAGGAATCTACGCACGACTATAGCATTTTCGTTTTGCCGGGGCCCGAATAAACCCTCGGCCGGCGGCGCGGTGCGCTCCGAATCTGGCCCTCCGTCATGAAGCGCCGATAAATTTGCTCCGAACCTCTGTTCGCGCCCGCCAAGATGCGATAGACTCATGCGGGAACGTTCGAAATCTGTCGCAAATTTCACCCCCACGGAGGGCACATAGAAATTGGGAAAAAGCATGGTCCCGAAGAGGCTTTTCTTCACCAAAGGCGTCGGCAAACACAAGGAGCGCTTGACTTCGTTTGAGCTGGCCCTTCGGGATGCGGGAATCGCCTCACAGAACCTGGTGCGCGTCTCGTCCATTTTTCCGCCGCAGTGCAAGATGATTCCGCGCAAGGAAGGCCTCAAGTACCTGCATGATGGCGAGGTCGTGTTCGCAGTGATTGCAGAAAACTCCACGCGCGAGCCGCACCGGCTTGTGGCGGCGAGCATCGGCGTAGCCATCCCGGCCGACCGCAATACCTACGGCTACCTGAGCGAGCATCACAGCTTTGGCGAAACCGAAGATCAGGCGGGCGAGTATGCCGAGGAACTGGCTGCGGAAATGCTGGCCACCACGCTCGACGTGGAATTCGATCCCGACACGAGCTGGGACGAGAAAAAGGAAATTTACCGCATCTCCAACAAGATTGTCCGCACCAGCAACGTCACGCAGTCGGCCGTAGGCGACAAGCGCGGCAAGTGGACCACAACCATCGCCGCGGCGGTGCTGATCCTGGAAGAGTAAGCACTGCGTGCGGCAGACTTTTGGATTTGAGCTGCGGCTGGGATGGAGCGGTCCCCGCAACGATCGAGAGGAATCGGAGGCCAATTCCGCCGGCGCGGGGTTGGCCTTGCTGTCTGGGACATCACCGATAGGAGAGGATCGAGAGACAGAGCATGACCACCGCGGCAAAATTTACCGTCGCACTTGTGCAGATGCGCATGGGCGCTGACCCAGAGGCGAATTTCGCGTCGGCGGTCAAGCACATCCGCGAAGCCGCGCGGCTGGGCGCGCAGATCGTGTGCTTGCCGGAGCTGTTTCGCACGCAATACTTCTGCCAGCGCGAGGATTTGAAGCTGTTCAATCTGGCGGAGCCGATTCCTGGGCCTTCGACGAAAAAGCTCGCGGAGGTAGCTCGCGAGGCCCATATTGCGATTGTGGCGTCGTTGTTTGAGCGACGCGCGCCGGGGCTTTATCACAACACGGCGGTCACGCTGAATGCCGACGGCGAAATCGCCGGCCTCTACCGCAAAATGCACATACCCGACGATCCGCTCTACTACGAGAAGTACTACTTCACGCTGGGCGACCTCGGTTTTCAGGCTGTGGACACGACGGCCGGCCGCGTGGGCACCTTAGTGTGCTGGGACCAGTGGTTTCCCGAGGCCGCACGGATGACAGTGCTTCAAGGAGCGGAACTCCTGTTCTTTCCCACGGCCATCGGCTGGCACCCGGCGGAAAAGGATGAGTTCGGCGCCGCACAGTTCGACGCGTGGAGGACCATCCAGCGGGCGCATGCCATCGCCAACGGCGTGTATGTGGCTGCGGTGAACCGCGTCGGTCACGAGCAGGGCGACGTGCTGGGCAATCGCACATCGGGACCGGGGCTCGAGTTCTGGGGCGGCAGCTTCATTGCCGATCCCTTCGGCCGCATCGTGGCCCAGGCCGGGCGCGACACCGAGGAGATTGTACTGGGCGAAATCGACCGCGCGTTGATCGAGGACACGCGCCGCAACTGGCCCTTCCTGCGCGACCGCCGCGTGGACGCGTACGCCGGGATTTCACAACGCTTTCTTGACGCCGCCGGCACGGAGCCCAAAAACACCAAATAACGGGTGCCCCCGGTCCCTTGTCTTCGGGGACCGGGGATACGATGTGAGGGAAGCCCGACTTGATCGAACCCACTAAAACCCCGCGCCAATTGGGCTACCGCATGCCCGCCGAGTGGGAGCCGCACCAAGCCACCTGGCTGGCCTGGCCGCACAATCCCGAGGACTGGCCGGGCAAGTTTGCGTCCATCCCATGGCTCTACGCGGAAATCGTGCGCCTGCTCGCTGCGCGCGAGCGCGTGCACCTGATCGTCGAAGACGCGGTAACAGAGAAGCGCGTGGTGAGCATGCTCCAGCGTGCGTGTGCGGACCTCGAACAAGTGAGTTTCCATCGCTGGCCCACGGATCGCGGATGGACGCGTGATTCCGGCCCGATTTTTGTGCGCAACGCGAAGGGCCAGGCAGGCCTGACGAACTGGCGCTTCAACGGATGGGCCAAATACGACGACTGGCATCTCGACAGCAAGCTGCCCGGCCGCGTGACGAAGCTGCTCGGCCTTCCCTCCTGGCAGCCATCCGTCCAAAGCCAGAACGGTGCGAAGCACTGCCACTGCGTGCTGGAGGGCGGATCGATCGACGTGAACGGCGCGGGCATTCTGCTCACCACCGAAGAATGCCTCTTGAGCGAGGTGCAGCAGCGCAATCCCGGCCTGAGCCGCGCGCAACTGGAGCGCGTTTTCTCCGACTTTCTCGGCATCGATCAGGTCATCTGGCTGGGCCGCGGCATTGTGGGCGACGATACCCACGGCCACGTGGACGATATTGCGCGCTTCGCCGGGCCGGCGACGATCATTGCCGCCGTCGAACCCGATACGCGCGATCCCAACCACGCGCCACTGGCCGAAAACCTTCAGCGATTGAAGGCCGCGCGCACGCCTGCCGGAAAGCAGTTCACGATTGTGGAGCTGCCCATGCCTCGGCCCGTGATTTTTCGCGGGCAGCGCCTGCCGGCCAGTTACGCCAATTTCTACATCGCGAACGGAGTGGTGCTGGCGCCCACTTTTCACGATCCCAACGACCGCGTGGCGCTGAATCTGCTCGCCGAAGTTTTCCCGGACCGCGAGGTCATTGGCGTGCACTCCATGGACCTGATCTGGGGACTGGGCGCACTGCACTGCATGACCCAGCAGCAGCCCGCGGGAGCCCCGGCGGCGCTACCATCGAAGTTATGATCGACGATCGCGAAGCTATGGCCGCCGCATTGGCCGAAGCGCGCCTTGCCGCCGAAGCCGGCGAAGTCCCCATCGGCGCGGTGGTGGTGCGCGAGGGCGCGATCATCGCACGTGCGCAAAATCGCGTGCTGCGCGCTGTGGACCCCACGGCCCACGCGGAAATCGTCGCGTTGCGCTCGGCAGCCGCGGCGATGGGCAACTATCGACTCGCCGGTTGCACGCTCTATGTGACGCTCGAGCCCTGCGCCATGTGCGCCGGAGCCATGATTCACGCGCGGATTGACCGCCTTGTCTTCGCTGCCGCCGATCCCAAGGCAGGCGCGTGCGGGTCGGTCCTCGAGGTTTTGAATCATCCGCAGCTCAACCATCAGATGCAGGTAGAGCAGGGAATCGGCTCCGAAGAATCGGCGGAGTTGCTGCGGGGATTCTTTCGGGAACGGCGTTAGCTCCGCTAACCCCGCTGACTCCGCTAGTTTCTCGTCAGCTTCCTGATCCGATCTGCTTCAGCCGGCCACTTTGCCGCCAGCTCCGCGTAATTTCCGCTCTGGTAATCGGCGAAATCGAAGCCGGGCGTGACGGTGCAACCGAAGAGCGCCAGTTTTCCACCCTCCACGAGCCGCTCGCCTTGCCACACGCCCGCCGGAACCAGGATTTGGGGCCGCTGCCCAGCCTCCAGATCCGGTCCAAAAGTTAAAACAGCGGAGCTGCCGTCCAAAAACAATAGAAGCATCCCCACCGGATCGCCGAGATAGAAGTGAAAGATTTCGTCGGAAGCGACCCGGTGCATCTCTGAGAAGGTTTCCTCCTCGAGCAGGTAGTAGATGGCCGTGCCCACGGCCCGCACGCCGCGCTCGAGTCCTACATTGCGTTCAGACGTGTAGGTGCGGCGGTACCATCCACCCTCGACTGGATGGGGTTCCAGCTTGAGCAGCGTCTTAATTTCTTCTGCGGTCATCGCCCTCGTCGGTGGCCATCATCACAGAGGATAGCAGTGAGGCGGCGGTAAAATCTGCGTATGACAGTGCAGTTGTACGCCACAAGCTGGTGCCGCGATTGCCGAGCCGCCAAGCAGTTCCTGGATGCGCACGGCATCCCGTACACCGAGATCGACGTGGACGCAAACCCGGCCGCCTCGGCCGAAGTGATGGATCACGTGGGCAAGCGCGCGGTGCCGCAACTGGTGATCGACGGCGAGTGGTTCCAGCCCTATAAGCCCGGCCGCGGGCTACTGGTGGAAGAACTGCACCAGCGCCTCGGAATCCCTCGCGGATAAAGGCCTTAGCCTCGTACAATTTAATGTGGATGTGCGGTGAGAAGGACTTGTGCTGTGTGTTGCCTTTTTGTCGTTCTTTGGCCTGTAGCTTGTAGCCGGTAGCCAGTAGCTATTGAGGACTGCATAAGGAATGCCTGGCGTCCGCGCCGTAGGCGCAGTGTTAGTTAGCCCCGCGCTTCAGCGTGGGGAGAGCGGATCGCATATACGAATCCCGGAGTCCCGTAGGGACGGTGCAAGGGTATTTCCTTCCCACTGTCCAACAAAAGCTAGGAGCTGGAAGCTAGCAGCTAGGAGCTAAGTTTGATCGAACGCTACACGCGCCCGGCAATGGGCGGCATTTGGACGGAAGAGAACAAATACCGCTGCTGGCTGCAGGTTGAAGCCGCGGCAAGTACGGTGATGGCCGAAGACGGCGTAATCCCCGCCGCGGCTGCCCAAGCCATCGCCACACTAGCCACCGTTTCCGCCGCGCGCGTCGCGGAGATTGAGGCGGAGGTCAAGCACGACGTCATCGCCTTCACGACCGCCGTCGCGGAGTCTCTCAAAAGCCAGGGCCTCGACGCCGAGTCGCGCTGGCTGCACTACGGGCTTACGTCCAACGACATTGTCGATACGGCGCAGGCGCTGCAGGTCAAAGAAGCATCGGCGCTGATCAAGGACGGAATTGCCGCGCTGCTGGCGGTGCTCCGGCGACGCGCGCTCGAGTTCAAGCACACGCCCATCATCGGTCGCACGCACGGCATCCATGCCGAGCCGACCACCTTCGGCCTCAAGCTGCTCAATTGGTACGCCGAGATGGAGCGCAACAATACCAGATTCGCCGCCGCGGCCGAAGACATGCGCGTCGGCAAGCTGTCGGGAGCTGTTGGCACTTTTGGTCACCTCAGTCCAAACCAAGAGGAAAAGGTGTGCAAACACCTGGGACTGAAGCCCGCGCCGGTGGCCACGCAAGTGATCCAGCGCGACCGGCACGCGGCCTACATTTCCACGCTTGCCATTCTCGGCAGCACGCTCGACAAGATCGCCGTTGAAGTGCGCCACTTGCAGCGCACCGAGGTGCGCGAGGCGCAGGAGTACTTCAGCGAAAAGCAAAAAGGCTCCTCGGCCATGCCGCACAAGAAGAATCCCATTACCAGCGAGCAAATCAGCGGATTGGCGCGCGTGCTGCGCGGCAATGCGCAAGCGGCGCTCGAAGATATTCCGCTTTGGCACGAGCGCGACATTTCGCATTCCTCTGTCGAGCGCGTCATCTTCCCCGATTCGACAATTCTGGCCGATTACCTACTTGCCAAGACCACGGATTTGATCGACCGCCTGCTCGTGTATCCGGAACGAATGAAGAAAAATCTAGAATCGACCGGCGGGCTCATCTTTTCAGGCCAATTGCTGCTCGACCTTGCCGAGGCCGGCATGTTGCGCGAAGAGGCGTATCGCCTCGTGCAGTCGCACGCCATGCGCGCCTGGAAAGAAGATTTGAATTTCCGTGACGAAGTTTCTCGCGACCCTGCGATTACGAAGCTGCTCTCGCCGGAAAAGCTCGAAAAGACGTTTGATTACAAGCGGCAGTTGGGCAACGTCGACGCAATCTTCAAGCGCGTGCTGGGAGAAGGCTAGAAGCTGAGGCTATGGATCTGACCGTCGCCATCACCGGAGCCTCAGGCGCGATTCTCGCCCGAGAATTGCTGCGCGCGCTGGAAGCCGATGAGCGCGTCACCCGCGTGCATTTCGTCGCGAGCGAAAACTCCCTCCGCGTGCTTGCGGAAGAACTTGGGGTCTCGGGTCGCAATGATCTGATCGAGAAACTGCTCGGCGCGGCCCCGACGAAAACCATCCAACTCGCCGACGCCGATATCGGCGCGCCCATTGCCAGCGGCAGCCACCCCTCGAACGGCATGATTGTCCTCCCGTGTTCTATGGGCACGCTCGCGGCCATCGCGCTCGGCCTGGCCAACTCGCTCATTGCCCGCGCCGCCGACGTCACGCTCAAGGAGCGCCGTCCGCTCATCCTTTGCGTGCGCGAAACCCCCTTCAATCGCATTCACCTGCGCAATATGACGCTGGCCGCCGAGGCCGGCGCCACGATCTTCCCCTGCATTCCCGCGTACTACGCCAATCCGAAAAGCTCGTCCGAGATGGCAAAAGAATTTGCCTACCGCGTGCTGGCGCACATCGGCCTGCCGCAGCCCGGCGCGTATGTGTGGAAGCCGGAAGAATAGGGACCAGGGACTAGGGAACAGGGAACAGGGAACAGCCGTCAACTCGCTGAATCCTGGGATGGCGGCTTCGCGCGCCGATCGACGGCGCTGATCCGGTCCAGAATCATCGCAATGTTCCCGTCCGGCACGTCGCGGACATCCACTCCATACAAAAGCATGATCTTCGCGTAGTACTCGTCCAGCGACCCCCCGAGCGTGAAATGCCACAGGCACGACTGATCGGAGAGCCAGGCATCTTCAACGCCCAGCACGTCGCGCACGAACTCGTCCGCGAGCGCCTGCCGGGCGGCGATGCGGTCCTGCGAAGCAAATTCGATGGGCACGTGAGTGCCCGGCCGCGGCTTGGCGGAACGGCGTGCGCACGCTTTCTTGAACCGCTCGTGCAGGTCAGCGAGTGCTTCCTCGCGTGTGCCGCCGAAGCCGTCGAGCCCCGTCCAGTTCACCACGCGCGCCACGCAGGCCGGCGAAGTAAAACGGACTTCATCGCCAAACGAATCGCCCGCACCCTCCTGCTTGCGCACGATGACCGGATAATCGTCCAGCTCCCAATCCGATTTCCGGAACGAAAGCAAATACTTCCAGCGCGCCAGCAGCTTGGCTGACCAGCTTTTTGTGGAGAGATTCCCGCTCATGGCACTTTTTACGATACCCCATGGCCGGCTCGCACCAGCGCAACATTTATTTGACAGCCGTGCATCGCCCCCTTGATACTGCCAACATGCTGAACTCAAGGGAATGCGGAACCGAGGTCATGGCCATGTGTATGACCCGTGGACCCGTCCGTGCGACCTTTGAGCGGCGAATGCGCTAAGCGCAACCGATTCTTCAAGTCGAGCGGCCCGGGTCCTAACGCGGATGCGGGCCGTTTTCATTGTGGCCCGCGGCTCCCCGTGCCGTTCCCTACCAATGAACCTACGAACCGAGAAGGAGACCATCATGTCAGAACCGAAGCAGTATCAGCTTGCCACCCAGGCCGTGCACGCCGGCCAGTCGCCCGATCCCGCCACGGGCGCGCGTGCCGTGCCCATCTATCAGACCACCTCGTACCTGTTTCAGGACGCGGACCACGCCGGCCGCCTGTTTGCGCTCAAGGAGTTCGGCAACATCTACACGCGCATCATGAACCCGACGACCGACGTCTTTGAGAAGCGCGTGGCCGCGCTCGAGGGCGGCGCCGCGGCTTTGGCCACGGCCTCAGGCCAGGCGGCGGAGACGCTGACCATTACTACGTTGGCGCACGCGGGCGAAGAGATCGTTTCCACCACGTCGCTCTACGGCGGCACCTACAACCTGTTCCACTACACGCTGCCCAAGCTGGGCATCGTGGTGCGCTTTGTGGATGCCGACGACTTCGACGGCCTGCGCGCCGCCATCAACGACAAGACCCGCGCCGTCTACACCGAGACGCTGGGCAATCCCAAGCTCGACGTGGTGGATATTGAAAGGCTCGCCGCCATCGCTCACGAGCACAAGCTGCCGCTGGTCATCGACAACACGTGCGCTTCACCGGCGCTGGTGCGGCCCATCGAATGGGGCGCGGACATCGTGGTGAACTCGGCCACCAAGTACCTGGGCGGGCACGGCACCACCATCGGCGGCGTGATTGTGGACGCCGGCAAGTTCGACTGGGCGGCATCGGGCCGCTTCAAGGAGTTCACCGAGCCCGATCCCTCGTACCACGGCCTGCGTTACACTGAGGCCTTCGGGCCGCTGGCCTTCATCCTCAAGGCGCGCGTGCAGGGCTTGCGCGACACCGGCGCAGCGCTTTCGCCCTTCAGCTCCTTCCTGCTTCTCCAGGGCATTGAGACGCTGCACCTGCGCATGGAGCGCCACTCCGCGAATGCTCTGGCTGTGGCCAGGCACCTGGAGCAGCATCCCGGCGTGGAGTGGGTCAACTATCCCGGCCTCGAATCCAGCCCCTATGCGGCGCGGGCAAAGAAGTATCTGCCCAAAGGCGCGAGCGGGTTGGTCACATTTGGAATCAAGGGCGGCTACGACGCCGGAAAGAAGCTGATCAACACGCTGGAGCTGTTCTCGCTGCTGGCCAACATCGGCGACGCCAAGTCTCTGGTGATTCACCCCGCGTCGACCACGCACCAGCAGCTCTCGGCGGAAGAGCAGGCGGCCACCGGGGTCACTCCGGAACTGGTGCGGCTCTCCGTCGGCATTGAAGACATTCGCGACATCCTCGCCGATCTCGACCAGGCGATTGAAGCCGCGAACGGACATAAATTTTCCGGCTCAGCCAAGGCTGCGGCGGCACGATAGGGCACAATAAAACAGATGGCCGACGCATTTAATAGCAGCGGCGCTTCGCCGCCAAAAACGATAGAGCCGACCTACGAGGGCGACTTTGTGCTCGACGGCTCACTGCCGCTCGAGTGCGGCCATGCCCTGATCTGTCCCACGCTGCATTACGCCGTCTACGGCCGGCTGAATGCGGCGCGCGATAATGCCGTTCTGGTTTGCCACGCGCTCTCGGGCTCAGCGCTGGTGGGCTCGTGGTGGCCTGAAATCTTCGCTCCCGGCGCGGTCCTGTCGCTGGAGCACGACTTCGTCATCTGCATCAACATGCTGGGCTCCTGTTACGGCTCCACGGGGCCCGGGTCTGTCAATCCCGAAACCGGCGAATCCTACGGGCCGGATTTTCCTCTCGTCAGCGTGCGCGATAACGTGCGCGCCCAATCCAAGCTCCTCGATTCGCTCGGCATTCGCAAATTGCGTCTGGTTTTGGGCGGGTCTATCGGCGGCATGCAGGCTCTGGAGTGGACCATCCTCCATCCCGAACGCGTGGAGCGCGCTCTGATCATCGGCGTCACGCCGCTTTCGGCCATGGGCCTGGCGCTCAATCACCTGCAACGGCAGGCCATTGAGCACGATCCCGAGTGGGCCGGCGGACGCTACCTGCCGCAACGGCCGCCCCGCCGTGGCCTGTCGTTGGCGCGCCAGATCGCCATGATCAGCTACAAGTCAGCGCCACTGTTCAATGAGCGCTACGGGCGCAATCCCGACCGCAGCGGCGAAGATCCCTACGTGGCCGAGGGCGCGTGCGGCGGTCTCATCGGGGGCCGTTTCGACATCGGGGGCTATCTCGACCACCAGGGCAAGCGTTTCATCGACCGCTTCGACGCCAACGCCTACCTGGCCATTCTGCGCGCCATGGATACCTGGGATCCGGTTCGGGGCTACAGTTCACCCGAAGAAGCCTTTGGCCGCATCCGCGCCAAGATGAGCTTCATCGGCATCAGCACGGACTGGCTTTTCCCCGCGGTGGAGGTGCGCCAGTTTGCCGAAGCCATCCGCAAAGCCGGCGCTCATGCCGATTACCGGGAGATGGAGAGCGACCATGGCCACGACGCTTTTCTGGCCGAACAGGCGGAGCTGGTGCGGCTGTTGCAATAGATCCCCCTGCTCACGTTGGCGCGTGCGAGAATGAAGAACAGGCTCCTTGCATTTTGGTAGTTTGTCGGCAGTCGTTGGCCGCCGCTCCCGGGCGATCCGTTCCCGTCGGCGGCCGGCAGCATTACCGAGGTGTGGGACCGCCGGAAACCCTTGCGGCGAGTTGCTTGTCAGGGGCACTTTGGCTTTCTATAATCCTGCTACGCAACATTGTGAGCCGTGGTATCGTATTATCCGTTGCTGTACCCAGCCGTCAAGTTGGATGCTTCAACCTTTTCCGGCGAATGAGCAAATTGTGGTTCCCATTTCGACAGTTCCCAGGAGCACTGCATGAATAAGTTAGTCTTTGCATCTGCGATGGCATTGGCAGGCATGTGCCTAGTTTCCACGCCAGCACTTCGGGCTCAGGCCCCCGGCCAGACCATTCAGATTCAGGATCCGGCCGAGTTCAACAGCTATCAAAACGCCAGCACACAAAACGATCCGGCGCAAAAATGTGCGGCACTCGAGAACTTTCTCAAGTCCTATCCACAAAGCACGGCCAAGTCGGCCGCTCTCGCTCAGATGATGGATTGGTATAGCCAGTCCGGCCAGCCGGACAACCTTCTTAGCGCATCGACCCGCCTGCTGCAGGTGGATCCCAACAACATTCAGGCCATTTTCGCCTCTGTCTACGTGAAGAAGTCCCAGTGCGGCAAGACGCTCGACCCCAGCGGCGTGGCTACCGATCCGCAGACCTGCGACGATGCCGCGACACTGGCCCAGAAGGGCCTGACGGTTCCCAAGCCCGCCAGCACGTCGGACGCCGATTGGAAGGGCCTGACAGGCAACTACTATCCCATCTTCCATTCCGCCATTGCCTTTGACGACCTGGTCTCGAAGAAAGATCCGGCAGGCGCCATTAAGGAATACACGGCCGAATTGATGCTCTATCCGCCCGCTGACTGCGCCAAGCCGGGTCAATGTCTGGTGGACACCCTGCAATTGGCGCAGGCCTACTCCAAGCCTGGCCCCTCGAGGGATGAAGTCAAGGCCGTCTGGTTCTACGCGCGCGCCTGGGATTTCGCTCCCCCGGCCTACCAAACACAGATCGAGCCGCAACTCGAGTACCGCTACAAGCACTATCACGGCACGCTCGACGGCGATGCGGCCATCACCCAGCAGATCAACGCCATCAAGGCCCTGGCCCACGCAACCCTCTTTCCGCCGGCCGACTTTACCATCCCGCCTGCTCCGACTCCTGACAAACTTGCCCACCAGGCCTATACCAGCGGTGATCCCCACAACCTGAATCTCGAGGATAAGGAATTCATCCTGGCCAACGGATCTGACGTGGATGCTTCCGGACTCTGGGCCCTGCTCAAAGGCCAGCAGACGCCGGTACCCGGCAACGTGATCTCCGATCCGGCAACCGTGTTGAAGATTACCGCCATCACGGCCGCTTCGCCCAAGCCCAAGGAATTCCTGGTCAAGCTCACCAATTCCGTGGCCTGCAGCGCCGTTCCTGTCCCGCCCTCCGAACTGCATATCAAGGAAGCGCAGGAGTACATCCTGGCCAACGGCGTACAGGCCGATACCGACGCCATGGGCGATGTGCTCACAGAGATGCCGGCGCATCTGCGCAAAATCGAGATCGTGCCCTCGGTGACGGCCGTCAACGTGGCTGTGACCCAGGACGCGAAGGACAATCACAACGCAGATTTCATCGTCAACCTGAAGGAGCCGCTCTCCTGCAAGGAAGCTCCGGCGAGCGGCTCGATCCTCGGGGTGCAACCCGCTACCGAGTTGGATGGAACATACAACACGTACACCAAGGTTCCAGGCGCAGGCACGACAGGTCCCTCTGTGCAGATCGTGCTGGGCGACGGCTTCGTGCAGCAGGAGAAGAGGGCGGTCCCGGTGCATCACCCGGCAAAGCCACCCGCGGGACACCACGAACAGTAATGCCTTTCCGGTCGCGGAGCCCCGCAAATGGCTCCGCAACTGGCAAGCAACCAACCAATAGGCTTCTGGGATTCAAAGGGCGATCCGCATCAACGGATCGCCCTTTTTCTCAGCAGAACTGATCGCCTTTTTTCCCGTAGAACCGTCTGCATCGATGGTGCCGTGAAAGGGCACGACTTCACAGCTTGCTGAAAAACTCAACCAAAGGGGCCTTGTAACAAGGGCACGGCTTTTTTAGCCGGGCCGATAAAGTCAGCAGAATGAGTTGGGCTTCAGCCCCTGCCAAATGATCCTTGGCTGAATTCGCTTCTTATTCGCACTTTTTCCGCAAGCTGTTCAGTCGTGCCGTAACAGGCACATGAAACCTGGGGCTTTAGCCCGTCAGGGACGCTTTGCAATCGGATCCGAAGATGTATGCAACCAGCTTTAGAAGCGAATCCCTCATCCAAAGGGCTGCTCCATGCAATGGCGCCCCACGCAGCGGTCGCTACTCTCCCAGCATGATGCGCTGGATGGACGAGGCGCGGCCGGTCTTTGCATCGCACGTGATGAGCGCGGCGCACATTTTGGGGTTTCCCTTCGCGGCTTCGAATTTGCCCGGCATGGCGGTGAGGAATTTGTGCAGCACCAGCTCTTTTTCGACGCCGATGATCGAGTCGTAGGGACCGCTCATTCCGACGTCAGTTTGGAACGCGGTTCCGTTGTGGAGAATGCGCTCATCGGCGGTGGGGATGTGCGTGTGCGTGCCCAGCACCGCGGTCACGCGCCCATCCAGATACCACCCCATGGCGACCTTTTCGCTGGTGGCCTCGGCGTGAAAATCCACCACGACGACTTTGGCCTTGATGCCGGCCAGCAGCGCATCGGCGCTGCGAAAGGGATCGTCAATCGGCGTCATGAAGACGCGCCCCTGCAATTGAATGGCGGCATACTCCACGCCGCTCGCGGTGGTGCCCTCAAACACGCCGTAGCCCGGCGACCCCGGCGGGAAATTCGCGGGCCGAATCACGCGGCGCGGCCGGTCCACACTCGCACTCACACCCGCACCATGGGCAGAGTTCATGTAATCGATCAGTTCCTTCTTGTCCCACACATGGTTGCCCATGGTGAGCACGTCTGCGCCCAGGTCGAAGAGGTCCTCGGCGATCTGCGGCGTCAGGCCAAAGCCGCCGGCCGCATTTTCCGCGTTCACGATGGTGAGCTCGACCTTGTGCGCCTCGCGCACGTGGCCGATGTGCTCGCGCACGATCCTGCGCCCCGCGCTGCCGAAGATGTCGCCGACGAACAGAATATTCAAGTACAGCTCCTAGCTTCTAGCCCCTAGCTTCTAGCTGCGTCAGCGGAGCCAGCGGCGTCTGTGGAATTGGCTTGGCTAGCGGAGTAAACGGCGCTAGGGTTGCTTGTCCTGCTTCAAAACCACCAAAAACCTTGTCATCCTGAGCGGAGGTCGCCGCAGCGACCGGAGTCGAAGGACCTGTGGTTGCTTTTCGGTCGCTCCGCCACAAATTTCCGTGCCCCATCCATTCGCCCGATTCTGGGCGAATGGGTGGGAAACCACGAACCTCAACCAGCCGGTTCTTCTGATCCCTGATCCCTGACCCCCGATCCCTGCTCTTTCCGCATCAGCGGAAAGAGGATCACATCCCGAATCGACTTCGATCCCGTCAGCAGCATCACCAGCCGATCGATGCCGATGCCTTCGCCGCCCGTGGGCGGCAAGCCATAGGCCAGCGCGCGCACGTAATCCTCGTCCATGGCGTGCGCCTCTTCGTCGCCATGAGCGCGCTCGGCGAGTTGCTGCTCAAAGCGCTTATGCTGCTCCACCGGATCGTTCAGCTCGCTGAACGCGTTGCCCAGCTCAAAGCCGCCTGCAAAGATCTCGAAGCGCTCGACATGATCCGGATCATCGGGTTTCTGCTTCGAAAGCGGCGAAACTTCAGTTGGATAGTCGTAGATGAAAGTCGGGTGGATGAGGTGGGGCTCGACGAGGGCCTCGAAAAGTCCGTAGATCACCTTGCCGAGAGATTCGCCTTCTCGCAGAAGGTAATGGGCCATTCCGAAGGCCTTCACCTCGTCGGCATATTTCATTTGGGCCGGGTCAAACGGGCCCGCGGCGACAACTCCGTCGTTTCCGATTTTCGACAGGTTGTAATCTGTCGTATCCACCAGAGAGCCGAGGAGAACTTTGCTGTTGAAGTCCGTTACTTTCGGCGTCGTTCCGCCTTCTTCCGGCCAGAACTTGACGATCGCCTCGACCATCGTCAGCCGTTCCCACTTCCCCAGATCAATCGTGTGCCCGTTGAATTCCGTCACCGTCGTCCCATTCACTTCCATCGCCACGAACTTGATCAACTCCTCCGTCAAATCCATCAGGTCGTGGTAGTTCGCATAGGCCTGGTAGAACTCGAGCATCGTGAACTCGGGATTGTGCTGCGTGCTCACGCCCTCGTTGCGGAAGTTGCGATTGATCTCATACACCCGATCGAGTCCGCCGACCACCAGCCGCTTCAAATAAAGCTCGGGCGCGATGCGCAGGAACAGATCCATATCGAGCGCGTTGTGGTGCGTCGTGAAGGGTCGAGCCGCCGCGCCGCCGGCGATGGGCTGCATCATGGGCGTTTCCACTTCGAGATAGCCGCGGCTATCGAAGAACGTGCGCAGTGCGCGCAGTACCTTGGCCCGCTTCACAAAGACTTCGCGGGCGTCGAGATTGGCAAACAGATCCACGTAGCGTTGGCGGTAGCGCAGCTCAACATCCGCTAATCCGTGGAACTTCTCGGGCAGCGCGAGCATGGCCTTGGAGAGAAACGTCAGCGTCTCCACATGCACCGTCAGTTCGCCGGTGCGCGTGCGGAACAGATACCCTGTGACGCCGATGTGGTCGCCCAGGTCGAGCAGCTTGTAAAGCGCGAAGGCCTGCTCGCCGACGGCGTCGAGCCGTACGTAGATCTGGAGGCGTTGTCCCTCCTGCTGCAGCGTGGCAAAGCCCGCCTTGCCCTGGGCGCGAATGGCCATGATGCGCCCGGCCACGGTGACGGTTACGCGGTTAGCCTCAAGCTCCTCGCCGGTGGCCTTGTCCCACTGCGCCCGCACCGCCGCAAGCGAGATCGCCGTCTCGCCTTGCTTTAGAGGGAAGCGGTTGGGATACACAGCCTGCCCCAGCTTTTCGATTTCCAAGAGCTTCGCCTGGCGCAGCGCAAAAAGACTCTGTTCAAATTCCGATTCGAACTCCATGCCTCTTCTTCTTCCAAACCGAGCGGTTTCCGTTACGGATCGAGGGTCCAACCGCCAGTATAGCGGCTGCACAGGCTGCGACTGGCCGCATCGCGCTGGGCCGCGTCCATCGTGTATAACCACGATGGTGCCCTACCACAACCCCATCCCGGAGCGGAAACAGCGCGGCAAGGCCGGCGGTGCGTCTGCAGACGACTCATCCCAGGGCGGGCTGGGCGGCGGGATGATCGGCGCGTGGATTCAAGCCGAAAAGATGATTCAGATCGCGATGGTGTTGCCCTGCGCGGGTTTCATCGGCTGGCTGCCCGGCTACTGGCTCGATCGCCACTTTCACCAGACGTGGATGGCGATGGCCGGAGTGGTGTTTGGCATCATCGCGGGGCTGGTTGCGGCCATCCGTATGGCGATGGTGTATGCCAATGATCCCGCAATGAACAAGTTGGACGAAAACGGGAACGAAGCGGACAAATCAGGCAAGACGGGAGACTCGGGCACGGCTTCATGAGCGATGAATTGCAGATTTTTTCCGACGTGACGGACGCCGATCTTGAGGGAATGCTTCACGACGCGATCCGTAACACGTTGATTTTCGGCGGTCTTGCATCCCTCGTGGTGTGGAAGGCAACGAGCTGGCGCGACGCCGCCATGCTGGCCACGGGAACCGCCATTTCGGCAGCCAGCATCTTTGAGTGGCGTCGGCTGGCGCGCTTTATTGCGGCCAAAATGGACAAGAAACGGACGCCAAGGGGGTCGGCTTTTGCGGCGGTTTTCTTTGTGCTCAGGCTCACCGTTTTCGCAGCAGCCATTTATGTTAGCCTGAAATGTTTCCAGGGCTCTGTGGTGGCACTCCTCTGCGGACTGGCTTTAGCGGTCCTCACACTGGTGTGGGGAGGGTTGCGCCTGCTCAGGGGCTGATGAACGGAACCATGGGGCGCGTCCCCACTCCGCGGGAAACGGAAAGACTCGATTTTTTCATGGCGCAAGCATCTGTATTAACGTCGTTTGTGGAGCACTTGCTGGGAGGGGTCCTGCTCAAGCTCTACTCGGCCCTTGGCATTCACCCTGCGGACGCTGCCACGGATCTGGCAAACGTCAGCGACGCGTTCAAGTATGAGGTTCTGATCGCGGCCGGCCTCATCGCTTTCTTTCTCATCGTGCGCCTCACGCTCTCCGTGGAGAAGCCCAACCCGGCGCAGCAGATCGCGGAAATGATTCACGGCTTCGTCGGCGACCAGGCGGAACAGGTCATCGGTCACGGCTACGAGCGCTTCCAGGCCTTCGTCACCTGCATCGGTCTCTTCATCGTGTTGAACAACCTGGCGGGGCTGATCCCCGGCGTGACCACGCCCACCAGCCAGCCCTGGGTGCCGCTGGGCCTGGCGGTCCTCACATTTCTTTACTACAACTTTCACGGCCTCCGCGTACACGGTCCCATCGGCTACATGAAGCAGTTTGCCGGGCCCATCTGGTGGATGTCTCCGCTGCTGTTCCCTGTCGAGGTGATTTCCCACCTCGCCCGCATGATGTCGCTCACCATCCGTCTTTACGCCAACATGCTGGCCAGCGATTTGCTGACCCTGATCGCCTTTTCTTTCATTCCCTTCGCTTTTCCGGCGCTCACCCTGGGCCTGCACGGCTTCGTGGCGCTCATCCAGGCTTACGTATTCATGCTGCTGTCGATGATCTACCTGTCGATGGCGGTGTCGCACGAGCACTAAAAACAGTTGTCAGTTGTCAGTGGTCCGTGATCAGTAATTTGCTACCTGCGCGAGCCAGTTCCTATCCGAGGCATCTGCGCGTTCTGACCACTGATCACTGATAACTGACCACTGAAAAAAGGATTCCGGCGGAGAGCGCTTCCGCTCCGCACCACGGAAGGCCGCAAGCGTGAGGGGGCCAAAAGCATTTTTCGGAAGAGCAGCGCGTCGGAGGCACTACCGTCAAGTCACCGCGACCAACAGGGAGCGGTGACCTTGTAGGAAGCGGCCAAGGGCACGTAGTTTCCGAAAAATGCCGAGCACGGTGAGCCTCAACCACCCACTGGCGGTCAATCTTTAGGGAAGCAGGAGAATTATGCGGAAACTTCAATATGTGTTCATGGCCCTGGCGGCGCTTTGCTTCGCCATCCCAGCCTTTGCAGATGGCGGCTCGCCCGCGATCAACATGGTGCCGATCGGCGTCGGCCTCGGCATGGGCCTGGCCGCCGGACTTTGCGGCCTGGGCCAGGGAAGGGCGGTTGGCTCGACCACGGAAGCATTGGCGCGCAACCCCGGAACCCGCGCCGGCTTGATGACCTTCATGATCATCGGCCTGGCGTTCATCGAGTCGCTCACCCTGTTCACCTTCGCCATGATTATCATCAAGGTGAAGTAAGCTACCGATTCACACAGAATGAAGCGGCCCCGGCAATTGCCTGGGCCGCTTTTTTCATGCATGAGGATTTATTTGCCGGAGAGCAACAGTTCGATGGCTTTCTGGTAGCTCATTCCCAGAGGCAGCGGCGCGTAGTTGGATTGATCTTCCGTGGTGTCAAACACACGGGTCTTGATGACCACCCTGCCGCTCATCTGCATCTGGAAGTGCACCGTCCGCCACTGATCGATTCCCTTATCCGGGCCCACGTCCGCCTGCTCGATCACGATCCAGCCGCCCTTGTTCAGCCGGCCCAGGATTCCCCAGCCAAAGTCCACGTCTTTTTGCACGTGGCCTTCGAGGCGCGCCACGCGAAGATGCACGGGATCGATCCAGATCTCCCCGGCCATGGCCGGCAAAACCTCCGTCTCCAGGTAGAGGGGAGTGAACGCGGGATTGGGCCGGAAGGTGAACTTCTCCACCTTCCCCGTAGGCCCCTGGCCGGGGCCGGCATCTTGATACAGAAAGGCGCTGGGCAAGGCGCGCAGTACCTTGAGTGCGCGTCCGGCGTCGTCGTCCTCGGCCTGCCTGCGGCGTCGCTGTTTGCCCGGATCGCCGAGCAGCGCATGGAGCCGTGCTTCCTCATTGCTTTCATCGGCAGCGCTCAGCGGCTTATTGTCGACCGCAGTCAACCGCGCTACCTCACCGTCGCGGGTTTCCAGGATCTCCTTGGTCGTAGTCAGCCGCGGACTGGTTTTGCGCAACAGGTAGCGCATGGGATGGCTTGCATCCTCGGCCGCATTCAACTCGTTGGCGAGCGCGCGGTCCACCAGGGCTTGACCCGTAAGGGTGGGCGCAGCCACGCCATGGCCTGAGGCGGGCTGGGCAAAGACCGGATTCACCCAGGGGACCGGAATCACCCATGGAGCCAGGAGGAGGAGGGCAATGAATCGGTTCACAACGATTAGTGTACGGTGCCAGTCAGCGGCGCGCTGTTTTCTTCAAACAGCCGAACGGGTGTATGGTGGAGAAACCCGCGCAGAATCGGCAATTTCATGTCGCCGCGAATTGATGCCTTATGGCAGGGTTGATATAGTGCGGGCAGGGCCTAAAAGGCAGTGGGAAAGGGATCAAATCTATGGCAGCGGACAATGCTCCCGCGCGCATCGGGAAAACGATCGTGATCTGCGGTGAAGTGAAGGGCAAAGAAGACCTGATCGTGGACGGAAGGGTGGAAGGAACAGTCAGCCTGGCAGAGAGCCGGCTGACCATCGGTCCCAATGCCAATGTAGCGGCCGATCTTTCCGCCAAGGACGTACTGGTTTTGGGCCGGGTTCAGGGTAATGTTGTGGCCAGCGGGCGTGTGGAGTTACGCGCTGGATGCAACCTCGAGGGCGATATCCGCGCCCTGCGCCTGGCCGTCGAAGACAACGCCGTCTTTCGCGGCAAGGTAGATCTGACGCAGTCGGTTTCGAAAGAAACCGAGGGCGTGAACTTTCAGCACAGCGGCGCTATTTTCGAAAGCTGACAACTCGCGCCGGGCAATTTCTGAATCCCCCATCCGCACGTGTCCGGCCGTCTGAGGAATGCACTGTGCTGCGTCGTTGGTTCGACAAGAAACATAAGGCCGCTGCACCGCCTGAGGCCGCAGGGCTTACGGGGCCTCGCGTGGCGCGCCATTCCGGGGCATGGGCGGTTTTGCGCAAGCGCTTGCAGGCCGAACCGGGGCTGCGCATCATCGATACCGGCTACACCTCGCCCGCCAATATCAACTACCTCACCAGCCTGGGTCATAGCGTCTATCTCGCCGACCTTGTCTACGATGCCTACATGAGCGACTGGCGCTCGGGCAGCGACGAGGACGGCAACTCGATCTGGAACGTCGAGGGCTGTCTCGATCAATCGCTCAATCTCTCCGGACGCACTTATGACGTGGTGCTTTTGTGGACCGCGCTGGACTATCTGCCCGAGCCGTTTGTAGCGCCGTTGGTGGAGCGTCTGCGTTCGGCCATGAATCCCGGCGGGCAGGTGCTGGCCTTCTTTCACACCCGCACGCACGGCGAAGAGGCGGTGCGTTACCGCTACCATGTCACCCCAGGCGATGAAGTTGATATGCAGAGGACGAAGCAGTATCCCATCCAGCGCGCGTTTACCAACCGCAGCATCGAGCGCCTGTTTACGGGGTGGTCGGGACATCGGCAGTTCCTCGCCAAGGACAGCGTTTCCGAGGTCATCATTACGCGGTGAGGAAGGCAGGGACCTAGGGACCAAGAAGAAGCTCTCAGCCTTCAGCTCTCAGCTGACAGCCAAGACCCGGCGCAGGAGCTGAGAGCTGAAAGCTAAAGCTGAAAGCTGAGGAGGCATCATGAGCACATCGGACTCCACCCGCATTACCTGGCTCGGGCACGCTACGGTGCTGGTTCACACGGCCAGGGGAACCAATATCCTGATCGACCCCTTCATTGCGCATAATCCCAAATACCCGCAGGATTTTGAACTCCCGTCGAAAATCCACTACATCCTGCTGACCCACGGACACGGAGACCATATCTCCGACGCCGCGCCGGTGGCCAGGAAGCACGGATCGACCGTGGTTGCAGTCTACGAACTGGCGGATTACATCGCCGGCAAGGGCGTTCAGGAAACCATCGGCATGAACCTGGGCGGGACCGTGCAACTCGGCGATGTGGCCGCCACCATGGTCGACGCCAAGCATTCTTCCGGTGCGCAGGATGAAAAGGGCGTTCATTATGTCGGCGTTGCCGGCGGGTTCGTGCTGGAAGCGGCCGGCGGTCCGGTGCTCTACCACGCGGGCGACACCTGCGTCTTTGGCGATATGCAGCTCATCCGCGAGTTGTACAAGCCTGAGGTGGCCATGCTGCCGATTGGCGGCCATTACACCATGGGACCGAAAGAAGCGGCGCTTGCCTGCCGCCTCCTGTCGCCCAAGGTTGTCCTGCCCATCCATTGGGGCACCTTTCCGCCGCTCACAGGCACGCCGGAAGAACTGGGCGCTCTGGTTGAGCCGGGCGTAAAGGTGGTGCACTGGAAGCCGGGAGACGAGTACACCGCGTAAAGACAGGTTTCAGGTGTCAGGACTTGGCGAGCAGGTTTTCTGAAACCTGACCCCTGAAACCTGACCCCTGTTTTATTGGTCGCGCGTCTGCTTCACCGCGCGCGGGGAGGGCGTGATGCCACCGGGAGCGAGAGTATCCTGCGCGCCAATCCGCACCGAGGCAGGTGATCCTGCGCCGTGGCAATTGCGTAGATCGCGGAGGATGTCGTCTTTCTCTCGCGCGTACTGGCCGGCCAGCCGCGTCAGAGCGTAAGTGATGATGTCGCTGTGATGCAGGTCCCCAGCCTTTGGGTCGCGGCGCATGTTCAGCCACAGCCGGTGCACCAGCTGCACATCCGCGGGACTCAAAGAAGGCGCATGAGGCCCGATATAAAACACCTTCACCTCGCCATCGGGAGACACAACACAGAAATTGAATTGCCGCTTGGGCTCGGGCAACGCTTCCCAGGCCTGCCCCATGTAGAAAGCCTGTTCTTCGGCGGTCAACGATCTCGAACTGCCGGAGACCACCGACTCCACCTCAAGCGAGCTCGCTGTCTGGGTGAGAGCGGGAAAGATCTCGGCTGCCGGAACCACCAGGAGCGAAACCCTCTTGCCAAAGCTCTCTGCAACCGACACGGCTTTGGTAAAGACCATTTGCTCGTGCTCGCTGAAGCTCTGTTCTTCGGCGCTCAGGTATTCCGGTCCGCCGGCGCCCATGAGCCTGACGCTGACGACCACCACGTCCCGCTCATCGGTGCTGGTGTGCCCAAGGGTCCACTTGAGGGCCAGCGGATTGGCGGCATCGCGCATGGTCACGATCACGCCGCCGGGGCGGATGGCGACCGATTCCCGATCCACCGTGTCCTGGTGTTCCAACTGGAAATGGTCTTTCATTTCCTTGGCGGTCTGCGCGTGTTTCCGCAGGTTGATGCGCTCCGACACCGTAAACACGATGAAAAACGCGATCGCGAAAATAATCCCGCTCACCGTGGCAATCGATTTGGTGAACAGATTCACGGTCGCGGTCGCCAGCAGAACCATGAACACCGAGATCAAGCCGATGGGGATTTCGGTTTTTCCGACGCGGATGTTGGGCGGCACCTTCCAGCCGCGTTCGCCCTTGTACTTCCAGCGCAGCACCAGCATCGACAGGCTGTTAAATGTGAACGACCAGATCACGCCGAATGCGTACGCTTCGCCGAGCATGATCACATTGCCGCGGCTCGCGATGATCGTGAACATCTGCAGGATAAAAACCAGGTTCACGATGCGATAGCTGGTGCCGAACCGCCGGTGCGGCTTGCGGAACCAGTCGGTCAGCACGCCGTCTTCGGCCACGCGCATCAGCACACCGGTCGATCCGATCATGGAAGTATTGATGGCGCCCGAAAGAATCAGGAATCCGACCAGCACCACGAAGACGCGGAAAAGAATGCGCCACACCAGCGGTCCCACCATGAACATCGCGAGTCCGGCGATCAGATTGTCGGAATAGATGTGGGTCCGCTCGTAGTTGGGGATAAGCATCGACGCGAGCAGCGTGGCCCCGCCTGTGAAGATCAGGCTGTAAATCGCGATGACGATCGCCGCGCGCTTCAGGTTCCTCAGTTTCGGGTGCTCGATTTCGCGGTTCACCTGAGCCAGGCTCTCCTCGCCGCTCATGGCGAGGATGGAGTGGCCGAAGGCCATCAGGACGCCAAACAGGCCGAAGATCGGCAACCCGTGGCCTTTCAGGAATCCGAGCGCATCATTGCTGAAATGGAAATGGGAGGGGATAGGCGAAGGCGGAAGGTGGGCGCCGCGAATGGCAACCGAATAACAGCCCCACGCCAGCAGAATGATCACCATGACCGTGGTCACCTGCATCACGCGCAGCGCCTTGTCGCTCGACTCCTCAATGCCCTTGACGTTCTGCCACCAGTAATAAATCGTCACTGCCGCAGCCAGCAGCGCCGACGTGTAGTCCATGTTCAGCTGGATGGGATCGTTGTGCACGTCCATCAAGGCCGGCGGCAGCCAATGCCACTGGTTGGCGACAGTGATGAGTTCGTTGAGAAGGCCGGTAATATATTGCCCGGCGGAAACGCCGGAGATGGGGCCGGTGAGGAT
>Ga0181520_10000685_pt1 | contig 72776 bp, 51 predicted proteins | sample PEATcosm2014_Bin_29_FD_132451 | JGI IMG/M metagenome (GOLD analysis project Ga0181520, IMG submission 132451) | Peatland microbial communities from MTU Mesocosm Facility, Houghton, MI, USA - PEATcosm2014_Bin02_30_metaG | ecosystem: Environmental > Terrestrial > Soil > Wetlands > Peat | place... | reverse complement strand
TTTTTTCCCTCTGGCGGGGCGATTGGGACTGCCGGCGCGGAGTACGGTGACGCCAAAGATGTTGCAGAAGATGGTTTGGGCGGGAAGCAATCTGGGCAGCTACGCGATGGCCGAAGAGGCCATCCTCGTCCTCGGTGCCAACAGCCAGAATAGGAACTCGGGCTTGGGTGCCACTGCGGACCAGGTGAGCAGCTACTGTCCGTGTACCGTGCTTATCGCCCGTCAGGCCGCGTGACAAGATCGTATCAATCGCCAGAGGTTTGTGGTTCGACCGATGGGAGGCTCGCGGAAAGGCTGATTGCGGTACGCTGGGGCATCCTAAGAACGATTGACGGTATAGCTGTAAGAAAATACAATATAGCAGGTTGGGCGATGGGGTTCGCCCAGAATTGCTGCCGGCCTGCCGGGTTGGCGGATGATAACCCCTACTGACAAGGTTCTCCTTGGTCGTAGGGGCAGATTGATGCCAAGAGCCCCTGGGAGCACCTTGTTTCCAGGGGTTTTTTTGTTTGCGCTTTTACCGGAAGAGAAAGCAGTATCCTTGAAGGTTTGGATCATGCCCAAAATCCTCGTCGCTCTGAATGATTCGCCTACAAGCGAACAAGCTCTGGCAACTGCGGTCACATTGGCCCAATCGCAAAACGGACAATTGGCGGCCGTCGCAGTCGTTGAGCATCCCCGTACTCCTGGCTTTGCCGCTCTGAAGAACGATTTGGCGGCCGAGGTCCGTGCCCGGCTAGACGAGCTTCTCCAGTCCGCCGTGAACTTTGCGCAATCCAGGGGTGTGTCGCTCGTTCCAATCTTGCGCGAGGGAAATGCCGCTTATGCCATTCTCGACTGCGCGGAGCAAGAGCGAGTGGACCTCCTGGTGTTGGGTGGTGGTTCTGCACCGGGCGATAATCACGGCCTTGGCAGCACGGCCGATCAGGTGAGCAATCATTGTGCTTGCGACGTGCTGCTGGTCAAGCAGAGGGCTACCGTGTCTACACACGCGAAAACAGACCGATGATCGAATACGGACCTCGGAGACGCCATGAAACTCCTCATTCTCTCGGACATCCACGGCAACTGGCCGGCCTTAGAGGCAGTGCTTGCGGCCGAGCCGGAACATGAGGCCGTGGTGTTCTGCGGCGATGTGATCGATTATGGTCCCCAGCCGGTAGAGTGCCTCCGCTGGCTGACGGAAAACGCCGATCACCTCGTCCGCGGAAACCATGACAATGCTCTGGGGTTTGATGTGGACTGTCGGTGCATGGGGACATTTCGAGAGTTTTCGGTGGCGACCCGTGCTTGGCATCGCACGTTGTTGAATCCAACGGATCGTGAGTTCCTCCGCAAGATGTTGATGCGCGACTGGTTTAGCTGGGAAGGAAAACATTTTCGCGTGGCCCATGCCACGCCGCAGGGCGACTTGTTCGAGTATCTCGACATGGACAAATGGGATTCACGAATTGCGGGTCTTGACGGCGACTTCATGCTTCTAGGCCACACCCATGTCCAAGGAATACGGACATTTGGCAAGATGACGGTGGTCAATCCCGGCAGCGTGGGGCTTGCCCGCGATTATCGCGGCGAAGCCTGCTACGCCGTTTATGAAAACGGGTCCATGCAGCTCAAGCGGTGTTCCTATGATATGGCACACACGGTTGTTCTGTTGCGAGCGGCTCCACTGCCGGAGACGGTTATCGAAGGTTTGGCACATGCTCTTGGCAGCAGCGATTGAACATGACGGCTCAGAACTTGGCCCGGCTGATGACTTGTACCATTTTGGTTGTCACGTAGCCGAAAGGTGAGATTTTCCAGTGCCTTTTCACAGCATCCTATTTGACGAGTCCGAGAGCAGCACCGCTCTAAATGGGCAGGAAGCGCCCGAGTGCTTCACCGATCTGAATCTGGACCAGATTGTCGCCGCCATCACGGCCGGCCGCGAAGAATACAACCTGACGCCCTTCTTCTACACCCCTTTGAGTCGTGTCGAGACGATCAATTATCGTCATGGCATACTGCGGGACTTTGAAAACCCGGCGCTATTCGGACACATCCGTTCGTTCGCCCAAAAGATGCGGGCGATGCGCAAGCATCTCGCTCAAGCAGAGAACCTTGACTACAAATACCAGAAAGAGCGATGGTTCCTGGAAGCCGTGGACATTTATTGCGACGTCGTCGGCTGCCTGGCCCACGATCTGACGCTTACGGACCTGCGGTCGCCAGGCTTCCGGGCACTGCGCGAGTATCTGACATGCAACACGCAATCCCCGGAGTTTGTGTCGCTGTTGGCCGAAACGCAGGCGTTAAGGGACGATCTCTCCACCGTCAGGTATTGCCTTCACATCAAGGGGAAGCGTGTCAAGGTCAGCCGATATGACTCGGAATCGGACTACGGCGCGGAGGTGTTGTACGCTTTCGAGAAGTTTAAGCAAGGGGCAGCGAAGGACTATCGGTTCAACGTCTACAACGGGCCGGACATGAACCATGTCGAAGCGGCCGTGTTGGACCTGGTTGCACGATTGTATCCCGATGTCTTCTCATCCCTCGACCAATACTGCCAACGTCATGGCAACTACCTCGATGACACGATCGGCAGGTTCGACCGGGAAGTGCAGTTCTACGTCGCCTGTATCGAGCACATCGAACGACTGAGAGCGACCGGGCTGCCTTTCTGCTACTCCACCGTTACCGACCGATCCAAGGAAGTCTATGGCCGCGAGGTATTTGACCTTGCCCTGGCCAATAAGCTCGCCCACGAAGGTGCGCCGCTGGTGACCAACGACTTCTATCTAAAGGACCCGGAACGCATATTTATCGTGTCCGGGGCGAATCAGGGCGGGAAGACGACCTTCGCCCGCACTTTCGGGCAGCTCCATTACTTGGCCAGCATCGGTTGCCCCGTGCCGGGCAGGGAAGCGAGGCTTTATCTCTTCGACGGACTATTTACCCACTTTGAAAGGGAGGAAGACCTGCGGAACCTGAGCGGCAGGCTGGAGGATGATCTGCTGAGAATTCACGGGATTCTTCGGCGGGCAACGTCCAACAGCATCCTCATAATGAATGAATGCTTCTCCTCCACGACGCTGAGCGACGCGCTCTTTCTCAGTAAACAACTCATGCAACGGATAATCGAGCGCGACATGCTTTGCGTATCTGTTACGTTCCTGGATGAATTGGCGTCGCTAAGTGAGTCTACCATAAACATGGTCGCCACGGTCGATCTCCAGACCCCGGCGCTGAGGACATTTAAGATCGTCAGAAAGCCCGCCGATGGCCTTGCCTATGCAGTGGCGATCGCGGAGAAGTACCACCTCACCTACAAGAGCATCATGGAGCGCATCGTGCCATGAAGGCTCATCTGATGTACCGAGATCGAGATTTCGATCTGCACGGGAGTCCACTGCCGCACGAAGCGGAGTTGACGCAGGACCTGGAACTGTGCATGTTGTTCGAGGCGATGGCCGCGGGGGACGACTTCTTGCTCGAAGTGGCGCAGAAGGCGGTCTTGACTAGCATCGGTGAACCGGAGGCGATCCTCTATCGGCAGCATGTCCTCGCCGATTGCCTGGATCACTCCGCCATCGTCCGGGAAATGTACGCCATTGCCGTAGAGGCACTCCGACGGGAAAGGGGAGTCTGGAGTGCGCTCGCCCCTCGATACCCCGAAGGCGTTCTATATCAGTCCGTCGAGTTGCTCCAGCGGTTTCTGGATTTGCTTAAGAGGCTGAGACGCATTACTGATGCGCATGGCGGGCACTTTAAGTCTGAAGGCTTCGCGAAACTCTTCGGCATGTTTGCCAAGGAGCTTGACGATCAGTACCTGCGTATCTTCGAGGACCATCTACGACGACTTGAATTTCGAGACGGTGTGCTGACGAGCGCCGAACTCGACAAAGGCAACAAAGGCACCCGGTACATACTTCACCCGCAGAGGGTGAGCCAAAGCTGGACGGAACGGCTCACAGGCTGGATAAACGAACAGCTTTCCACAGACCGCTCCGGGTACGTCTACGAGATTGATGATCGTGATGAAAGCGGCTTCACGGCGTTGGCGGAGATCAGGAACCGGGGAATCGGTGTTGTCGCGCGCGCATTGGCCCAATCCACCGATCATATCCTGGACTTCTTTAGCATGTTGCGATTGGAATTGGGCTTTTACGTCGGTTGCTTGAACCTGCATGATCGCCTGGCCAAAAAGGGCGAGCCAACCTGCTTTCCGACGCCGTTGGCCTCGGGCAAGGCCATGCTCTCCGCTCGGGCATTGTACGATCCGTGCCTGAGTCTGAGCATGGAGCAAAGAGCCGTCGGCAACGATCTGAACGCTGATAATAAGTTGCTCGTGATGATGGCCGGCGCAAGCCGAGGCGGCAAATCGACGCTCCTGCGAGCCATTGGCCTCGCACAACTGATGATGCAGTGCGGCATGTTCGTGTCGGCTCAGTCTTTGCACGCCAACGTGTGCAATGCCGTCTTTACTCACTTCAAGCGGGAAGAAGACGCCGGTATGAGGAGCGGGAAGCTCGACGAAGAGCGGAGCAGAATGAGTTCCATCGTGGACAACCTATCGCCGAACAGCATCGTGCTCTGCAATGAGTCGTTCGCGTCAACCAACGAGAGAGAAGGATCGGAGATTGCCAGGCAAATTGTCCGGGCTTTGTTGGAAACAGGCATCAAGGTGTTCTACGTGACGCACCTCTTCGATTTGGCCCAGGGGTTTCACCGCGCAAAGATGCAGAGCGCCCTGTTCCTGCGCGCCGAAAGGCTCGCCGACGGGCGGCGAACGTTTCGACTCGTCGAAAGCGAACCATTGCCAACCAGCTATGCCCAAGACTTGTATCGGCGGATTTTCGGCACGGCTCACGTTCGACGCCGTACCGTAGTGCCTCGGGTGTGAGGAAACACCAATGGGCCGGTATAGATTGGAACTCGATACCGACGGTAACTTGGGGATTTATCACAAGACCGGCGGCTCTCAGCCCGATCTTTGGATCGGAGACATCTTGGAGCCGGAGTCGCCCAATCCCGCGCTCGCCCTGGGCATTCCGGTTGGCATCCTTGGCGTCCGCAAAATACTCGATCTACTGGAGAAGTGGAAGGTCTCGGATCGCTCCAAAACCGGGCAGCGGCCACCTTCGCCCCGCGCGGCGAAATCTCGTAGACCTACTCGGAGGTGGCGGAAGGCATTTCGCGCTAGGCAGTAAGCAGCTGGATACCTTTCGGTCCATAACATAACACAGTTGCTTCGCGCGAGGAATTACTCGTCGCACGATACTCGATCAAGGGTTCTATTAAGGCGAGTTGCCGTGTTACGCCGGGTGGCCAGCCAACAACGCCCGCAGACGAACCTCCGCTTGGCCCTGCGGATTTTCTTCACTTTGGTATGCTTCGGCCATCTTCAACGCCGGATATCCAGCTTTACGCTCTTCCTCGAACTTTCGCTCAAACTCGCCGTTGCAAATTTCCTCGTAGGTGTGCTGGAACATTTCCACCAGGTTGGAACCCATCAACTCCATCGTCCGCACGTATCCGCCAAACAGGGCCGTGGGCCCGTGTACGCTCGATGCGTTGAAGAATCCGTGCTCGCGGAACGAGCGGAAGACCATCTCCATCTCTTCCGACATGTACATTTCCAGCACCAGAGATTCCGGCGGCAGACCGCTCTCCACGCCCAAGCTGAAGGCCGCCATCATCGACATGCCCAGCACGGCACCCATCGTCTGCTCGACGAGCAGATCGAGGTAAGCCTCACGGCGGGCGTCGAGTTCGAGGGCTCCGGCACGTAGAATGCCCGTGCCATCGGCCACGCCCAAGAGCCGCTTCCACGCCTTGCCACTGGCGTCTTGCTCGACCGATACGAAGGCATAGAACCCGCGTTTTTCCACGAATCGCTGGCGGGCTGTCTCGCCAGCCATCCGCGGTGCCAACATGAGCACGTCGATGCCCTGTGGCACGCTGATCTGATTGTAAGCCAGTGGGTAACCAGAGCCGAAAAGGATTGCCGATTTTGGCACAAGATGAGGGCCAATGTCGGTTGCAAAGACCTCGGGGATCACTTCGTCCGGCAACAGCACGAGGATCACGTCGCCGTTGGCCACCGCCTCGGCGATCGGTTTGACAGTGAATCCTTCCGCCCGCGCCTGCTTGGCATACGAATCTTCGATATTGCCGATCACGGGCGGATCGGCAATCGAGTCGCGCAAGTTCATGGCAAACGTGCGTCCCAGGTTACCGTAGCCTAGCACCACAACACGTTCGCCACGGAGTGCGTCTTTCGGGGCGTCTTTGCTGGTGAAACAACGAATGGAACCATTAGTCTCGGACATTGCGCATGCTCCTATTTGGGTAGTGACAGAAGAGTTTTATAGCTACTTTTAAGATGCTTTATTTAGGCTAATATGTCAACCCCCCTCACCATTGGGGTTACCCCGACAAAGAGGCGAAGCAGCGTCAGTGGTCAAACGAAAAACGGCGGCTAGTGCCAATCCGGTGAAATACACAAAACCACCAGACCAAAGCACGTCGCTTGCGAAGTGCGAACCCTCCACGATTCGGGTAATGCCGGCGACCAGCCCTAAGCACAGGAATGCCATCGCCAACCAGGGCTTGCGGCGGTAGAAGACGAACGCGGGGGCCATGAGGTAGAAACCCATCGAGGCATGGCCGCAAGGAAACGAGGCATAGTCTTGGTCACAACCCTTCTGCAAAACGGGCAGAAACTCTTGATCGCCCCCGAATGGAATAGTGCAATGTGGGCGCGGCCGTCCCCAATAGGGCTTGAACACGCCATTGACAATCAAACCGGGGCCAATTGCAAGCATCAGGGCAAAGAATAGCCCTGGGTCGCGCCATGACCGCAGCCGGCTCCCGAAGAAACTCACCACCCACGCCGCCAGTCCTCCACAACCCAACACCCAGGCCGGCTATACGCCCCAATCGTAAAGTGCTGTCCAGGGTTGAGTGGTTCTGTTTGGCCAATCAATCGCTAGGTTACCGGATGAGTCGTGCCCCGCAAAGAAGCAGCGTGAAAAGGCAAGATCGGTGTTCGTAAACCTGAAAAAGGCCGTAGCCGCAATGAGCAACAGCGAAGGAATCCAGATCGCTGGTTGTCCAACCATAGAGAACAGCAACCTGCTGAGGGAACGCTTGATATCGTGGGACCGGCAGACCGTTGTTTCTGTCGTATCCGCCGGAGAATCTCGGTCTGGCTCCACTGTTTGTCTCTCCATAACGGCTGATTGTCACGTCATGCACGTCACGCCGGCCTGCTCTAATTCGCGGAGATCAGCGACCAGTTGGGCCGTGTCCGCGGTTTCGCCCGATTCCGCTTCCAAAGTCGTCATCCGACGCAATTGTTCACGGAAAACTTCAGCTTGGGATCGGTACGGTTCAACCAACTGGGCAATGGTATCTCTGAGCCACACCTGAAGCTGCGTATTGTATAGCCTGACATACTGCTCAAGCTGCGCTGCCAAGCGATTCTTCACGATCCGTCGCGCCATCCACGGAGCAGTCCCAGGCAAAGTAATCGCCCAGTGGGGGATCGTGCAGTCGCAGTTTGCCAGCAGCGGAGTCAGATCAACTACCGGCAGTCCGGCCAGTGCCGCATTGCGAATGCTTGCAGTGTCGGCTGCCGCCAGTGGCGCGGTCTTCGCCAGGGATTCCAGGATGCGAATCAGAGTTCGCTGTAGGTTGATGATGATTTCCCGCGCCGTCTGCCCAATTTGTACAAACGTCTGTTGGACAACTTGCCCAACGGGGCTGCTACCGGTTGAACCGCCTTGTCGGGACGATTCCACCAGGGCTTTGGCCGCATCCTGGACGATGGCCGCCACCATCGCAGTCGCATCAGCCGACCACTTGCGGCGGCCGGCTTCGGTACGCTCGATTGCCGCATCGGCGTCGTCCAGCAGACGCTCCACCATCTTCAACGCCGCCCCGTCGTAGTTGCGCAGATAGGTCCCGCGCCGCTTGGCGAGCAACGTTTTGAGGACGGCGATGACCGATTCCCGCAGGCCCGCAATCTTGCGATGCAGCGACTTTTCCACCAACGTCCGGTGACGTTCCCAAAGCGGCTCGATCTCCCGCTCGAACCAAGCGTCGAGCAAGGCCGCGTCCTGTCCGACTATGCTGACTGGATGGACTGTCAATTCCAGGTTGAGTCCCCGCCGGAGTTGCTCCCCGACGTACTGCAACACCCGTTGCCGGTCGGCTGGCTTGAGTAAATCAGCCTTGCTCAAAAGCACCTGCGCCGTAATGCCCGCCTCATAGAGGGCGCGCAACAAGGTAAGATCATCGTCGTTCAGGTTCGAGCCGGCGTTGATTAGAACGACGCTCAGGTCGCAGCGAGGCAGGTAGGCGAATGTCTCCTCGCTGCCGCTCGTGGCCAACGAGCCGATGCCTGGCGTATCCACCAGCACCACTCCCTCTCGAAGCCTCGGCGAGGGAAGCGCCACGATGATTCCCGTGACGTGTTTGTAGTTGCCCGGATTCTTCTCCTCCGAGGCGTACTCCACCAAGTCGTCGGGATCAATGCGGCGAGGGTTGGTCTCGGCGCAGTACACCAACGCGCTCGACGAATCCCCTCGCACCAGTCGCGTGGGCACGGCCGTCACAGGCGTGACGCCAACCGGCAGTATGTCCATTCCCGCAATGTGATTGAGCAACGAGGATTTGCCCGAACTGACTCGCCCAAAGACGGCGATCTCATACTGCGGCGATTCGAGCCGCTGGACAATCGTGTCCAGCGCCGGACGAAACTCGACCAATTGCCATCGCATCACGACCAGGTTCAGGAGGCTGAGCATCGCAACGCTGCCGGGAGCGGCCTCAAGGCGGGCGAGACGTTCGGGAAGATCGTGCCCCAACCGCTCGCTCAAGTAAGCACTCACCCGATCCGTAAGCCGCGTTAATTCCTGCTGAATGCTCTGCACTTCCTGGCGGCCTGCCTCGTCTATGCTTCCATAGCCCTGTAGCCGCTTTGGCCCCAGGTCGGCCAACGCCACGTCCAGCATCGTCATGCCGCACTGCACAGCCCAGCGCAGGCTTGTCGGCCGCACCTCGATGGGAATGTGGTGCTTTTCCAAGCAGGTTTGCATGGTGCTGCGAATGCGGGCGAAGTAATCTGCGACGACCTTGGTCTCGGTGGGCGACAGGTCCCCGACATACTCGTTCAGCGGATACCGCCGCGTGCCCTGAACGAGTAGGGCTTCCATCTGCTTCAGCCGGCTCTCAACGTCCAGAAAACCGGTGAGCAAGACGTGCTTGTGCAATGGGGTTAGCATAGTCAGCCACCATCCAAGGCCCGGCCTGGGCGGCGGGCCTCACAGTCGCCCCTTCCTACAGGCTGATACCAACAAAAAAACCCTCCGGGAAGGTTCCCGAGGGCTTCAGACGTGCGCTGCCCCTACCCAAGAGAATCCTTCTGGTAGGAGTCATCAGCCGCGCTGGCGCGGCACACGACGGCGAACTCCATCGCCACAGCTATTATTGCATTGTCCCACCACGGCCAGAGGAAGTCAATCCTCCTCTGAAACCTTGAACAGCGCCCGTAGGCAAATCTGCGACCACATCTCGAAGTCGTCGAAATGGCGGAGGATTTCCTGAACGGGCCGAAAACTGCCGTCTACGATTTCGCTTTCGCGCGCGGACACGGCGGGCCGGTCAACGTCGAAAAGATACACGATTCCCAAGTGGACCCGCCCCACGCTGGTTTCATCGTCGTTGATGAGTCCGACGCATCGTTGGCGGTAAGGCGTCTCGATGGAGACTTCCTCGGCCAGTTCCCGCCGCATACCTTCGGAGTAGGCGTTGGCAAGGCCACTGACTATAGTATCCCTCGTGGCGATGTGACCACCGATGCCAACGCTCCGCCTGCCGCACAGTCGAGACTCATCTTGTTTCATGCCGCGGGTATACTGGAAAAGCGTTTTGCATCCGTCACCGGCGTCATGGCAAAAGAGGACGTAGGGGATGAGTTGCTTGTACGAGGGATCGGTCTCGACTTCATGCCGAGGGCGGTAGCTCGTATGCGTCGAATCCAACAGCACGCCGACATAGCGTTCCACCTCGCTGGTGAATCCCTGAAAATAGCCGAGACGGCGCAACAGTTCCGCGGGAACGACAAGCACGTGTTCGCTATCGACCTCAGACATGGCATCTCCTTGCTATCTTCCGAACGCCGCCGCCTTGCCTAATTCCGCCTCGATTTCCAAGAGCCGATTGTACTTAGCGATCCGCTCGCTACGGCAAGCCGATCCGGTCTTGATCTGGCCGCCGCCCATCGCGACGGCGAAGTCGGCCAGGAAGGCGTCTTCAGTTTCGCCCGAACGATGTGACACTACGTAGCCCCAGCCCGCCTTGCGGCACATCTCGATGGCCTCGATGGTTTCGGTCACCGAGCCGATCTGGTTGAGCTTGATGAGAACGGCGTTGGTGGACTTCTCCTTGATGCCTCGGGCGATGAACTTGGTATTAGTGACGTAGATGTCGTCGCCGACAATCTGGATTCGCTCGCCCAAGGCGGCGGTCTGCTCGCGGAAGCCATCCCAGTCGTTTTCCGCCAAGCCATCCTCAAGAGAGACGATGGGGTACTTGTCCAGCCATGTCTTGTAGAAGGCTGTCATTTGTGTGGCGGTTTTCTTTCCCTGGCCAGACTTGGCAAGGTTGTAGGCTCCGTCCTCGTAGAACGAACTGGCGGCCGGGTCCAGGGCGATAGCGATGTCCTTGCCGGGTTTGTAGCCAGCCGCTTGGATGGCCTCGATGATGACTTCGCAGGCTTCGTCGTTGCTCTTGAGGTTGGGAGCGAACCCGCCTTCATCGCCGACACTGGTGGCGTAGCCCCGCTTGTGCAGGATGCTCTTCAAGGCATGGAACGTCTCGGCACCGTAGCGGAGGGCCTCGGCGAAGTTCGGCGCGCCGATGGGCATCACCATGAACTCTTGAAAGTCCACGCTGTTGTCCGCGTGCTTGCCACCATTGAGGATGTTCATCATCGGGACCGGCAGGCGCACGGCCCCAGTTCCACCCAGATAGGCGTAAAGCGGCAGATTGGCAGCCATTGCCGCCGCGCGTGCAACCGCCATCGAGATGCCCAGGATCGCATTGGCCCCGAGCTTGCTCTTCATGGGTGTCCCGTCCAAGTCGATCATCACCCGGTCGATCTCGGCCTGCCGCGCCGCATCCAAACCGACGAGCTTCGGCGCAATGGTCTGGTTGACGTTCGCCACGGCCTTGAACACGCCCTTGCCACCGTAACGTTTCTTATCGCCATCGCGGAGTTCCAGGGCCTCGTTCTCTCCGGTCGAAGCACCGGATGGCACCGAGGCGGACGCTACGATGCCATTGTCCAGGGTTACCTGAACTTGCACGGTGGGATTTCCACGGGAATCCAGAATTTCCAGTGCCTGAACCGCTTCAATCTTTGTCGTCATCGTTTTCTCCTATCGTATTGGTCTTTTCCAGTTCGTCGAGTGTTCGTATGGCCGCGCGGCGCACATAAATGTCTTGCGTTTTGTCCAGTAGCCGTTTGAGCGGCTCGACCGCGCGGCGGTCTCCAAGTTGTTGTAGCAGCCACACTGCCCGCATCACCGTCGATGGCTCGGGGTGGCCAAGGGCGACAATGAGCTTCTCCAGATAGCTCTTCGACTTCCAAAAGCCGTGGATGTCTCCGCTGCAACGGGGGCATTGCGGTAGGTCTTCATCAAGCTCCTTCCAGCAAAGAGGGCAGTAGAAGTGGACCATTTTCCACCTCCTGAGAACCCCATCACCCATTTCCGGCTTAGCGCACAAAAAAACTCCCACCGGGAACCCTGTGGGAGCGTTCGCGAGCTTTCGCCGCCGACCCCACCGGGTTCTATCTTGACCTGGCAGGAGTCATTAGCCGCAACTTGCAAGCAGTTGCGGCGGTTACTCGGGCCGCCGCTTTAGGTTACTGACCCGTTTAGGCTGCCGACTCGTTTGGTTATCGTCACCCCCCATTTCTTTGGCGAGAAAATCACGGAGCCAGCAGTTCAACCCCCCGCTCAATCGAACGGAGGACGCCTCTTACCTCTTCCGCAAGCTCGAACGAAGTCATTTGGCTGGCAATCAACCTCGCACTGATTGAAACGCCATAGTCTTTTTGCGCCCACTCGCACATACTAGAAAGAATCTGTTTTCCGGAGGCGATTCCGAGCTTATCGTCGACGCAGCCCCATTTATCCCGCAGCCTCTTCCGCGCCAGCCTGTTTGCTTTCGCGGTTCCGCCCTGTCGATCGCGCATACTTAGTTGACTGGAGAGTGCGTCGAATATCGAATCGTGAAGTGAATTCGCGGCATTTTCCAGGGCCGCTGTGATTTCCGCTATTGTCGGCGCCGCTTCTGCGTTCCCAAGCCTATGAGCTATGACGCGTCGGATCGCAGTTGGGACGAGCAAGTAGTTTTCAATTTCTTTTTTTCGCCAGATGTGTAGGTCGACGCCACGTTCCCTGGCCTCTGCGTAACGCTCTGCCAATTCCTCATCCGTATTGTAGTCACGATCAAGAACGCAGTAGACTCGGATTCGCTCGCTAAACGAGTTTCGAAGAAGCATGGATGATCCGATTGCGTAGCGCCAGCCGCCCCAACCCCCGATGCTAAGGTGCGGGATCGTTGCGATCGGCTCGATCGCACCGGGAGAAAGAACATTTTGGAAACAGCGTAATAGGTCGAGGTCACCCCCTTCCACGAGAATGCACTTCTTGGAGTTCCATAGGCGAGCGAGTTGAAGGTTGTGGACGCCGCCGATGCTTTGGACTACCCTTTGAACAGCGGGCAAAGACGTGGCACAATCCGACCGCGCGCTTCGAAAATCGACCACAACGACATTTTCTGGCTCGACCTCGGCCATCATCTCAATTGAATGTGTGGCGATAATCGCCTGCCGGTATTTGCCCCGAAGTTCACGAACAAGCTTTCGCTGTAGATCGGCGTGCATGTAGACGTCCGGTTCGTCAAGGATAATCGTGTGCTCTTTCGTGACCCGGGAGAGGAACCACATTACCTGCAACCACATCTGGAGCCCGTGGCCCATCCACGCTACCTCCGCGGTGAAACCGCCGTCGCGAACCAGCAGGCCAAGGGGCTCGCCATGCAAAGCCGTGTGCCCCTCAAGCTCCTCGACCTTAAGCCCATGCCAGGTCGCCTCGGCTAATCGCCTAAATTTGCCGAAGTGCTGGTAATTGTACTTAAGCTCGTTGCGGAAGTGCTGAGAAGCCAAATACGTCGACATCGACTGCGAGACGTAGTCTTCTTGCAAAACGATTTCCTCTTTATTAAGCGGTCCGATTTGCGGGAGGATGGCGATCAGCGGGATTGCTACGCCGGCGGCATCGCGTTTGTTGGCGATCGGGTCGCCGTTCCCTTTCCGAACAACTGCATGGATTTGCCGCTGGGGACCCAAACGGACCTCAATAGCTGAGTGATTGCCAAACGTGGCACGTATGACGGCAGGTGGGTCGCCATACTTGTAAAACGCGTGCTCCAGCTCGATCCTGAGGCCCTCGAGTGAGGGCGAAACGCCGCGAAACTGCTTAGCAAGGTTGGACCAGCTTGGAGGATCGTGGTAGGTCAGGTGCTGGTATTTGTCGGCGACAATGGAGATTAGCCTAAGGGCCTCGACCAACGTCGACTTTCCTGCGTTGTTCCGCCCAACAAGTACGGTCAAGTCGCGCAGGGGCAGTTGATGTTCACGAAAGCACTTGAAGTTCTCTAACTCAAGGTTCGTAATCACTTGATGGACCGCTGCCGTGGTCTTCGGTTCGTGCCGGAACCCGTACGTATTTAGGAAATTCCCGAGACCTATGATCCCCCTCAGTTTAGCGGGTCGATGTCATCTGTCAAGATGCCCTCTAACTGATGCGACGTATCGACGGAATCCGCACGCGTGCCACGGGCTCTTTTCGTGTTTGAGGGCTCGTTGGCTTTGATCTTGCATCGACAATGCCGGTAGAACCAGAGGCGTCCACTGCCGCAACAATCCTCCCGTGGGCGTCTGCCATGATGTTTTCGTCACCTCTCTCGCCCGGCAGGTTGAAGATAGAGCGTGTTAACCATTCCGTCACGCGGAAAGCGCACCGGCCGCCAAGCAGACGTCGCCGCAGGAAGCCCTCACCCTTACCCTCTTCCGACGAACGTTCGGTCGGTGCCCGGCGAGGGGACCGTCGGACGCACTCTCCCAACGGGCGTGGGGACCAAGAGGACCACGGGACACACTGTTGAGGATCGGCAGCACCTTGCTACAATAGGTCCAGTTGCGGCCCGAAGGGCTTCGGGCTGCCGGAGAAACGGAAAGAATTTGGGGAGACCATAAACCATGTTGGCGGCCGTTCTGCATGACTTTAACAAGCTCGAATTGGAAGACGTGCCCGTGCCGGAGCCGGGCATCGGAGAGGTCGTGGTTCGCATCAAAAGCTGCGGCATCTGCGCCACCGACTATAAGGCCATCAAGGGCATCCGGCGGAACGTCAATTTCCCCTTGATCGCCGGACACGAGCCGTCGGGCGTGGTGGCGGCCATCGGGCCGGGCGTGCGGCACTTCCGCGAAGGCGACGCGGTGATCTGCCAGCCCTCCGGCTTCTGCGGCGCCTGCCGCCATTGCCGCGTGGGCGATACGCACTATTGCGAGCACTCGTTCACGACTGGCGGCGACGGGCCCCCGATCACCTGGCCCGGGGCCTTCGCCGAATATATGAAAACCCTCGAGACCTCGCTCTTCCATAAGCCGGCGGGCGTGTCGTTCGATGCCGGGGCACTGACCGAGCCCCTTTCCGGGGCCTGGAAAGGCGTGATCCACTACAGCCAGATGTCTTTGGGCGACGACGTGGTGGTGATCGGCGTCGGCGGCATCGGGCTTCTTTGCCTGATGGTTGCCCGGGCGGCGGGGGCGGGCAGACTGATCGCCGTCGATACCAGCCCGTACGCCCGCGAGCAGGCCCTGAAGCTGGGCGCCACGCACGCCGTCGATCCCCGCGAGAACGCCAAGGGGCGGATTTACGAGATCCTGCCCGACGGGCCCGACCTGGTCGTCGAGGCGGCCGGCCCCATCGCGGCCGTGAAGTTGATGGTCGATCTGCGCCGCCGGGGCACCCGGTGGAATGTGTTTGGCATCACCACCCACGAAACGTTCGAGCTCGACGGCGGGCTGACGCACTTCCTCGAAGGCCGCATGGACGCCAGCTTCGGCACCACGCCGCTGGCCATGCAAAAGGCCATCCGCCTGATCGAATCGGGGCTCGTGGATCCGGAAAAGATCGTCTCCCACCGCTTTCCGCTCGGCGAGATTCACAAAGCGATCGAAGTGATGGGCCAGCCGGACCGCAACAAGGTAATCATCCATCCATGAAAGCGATTGTCCACGTCGCGCCGAACCGGGTCGAGTGGCAGGACTGGCCGATGCCCCAGCCCGGGGCGGGCGAGGTCCGCATTCGCACCCTGGCCTGCGGCATCTGTGCCACCGATCTGGAAATGATCGCCGGCTGGAAGCGGACCGGCGTTCCGGCCATTCCGGGGCACGAGTGGTCGGGTGTGGTCGATGCGGTGGGGCCCGGCGGCGACCCGGCCCTGCTGGGCAAGTTTTGCGTCGCCGAAAACGTGTTGGCCGACGGCGGCGAAGTCGGTTTCGAGCATTCGGGCGGCTATGGCCAATACCTGGTCACCGAGGCCCGGAATGTTTATCTCCTGCCGGAAAGTTTTCCGCCGACGACCGCGGCCCTGATCGAACCGCTGGCGGTCTGCGTGCGGGCCGTGGGGCGGCTGCGGTTGGAGGATCGCCGCTCAGCGCTCATTTTTGGCGACGGGCCGATCGGGCTCTTGATGCTCTTGTTGCTCCGGTGGGTGAACGTCGAATGCGTCGCGGTGGTCGGCGGCCGGGCGGCGCGATTGGCGTTGGCCGAAGAGTTCGGGGCCACGGCCGCGCTCAACTACCATGATGTGGGCGGGAGCTTGGAGCAGTCGATCGCCGCCCTGCCAGGCGCGCCGTTTGCCAACGTGATCGAGGCCAGCGGCTCGCCGGCCGGGATGCGTGCCGCGCTCGATGTTGCGGCCCGCGCCGGAAAGATCTTGATGATCGGCGATTACGCAACCGCCCGCGCCGACTTCCCGTGGAACAACATTTTGCACGGCGAGTTGGAGTTGATCGGCTCGAATGCCAGCGCCGGGGTGTGGCCGGAGGCCGTGCGGCTGGCCACGACGGGCGCGGTGCCGCTCGATCGGCTCGTTTCGCGCCGCCTGCCGGCCTCCTCGTATGCCGAGGGGCTTGAACTGGTGCGTAACTCGCGAGACCTGGTCAAAGTGGTGCTGGAATGGGACGCTTCTGGGTAGCCCGCGGTTGGCCTATAGACAACGTCCCACCGCTATCGCAAAATTGGGGTGGCGTTGACGCTGTCTTTACTCCCGGAGGCTCCCATGGCCGGCACCCCCACGCTTCGCTTCAGTCGCCGCGGTTTTCTCGGTTCTCTGGCGGCCGTTTCGGCCGCCGGCGCCTTGCGGATACGGGCCGACGAGCCGCCGCCCGTGACACATCCCCGCGCCACCTCGGGCGACACGGTCGAGCCCAACTGGACAGAGCGGCTCACCGTGACCGTCGGCCGTGAGCGGGCCGACCTGGTGGGCGCCGACCACCGCGTGCTGCAGGCGGCGGTGGACTACGTGGCCCGGCTGGGCGGCGGCACGGTGCGGGTGCTGCCCGGCTGCTATCGGCTGCGGAACGCCGTCTACCTCCGCTCGAAAGTGCGGGTCCTGGGCAGCGGACCGGATACCGTGCTCGTGAAGGAGCCTTCGGTGACCACCAAGTTGGCCGCCGATTCCGACTGGTACGACCAGGAAATCACGCTGGCCGACGCCAAGGGGTTCCGGCTGGGCGACGGCGTCTGCCTGCGGGCCCGCAACCCGCACCATGGCGGCATCACCGTCTGCAAGCGGACCTTGGTGGCGCGGGACGGCAACCGTTTTCGGCTCGATCGGGCGCTGCGGGAGAACTTTTGGCTGCGGGGCGACACCACCGTTTCCACGCTCTTTCCCTTACTCAGCGGCGAAGAGATTTCGGACGTGAGCGTGGAAAACCTCGCACTGGACGGAGCCCGGGCGCAGAACGAACGTCTCGACGGCAACTATGCCGGCTGCATTTTCTGCCAGGACTGCGTGCGGCTCACCTTCCGGGACCTGGTGGCGCGGAACAATCATGGCGACGGCATCAGTTGGCAGATCTGCCACGACGTCCGCGTGGAAGGCTGCCATTGCCACGACAACGCCGATCTGGGCCTGCATCCGGGCTCCGGTTCGCAGCGGCCGGTGGTGCGCCGCAACCGTCTGGAGCACAACGGCATCGGGCTGTTTTTTTGCTGGGGCGTCAAGTATGGGCTGGCCGAGGCCAACCGCATCGAGGACAGCCGCGACTATGGCGTTTCCATCGGCCATCGCGACACCGACAACCTGATCCTGAACAATACTGTGCGCCGCAGCGGCAAGGTGGGCGTGTTGTTCCGCGTCGACGGCGATCGGCCTTTCGCTCCCCACCGCAATCGGCTGCTAAAGAACCGCATCGAGGATAGCGGGCCGGAAGACGGCGTGGCCGTCGACGTCCAGGGCGAAGTCGAGGGGCTGGTGATCTCGGGCAACGAGATTGTCGAGACCCGGGGGCCGCAGCGGCGGATCGGCATTCGCGTGGGCGCCAAGGCCCGCGATATCCATCTGGCTGACAATCACGTTCGCGGTTGCGCCACCGAGGTGGCCGATTTGCGAAAAGGGTGATGGCCCGCCGCGCTCCGTCGCTGCGACACGTGTCAGGCACGGAGTGCCTGACCTACGTGTGCCTCGGAACATTGACACGGCCCATCGCCGGCACGACAATGAGTTTCATCGCGCCGTTACCGCGTGGTCCTGACCGTCAGACCACGGGGAAGAGTATTGTGCGCTATCCCCGATTTTCCTTTCCTTTGAGGAGCGCCACCATGAACGACAGGAAGAATCCCTCTCGGCGTGACTTTCTGAAAGCCGGCACGGCTTCGGCAACAGGGCTGGTCCTGGCAGGGGGAGTGAACATTGCGCGGGTGGCCCACGCTGCCGGCGGCGATGAGCTGAAGATTGCCTTGATCGGCTGCGGCGGGCGCGGCACCGGGGCGGTGGCAAACTGCTTCGAGGCCTGCGCGAACGTCAAGCTCGTTGCCGTAGCCGACGCCTTCGCCGACAACGCCCGGAGCTGCTTGGCGAATTTGCGGAAGGACCCCAAGATTGCCGCCAAGGTTGACGTGCCGGAAGAGCGTGTGTTCGTGGGGCTGGACGCCTATCAGAAGGCCATGGCCGCCGGGGTGGACATCGTGCTATTGACCACGCCCCCCGGTTTCCGCCCCATCCACTACGCCGCGGCCGTCGCGGCGGGCAAACACGTCTTCATGGAAAAGCCCTGTTGCATCGACGCCCCGGGCTTTCGCTCTTTGATGAAGAGCAATACGCTGGCCGACGAGAAAGGCTTGAAGGTGGTCGTCGGCCTGCAACGCCGCCGTAGCAAGGACTACTGCCCCAAGGTCCGGGCGATTCACGACGGAGCGATCGGCGATCTGACGTTCTTACGCTCGTACTGGAATGGCGGACTGCCTTGGGTTCGCACGCGCAAGCCCGAACAGACCGAAATGGAATTCCAGGTTCGCAACTGGTATCACTTCGTCTGGCTGAGCGGCGACCACATCTGCGAGCACCACGTACACAGCCTCGACGTTTGCAACTGGGTCCTGGGTGGCCACCCGCTGACGGCCAACGGCATGGGGAGCTGCCACTGCCGCGACAACCGCGGCATCAGCCAGATCTACGACAATCACACCGTCGAGTACACTTACAAAGACGGCATGAAGGTCTTCAGCCAGTGCCGCCAGCAGCCCAACACGTGGCAAATCGTCAACCAGATTGTTCACGGTACCAAGGGCATCGTGGAAATGCCCAGTTGGGCCGGCGACGGCATGACCCGAGAACACGCCGACCTGGTCAGCGCCATCCGCGACGGCGGAAAACTGAACGACGGCTGGTATGGGGCCACCAGCAGTTTTACGGCCGTCCTGGGCCGCATGGCAACGTACTCGGGGCAGGTCGTCAACTGGGACGACGCGGTAGTCAAGGGGCCCGACGAGATGCCCCGGCGGATCGCTTTCGACGCCGATCCGCCGGCCATGCCGGACAAAGACGGCAACTACCCCATGGCCGTCCCCGGTATCTACAAACCGTATTGAATTGCGGGCGGAAGAGGAACAATGCCTATCGTCCGGTGTCGTGTTTCTTTCACCAGGAGAAGTTTATGAGACATTTGCAATATCACCATGGCCGCGACCCATCGACCTTCTCGCGCCGTACCCTTCTGGGCGGCATGGCCGGAGCGGCGGTCCTGGGCGCCGCATGGCCGCTAGGCAGTCTCGCCTCGGCCGCCGAGCGAAAGGGCCGCATCAAGCAATCGGCCTGTTTTATGTGCTACAAGGCCTATCTGCACCGGCACAAGATCAGCTTTGACCAGTTTGCCGCCGCCTGCGCGCAGATGGGGCTCCGCTCGATCGAGCAGACCGATCCCAGCTTGTGGCCGACGCTGAAGAAACATGGCCTGATCTGCGCCATGTCGACCCATCACTGCGGGCCCAAGGGGCTGAACCGGTTGGCAAATCACGACGAGTGTCTTGCCAAGCTGTGCCAGAGCATCGACGTAACGTCGGCCGCCGGTTTCCCGAACGTCATCACCATGTCCGGCCTTCGGCAAGGCATGGACGACGAGGAAGGATTGGCGAACTGCGTGATCGCGTTGAAGAAGCTTGCCCCTTATGCGGAACGGAAGAAAGTTACCGTCTGCCTGGAGTTGCTCAACTCCGTCCACGACCACAAGGACTACATGGCCGACTCGACCAAGTGGTGCGTGGCGTTGGTCCATCGGGTCGGCTCGCCCCGCGTGAAGGTGCTTTACGATATCTACCACGCGGGGATGATGAAAGAGGACGTGCTGGCCGACATTCAGAATCACGCCGATTGCTGGGCCCACTATCACACCGGCGGCGTGCCCGGCCGCCATGAAATCGACGACACGCAAACGCTTGATTACCCCAAGCTGATGCGGGCGATCGTGGCCACCGGTTTCTCGGGCTACGTCGGGCAGGAGTTCAATCCCCAACGGCCCGATGCGCTGAAGAGCCTCGAACAGGCCGTTACCCTGTGTGACGTGTAACGGGCGTTATCGGAGCGCAACTTGTACCCTGATCGTATCCACCAATCCCGAGAACACCGACATTGATGGTTCCTCATGCAGTTGGGTCATGCACGAGCCGTGAACGGTTGCCGAAAACGAAGCTGCCGGCGCGGATTTTGTCTGCGGTAATTCTTGCCATCCTCAACATCTGCGCGGTCGCCCCCGCGGCGGAGCGGACGGAAACCATCCGCAGCCTGGATCTGCCCGACGCGGAGATCGTGGCCGCTTATCAACGGGCAGCAACGCAGAACGTGCTGGCCGCCGTCAATCCGAAGGTGTTCTACGGCTACTGGTCCGTATGTGCCGACGGCGTGGGGTTCGGTTACGGTTGCACCTATCCGTCCTTGGACGGCCATCAGATGACCGACACGCTGTTGTTCTTAGGGCAAGCCGACGTGGTCAAAGCCAATTGGGATTACGTGCGGAAGTTTCAGCGGCCGAACGGGCAGTTGCCATTGGCAATTCTTCCCAACGCGGCCAGCCAACGGATCGGCCCGCCGTCGGCCCAATCCCGAGTGGACGGCAACGGCGGCCTCTACCGTCATTGGGTGCCCGGGGATCCGTTGCGTGCGTTGGCCGGACCTACCTACATTCAGAACGCCGACGTGATTTATCGATACACGCAAGATCGCGCGTGGCTGGTCCGCCAATTGCCTTCCGTCAATCTGGCCGCGGACTTTCTGGCTGGACTCAGCAATCGCGACGGTGCCGTCGGCGGAGCGGGCTATTATGTCGAGCGGCCCTTGCGGGCTGAGTTCGACGGCGTCGCGCAATGTCATGCCGCCGAGGCATTCCAGCGGGTGGCGGCGCTGAATGCGCTGGCAGGCAACCACGAGTCAGCCCGGCGGTACCAGCAACTCGCGGATCGGATCGGTGCCCACTTCCGCAACCGTTTCTGGCAGAAAGACCACTTTGCCGAGTACATCCACCCGCAGCACGGCGCGATTACGAAGCATGGGCTGACCGACGTCGATTGGGCCGCGATTGCCACCGGCATGGCCAGCGCCGAGCAGGTCGCCATCCTGTGGCCGCAACTGAGAGACGAAAGGCGTTTTTATTATGGCGGCATGCCCACCGGCATCGCCGTTCTGCCCGATAGTTACGAAAGCTGGGAGTTTCCCACCCCGGATCGCATGGATCTGGCGGCGATGGGGCGGGTATGGTATTTGGAGTGCTGGGCACGGGCGCGCATGGGCGACGGGCGGGGATTGGTCGAATCCATCCGCAAGGTCTGCCAGGTCGGCCGGCAAAGCGGCTTCTATTGGCGCGAGCGATATACCGAAAAGGGCGGGCATGGCGCAGAAAAATACTGCGAGTATCCCGCCAACCTGATCCGCATCGTTCAACGCTTCCTGCTGGGCGTTGAATTTGGTCTGGATGGGACGCTTTCGATCGCGCCCGTGGCTCCCGACGATTTCTGGCGGTCTGGTTTCGGCCAAACTCTGACCTGGCGCGGGCGAACCCTATCGTACCGGATCGAACGCGACCGCATGACTGGAGACTATTGCGGCGATGGGACGCAACGTTTATGCGTGAAGCTGCGCAGGCCGGCCCACAGAACTGCCAAGGTCACCATCAACGGGCACCCCGCGGAGACGGCCGTTGAGGGTGGCCGCTGGACGGTTCTCTTGCCGGCTGCACCCGTGGAGCGGCCCTGCCACGTTGAAATTCAGTGACCCGCAGGAACCGTCGGAGCCTAAATAGCACCTCGCTCCAGGCCTGTCAGCCCGTGGCTATTTCTCGTGTTGTTCCGCGTTCAGGCCCAGGTCCTTGGCCAGCTTGCGGCGGTAGGCTTCTTTGTCCACCGGTTTGCCCTCGGCAAGAGTGGTAATCTTGCTCGACCGGAGCGTCTCCATGAACGGCTCGAATCGCGCCACGGCCAGCGAGCGATGCGCCGCGTTGGCCGGCAGCTCGTGCTGGGCCTGCAGCCGCGCCCGCTCCAGGATCGCATAATCGACGCTCATCCGCGAGAGCTTTACGCGGCGCAGCACTTCCGGCTGGCGCGCCGCCAGCCGCTCGGCCTCTTGCCAGTGCTGGTTGGCATTGGTCAACAGATCGTCGGTCACGTGCCGGCTGTCGAGCCCCGAAAAGACCCGCACGTGAATGTGCTTTTGTTCGGCGTAGTCGTGCAGCAGGTCGATGTACGCGCGGATGGGCCGGGCCGCCGGGCCGTAATAGCCGGCCAGAAACTCGTTCATGGCGCGGTTGGCGTCATACTCGGGGTTCCACAGGCACTTGGCCATCACGTAGCCGCCCAGCGACGCCAGCTCGCTATCGGGCGTGTCGCCGACGTCTTCCTCAAAAATGCCCTTCACGTTGTGCGCGACGAAGTAGCGGATGTTCGGGCCGATCACCCGCTGGTTCGGAAACGGCATCAGGTAATAGGAGAAATTGGTCGTGTAGTCCCACACCCAGAGCCGCGGGGCCACCTTGGCCCACCCCTCCATGTCGTTGCGAAACATCTGGTTGGAGACGCTACTGCACGTGGCCAGCGGATGCGAGAAGCAGCACTCGATCGAGCACAGCCGGATCACCACGTTCGGCCGCGGCCGCAAATGCTTGGGCGGCTGGCGGGTCCACTCGTAGGCCAGCGTCTCCACGATCTTGTCGGGAAACTCCTTCTCGGCCGCCTCGGCCACGCGATTCACCAGCGCGAGCACCGGCCCCATCTGCGAGCCTTCCCGGCGGGCCAACTCCTGGCACCGCGGGCAGCGGCAATGCTTGTCGCAATCGTTTTGCGACACGGAAAACACCGTGGCTTCCGGCTGGGCCCGCATCGCCTTCAGAATCTCCTCGGTGCAGATGCGGATTACGTCTTCGTTCGTGCAGCAGAGTTGAGCGTAGCCGTTCTGACGCTTTTCGTTGACCAGGGAAAAATATTCCGGGTGGTCTTGGAAATATTTTTCCGGCGGCACCAGGCGGCTGAAGGTGTGCACGAAAAAGCCGCCACCGAACATGACCTTGCCGCCGTGCTTGGCATCGAGCCCGCCGGAGCTCGAATTCATGCGGTTCCGCGCGCACCAATCGCCGTCGGTGCACTCGTAAACATAAGGCTCGCGATATTCGAGCACCGGAACCTGCCGATCGTCAATCGGATCAATCGCCAGGCGAGCCGACCGGGGAATGCGGCTCACGCCCGGCGCGAACCAGCGGCAGCCCAAATGATCTTCCAAAAGGCCGTACACGCCGTACAGCGCGCCCCGCACCGGCCCGCCGGCAATCACCAGGTGCTCGCCGACGGTGCGAATCACGTAGCCCTCTTTGCCGAGCGAGGCGAAATCGATCGTCAGGCCCAGGCTTTGCAGATGGGCATTCTGGCCCAGGATGATCTCCTTCAATCCCACGGGTTCCTGGTCGTCGACGATGGGCAGCTTCGCGCCGCTCATCTGCTGGAGGAACATTTGCAGTTCCTCGGCCCCGTGCTTGACGGAGGGCGAGGCGTTTTTCGGCACCACAATCTGGTAAGCCGAGCGGCCGTTTTCGGCCAATACCAACTCGGCCGGCGATGCCTGGACGGTGAAGGGAGAAAACGTGAGGAGGATAAAAAGCGAGATTAGGCGTTGCATCATCATAAAGGCACCCTGGTTGTTACACACAAGTTTTCGGCAATTGTCCATCCCGGAGGGACGTTTGACAGTAGTCCAGCACTTCGTTGTATGCAAGTGTCCGTCCCGGAGGGACGTTTGATGATAGCCCAGCACTTCAGTGCTGGGTAGACTGGCAAAAGAGGAACATTCTTCGTCCCGGAGGGACGATTGAAGCCTTATTCTGTTCTGGTTTCAATTGTCCCCCCCGGAACAAATTGGTTTTCTCGACCTCCCGACCCAGCGATGAATCGCTGGGCTATTATCAACGGCCCCTCCGGGGCCAATCAATATCATCCCGAAGCCAGCCAACGCGCTGTTTGTTCGTTTCCCCTCCGGGGCCAGACAACGTGACTGTTTGTTCGTTTTCCCTTCCGGGCGCTGTTAGCCCCCACTATTGTTTATGCGACATCGTCGCCTCAATGTCAATTAAATGCGCCGGATTACTTGTCGCTGCTCAAGCCCAGCGCCTTGGCCAGGTCGCGGGCATAAACTTCTTTGTCGACCGACTGGCCTTCCGCCAGACCGCTCAATGAACTGCTCTTCATCGTTTCGATGAACGGCCGATAGCGGGCCGTGGCCAGCTTGAGCAGGGCCGGACTGGCCGGCAGCTTCTTTTGCGCCTGCAAGCGGGCCCGCTCCACGATCGCATAGTCGGGACTCATCCGCGAGAGCTTGACGCGTCGCAAAACGTCCGGCTGGCCGGCCGCCAGCTCCTCGGCTTGCTGCCAGAGGGCGTCGGCCTTGGTGAGCAACTCGTCGGTCAAGAAGGGGGCGTCGGGATTCGTGTAGATGCCCACGTGAAACTGGTGGGCGTTGACGTGGCTGTCCAGCAAATCGAGATAGCCGCGAATCGGCACGCCGGCCTTGTCGTAATATCCGGCCAGGAACTCGTTGATCGCCCGATCCGGATCGCAATTCGGGTTCCACAGGCACTTGGCCATCAGGTAGGCGTCCAGTGCCCACATCTCGCTTTCCGTGGTCGTGTTCGTGTCCTCTTCGAAGATGCCCTTCACGTTGTGCTCGGCATAGAAGCGGATGTTCGGGCCGATCACCATGTGGTTGGGAAAGGGGAGCAAGAAGTGGGCAAAGTCGGTCGTGTAATCCCACACCCACAGCCGGGGAGCCACCTTCGCCCAGCTCTCGATGTCCTTGCGAAAGGCCTGGTTGAGCGGGCTGGGGCAGGTGGCCAGCGGATGCGAAAAGCAACACTCGATCGAACACAGCCGCACAACCACGTTCGGCCGCGGGTGCAGCGATTTCGGCGGGTGCCGGGTCCATTGATAGGCCAGCGTCTCCACGATCTTGTCCGGAAACTCCTTCTCCACGGCCTCGGCGATGCGATTGACCATTTGCAGCACCGGCGCGCCGGCCGAGTCCTCTCGCTTCGCCACCTCTTGGCAGCGCGGGCATTGGCAATCGCCGCCGCAGTCGTTCTGCGAGACTGAGAACACCGTGGCGTCGGGCTGGGCCCGCATCGCCTTGCGGATCTCCTCGGTGCAGAGACGGATCACGTCCGGGTTGGTACAACAGAGCTGACCGTCCTTGATCCGCTTGCCGCCGGTGAGCGTGAAGTACTCGGGATGCGTGGCGAAGTACTTCTCCGGCGGCACCAGCCGGGCGAAGGTGTGGACGAAGAAGCCGTCGCCGAACTTCACCTTTCCGCCGTGCCCCTCGTCGAGCCACGCGTTGGCCGAGTTCATCCGGTTCCGCGCATTCCAGTCGGCATCGCGAACGAAATCGGCCACGTACGGCTCGCGCGATTCGAGCAGGGGAATCTGACGCTCGTCGAGCGGCCCGATCGCCAGGCGGGCCGACTTGGGAATGCGGCTCACGCCCGGCGCGAACCAGCGGCAGCCCAGGTGATCTTCCAAGAGGCCATAGACGCCGTACATGGCGCCCCGCACCGGCCCGCCGGCAATCAGCAAGGTGTCGCCGACAGTGCGAAGCACGTAGCCCTCTTTGCCGAGGGCGGCAAAATCGATCGCCACGCCGAGCTTACGCAGATGGGCGTTGTCGCCGAGGATGATTTCCTTCGGACCCTGCGGCTGCTGGTCGGAGATGATCGGCAGCTTGGCGCCGCTGATCTGCCCGAGGAACATTTGCAACTCCTCGGCCCCGTGTTTGACCGAGGGCGAGGCGTCCTGGGCCACCACGATCCGGTAGGCCGACTGGCCGTTTTCGGCCAGCACCAACTCCGCGGAGCGGGCTTGGGCGGCAAGCGTGCAAAACAGGCCGGCGACGATAGCGGGGAGCGCAACACGAATCATGGTGAGATTCTCCGGTGGTTTTGCCGCGGGACGATAGAACTGCTGCCTTCAGCGTTGCAGTTCCAACGTCGCCCACAGGCCGGGGTCTTCTTGGTAGGGCATAGGGCTGCCGACGCCGAAAGTCTGCGCGCCCAACTCGCGATCGATAACGGCGTAGGTAAAGCCGAGGCTGGGATGCTCCGCGGGGTCGAAGCCGGTCAGGGCTTCGGCGGGAATCCATGCCGTTAGTATATACCCGTCGGGGCGCCGGTCGCAACGGGCCCGCAGCAAGCCCTGCCGAATGGGGGCAGGCAGCTCCCGCGCCCGATTGATCGAGAGCGTCGTGGCCGCCGGCTGGTCCAGCCGCGGCCCTTCCCCGCTGGGCAGAAAGATCAATCGCTGGCAGAAGCGGCCGGCGCGGTGCACGTTGTGCACGTCTCGCGTGTCGATCCACAGTTGCAGGCCGTCGCTATCCTCGGGCCGCGAGGCCCGGCACCATACCGGCTGCTGTTTGCCTTGCACGGTGACGGAGAAGAGGAGCCCCGTCTCGTTCCATGCGGCCCGCACGTCGGCCCAGGGCGTCTGGCCATCCAGTTCGGCGAGGCCCACGAGTCGATAGCTGTCCTCCAAGGGGGCTTTGCTGCTGACGTCCAACGAGTCGCGGTATCGGCAGGGCGCCGAAAAGCGGAAGAGAAATCGCGTGGGCAGCAGGGGATTTTCCATGGCAAGTACGGCGTCGGATCGGTGTTTGGATGGCGATAGGATCTCTTGGAACTCAGAACAACAGCGGCCCGTTTATCAATCTTCGCCAAAGTATTCGTTGTCGCCCGTTTAGCCGGCGTGCTTGCACGCCGCGAAACTGGCGGGAATTTCGGCACTTGACACGACGGTGGAATCGGCGACGCCAACGAATTACTCGGCGCTCTTCACCACGACGTTGCCAATCGCTCGGCGCGCAGCCGCAACACCGAGAGTAGGTTCGCCAGATTAACAAGCCCCTCCGCCTCGCGGCGTTCGTCGGCCGAGGGCGGTTCGCCCCGATCCTGTTGATCCAGCAGCGAATCCAACCGATGTTGAACGCCCTCCGGCAGATGAAACCTTGCCAGGTCGTCGGGCACTTCCAACTGAAAAGCCACAGCTTGCGACACGGCAACCTCCAATACACAAAATCGGCCAAACGGTGATCGAACCCCTCAATTATAGCCCCATCTCACCTGTGGGGGAATTCAGGGATACCGGCGAAATTGACCTGTCACGGCAATGGGTCTGCCGCCAAAATGGCTCCTGGCGCCATCTTTCGCTCTGGTTTCCATTCGTGTGTAACAACGAGGGCGCCAACCTGGGATTGAGGAATGGCGGGCCTTCAGCCGGCTCGACTGCAGCCGTTTCCGCCTGCGTCGCCCCGCGTTGCCAAAAAAGCCGACCCGAATCCTTGCCGATCGCGTCGATACCGGACGTATCTCGTTTTCTGTTCCCGTTTTCCGTCCCCCGTCTTCCGTTCCGTTTTTCCTCTTCTTCATCCAGCCATCTCGACGCCACAAACTCGCCCACGGTCGGAGCATCGCTCGCGAAGGATTAGGGCAGCAAGAAGACGGCAAATGATTTAGGCGAGATTACGAACCGCTAACCGAGTTGTGCGTCCGAAACGGGTTTTGGTATCCGCTTACTCTGTGGGTCCTAGCCGTCGGAGGCCGCGGCTTTCCACCTAGATGAAGCTGGAGATACTTGATGAGCAGGGCATGGGCAGCCGTCACCGGCAGTTGTTTCTCGTCGACCTTCGCCCCATGAAACAACTCGTCACGAGCAAGTTTGACCTTCCTGAACGCCTCGGCATCATCATCAGCGTCCGTCACGCAGAGCTGTAACGCAACAACATTAAATTTGTCGGCCAGCCTATTCTTGTCCCTCATTACGCCGCGAATGCGTGTCAGATATGCGGCACGCAATTCAGACTGCGAACTGTTGCTGAGATCCCTAAACATCTCCTCCTCATATTTCTTGAAAACCGTATTGACGAAGATCTCGATGGCGTTCCACCCAAACAGAAAAGATCGGAACTTGTCATTTTCGGTCTCAACAGAGAGCTTCAAGAGTTTGAGGACTGTGCTAAGCCGTTCTTTCGGGCGCGACAGCCTGCGGTAATGGTCCGTGATTCTAACAGGCGCGCCTGCTGCCAGGGAGTCAGTCTCGGTGATCTCGGCGACTATCGCGCAGTTGAACGGGACGATCTGTTTTCCGTCGTCGCGAAACGTCGCAATAGAATCCCATACTTTGTCGAACGAGAGTGTACCACCAGCTTCGAGAAGAAGCGACGCTAGCACGGCCGCAAGGATATCTTCGTCCTTAGAACGTATCGATTCGCTTGAGTCGTTTGCATTCCAATAAATGGCACACCCATCGTTTTCCAAGATCATTGTGCCGGCCAGGTCGTTACTTTCGCCATTTATCTGGATGACAACGTGAGGCACGGCTTCAAACTTCTCTTCAAACTTCGTGCGTCGTGCTGCAACCCAATCCCTGCAAAGTTTGGCCAGCGTCGGGTTCTGTTCTTGCTGTTCCAGCCGATTTGCCAGAGCTTGGCACGCTGCCGCAATGTCATCCGCGCAGCCAGCGAACTTCTCGGGCGTGTTCGTCAGAACGGCACGAATTAGGCCGCTGGAGTCGGAAAGCAGCTCAACGTCCACGAGGCCCTTGTGCTCGATGCCCCGGATCGTGTAAGCGGTCGTATACTCGTATCTCATCCTTGCCCCACGTAAGAAAGAGAAAAAGAGGAAAGACAACCGGAAACGTCGAGTTAGTAACAACTCGTTCCGCTTGTCCCGCTTGCCACGTAGGCTCCCCCGTTGTGGTGCTGGCATTAACATAGCCTGGGTGCTAGCACTCTGCAAGTTGGCGATGGCAGTCCACCTGGCGGGAACCGCTGCTGTGTGCCGGCCCCGGCGAGATTCGGCTGTCCCAGGAGTTGGTCAAACAGGGGTCGAAACGGGGCCGCAGCTCGTAATTGGCAGGCAGGCGCGGAGTGGAAAGCTACCAGTAGCCCGACCAAATTCTATTGAAATCAGGCCAGCCGTTCTGCTATGCTGGCGGATGAAATCGAGGCGGCGGCTATGCCGTTCTCGTCCCCGGCGACGGCCGGCCGTTCCTTGGCAATTCGCGTTCTGCGCCCTGGAGCGCCGAGTTCGCAACACCGGCCTCCTCTTCACCTGTTACCGCGACAAAACAACCCGCCTCGTGCCTGCGTGTGACCGCCCAGCGCGAGAATTCTTCGATCAGTCGGTTACCGGCCCGAAGAAATCGACCGCTTGCGGCACACCTTCGTCGGACGGCGGAGTTTCTTCTTTGGCAGTCCCTGGAACGTGCAGGGAAGCGGCCAGCTCCGCCCGTCAGGTTGTTCGCGGCGAGTGAAGAAGGCAGCCCTTTGGCAAAGGCTGTCCCCGCCGGCTTGCCCAAACAACGCCTCTTGGGGCCCGGAACGAATCACGAAATAGACGTCAGTGTAAGACGGGACTTCGGCGAGCTCAGTCGAGCCGAGCTCGCCGAAGTCCCTTCTTGCACTGACGCCGACTTTTGCAGGCCGGGAAATCTCTTGTGCTCCAAGGGCTTATGTCAAGAAAAGACAGTTGTGCACGGACTTTCCCCAGTGTGTCACCGCAAAAGTGCTCGAAAGTCCCTGCAAAGAAGCTGTTTACCCGTTGCGTCCAGAATGCGCGTGCCCACTGTGCGGGCGCAAAAACGCAAAACCGCCCGCTGTGCCGTTTCCTGAACCCGTTTTGGAGTGCGGCGATTTATCGCCGCTTTTCCGTTCCATTGTGAACGCGATCTGTTCTGCTCAAGAAACTTACCAATGAGGAGGCACGCGCCCAATCGGCACGGGCAAAAAGCGGCGATAAATCGCCGCACTCCAAAATCCGCGAAAGCTTCGCTTGACCCACCCTACTTCTCCTGCACCGCCGCCAGGTGCTTCTTCAGGAAGCCGCGCAGGTCGCCGCGGGCGAGATCGGCCGCCGTGCGAAACTGCAGGTGAATCAGGTCGATGTTCGACCGCTGGCCGTCCAACTCGGGATTGTAGCCCAGGTCGGTGAGCTGGCCGAGCGTGAAGCGGCCCTTGGGACCCGACAGGTGCAGGTAGACCGCGTCCAGCTTCTTGGTTTGCAGGGCGGCCCACGGCTCGTGCTGCTCGCTCACGTACAGCGGCACCACCTGCTTGTTGTTCCAAAGGAATTGGCCCCCGGACGCGATCTCGGCCAGCATCTCCGTCAGGTCTTCCAGCACTTCCACGTCCCATTGGACCTTCTTGCCGAGGGTGAAACCTTTGCGGGCGAAGTGCCAGGTGCGGCCGAGCTGCTTCCACGGTTGCAGGATGTCGGCCCCTGATTGAACCTTCTCGGTAAACTTGCCAAAACCGGCCACGGCCCGGTCGACGAACTGCCAGAACGCGGGCCGATCGATTTCCTCGTACTTGTACACGCGCAGCTCGATTTCCTGCCACGGTCCGCGAAGGTTCTGGCAGCGCACGCGCGATTCGGTGCCGTAGAGCGGCACCTCGGGTACGTCGTTGAGCGGCTTCAGGTCGAGCGTTTCGACCAGTTCCTCGCGGCGGAAGGTGTTTTTGGCCGTGCGGAACTTCATCTTCAGCAGCCACTCCTCACCGGTGATGGCGTGGAAGAACCAGCCGTCGGATTTCTTGGCCGCCCGAATCTCCACCACGCTCCGCGAGTTCCAGTCGGTTTCGGCAAACAGATCGGACTGTTCCTGGATGCGGTCGACGACTTCGGCCAGGATGCGGCCGTCCCAACGGCAGGGATTGCCGGTGCGGCCGACGCGATCGACCGTGTGCCAGCGCGGGCCGTCGGCTTCCCAGGGCATGCGGGCGTCGCGGCCCACTTCGATGATGTCGCGATCGCCCTGCCGCGCGGCCAGTTCGGCGGCAAAGTCATAAACCTTGCGTTCGGCGAACGGCCCGGCCGCCAGCACCGGCGCGAGCGCCGTGGCGGTATGCGATGTAAGGGACGAGGGGCTAGGGGCGAGGGGCGAGGAAGAATCTTCTCCCTTCCGCCTTCCCCCTTCCGCCTTCGCCCTTCCGACAACGTCTTCCGGCGTGCCGGCGGCGACCACGTAGCCGCCCTCCTCGCCGGCCTCGGGCCCCAGGTCGATCAGCCAGTCGGCCGTCTTGACCACGTCCAGGTTGTGCTCGATCACCACCACGGTATTGCCCAGATCGACCAGCCGGTTGAGCACGTCCAAGAGCTTGGTCAGATCGTCGAAATGCAGTCCCGTGGTCGGCTCGTCGAGCAGGTAGAGCGTCTGTCCGGTGTCGGGCCGGGCCAGTTCGGCGGCCAGCTTGACCCGCTGCGCCTCGCCGCCCGAGAGCGTGGGGGCCGGCTGGCCAAGCGTCAGATAGTCGAGCCCCACGTCGCAGAGCATTTGCAAGGGGCGGCGGATCTTGGGAATGTTCTCGAACAGCTTCACGGCTTCGGCGCACGACATGTCGAGCACGTCGGCGATCGAGCGGCCGTGGTAACGCACGGAAAGCGTCTCGGCGTTGTAGCGGCGGCCGCCGCACGCATCGCACTCGACCCACACGTCGGGCAGGAAGTGCATCTCGATGCGGAGTTGCCCGTTCCCCTCGCATTTCTCGCACCGCCCGCCGGCCACGTTGAAACTGAAACGCCGCGCGGTATAGCCGCGCAGTTTCGCCTCGGGCAGTTGGGCGTACATGGTGCGAATCAGGTCGAAGGTGCCGGTGAACGTGGCCGGGTTCGAGGTCGGCGTCTGCCCCAGCGGCTGCTGATCGACGCGGATCACTTTGTTGATCCGTTCCACGCCGCGAACGGCATCGTGGGCCCCGGGCACGAGCTTGGCGCGGTGCAGGGTGCGGGTGAGCGATGCGAAAAGCACGTCCTCGATGAGCGAACTCTTGCCGCTGCCGCTCACGCCGGTCACCACGGTGAACGTGCCGAGCGGAATCCGCACGTTGATGTTTTTCAGATTATTATGTCGTGCCCCGACGATCTCCAGCCAACCGCCCGGCGGAACGTAGGGGAGAGAGGAGAGAGGAGAGGGGAGAGGGGAAGACATTCGCGATGCTTTCCCCTTCGTCGCCTTCTGCTTCGTTCTCTTCCCTCTCCCCTCTCCTCTCTCTTTGCTCCTCTCTCCCCTGCGGTTCGTCGGCACGGGAATGGCCTTCGCGCCGGACAGGTACGGGCCGGTGACCGAGCCACGCTGCTCGGCCACTTCGGCCGGCGTGCCATGGGCGACGATCTGACCGCCGTGGCGTCCGGCGGCGGGGCCGAAGTCGAGCAACTGGTCCGCGCTGCGGACCACTTCGCGGTCGTGCTCCACGACCAGCAGCGTATTGCCCAGGTCGCGGAGCTTTTTCAGGGCGCCCAAGAGCCGGCCGTTGTCGCGGGGATGTAAACCGACCGTCGGTTCGTCGAGCACGTAGAGGACGCCGCACAGGCCGCTGCCGACCTGGGCCGCCAGGCGAATGCGCTGCATCTCGCCGCCGGAAAGCGTGGGGGCGGGCCGGGCCAGCGTCAGAAAGTCCAAGCCCACGTCGATCAGGAATTGCAACCGGTTGCGGATCTCGCGAGTCACTTCGCCGGCAATCTTCCGTTCGCTGCTGCTGAGCTTCCAGTTGTGGAACTCTTCCCACAAACGATTGAGCGGCAAGCGGCATAGTTCGTCGATCATGCGGCCGCGGAGCCGCACGGCCGCCGCGTCATCGCGGAGCCGGCTGCCGCCGCAGACGGAACACTCGACCTCGTCGACCAGATGCTCCAGCTTGCCGCGCAGGCTGGGCGAGACTCGGCTCGCCTCCTCCAACGCAGGATAAAGCCCCTTATACTGGAACCGGAACGCAATCGGGATCGCTGTATCTTCCTCCTCCGCCTTCCGGCTCGACTGAGCTTGCCGAAGTCCCCTTCCGCCTTCCCCCTTAGTGTCGAACCACTGCTCGGCGGTGCCGTGGAAAATGAGCCGGCGGTGACGGCCGCTCAGTTCCTCGAACGGAGTATCCAGCGGAATGCCCGTGCCACGCGAAAACGCCTCGAGCATCATCGCGAAAACGGGGCTCTGGGCGGTGGGCCAGAGGGCCACGGCGCCTTGGGCGAGCGTGAGCTTGGGATCGCGCAATAAGGCGGCCGGATTGGTGCCGGTTTGCACGCCCAGGCCCTCGCACGCCGGACACCAGCCCAGCACGCTATTGAAGGAAAAGTTGTGCGGCGAGAGCGGCTCGAAACTCCGCCCGCACCGGTCGCAAACGAAGTGCTGGCTGTGCGTCTCGACCGGCCATTGCGGCTCGGGCAGGTCGGGGGTCGGATAGACCACGCGCAGCACCCCGCGGCCCAGCGACAGGGCGTTCTCCACGCTGCCGGCGATCCGCGAACGGGCTTCAGAGCGAATCGTCACCCGGTCGATCACCACTTCCACGTCGTGTTTTCGCCGCCGGTCGATCTGCGGCGGCTGATCGATCGAGTAGGTCTGGCCGTCGACGCGAATCCGCACGTAACCCGACGAGCGGGTCTCGTCCCACAGCGTTTCGTAGCGCTCGCCGACGCGGATTTCCAGCGGGGCCATCACGTATAGCTTCGTGCCCGCCGGGTGGGCCATGATCTTGCCGATGATCTCGTCGGCCGACTGGCTGCCGATGGGCACGTCGCAGGCCGGGCAGTGCGGCTGGCCCAGCCGCGACATGAGAATTCGCAGATAGTCGTAAATCTCGGTGACCGTGCCCACCGTGCTCCGCGGGGTGTGGCCCAGGTGTTTTTGCTCGATGGCCACCGCCGGCGACAGGCCCTCGATGTGATCGACCTTCGGCTTCTGCATTTGGCCGACGAACTGCCGGGCGTAGGCGCTGAGGCTTTCGACGTAGCGCCGCTGCCCCTCGGCATAGACGGTGTCCATGGCCAGCGAGGTTTTTCCCGATCCGCTCGGCCCGCAGCATACCGTGAACTCGTCGCGGGGAATGTCGACGTCGATGCCCTTGAGGTTGTGCTGCCGGGCGCCGCGGACTTTGATGAAGCGGGCGAAGGAGGAGGGGTCGGGCGTAAGAGGCGCGGGGCGGGGGACGACCGACGAAGGGCGAGGAGAGTGGTTGCCTAACACTTTACGCAAGACCTGGCCCGTGTAGGACGTCAAGCCGTTGCCGTTCGATACGGTTCCGCGCTTCCCTTTCCCCGTTCCGTTCTCCGCTTGCTTCGCGGCGACTACCTCGGGCGTGCCGGTGGCGACGATTTGCCCGCCGGCCTCGCCCCCTTCCGGCCCCAGATCGATAATCCAGTCGGCCGTCTTGATCACTTCCAGGTTGTGTTCGACGACCACCACGGTGTTGCCCGCATCGGCGAAGGCGTGCAGCACTTTCAAGAGCAACTGGATGTCGGCGAAGTGCAGGCCGGTGGTCGGCTCATCCAGCACGTAGAGCGTGCGGCCGGTGCTCATTTTGACCAGTTCGCGGGCCAGTTTGACCCGCTGGGCCTCGCCGCCGGAGAGCGTCGGCGAGGGCTGGCCGAGCTTCATGTAGTCCAGGCCCACGTCGTGCAGGGTCTGGAGCTTGTGATGGATGAGCGGGATGTTTTCGAAATGCCGCAGCGCCTCCTGAATGTCCATTTCCAGTACTTGGGCGATCGACATGCCCTTGTAGCGGATCTGCAAGGTCTCGCGGTTGAAGCGGTGCCCCTCGCACACCGGGCAGGTGACCCACACGTCGGCCAGGAAATCCATTTCCAGCTTGTTCGAGCCGTTTCCCTCGCAGGCCTCGCAGCGGCCGCCGCTGACGTTGAAGCTGAAGCGGCCCGGCTTGTAGCCGCGGGCCTTCGCCTCGGGCAGTTGCGTGTAGAGATGACGGATCTCGTCGAAGACCTTGATGTACGTGGCCGGATTGCTGCGCGGCGTGCGTCCAATGGGCGACTGGTCGATGGCAATGATCTTGTCGAGATGTTCCAGACCGTCGATCCGCTCGTGGGCGCCGGGGTTTCCGAGGCCGGCGTTCAGATCGCGGTGCAGGGCCTCGACCAGAATGTCGTTCACCAGCGAGCTCTTGCCCGAGCCGGAGACGCCGGTCACGCAGACGAACGCGCCGAGCGGGATCTCGACGTCGATGTGCTTGAGATTGTTGTGCGTAGCGCCGCGAATGACCAGTTTGGCGTCGCCGATGGGCCGGCGCCGGGCCGGGATTTCGATCCGCCGCCGGCCGGAGAGATATTGCCCGGTGAGGCTTTTAGGCTGGGCGATTAACTGGTCGACCGATCCGGCGGCCACCACGTGTCCGCCGCGAACACCCGGCCCCGGACCGAAATCGACGATGTGGTCGGCCGCCCGCATCGTGTCCTCGTCGTGCTCGACCACGATGACGGTGTTCCCCTGGTCGCGGAGCCGGGCCAGGGTTTCCAGCAGGCGATCGTTGTCGCGCTGATGCAGGCCGATCGAGGGCTCGTCCAGGATGTAGAGCACGCCCACCAGGCCGGAACCGATCTGGCTGGCCAGACGGATGCGCTGCATCTCGCCCCCGGAGAGCGTCGGCGCCGTGCGCTCGAGCGAGAGATATTCCAGGCCCACGTTGGTGAGGAACTGGAGCCGGCCGCGAATCTCCTTGAGCACCTCGGCGGCGATCTGCTGGCCCGTGGCGTCCAATTCCAGGGCGCCGAAGAACTCGGCGGCGTCGGAAACGGCCAGGGCGCAGACCTCGGGCAGGGTGCGCTGGGGGCGATCGCGGAACTTGGGCTGGCGGCTGGTGACCGTAAACGCCCGGGCCTGCGGATTCAGCCGGCTCCCGTGGCAGCCGCTGCATCCGAGGATGCACATGTACTTTTCCAGTTGGCGGCGTTGCGGCCGGCTCTTGGTGGTGCGGTATTGCGAGAGAAGTTTGGGGATGATGCCCTCGAACTTGCCGCCCCACTTGTAGCCCGACGGTCCGCTCCGCCAGGTAAAGGTGACGTGCTCGTCGCCGGTGCCCCAGAGCAGGGCGTTTTGCACCTTGCGATCCAGCTCCTCCCAGGCGGTTTCCAGGACCGTGCCGGTGGGCAAGCCATGTTTCCGCTCCAACAGTTCGGCCACGCCGCGGAAAATATGCCGCCGCCAGCGGCCCATTCCACGCCACGAACCGACCAGCTCGATGCAGCCTTGCTGGAAGGAACGAGTCGAATCGGGAATCAGCCGCTCCGGATCGAAGGTGTAAATGTGTCCCAGGCCGCTGCAATCGAGACACATGCCCTGCGGGCTGTTGAAACTGAACAACTGCGGGCTGGGTGGCTCGAAGCTCAGGTTGCAATGCGTGCAGGCGTAGTGAGCGGAAAGGAGAATATCGGAAGGCGGAAGGGGGAGGGCAGAAGAGGGAGCGCCTTCGGCATCTGCCGTTCCGCTTTCCGCCTTCCTCCTTCCGGCTCGACTGAGCTTGCCGAAGTCCCCTTCCCCCTTCTCTTTTCCGCCTTCCCCCTTGGTTTCCTCCTCCTCGACGGCGACAACAAGGTTGCCGTCGCCGAGACGCAGGGCCAACTCGACGGCCTCGGCCAGCCGCGGACGGATTTTGGGACCGGCTACCAGGCGATCGATCACGACCTCGATGTTGTGCCGCATCTGGCGATCCAGCCGCAAGTCGTCGCTCAGGCGGGCGACCCGCCCATCGACCCGGGCGCGGATAAATCCCTGTTTCAGCAGATCGACGAACAGGTCGCGATACTCGCCCTTCTGACCGCGAATCAATGGCGCCAGCAGAAAAAAGCGGGTGCCGGGCGGAAGGGCCAGGATGCGGGCGATGATTTGCTCGCGGGTTTGGGCCGTGATCGGCCGGCCGCACTGCGGGCAATTCCCCGTGCCCACCCGGGCGTACAACAACCGCAAATAATCGTAAATCTCGGTGATCGTGCCGACGGTGGACCGCGGGCTTTGGCCGCCCGTCTTTTGCGAGATGGAAATGGCCGGATTCAGCCCACTGATCAGGTCGACGTCGGGCTTGGGCATTTGCCCGAGGAACTGCCGCGCGAAGCTGGACAGACTTTGCACGTACCGCCGCTGTCCCTCGGCGTAGAGGGTGTCGAAAGCCAGCGAGCTCTTCCCCGAGCCGCTCACGCCGGTAAAGCAGATCAGCCGGTCGTGCGGCAACACGAGGTCGACGTCGCGCAGGTTATGCTCTCGGGCGCCGCGGATAAGGATGTCGGAGGCGGGCATGAACAACGGCAACGCGGGCGGAGGAAATGGGGCGAAACATATTATTCTATCAAAAAGTCCGGCGGCAACAGGCAACCAACCGCTCGCGGGGCACGATTTCTGGCCTTTCCGCCGGGCGGTCAGCCGTGAAGCAGCCCTTGCGGCGGACAGGTGCAACGCCAATGGGACTTCTCTATGCGCCCCAGATTCCCCATCTCCGAGAAATTTGCCCCCGACGCGGCAAGCGGAGCCGTTAAAGTTAATGCCACCGGCACAATCAGCCGATTCGTTAAAAAAGTAACAGCCGTTACATCCGGCAAAGTTACACTAATCGTTACAAGCTTAGTGACCTGGGGGGGGAACTATGAACGTCACGAGTCACAGAATCAGCATTCTTGCGGTCCTGTTTGTTGGGGGGACATTGTGCGCGGCAGCGGGACGGAGCGATGCCGCCGATAGTCCTGAGTACATCCCACCGGTTCCCGATGCGGCCGCATCGACGGTCCTGCCGGCTGCCGAAGGTCAGCAAACGCCTGCGGTGCAAGAAGAACCGCCGGTGGCCTCGGGCGACGAATGCCCGTGTGCCGACTATTGCGGCATGCCGCTGTGCAGCCCGCCGGGACGCTTTTGGCTGCGAGCGGACTACCTGATGTGGTGGACCAGCGGCATGACCCTGCCGCCCCTGGTAACCACGGGCACGACCGCGAATCCCACGTCCACCGTGCTATTCGGAAATGACATTGTCAACGACGGCGGCCGGTCGGGGTTTCGCACGACGGCGGGGATGTGGCTCAATTGCCGCCACACCTGGGACGTCGAGTTCGATTACCTGGAGTTGGGGGGGCAATCGGCCAATTTCAGCGAGTTCTCCACCGGCAATCCGATTCTGACCCGCCCCTTCTTTAACGTCCAAACCAACTCGGGGGACGCCGAGAAGGTGGCTTTTCCTGCCACCGGCGACCAGCCCCAGGTATCGGGGTCGATCTCGGTCGTCGCCAAGGACTACTTCCAATCGGCCGGCGTGTCGATGAGCTACAATTTGTGCTCCTGCGGTTCGTGCTGCGACTCCTGCGATTCGTGCAGCGCTCCCTGCGCGAATTGTTGCATGCCGATGCTCAATTGCTGCCGCACCGACCTGGTGGTCGGTCTTCGCTACTACAACCTCAGTGACAGCGTGTTGATTCACGAGACCCCTCAGAGCACCCTCCCGGCGCTTGCCATGTTCGATATCAACGACAACTTCAGCGCGGACAACAAGTTCTACGGCAGCGAACTGGGCTTACGAACCAAGCTGCATCGCGGCCGCTGGTCACTGGAAATCCTGACCAAGATCGCCATGGGCAACACGCATGAAACGGTCAACATCAATGGCCAGACGATCACGACCACGGCCGACGGGACGGTGACCCAAAACGCCGGGGTGTTCGCCACAAGCACCAATAGCGGCACCTTCCAAAGAGACACCTTTACGGTGATTCCGCAGTTGGGTCTGGAGTTGGGCTACCAGTTGAGCTGTCACTGGCGGGCGTACCTGGGTTACAACCTTCTCTACTGGGGATCCGTGTGGCGCTCGGGCGATCAGATCGATCTGCAACTCGATCCGCGCAACATTCCCTCGAATCCCGCGTTCTCGCCCAATACGGCTCTGCCCTTCCCGCAGTTCCCCGCCCAGGCATCGGCCTTCTGGGCGCAAGGCATCAACGTGGGCTTGGAGCGCCGATTCTAGGCGGTTGGCGCGCGCGTCTTGCGGCGGCGCCAGCGGGCCCCGGCCAAAAACAGCCCCAGAACGGCGAGCAAGACCAAGGACCCGGGCTCGGGTACCAAAACGGTGGGAAGGTCGGGGATGACATCACCGGTGTGGAGGATGGGGGCGGAACTGGTGAGCAGCATCGCCTTGGAGATCAGGACGCCGGGATACGTCAGCTCGGCAAAATTGAAGTTCGTGCCCACGTCGCCGTCCTCCAAGGTAACGCCCGTATAAGCATTCTGCTCGACCGTGTCCGTAAGAAGAACCGATTGCCCGTTCGCGTCGAGAACCGCGCGCGACTGACCGCTATCTTGTCCCGGATGGTTGGTCGGCGTGGCCATTGCCAGCGTGTACGTGCCCGCAGCCAGACCGGCGAAGCTGTAACTGCCATCCTGGCTGCTCAGGACGGAAGCCAGGGGCGCGCTGCTGCCGGCAGCGGTCAGCGTGATCCGGGCATCGGCAATCGCCCAGTCGCTCGAGTCCATCGCGTGGCTGTTGTTGACATCGACGTACACGTAGCCCGACAAACTTGCCGTGCCGCTCTGGCCGACGAACGCATCTACGGATGTCGCGTAGGGGGCAGACGCAGCGCTGTAACTGCTGGATGCCGTCGAACCGGAGTAAGAGACTCCGTGCCATTGCCAGGAACTGTAATTCTGACCGCCGCCAGATTCTCCGTTCAGCGCGGAGGCGCTCAGTTGAAGCCCCGGATCGGACGCGGGCGTGGAGATCGCTGCGGGCATCGCGGCGCCAGCAGGGGGCGACCAGGAGACGCCATGCCATTGCCAACTTGCATAATCGCCGGCACTGAGCGTGTCGCCGAAAGCGGAAGCGCCAAGCCAGGCGAACATGCCCGCGCAAAGCCAGGCACGCCGCACATGCTGCGCGCATGCACAGGTGAGTCGAACAGTCGAGCTCACGAAACGCTGCCTCCGCTTTGGGGTGAATAACAGGGTGCGTTAGCTCATACGGAGACACCACAATCTTTATACTAATGCCTACCGGCCTTCCATTGCTAGCAAATTGCTGCCCCCCCCGGTTGTTTTTTAAAACTTTTTTTGTGCCCCCCGCGATAGCGGGTTTCAGCATCCGCCGACGAAATGCTAAGGCAGCACGCAGGAAACGAAATACCCACCCGATCCCAGTCCCACCGCATCATCAAGGGGTCGGCACCGTGACGCGGGTAGACCAATTCCTGCGTGCTGCCTAAGCTCTTGCCAGCCTCGGTCTTGGCGATTGCTATTGTCCCTCACGGGCGGATTGCGATAAGCTAAGGTCGCCCGCCTGCCCTTAGCGTGGGGCGGAGCGTCAGGGAAGACCGCGTTGAGACCGGGAGGGGCTCTCATGGGTTCGAGCCAAGGAGTTCGTGCCACCCCCATAGACAGGGGATCCGGCGCTACCGATGTTGGGTCTGCCAGAGTCGCCAACGCACGATCGCTCAGGGCCTCGGTGCGCGGCGCCATCCATCGCACCCGCTGTTGGCTTCTCAGACAACAAGCGGCCGATGGCTCATGGTGCGGCGAACTGGAGGGCGACTCCGCCTTGGAAAGCGAAACGGTCCTGTTGCTGGCGTTCCTCGGTCATGAGGACACCGATTTGGCCCGCCAATGCGCGGCGCGCCTGCAGGAGACGCAGCTCGCCGAGGGAGGTTGGGCGAGGTACCCGGGCGGGCCGGCCGAGGTCAGCGGGAGCGTGAAGGCCTATTTTGCCCTCAAGCTGACCGGTCATAAGCCGAGCGCCGAGTACATGCGGCTGGCCCGCGCCGCCATCCTCGCCCTTGGGGGCGCCGACGCGGTCAACAGCCTCACCCGCTATTTTCTCGCCCTGCTGGCGCAGATTTCTTACGAACAATGTCCGGCGATCCCGCCGGAGATCCTGCTCCTGCCGAAGTGGCTGCCGCTTGGCGTGCACACCATCGGCGCCGGGGCACGGACGACGATGGTGCCGTTGTCGATCATCGCGGCGCGGCGGCCCGTACGCCGGCTCGAGCCGCGTCTGGGGATTCGCGAACTGTTTTTACGCGAGCCGGAGGACTGGCCCGCACCGCGCTGTCCCGGGCTGCCGGATGGGACGGGCCGGCGGGATTGGCGGCGCGCCAGTCGCGCGCTCGACCGCTTGGGCAAGTGGTGCCAGCGCCGTCGGCTGTTGCCCTGGCGGCGGAAGGCCCTGGCGGCCGCCGAGCGGTGGATCACGAGCCGCTTCGACCAGAGCGACGGCCTGGGCGGCACGCATGCTTCGATTGTATGGAGCACGGTGGCGCTGAAATGTCTGGGCTATCCGGACGGCAGCACCGAGGTTCAATATTGTCGCCGCCAGTTGCAGGATCTGGCCTTGGAGGACAAAGCGTCGGGCACGACAAGAATCCAGCCGGCGAAGTCGCCCGTCGGCGATACCGCGATGGCCGTGCGTGCCTTGGCGGCCAGCGGGCTGCGGCCCGATCATGCGGCCATCCGGCCGGCCATCCGCTGGTTGCTGGGACGGCAGGTCAGGCGGCGCGGCGATTGGGCGGAAAAAGTCGCCGTCGAGCCGGGGGGATGGTGCGCGCAATATGCCAACGACTTTTACCCGGACTGCGACGATACGGCGGCGGCGCTGTTGGCGCTGAAGACGCAGTTTTCCGACGCCCCCGAGGTTCCCGAGGCCCTGCCGCCCGAGTTGCGGCTGCTCCCGGTCGGCAGCGAGCAAGCCGGCGAGGAGGGGCAAGAAATCGCCTCGGTGCAGGACACCACCGCAGCCATCGAGCGGGGCGTGCGCTGGCTCCTGGCCCTGCAACATCGCGACGGCGGATGGGCGGCCTTCGACCGGGACCACGGTCGGGCGTTTCTCCGTTATGCGCCCTTTGCCGACCATCACGCCATGATCGACCCCAGCACCCCCGACCTGACCGGCCGCGTGCTCGATGCCATGTCGCAGTTGGGATACCGCGTGGGCGACACGGCCGTGGATCGGGGCGTCAAGTACCTCCGCCGGGCGCAGAACGCCGATGGCAGTTGGTTCGCGCGCGGCGGCGTCCACGGCATTTATGGCACCAGCCAGGCGCTCAGCGGATTGGTCGCCGCCGGCGTGCCCACCGATGATCCGGCGGTGGTGGCGGGGGCCAATTGGCTACTGGTCCATCAACAATTGGGCGGCGGCTGGGGCGAATTGCCCGACAGCGATGAATTCCCGCACCTCCGCGGTCAAGGCCCGATCACGGCCTCGCAAACGGCCTGGGCCGTGCTGGGACTGCTGGCGGCCGGGCTCGGCGATCAGCGGGCCGTCACCCGCGGCATTCGCTACCTGCTCGTGACGCAAAACGATGACGGCACGTGGGACGAACCCGAGTTCACCGGCACCGGCATCCCGCAGGCTTGCTCGGTGCGATACCACCTGTACCCGATCTACTTCCCGTTGCTGGCGCTCGCCCGCTGGGCCGTCGCCGCCGCGCCCGCAGGCGCAGCGGCTACGCGGCTGGCGGTGGTGGGACAACCGGCCAAGGAAGAATGAGCCTTTTCTTAGGCAGCACGCAGGAAACGAAATACCCACCCGATCCCAGTCCCACCGCATCATCAAGGGGTCGGCACCGTGGCGCGGGTAGACCGATTCCTGCGTGCTGCCTTAGTTAGGGGCTCTAACAAAACGTACTCCTCATGCTCCGCGTGAGGCCAATTCGAGCAAAACGTCCCTCTCGCGGAGCGAGAGGAGTACATTAACTTTCTCGTTGTGTTAGAGGTCCTTATTTCCATGCGCTTTCCTTTCTCGCTGACCCGGTCGATGACCGCCTACCTGCTGCGGAAGAAGCTGGCCGGCGAAAAGATCTTTCCCCTGGTCTTGATGCTCGAGCCGCTGCACGCCTCGAACCTTTCGGGGATAAGCGGCGGCCGCGCGCGGGAGTACGCCGATACGCTCCATCGCCGGCTGTCGGTCGAGCGATGTCTGGCGGCCGTCACCGAGTGCGGCGCGCCAATCGTCAGCCTTTGCGGCGGCGAACCCTTGATCTATCCCGAGATTGGCCTGCTCGTCGAGCGCCTCGTCGCCCGGCAAAAGCACGTCTACCTCTGCACCAACGGCGTGCTGTTGGAACAGATGCTCTCCAGCTTCCGCCCCGGCAGCCGGCTTACGGTGAGCGTCCGCCTCGACGGCATGGAAGCCACGCACGACCGTCTGTCCGAGCGCGAAGGCGTGTTTGCGGCGGCGATCCGCGGCATTCTCGACGCCAAGGTGGCCGGTTTCAACGTCGCGACGGAAACGACTATCTACAAGGACACGGATCTGCACGAGATCGCCGTGCTGTTCGACTACTTGTACGAGCTGGGGGTGGACGGGTTCATGCTCTCGCCAGCCTGCGGCCATTCCGCGCCGGACGGGCGCGATGCCGAGGGCGCCGGGCGGTTCTTCGCCACCCGCGGCGAGGTCCACGAGACATTCCGCGCCGCGCGCATGCTCTTGCGGCGCTTCCGCCTCACCGCCTCGCCCTTCTACATGGAGTTTCTCTGCGGTGAGCGAGAGCTGGACTGTGCCGCCTGGACCAATCCCACCTACAACGTGCAAGGATGGCGCGGGCCTTGCTACTTGCTCGGCGACGCGCATTACGAGACCTACCGGGAATTGGTCGATTCGACCGCGTGGCGCGATTTCGGTCCGGCGGGCGATTCCCGCTGCGCCCGCTGCCTGGTGCCTTGCGGCTTCGAGCCGGCCGCCGTGTTGTCGGCCCCCAAGGGACTCCGCGACGCCGTGCGGATGGCGATGTGGCAGATGACGTGACGCCATTGTTCGACGTGGTGGCCGTGTCGGCGGGCGTGCGTGGAAAGCAGATGCTTCTGGCGCCGGACGACTATCTGCGTGCCACCCGAGCCACGGTGGGGCCGATCAGCCGGAGCGGAGACCAGTCATAGAGGGATGCTCTCTCGATTTCTCCTTCGATCGCGCAAGCGGCCGCGTATCCGCCGCCGGGAGAAAAGTCGTACACCTGCCAGCGCGTGGCCGAATCCGCCGTGCCGCCTTCTTCGACGAGACACGTCGGCTCGCCGGCCGCGAAGGAGACTTCGAATCGGTCGAGCCCGGCCGACAGGCCCACGCCCCGCGCTTTCAAATAGGCTTCCTTGCGGGTCCAACCGCGAAAAAAGGCGGGCAGCCGCTCGTCCTCGGCCAGCGCCTGCCATCGCGCCCGTTCCCCCGCCGCGAAATATCGCTTGACGATGTTCTCCGCGTCAACGAGCGAGCGCCCATGCTCGACGTCGACGCCGATCCGCTGATCGAGCGTTACGCCGACCAGCGCCAACTCCTCCGAGTGAGAGAGATTGAACATGAGTGGCAACAAGCCGGACGTGGGGGCCAAACTCGGCTTGCCGCCGGCGGCCACCTCGATCTCGACCCGGTCCGGCGGCAGGCCCAGGTATTGCCCCAGAATCATCCGCAGGGCCGCGTGACTGACGACAAATCGCCGGCGATCCCGTTGGCGAACGAACCGCGCCGCCCGCCGCTCTTCTTCCGGCGAAAGGCACTCTGCCAAGGGAACGCAGGCCGCCGGCGGCTGATCGAGGCCAATCCGCCACAGGTGAAGCTGTCGCGGCAACAGCGGCGGAACGACAACCGGCGATCGTTCGACGGGATCGGATGGCAAATTCGCTCCCTGCGGCGATAATTCCCGCGCTATCTCATCCAACAGCAACGGGGACCGGCAAAGGCACGGCGGATTTCCGCAGAACAGGTGCAAGAAAAATGGTCCCGCCGTCTCGTCGCGCCAGCCGTCAAGCTGTTCGATGCCCAACTCCGCGTCGGTCAGACTGCCACAGGCCGAGATAGGGCACAGCAACGGGACCGCCGGTGCGGCAGGGGAACTCGGCTCGCGCGGGGCGCGCTGCCCGGCGACGAAAAGGTGGAAGGGGATTGGCTCTCCCCGATCGCGCAACGCCCGGGCCAGTTCCCAGGCCACCGAGGCCCCCGGACCGTAGCCAAAAAATGCGAAGGGGAGATCGAGGCCGGCGCGGATCGCTTCCGCGAGCGACTTGATCAAGGCGGGAAAGTCTTCCGCGGCCCGCGGCTCCGGCCGCGTGCCCCGCCCCGGCAACTCGGCCGTCACCACCTCAATCTCAGGGGGCAACAGCCGCGGCCAATCTTCAAACCAGCGTTCCGCGCCGCCGGCAAAAGAAAAACAGAACACGCGAGCCCCTGCCCGGGGGCGCGCTTGCGCGCAATTGAACCAGCCCTTTGTTTCCGGCGGCCCGAGGTCGAATTCCATGACACATAGACGCGAGGGGGAGAACCGGGCAGCGATTGATCACTGTCTACGACCCCTCAAGGTAGGGCCTTGCGGAACGAGCGTCAAGCGTACCGCAGAATCACGGCCCGTCCCCATCGCCCACCGAAACACTGTGGGCGCACCGCGTCGACCAGTGAGGGCGCCGCTTGCGGAGCCGAACCGCCAGCCGTTGCTCGGACCGCGCCACCGGGCGCGGCTCGCACGCCAGGGAGAACTCCAGCACTTCCCGGTCACACACGCTCCGCCATCCCTCGAAATGAAAGCCGTAGCGGCCCAACGACTGAAGGAGCCAGCGGGGCACCACCCGCGGCTCGACGACGATCCGGCTGCGGCCCAGCCGCTGCGCCTGGCGGCAAACGCACTCGATCAGCTTTCGGGGCACGCTGGTGTGCTGCCACTCCGGATCGATGCGGAACAGGCGGATGCATAATCCGTCCAGCCCGTCCGGTGCGACACCGATTGCTCCGACGACCCGCTCGGCGATGCGGCACACCCACGCCCAATCCTGCGGGGCGTGAGGCGCTGGTCGGGCACGATCTGGTTGCGTCGCCACCGCTTGGGCTTGGCGGAGCCGGCCCACCCGCTTCTCGGCTCTGGGCGGGGCCCGCCGTTCGCCGTGGTCGGCCCGAAACTTTCTCGCCCCGACTTCCGTGCCCCGGTCCTTATCAAAGCATGTATTCATGGTTGGCTCCCTGGTCCCAAGGGTGAGAGAATCGGATTCCGCTACTATTAACGGACAACAAGGGTTTTGTAGCAATCCGATCAGTACTGGACCTGACCTCGGAAAAAGCCCCCATGAGCCCTAGGGGTACTTCCGATGCGGAAGCGCCGAAGGGACAAGAGTCAAGAATGTGGCGATGGCTAAGCCAGTGGTACGCGGCGGAGGTTTTGCACTGGCTAAGCCAGTGGCACGCGCGTCAGCCGGTGGTGCCCCTTCCTCCTTCATCGTCCACCGGGTCCCCGGCCAGCTTGATTTCATGGTAGCCCAGCATACTGCCGGCAATCAGCAGCGGCACCCAATAGTAGATCACGCGAAATACCAGCAGTGCAGCCACTACCTGGGCGCCCGCATGCTGAGGGAGGAAGTGAATGATGAGGGCGTCGAAGACGCCGTACCCGCCCGGTACGTGCGTCAGCACCGCCACGACGAAGGCCAACATGAAGACGCCCAGAATCCGCAGGTAGCCCCCTTCGATCGGCGGCAGAAGCGTATGCAACACCGCCGCGGCCACCAACAGATCGCCGCAGGCAATGGCGATCTGGTACAAGGTCAGTTTGAGCGGCGGCAGCGGGATCCGTCCGGCGAAGAGCTTCGACAGTCGCGCGGAAAACGCGCTGATCAGGATGTATCCCGCCGCCAGCGACAACAACACTACCCCGACCCAGAAGGTTCCCTCGAAAGGAAGGTTGAGCTCTTTCAGGTGCTTGGGGACGCGGAACGGGACGGCAATGAAGACGACGCCGGCCAGCGTGAACACGCCAAACCAAAATGTCAGCCCTAGAATGACCAGGAGATCAACAATTTTTCGAACGGATACCCCCCAGGCTGAGTAGAGCCGGTATCGGATCGAGGTGCCGAACAGCGTGGCGCCGAAGTTGTAGCTGAAGGCGTAGCCCGTGAACGACGCCAGGGCAATTTTCCGCAGCGGCAAGCTTTTTTCACCCACCCATCGGACGGCAAACCAGTCGTAGCCAATGAGAATAAGGTAATTCAGCACGGTCAGCAGCGCGGCCGCCATGATGCGCCAAATCGAAATGGCCGTCACCGCATCCCAAACTTGGCGAAACGTATAGTGCTTCAGACGGTCATAGAGCAGCCAGGCAGCGCCTATAAAGACCATCAAGATCAAGAGCCGCCCGAAAATCCGCAAAAAACGCTTCATCGTTGCTCAGACCCAGGTCTCCGGTGGAAAGCTCAACTGCGTGTTGTACTCGCAGGCGGGCACCTCTTCAAGCCGGTTATCCGTTGGGGGTGATTATTTTGGGGCCGGTGCCGACGTGGGTTCTTTATTGCTTTTCCACTTGCTCTGCGGGCTTGCCCGCCAAGACCACCACCGGCGGCACATTCGCCGCCGAGTCGACGTATATAATTCACCGTTGGTCGTGAGTCATGTACCAGGGGTTTGGTTGAAAAGGAGAGATAGGTATGAGTCGGAAACTTCAGTTTCTCGCCTCACTGCTGATAGGCGCCGCAGTAGTGATGTTCTTGGGCCCGAGCACCGTGCTGGCCCGCGGCGGCGGGGGTGGCGGTGGACGCGGCGGCGGAATGCACTCCTTCGGCGGCTATAGCGGCGGCGCCATGCATTCCTTCGGCGGGTACAACGGTGGAGCGATCCATTCGTTTAGCGGCTACTCGCACGCCCCGGGCGCCTCGGCGTGGAGAGGCGGACTTAACGGCGGATCGTTCGTCCGAGAATCCGGTATCAATTCGGGAGCGTGGCGCCATACGCAGGACTGGAACGGTTGGGGCCGCGGCGGGGAATTCGGCCGCTGGGGTCGCGGCTTCTACCCCGGCTGGTACGGCTGGTACGGCGGCTGGGGCTGGCCGTATGGGGGCCTGGGTTGGTACGGTTACGGCGGCTGGCCCTATGCCGGCTATGCGTATGGATACGGTGATTACGGCGACTACGGTTACGCGCCGGACTATGCCGGCGAAGGATACGGCAATACGGTAGCGTACGAGACGCCCACCGTGGCTGCGGAAAGCCCGACGGAAGCGACGGCCGAAGAAAGCGCGACCGAGCCGAGCCCCGAGTATTTCGCGCAGGCCCGCGAGATGTTCGAGAGCGGCAATTACAAGGAGGCTTTGCGCCTGGCCGGTCACGCCGCGGTGGACTCGCCGCGCAATCCCGAGGTCCACGAGTTGGCCTCGCTGTGCCTCTTCGCCTTGAAGGACTACCGCGGGGCAGCCATGGAGGCCCATGCGGCTTTGGCCCTCGGCCCGCCCATCGATTGGCCCACCCTGTACTCGTACTATGAGAACGTGGACACATACACCAATCAGCTCCGGGCGTTGGAGAAGTTCGTTCAGGACAACCCCAAGGCGCCGGAGGGCCACTTCCTGCTGGGCTACCAATTCGTCATGATGGGCCACAAGGACGCCGCGAAGAAGCAACTGGATCAGGCCGTCACGTTGGCGCCGCGCGACAAACTGGCGCAGAGGATCATCAAGCGGCTGTAAAACTGCTTGCGCAGCGCCTGCGGCGTGTGAACCGCAGGGTGTAGTTCCCCTGAAGGCATCCCTCTCCACCGGGAAGGATGCCTTTCTTTTTGCGTCCAGCGCGGGCTGGCGGGAGACTGGTTCATTTTTCGGCGAGAAGACGTGTTTTTCAGAAAAATGGTGGGCCGAAAACTGGCCCCGTCCCCTTCTCGCGGCCGGCAAGCGAGGCTAAGATACGGCCGTTCAACTGGAAAGGAATCACTCCTTGTTGCCATTTGCCGATCGGCTCGAGACTGCGGTGCGGCGCTGCCACAATCCGGTGCTCGTGGGGCTGGATCCGCGCCGCGAAAGCTTGCCCGCCGGAATCCTCGCCGAGCGGAGCGACGTGGGACCGGAGGAAATCGCGGCGGCTTACGGCACGTTCTGCCGCGCGGTGATCGACGTGGTCGCCCCGCTGGTGGCGGCCGTAAAACCGCAGGCGGCCTTTTTTGAGGAGCTTGGCCCGGCCGGCATGACCGTTTTGGCCGAGGTGATCCGCTACGCCCAAAAGCAGGGCCTGCTGGTCATCTTCGACGGCAAGCGGAACGACATCGGCTCGACCGCCACGGCCTACGCCCAAGGGCTGATTGGTTCCGGCGGCCAGAGCGTTTGGGGGGCCGATGCGCTGACGGTCAACCCGTACCTGGGCGACGACAGCCTTCAGCCGTTCGTCGACGTGGCCGCCCAGCGCGGCGCCGGAATTTTCGTGCTCGTGAAAACATCGAACCCGGGCGGCCGCATGCTCCAAGACCTGCTGGTCGACGGCCGGCCACTCTATCGCCACGTGGCCCAGTATGTCGAACAGCAGGCCGCCGAGACGGCCGCCGGCTGTGGCTACGGGCTGGCGGGCGCGGTGGTGGGGGCCACCTATCCGGCCCAGTTGGCCGAGCTGCGGGCGGCCATGCCGCACACCTGGTTTCTTGTGCCCGGCTTCGGCAGTCAAGGGGGCACCGCCGCGGACGTGGCGGCCGCTTTTGATGCGGAAGGTCGGGGAGCGATCGTCAACAATTCCCGCGGCATCATCTTCGCCCACCGCATCAAGCCCTACGCGGAGCGTTACGGCGACCGTGCTTGGCAAGCGGCCGTGGAGGCCGCCACCCGCGACATGATCGCGCAGCTCCGCAGCGCCACGCCCGCCGGAAAGCTCTAGGCACCCTGTCGGGTCTGACAATTCTTTTTGGCGGTCACACCGGGCAGAACAGTCATCCTGAGCGAAGGGAAGGATCTCGAAGGGTGGCGGTACGCTAAATAGGGTTGCGTGATGCTGGGAGCGTTACGCACGCTTGGAGCCGCCTCCCGCAGGGTGGCGGCGGAGTTTCCATCTCCCAGAATCGTAAAAGTTGATTTAGATTCTTCGCTTCGCTCAGAATGACGGGCTGCTCGTGGTCGCCAAGAAATGTTGCCACGCCCCACCCTGCCAGTTCGTTGACATCGGCGGCCAATTCCGGGTATGATAAGGATGTTCCGTCCTGCCCCACAGCAGCACAAAGCAGCACCGTTGCGCCGCCAAACGCTTTGTCTTCCCTGCCACTGCACCTTGACTAGCGAGGCCCTTCATGTCCGATGCAAGTCCCGTGACGCGTCGTAACTTTCTCGGCAATTCCGCGGCGGCGCTGGCCGCCGGCAGCGCGGTGCTGGCCGCTTCGGCCGAAGCGGCCGCAGCCCAGCCGGGCCCGCCGGCCAATCCGCCCCCGCCGCATCCCCGCGGCATGACTTACGGCATGATCGGCAACGTGAAGATCAGCCGCATCATGCTGGGCGGCAACCTCGTCTCCGGCTTCATGCACTGCCGCGACCTGCTGTACGTGCCCCAGTTGTTCCGCGCCTACGTGACCGAAGAAAAAATCTTCGAGACCTTCAAGGTGTGCGAACAGAACGGCATCAACACCGTCTTCGAGAGCGGCGGCGCGTTCGTCCGTCGCTACAACCGCGAGCGCGGCGGGCACATGCAGATCATTCCCAGCGTGCATCCCTCGGTGGGCCAAAAGGAGAAAGATCTCCGCGACGAGATCAAGCAGATGGTCGACGGCGGCGTGCCCGCCCTCTACGTCTGGGGCGTGGCCGCCGACAACCTCGTACACGACGGCCATGTCGGCTTGATCGCCAAGGCCGTCGAGATGATCAAAGAGCAGGGGCTGCCGGCCGGCGTGGGCGGCCACTCGTTGCAGGTGCCCATGGCCTGCGAAAAGGCCGGCGTGCCCTGCGATTTCTACGTGAAGACGCTGCACACGGACAACTATCCGTCGGCCGTCCCCAAGGAGTTGCGCAAAGACTGTGTCTGGCTCAACGGCGGCCCCGGCTTCTACGACAACATGTGGTGCCTCGACGCCGAGGCGACCGTGGCCTTCATGAAGACCGTCAAAAAGCCGTGGGTCGCCTTCAAGGTCCTGGCCGCCGGGGCCATCCAGCCCAGGGAAGGCTTTTCCTACGCCTTCCGCGGCGGCGCCGACTTCATCGCCGTGGGCATGTTCGATTTCCAGGTCAAGTCGAATTGCGAGCTGGTCAACCGGATCGTGAAGCACAAGAAACGCGCCCGGCCGTGGTATTCGTAAACCGCCGGGAGAATCTTGTTGTTTCGCGCGGGTGGTATCCAGTGCTTCCGTCCCGAGGGACGTTTGACAGTAGCCCAGCATTTCAATGCTGGGGAGACGAGCCAAACAGAAACGCTCTTCGTCCCGGAGGGACGATTGAAACGCGGTTCCGGAGACCATCGTTCAATTGTCCCTCCGGGACAAAACGGTGGTTTTTTGCCGGCTTCGGGACCCCGCGATGAATCGCTGGGCTATTATCAACGGCCCCTCCGGGGCCAACGAATGGCGTTCCCGTAAAACACCGGCGGCGTGCCACCCCGTCTAAATCCATCCCCGCCGTCTTAATTCCTCGCGGAAGCGATCGTAGAGCCGCTGGTAATCGCCTTTCCGCTCCGTGTTGGGCGTAAAGCTGCGTTCCAGACGCACCATCTCGCGGATGGCCGCACCCACCCCGCAGCCCAAAACGCCGGCGGCGGCCAACACGGCGGCACCGAAGGCCGATTGGCCACAGCGGGGCCGATGGATTACGCGCCCCGTAACATCGGCCCGACACTGCATCCACACATCGCTGCGGCTGGCAGCACCGGTGCTATAGATTTCGCCGCCGCTTGCGCCCGTCGCTGCATCGAGCACGTCATAACTAAGCCGCTCGACCAGCGCCACGCCCTGCAAGCCGGCCGCGTAGCGCGCCGAGCGATCGTCGGGCTCGGGCAGCCAAAATCCCTCGGCCGTCGCCGAGCGAAACGGAAAACGCTCGCCGGTCCGCGCCAAAGGATAGGCAATACATTCAGTGGGGAGCCGCTCGGCTGCCGCCGCGTCCAGCGCCCGCAGATCGGCGCCGGCGAACAGGTGGGCGATCCACTCGCCGCCCGTATTGCTCGCCGCCCCCGGCAGCCACAGCCCCTCAGGCAGCTTGTGGCAATAGATCAGCCCCTCGGGATGGCCGCAGATTTTCCGGCTCGCGCCCTTGAAGACCAGCGTGGTGCCCAAGGTCGTGTTGTAGTCGCCCGGCCGATGCACGCCCGAGGCCACGAAGGCGGCCGTGCCGTCGGTGGCGCCGGCTACCACCGGCAGGCCGCGGGGCAGACCGATCTCTTCGGCCGCAGCGGCGGAAATCTCGCCCACGCGGCTCCCCACGGCCGCTACGCGCGGCAACCGCTCCATAAGCGGCCCCCAACTGTCGATCCAGTCCGGCCAGCACTCGTCGACCAGGTCGTAGCCCGTTTTGAGCGTGTTGCTATAGTCGGATATTCCGGGCCGGCCCGTCAGCCGTCCCTGCACGTAATCCGCCTGGTGGACGAACCAGGCCGCGCGGCGGAACACCTCGGGCTCGTTCTGCGCGAGCCAGAGAATCTTGGCCAGCGCGAAAGACGCCTGAAACCGATAGCCGAGCTTGCGGCAGAAATCGGCCGCCGCCTGGTTGAGCAATTCGGCCTCGGCCGTGGCGCGGGAATCGTTGTACATCAGTGCCGGCCGCAAGGGAACGCCCGCGCTATCGAGCGCCAGCACCGTGCCGGAGGTGCCATCGACCGCCACGGCCGCCAGCCGCCCGAGATGAATCCCGCCGGCCCGCAACTCATCGGCGAGCGAGGCGAGGGTCTGGCAAACGGCCTGCCACCACGCCGACGGCAATTGTTCGTGGTATCCGGGCGCGCCGCTCACGGTTCCCGTGGCCAGCGGTGCGGATGCGTCGGCCGCCACCTGTCCGTCCGCAGACACCGCCATTGCCCGGACACCGCTCGTGCCCAAATCGATGCCGAGGAACAGGGGGGCGTCATTCATGTCAAGCAAATCCTTGCCGCCGCGCGAGCTCGTCCGGTCGCGTGTCAATCCGATCGACTTGTGCCGGCGCGAGAAACCGCGGCCCGCCGGCCAAGAACGTCCCGGCGATGATCCGGCACGTCTTCACGAGCATCTGCGTGACGTTGAGCACTTCCTGGGCCGAGTTCCCCAAGGCGATCACGCCGTGGTTCTCCATCAGGATGACCTTCGGCTCGCGTCGGTACTGGTCGAGAAAGTTGCCCAGCGCCGCACGCAGCGCCAGCGCCAACGGCAGCCCCGGATCGGCATAAGGGACGTAAGCCATCGCCGGGCCGAGCACGACGATCTGATCGGGAAACAGGCAGCCCGCGAATAGCTCCCGGCTGCGGCAGCCGCTCAGCAGTCCCAGGGCCACGGCGGGATGGGTGTGGCCCACAAAGCGAACCCCGCCAAGCCGCAAGCAGAGCGCATGCAGAAAGGTTTCGATCGACGGCGCCCGCTGGCCCTGGATCGTGGCCACGCGGAGCAGTTCCTTCAAGGCCGCATCGTCGCCCGCGGGCTGGTCGAGGGCGGCCAGAATCGGCTCCATCGTCACCCGCACGAAGCTCTCACGGGTAGCGCCGGTCAGGGAAGTCCCCGATGCCTTGATCCAAAAACTGCCATCGTCGGCCCGGACCGAGGTGTTCCCCTCGCCGAGGATCACGTACTCGTGGGCGGGAAGCCCCAGCTCGGCCGACATGGCGACCAATTCATCCAGCGCATCGGCCACGGTAGCACCTCCCAGCGGTGAGGACCCGGAGATTTTCCAGCTCCTTGTTCATCGCCGAAAGGGCCGCGATTGTCAAGTGGGCAGCTCGTATCCCTTGCGCCGCGGATAGGGATAATTCTGCCACTTGTTGGCCGCGTCATTACCCACGAACCGCCACTTCTGCGGATCCCACTTGAGCGACTTGCCGTCGAGCTCCGCGGCGTGCAGATAGGCGATGTTGCCCAAATGGCATACGGCCACGCTGCGAGCGCCGACTTCGATGGGGCAAATGGTCTTCTTCCGGCTGGCGATGCAATCGAGCCAGTTCTGCCAGTGGCTGCCCGACGGGTGCAGGTGAATCTCGTTCTTGCCGATGGGCTCCTTGACGATCCCGTCGGGCTTGCTGGTCAGCTTGCCGCGGGTGACGAAGATTTCGCCCTTCTCGCCCACGAAGGTCACGCCGCCGGGCCCGCCGTGGATCACTTCCACGCCGTTGGCATAGAGGTACTTCACGCCCCGGCCCGCCTTCAGGTCCTTCGGGTCCGCGGGCGGAACGATCTCAACGGGGCCCGAATGATCCATCCCCAATCCCCATTGGGCGATGTCGAAGTGGTGGGCGCCCCAGTCGGTCATGCCGCCGCCGCCATACTCGCAGAACGCCCGCCACGACGGAAAATGATCGTGCACGCCACGGGGGCTGAGGACCGAGCTGTACGGCCGGGCCGGGGCGGGCCCCTGCCAGCGCTCCCAATCCAGGCCCGGCTCCAGCTCTTCGCCGGGCAGGTGGCACGGTTTTGGCGGTCCGCCCACGCCCACCAGCACCTGCTTGATCTTGCCCAGACGGCCGTTGCGGACCAGTTCGCAGGCGTAACGGAACTCGCGCGAGGACCGCTGCTGGCTGCCGACCTGGAAGACGATCTTCGACCGGCCCACCCTATCCATCACCCGCTTGGCTTCCATCAGGTTATTCGTCAGCGGCTTCTCGCAATACAGGTCCTTGCCGGCCTTGCAGGTGTCGAGAATGACCATGGCGTGCCAGTGGTCGGGCGTGGCGCAAACGATGGCGTCGATGTCGCGGCGGGCGAGCATCTCGCGGTAATCGTCGTACGCGGCGCAGTCGTTGTTGTGATAGGCGTCGTCCACCTGTTTCTTGCCCGCCAGGCGGCGCGTCTTGTCGACGTCGCAAACGGCCACCACCTTCACCTTCGGCGAGCGGGTGGCGGCTGCGACGTGGCCGCGCATCTGCTTGCCGATGCCGATGTGACCGACGACAATTTTCTCGTTGGCCGACGGGGTCTTCTCGTCGCCCAGCACGTGCCGCGGAATGATCAATGGGGCGGAAAGGGCAGCCGCGATGCCGAGAAAATGACGACGATGGACCGAAAACTTCTCTGTGCCCATGAAGCGGCTCCTTGCTGAAGCGTGTGTGGCAGGACTTGGCGGTGGGAAAGCGAGACTGGCCAGCGATTTTCAGTATAACGAGCCCTCCGACCGCGAACAAGCAAACCGCCGGCGTCCTGCGTGTTGGGTAGCCCGCATAGCTCGCCTATCCGGGCCGCGCCAGCGGCAAGAGGCTCCGGGAAACCTCTTGTGACTTCGTCACCCCGATTGCAAGCAATCGGGGCCACCCAACGTGGCGGCTGCACTGTCCTCTTGCCGTCGGCTGCGCCGTCCGCCATGATAATGGTGTTCCGCGAGGAGCCGACAACCGCCTGCCCTTCCCACCACGCCCCAACACGCTGAGGGTCTCGATGAAACCCACACGCCCCCTGCTCATGACCATCGGTCTCTGGCTGGCAGCCACGCTCTCGGCGGCCGTCGCCGGCCCCCAGGCGGCCGATTCCTTGGCGGCCCGATTTCTCCACCCGCCCGAAGAAGCCAAACCGTGGGTCTATTGGTTCGTGATGGACGGCAATCTGCGCCGTGAAGGCATCACGGCCGATCTGGAGGCCATGAAGCGCGTCGGTATCGGCGGGCTGCTGTTCATGGAGGTGGACGTCGGCATCCCGAAAGGGCCGACAAAGTTCATGAGCCCGCCCTGGCGTGAGCTGTTCAAACACGCCAACCAGGAGGCCGCCCGGCTCGGACTTCAGATCACCATGCCGGCCAGCCCCGGTTGGACCGGGAGCGGCGGCCCATGGGTGAAACCGGAACAGTCGATGCAGAAGCTTGTTTCCAGCGAGACGGAGCTGACCGGCCCGCGGCGGTTCCAGGCCGCGCTGCCCCAGCCGGAAACCATTGCCGGCTTCTATCGCGACGTGGCCGTGCTGGCCTTCCCCACGCCGGAGAAAGCCTATCGCATCCGGGACATTCAAGAGAAGGCGCTTGATCATCGCGGCCATTACTCGTCGGAGGGCGGGGTGAAGCTGCACCTCCCCATGCCGGCGAAATATCCCGCCTTGTCGGCGGACGAAGTCGTTGCCATGGACCGGATCGTCGACCTGACCGATAAGCTCGACGCCGAGGGCCGCCTGGCGTGGAACATTCCGCAGGGCAAGTGGACGATTCTGCGCTTCGGCCACACGAGCACCGGGCACAACACCCGGCCGGCCCCCGAGCCGGGACTGGGTTTGGAGTGCGACAAGCTCGACAAGGCCGCGCTCAAAGCCCACTTCGATCACTTCATCGGCCGCATCATGTCCGACATCGGTCCGCTGACGGGCAAGTCGCTCGTTGCGCTGCACATCGACAGTTGGGAGATGGGCCCGCAGAACTGGACGGCCCGATTCCCCGCCGAATTTCACCGCCGCCGCGGCTATGACCTGCTCCGCTATCTGCCGGTCATGACGGGGCGAGTGGTGGAAAGCCTCGAAGTCTCCGAGCGGTTCCTCTGGGACCTCCGCCAGACGGTTCTGGAGCTGATCGCCGAGAATCACGCCGGCTATCTGGCCGAGCTGGCCCACCGGCACGGCATGCGGCTGTCGATCGAGCCCTACGACGGCACCCCCTGCGACGACATGACCTACGGCTCGCGGGCCGACGTGCCGATGGGCGAGTTCTGGTGGTACGGCTTCGATACGTGCTTCAGTTGCACCGAGGCCAGCTCGATCGCCCACACGTACGGGAAACGCATCGTGCAGGCCGAGGCGTTCACGTCCAATCCGGGCGAAGATTGGCGGGCCTGCCCGGCCACGCTCAAGCCGCTGGGCGACTGGGCCTTCTGCGACGGCATCAACCGCTTCGTCTTCCACCGCTACGCCCACCAGCCGTGGCTCGACCGCTGGCCGGGCATGACCATGGGCCCCTACGGCATCCATTACGAGCGGACGCAAACCTGGTGGGAGCAATCCCGGGCGTGGCTCCAATATCTTTCCCGCTGCCAGGCGCTCTTGCAACGGGGGCTGTTCGTGGCCGACGTCTGTTACCTCACGCCGGAAGCTTCGCCGCAAGTCTTCCGGCCCGGGCCGGACGCGACGAAAGACTTCCCGCCGACCCGGCTCGGCTACAACTTCGACGGCTGCACGCCGGAGGCCTTGCTTACCCGCATGACCGTCAAGGACGGCCGGCTTACCCTCCCCGACGGCATGAGCTATCGCCTGCTCGTGCTGCCGATGGTCCAGACCATGACGCCGCGGCTCTTGGGCAAAGTCAAGGAACTGGTCGATGCCGGGGCGACGATCATCGGGCCGCGGCCGCTGCGGTCGCCCAGTTTGGCCGATTACCCGAACTGCGACGGCCAGGTCAAACGCCTGGCCGATGAGCTGTGGGGCGAAGGTGAACAGGCAACCAGCATCCAAGAGCGCTCGCTGGGCAAGGGCCGCCTCGTGGCCCTGCCGCGGGCTGATGAGGCGACCGACGCATTTCTGTCTGGGCCCAATCCCCTGCAAAAGGCCAAGTGGATCTGGCGGCGGGAAGGCAATCCGGCGGCGGCCGCTCCGGTCGGCCATCGCTATTTCCGCCGCACGTTCGACATCGAACCGGGCCGAACCGTTCGCTCGGCCCGAGCCGTGATGACGGCCGACAACGCCTTCGAGTTGTGGGTCAACGGCCGACGGGCCGGCGGCGGAGACAACTTCACTTCTGCACGCGTGATGGATATCGCGCCGCTGCTCAGGCCGGGCAAAAATCTGCTGGCCGTCTTGGCCAATAATGGCGGCGAGGCGCCGAATCCGGCTGGGCTGATCGGTTCGATCCACATCCAGTTTACGGACGGCCGCACCACCCAAGTGAACACGGACAGCCAGTGGCAGGCCGCCGAGAGCGTCACTGGTGAAAGTTGGAGGACCGCAGCCGACGCGCCCAGCGGCTGGACACTGGCCATGGAGCTTGGCCCACTGGGAATGGCGCCCTGGGGCATGGTGGAGCCGGCGACCGAGCAGCCGCGGCCGTTTCCCGATTTTGGCCTGATTGCCGGCGTGTTGGCCCGCATGAACGTGCCGCCCGACTTCCAGGCGGACCGGGACCTCCGCTACATCCACAAGCGCGACGGCAGCGCCGACATTTACTTTGTCGCCAACGGTCAGCCGGCGGGCGTTGAGGCTAAGTGCACGTTCCGTGTCGCGGGCAAAGCGCCGGAGATCTGGGACGCGGTGACCGGCGAGATGCGCCCGGCGATGGACTTCCGGCAAGCGAACGGATGCACGACGGTACCGCTAAAGCTGGCCCCCAGCGGGTCGCTATTCGTTGTCTTCCGTGCGCCGACCGATCGGGTGCATTCCGCCGGCCACAACTTCCCCGAGTTGGAGCCGATCGCCGACGTCGGCGGACCGTGGACCGTAGAGTTCGATCCGCGCTGGGGTGGGCCGCGATCCGTCCAGTTCGATACGCTTGTGGATTGGACCACCAGGCCGGAAGAAGGCATCAAATTCTATTCGGGCCAGGCCACGTACCGAAAGACATTCATGCTGGCTGAGCAGCGGCCTGGTCAAAAAACCTATCTCGACCTGGGCGAGGTGAAGGACATGGTCGAAGTCCGCCTAAACGGTAAGCGGTTGGGCATCGTCTGGTGTCCGCCCTGGCATATCGAGATCGGTGCGATGGTTCGCCCCGGCGCGAACGAGTTGGAGATGGTCGTGGTCAACGAGTGGGTGAACCGGCTCATCGGCGACGCCCGCCTGCCGCCAGAAAAACGGCTCACCTGGACCACCTGGAGCCCGTATAAGCGCAACTCGCCCCTGCTGAAGTCCGGCCTGCTCGGTCCGGTGCGGATCGAACGGGCCAAGTGAGGGCTTTTTATGTAGCTCGGCGAGAGCTTTACGTAGGTCACTCCTCGATCTTGATGGCCTCGACGGGGCACTGCTGGGCGGCATCGCGGCAAGCGTCCTCCGCGCCTGCGGGCACCTGGTCAACCTTGGCGACCGCCTTGTCTTCCTCCATCTGAAACACCTCGGGGCACAAATCGGCGCACAAACCGCAGCCGAGGCACAAATCTTTATCTACCGTGGTTTTCATTATTTTCCTCCGCCGAGCGTGGCAGTCGCGACGCTCGCCCTCTCGTAGTCCCTTGTCAATTGGCCACCAGCACGCCGCCGCGTTTTCACAAGCCGCGCGTCAAGATAATCATAGGATCGAGTCGGAATTATGCCAGTGAGCCGGGGGGCGTTTTTTTCGCGGTGGCCATGGTTTTTCAAATTGCCCTGCGGCGCTGTACGGAAGTAAACGGCCCTGAAATCAAGCTGGCGTCTCGCGCCGAACAGGATTGTCGCAGAGGGCCTTCCTTACCAAAAGCATCGCCTCGCGGCGTAAAGCTAACCCCTCATCGCAAGCTCGATCAACACGACGGCCAAAAGCGCCATTGCCATGCCGACGGCCACCTTTCGATCCACCGTGCCGCCGCTTGGCCCAAGACCGAACCATGGGCCGAGACCATTCCAGAGGTACAGACCCGCCGCCAAAGCCGGGATGCCGAAAAGGAGGAGTTCCCATCGTGCGCCGCCGCTCTGCAGGATTACACCGGCGTCGTCGGCTCTCCCGCGGAGAAACGACCCGCCGGCCAGGTAGGCACCGTTGGCAATCAGGCAAAAGCCGGCGAACCATCTGGCCAGATATGCATAACCTGGCGCCGCGGCGCGGAGGGCAGCCCAAATCACGGCCGGCAGCAGGCAGCCCCAAATGCCGCCGCCCCACGCGACAAACAACGGGTGTGGATTGACCGTGAAATCCGTTCGCGAGAATCCCCACGGGGGTAGGTCAACGTGTGCGAGCTGCGCGCCGCTCGCCCAGCCGTGCAGGATATGGCCGCACTCGTGCAACACCATCATCAACAACCACGAGAGCCCGGCCATGGAAATCATCAGGAGCGCCTGAAAGAAACGCTTCACGGCATGCTCTCCCCGCGGTTTGCCAGCCGGCTACTCGCCTCGCTCGCGGTTTCTTTCCCACCGCCGCCATGCTATTGACTCGCACCCTTCGCGTCTTCAGGACGCCTCAGCCCAGCCACGAACCCGACGCTCACATGGCTATCGAGCCGCGGCACCGCTTTTGGCCTCGATGACCGCGCGGATGGCGCGGAAATGGGCGTCGTTGAAGTAATCCTGATGAAAGACGCAGAAGCCCTTGGCGCCCAGCTTCCGCGCGGCGGCAATTTGGGCCGCAATCAGCTCCGGCGGCTGACGGGCCGGATAGATGCCGCTCCAACTGACGGCCATCCCGGTGACCATGTCACAGTCGCCCAGGCAGGAACGGGTCGCCTCGCCTTGCTTCACAAACGGCTCGACGCTCTGGCAGTAAAGCTGTGGCACGTAGAAGTCGAGGTAGCCACGGCGGGCCCAGGTGCTCCAATCGCGGCCCAGGTACCAGTCCGGATTGCTTCCACCCGACCCGTTGGCCGAAAGCCAAAGTTCAGGGCGTTTGCTGGTCGTCATCTCGCGGAGCCGGGCAAAGAAATCGGAGCCCATGAAGGCCGCCAGGTTGTTGAGCATGGCCTTGGCCGCCGGCGGCTTCTGGCGAATGTCCACGGCGAACGTCTGCTGGCAGAACTTCCGGCAATGGTCGCAATAACAAAAGTCGGGGCCCCAGTCGAAGCCCGGCTCCTCCATGTGAACGCCGGCCAGGTCCGGATAGTGGTCGATCGCTCGGCCGATCAGTTCCAGCTCGTAGTGGCGGACCTCGGGGCGAATCAGGCACAGGCCGTCTTTGCTGGCCACCCCCTGGGCGCTCACGCAGGCCCAGTCGGGATGGTCGGTCAACTCAGCACCCCCGCTGCTTTTATACGTCCAAGGCGCATACCACATGTGGACCTGGATACCTCGCTTCTTTGCCGCCTGGATTAGCTCGCCCAACACGTCCCAACGGGCCTGCGGCTCGAACTTTTGCAGCTCCGGCCGGTCGAGCGCGGCCAGGTAGCGCGACTGCGTCCAGACGAAGATCGCGTTCAGGCCGGCGGACTGGACCTGGTCGAGGCTCGTGGCGATTTCGCGGCGTGCCGCGTCGCGCTCGGTGGCTTTGGGCAGCCCGCGCCAGACGGCCCGCAGTTCCCCGTCCGGATAGTTGTGCGGCAAGATTTCCGCGTCGTCGACGTAGAGTTTTCCCAAAGAGAAACCGGCGTCTTGTTTGCCGGACACCTGAATCATCACAACGAATCGCTCGACGCCCTTGGGGATGCGGAGGCGGCCGGTGCATCGCTGCCACTGACCGCTGGGAACGATGGCCGCGCCGCTGACGGCAATGCCGATGCGCTGGGTGTCGTCGGCCTTGGCCGAGGGCCAGCCGGTGGCGCCGATGGCGGCCGAGGGAACGATGCCTTTGTACCAGAACGAGAAGGCGTACGAGTCGCCGGGGTGGCAGGGCAGCGCGCCGCCGGCCCCGTAGCCGTTGTTGGGGGCCAGCACGATCGCCCCGCTCACGCTGTGCTGGGCCGGCACGTCGGCCGCGCCCGGCGGGATGTACCAGCCCATGAGGTCCAAGCAGGCCGAGCGTTGGCCGGAACGTTTTTGGTCGGCTGCGGCGGAGAGTTTGATGCGGCCGGCCCCCACGTACATGCCCCAGGCCACCGGCGTGCCGTCGGCGGCGACTTGCTCTGCCGAGGGATTGGCCACGATGTTCTGGGCGAGGGCCGGTCCAGGAAACAAGAGAAAAGCGGCCAGAGCAGCGGCCAGCGGGGTTGTCAACCAGATTTTGAGCAGGGCGATCGGCATAGAGTCCTCCGAACGGCAGGTCGTGACATAGTGCGGCGGAGCGAACAATCCGCATGATAGCAGAAAGCTCGGGACGTCGCACCAGCGCGGGATACCACGATGGGGTGGCAGTTTAACTGCCACCCCAACATGCGAGCATGCGAAGCCGCAAGCGGCTAGCTGACGCCGTTGTGGAGCGCCGCAATCCGATTGATGGCGTTGAGGAACGCCTTGGCGCTGGCCTCGACGCTGTCGGTCGATACGGACCGGCCGCGATACAACTGGCCGTCGTGCTCGACCTGGACCAGCACCTCGCCTTGGGCGTCCTTGCCGACGGTGACGCTATGGACGTTGAAGTCGCGGCAGACGACCGTAAAACCGGTGACCTGCTCGATGGCCAGAAAGACCGCGTCGATCGGGCCGTCGCCGCAGGAGAGGTTGACGGTATGCTTTTCGTCGCCGCGGCGGAGGCGGAGCGTCACTTCGGGCACCTGGCCGGTGCCGCAAATCACGCGGTACGAATCGATGGTCCACTTTTCGGCGACGGAGTGGATTTGCTGCTCGATGAGGGCGGCGATGTCGGCGTCGTAGATCTCTTTCTTCTTGTCGGCCAGGATTTTGAACTGCTCGAAGACCGTGTCGAGCTGCTCGCCGGTGAGGTTGTAGCCCATGGCCTTGGCGCGATCCACCAGGGCGGCCCGGCCGCTGTGCTTGCCCAGCACGAGATCGCTCATCGAGAAGCCGACGTCCTCGGGGTGCATGATTTCGTAGGTGGTGCGTTCCTTGAGCATGCCGTCCTGGTGGATGCCGGCCTCGTGGGCGAAGGCGTTTTGGCCCACGATGGCCTTGTTCCGCTGCACCTGGATGCCCGTGATGTTGCTCACCAGGCGGCTGATGGGGACCAGCCGGGCGGTGTTGACGCCGGTGGCCGCATGATAATAGTCGCCGCGGGTGCGCAGGGCCATCACAACCTCTTCCAGCGAACAGTTGCCGGCCCGCTCGCCCAGCCCATTGATCGTACACTCGACCTGGCCCGCGCCGGCCTCGACGGCGGCCAGGCTGTTGGCCACGGCCATGCCCAGGTCGTTGTGGCAATGGACGCTGATCACGGCCTTGTCGATGTTGGGCACGCGGTCGCGGAGCACGCGGATGATGTTGCCCATGTGGTTCGGCGTGGCATAGCCGACGGTGTCGGGAATGTTGACCGTGGTGGCGCCGGCGGCGATGGCCGCCTCGACCACCTGGCAAAGAAAGTCGCTCTCGGTGCGCGAGGCGTCTTCGGGCGAGAACTCGACGTCGCCGCAATAGCCGACGGCCCGCTTCACGCTGGCCACGGCACAGGCGATGATGTCGTCCTTGCCCATCCGCAGCTTATGCTCGCGATGGATGGCGCTGGTGGCGAGGAAGATGTGGATGCGGCCCCGTTCGGCATGGCGGACGGCCTCCCAGGCGCGGTCGATGTCGGCGTCGCGGCAGCGGGCCAGGCCGCAGATGACCGAGCCCTGGACGTGGCGGGCGATTTCCCGCACGGCTTCGAAATCGCCGGGCGAGGCAATGGGAAAGCCGGCCTCGATCACGTCGACGCCCAACTCGACCAGCGCCTGGGCGAGCTCCATCTTTTCGGCCAGGTTCATGCTGGCGCCGGGCGATTGCTCGCCGTCGCGGAGCGTGGTATCGAAGATCACGATCCGTCGCGATGTGGAAGGGTTGGTGGTGGTCATGGGACGAAACTCCTAATAGTCGAGGGTGGAAAGATATAGCTAACGCGGAAGGCGGGGGTGCCGACCCTTGGTCGGCCCGCGCAACACCAACCACGCCCTCGAAGGCCCCCGGCGACGCTCGGTAACTGGCTGGCCCGCTGACACCATGAAAACGCACCCCGGACAATAAAAAACCCCAGGACCACTCCGGCCTTGGGGTTCGATGTTCTGCCGACTGACTCCGAGCGAACCCTATGGCCGGCGCTGGACAAGCGCCAACAACAATAGTGCCAGAAGGTTCGAGAAAGCCATCATAGCCATACTCTATACGACACGCGGGGGGCCGTCAAGTTCGGTTGGCCCAACTTTCCCGTTGCATCAATTGCCCATTTCGGATACCTTTCCCACCCGATTGTGTGGAATTTTGCCATGGACTATGAGGTTGAACGCAGTACCCGGCATTGCACGGCTACCGGGCGAGAATTCGCGCCGGGCGAGACCTATTACTCGCTGCTGGTGGCCGAAGGGGCCGATCTGAAGCGGTACGACTACGCGGCAGACGCCTGGCAGGGGCCGCCGGCCGAGGCCGTGGGCTGGTGGAAATCGCAAATCCCCGACCGCATCACGGCCCGCAAGCATTGGGCCCCCAACGACGTGATGCTCAACTTTTGGGACGAGCTGGCCGAGCAGCCCGACAAGCGGGACATGCGTTACGTGCTGACGCTGTTGCTCGTCCGCCGCCGCGTGTTCCGCATGGAGGAAGAGAAGACCGACGCCGAAGGGCGCGAGCTGCTGGTAGTTTATTGTCCGCGGCGCGAGGCGACCTATGAAGTTTTGGCCGTCTCGCCCGAGCCGCCGCGGGTCGATCAGATTCAGGCGGAGCTGGCGGCGCTGCTGCAGTAGAAGAAATGACGAAGGCCGAAAACGGAATGACGAAGGAAATTCAAATGACGAAGCACGAAGACGTGCAGCGTTCGTCATTTGGGTTTCGTCCTTCGTCATTTCTTCGTCATTTGACTTTCGACATTCGTCCTTCCGACCTCGTCTTTCCTTCGTCATTCCCCTTCCTCTCCCGCCGCCTTTTCTTGCTCCTATTATCCGCGGGCCTCCTGTCTCTCAGCGGGGCCAGTTGCCCGCGAACCTGGCAGCGGTACATCAATCCGCCGCCGCGGGTTTTGCCCCTCTCGCCCACCTTGGTGCAGGTCATCGAGGTGGTCAACCGGAACAGCTCGCAGATCCAGTCGTTTTCCACGAACCGCGCAGCCTTGAGCGGGCCGGGATATCCGTCGCTGTCGGCCAGCGTGGCTTTCGAGCGGCCGCGACGCTTCCGCCTGCGGGCAGGCACCGGTCTGACGGGGCCGGAAGTTGATCTGGGCAGCAACGACGAGCTGTTCTGGTTCTGGATGCGGCGGAACCAGCCGCCGGCCATCTATTACTGCCGCCACGACCAGTTTGCCACCAGCCAGGCGCGGCTGACGACGCCCTTCGAGCCGGGATGGCTGATCGAGGCCCTGGGCGTGATGGAGTTCGATCCGGCCCTGCCGCACCAGGGGCCACAGCCCTTGCCCAACGAACGGCTGCGGATCGACACCATCCGCAACACGCCAGAGGGACCGCTGACGAAGATCACCATCGTCGACAGCTCGCAGGGGTGGGTGTTGGAACAGCACCTGTTCGACGCCCGGCATCAACTGCTGGCCCGTTCCGTGGCCGACGGGCATCGCCAGGATCCGCTGAGCGGGCTGATCATGCCCACCACCGTGAACCTTGACCTCCCGCCCAGCAAGCTCTCGCTGCGGATCGACCTGGGCAACGTGGAGATCAACCGGCTCTCGGGCGACCGAGCCAGCCTGTGGTCGATGCCGAGCTATCCCGGCGCGGCGCCGGTGAATCTGGCCGATCCGAACTTTAGGCTGCCCGGGGCGCCGGCCCCCGTGGCAGTGCCTTCGCCCGGCCCGCCGCCGGGCAGGTAAGGACGCTTGCGGGATTCTGGCAGGGTGCCACTGCTGGGCTTGTCGAGCAGTGCCGCCGCGCGGCGGTCAAGCCCGCCCGCTACACGTACTGATTTGCGAACGGTTGGCGTTCTGGGCGGCCTGACGTACAATCGTGGCCAACCGGACGCGGGGCACGATGGCGCATTTCCAAATCACCGGCGGCACTCCTTTGCAAGGCGAAATTCGCGCAGGCGGCGCGAAGAACGCCGCCCTGCCGATCATGGCCGCCGCGCTGCTCGCCGCCGAGCCGGTACGGCTGGAAAACGTACCGCGGCTCACCGATGTCCGCACGCAAGCCGAGGTGCTGCGTTGTCTGGGAATGCAGGTGGCCTATCCGGACGGCGGAGCTAGCGACGGCTCCATGGTCCTGGAGACGATCGAGGCCCGGCCGATCCGCGCGCGGGAAGACCTGGTGCGGCGGATGCGGGCGAGCTTCTGCGTGCTGGGGCCGCTGCTGGCCCGTCGCGGCCGGGCGATGGTGCCGCTCCCCGGCGGCTGTAACATCGGCAATCGGCCGGTCGATCTGCATCTGCAAGGGCTGGCCGCCCTGGGGGCCAACTTGCGCTTGGAGCATGGCTGCGTGGTGGCCACGGCCCGGCGTTTGACCGGGGCCCGGATCGACCTTCGCGGTCCCCATGGCCCCACGGTGACCGGGACGGCCAACGTGATGAGCGCGGCCACGCTCGCCCGCGGCGTCACCACGATCCACGGCGCGGCCAGGGAGCCGGAAATCGTCGATTTGGGCCGCTTCCTCACGGCCCTGGGCGCCCGCCTGAGCGGCCTGGGGACGCCCACGATCCGCGTGGAAGGCGTCGATCAACTGGGCGGCGCATCGCACCGGCTCCTGCCCGACCGTATCGAGGCGGCCACGCTGTTGATGGCCGTGGCGATCACCGGCGGCCGAGCCACGCTGTCCGGCGTCGTGCCGGAACATCTGGGCGGCGTCTTGGCCTTGCTTCGCGCGGCGGGGGCCCAGATCGACGTGCGCGGCGATCGCATCTCGATCGTCGCGGCCGATCGACTTCGGGCGGTGGACGTGGTTGCCCGCCCCTATCCGGGCGTTCCCACCGACGTTCAGGCCCAGTGGACGGCGTTGGCCGCGGTGGCGGAAGGCGTGAGCACGGTGCGGGACCGCGTTTTTCCCGCCCGCTTCGTGCACGTCGCCGAATTGAACCGGCTGGGAGCCGACATCGCCTGTCGCGGCGGCATGGCCGTCGTCCGCGGCGTGGCTCGGCTCAGCGGCGCCCGGGTGACGGCCGGCGATCTGCGGGCCAGCGCCGCCCTGGTGTTGGCCGGACTGGCCGCCGAGGGGCAAACCATCGTCGATCGCATCCATCATCTCGATCGCGGCTATGAGCGGCTCGACGCCAAGCTGCGGCAGCTTGGGGCGCGGATCGAACGCGTGGAGGGGAACACCGCGAGCACCACTTTCCGTAGGGTGCGTGAAACGCACCAATCACAGCAGCAAATGGTGCGTTTCACGCACCCTACGACTTAAGAACCGCCCGAATCGCCCATGCCGCGATACACCTGCTGCATGAGAATGTTCTTTCTCGAAGTGACCGGACCGGGGTTCGTGTCCTCGCGCAGCACAGTCACCATCATTTGATATTTTGCGTCGATGTCGTCGGCAAAATGGACCAACAGGGCCTCGGGCGTCATCGGCGGCTTCGGCGATCCCCACTCGGGCAATCGCTGGTGCGCGATGATCAGGTGCTCCAGCCGCAACAGCGTGTCGGCGTCCAGCGGCGCGGTGCCGGCCAGCCGCGCGGCCGCCTCGCGAACCATGTCGCGGCCGATCAGGATGTGACCGATCAGTGAGCCGGCGGCCGTGTGTGCGGCCCCTTCCGGCTTCTGTTCCAGTTCCCGCAGCTTGCCGATGTCGTGGAGCAATCCCCCGGCCACGACCATGTCCTTGTCGAGCGGCGGCTTCATCTCGGGATAGTATTCCGCGTATTTGTCGGCCAGAAAGATACAGGTCCGCACCACGCTCAGCGTATGTTCCAGCAATCCCCCCACATAAGCGTGGTGATTTCGCCGGGCGGCCGGAAAAGTCAGCAGCGCCTCGCGGTTGTCCCTGAACAGTGACTCGACCAACTGCCGCAGGGCGACGTTCTGGATCCGCTCCTGGGCGATCCGCAGCAGTTGGTCGTACATCTGCTGCGGATCGAAACGCGACTGGGGCAGACAAAGCGTCGGATCGAACCCGTCGGCCGCGTCGCCGTCGACCACCTCGCGAATCTTACGGATTTCCAACTGCGGCCCGTAGCTGGTCTCTTGATAGACGGCGCGGACTTTGTAAAACGCCCCGGGATTCCAGCGGTCGCGACAGTCCGCGGCCCAGGGCGAATCGCCCCAGATCGGAAAGCTTACCTCGCAGCCGCCGTCGCGAAAGCCCACGCGATAGTAAGGCTTCTTGGTCTTGGTCTTCAGTTCCTCCTTGACGGTCATCAGCAGGAACAGGTCGGCCTCCTGGCCGGGCGAGATTTCGGAGAGTGTGAGAATGGGCATGGCGCGAAGCATGAAAAAGGGATTTCGGGGATTTGGGGATTAGATGCAAGGCTGACTGCCGTTGCCTATTTCGCTAGAATAGATCGTTGTTGCGATGTTCGGCAAGTCCCCCAAGCGGTCGCGGCAGTACCGCGAACCTCGGCGTCACCCGGATAGCCCGTTTGTCCAGGGCGCGACAGCGGCAAGAAGTCTGGCGAAACCTCTTGTGGCTTCGCCACCCCGATAGCAAGCTATCGGGGCTATCCGATCGTTATTGTCGCGTTCGGCAAGTCCCCCACCTAGAGCCGCCTTTGATGAGTACCTCGTTTATTAAAAACGCCGAATCGCTGGTCATGGGACTATTGGCCACCGCCGGCATCAGTGGCCGGGAAGGCGATGTGGTGCAGTTCATCAGCCGGCGGCTGCGCCAAGCCGGTGCGCCGGCCGACGCCATCCACATCGACCGGCCCCCGCCGTCGAGTCCCATCCAGGGTGAGACAGGCAACCTGGTGCTTCGCCTGCCGGGCACACAGCCGGGAAAGCGCCGCTTGCTCCTGGCCCACGTCGATACCGTGCCGCTCTGCCACGGCGCCCGGCCGATTCGCCGCGGGCGGTACATCGTCCCAGCCGACAAACGCACCGGCCTGGGCGCCGATGATCGGGCGGGAGCGGCCGTTCTGCTCTGGGTCGCCTTGGAGATGCTTCGCCACAAGCTGCCGCACCCGCCCTTGTGTTTCCTCTGGACGGTTCAGGAAGAGATCGGCCTCTACGGTGCTCGGTATGCTCGCTTGGGGCTGTTGGGCAGGCCGCAGTTGGCGTTCAATTTCGATGGCGGGGCAGCCGACAAGGTGACCATCGGCGCCACCGGCGGGTACCGGATGCAAATCCACATCCGCGGCGTGGCCAGCCATGCCGGCGTCGGGCCGGAGAAGGGCGTTAGCGCCGTAACCGTCGCCGCCCTGGCTATCGCCCAACTGCATCGCGAAGGCTGGCACGGCCGCATCGAAAAAGGCGGTCGCCAGGGGACGAGCAACGTGGGTGTCATCCGCGGCGGCGAGGCCACGAACGTGGTCACGCCGGAGGTCGAGGTGCGGGCCGAGGCCCGCAGTCACGACCCGGCCTTCCGCCGCAAGATCGTCCACGCGATCGAGCAGGCGTTCCGGCAAGCCGCCGGAGAGGTCCGCAACGTGGCGGGCGTGCGCGGCCGGGTACGGATCGAGGGGGCACTCGACTACGAGTCGTTCCGGCTCAGTAATGACGAACCGTGCGTGACGGTGGCCGAGGCGGCCGTTCGCCGTTGCGATGCCCAGCCCGTACGCGCCGTTTCCGATGGCGGACTCGACGCCAACTGGTTGACCGCGCGGGGGATACCGACGGTCAGTCTCGGCTGCGGCCAGGAGAACGGCCACACCGTGTCCGAGCGACTCGACTTGGCCGAGTTCCGCCGGGCTTGCCGGATTGCCTTATGTCTGGCAACCGGCGGCGAGTAGATCTGGCAGGCAGGGCAGAGATCGGCTAAACTGAGAAGGTTTGACGAGATTTCAAACCCCACTGAGGGACAATCATGGCTCGTAAGATTTTAAACCGCAAAGAATTGCGCGCGGAAAACGACGCCGCCGAACAGGCCGAGGGCGCAGCGAAAACCTCGGTAAAAAAGGCCCCGGCCAAACGCAAGAGCCGTGCCAAGGTGGCCAAGGAAGTGCATCTGAAGGCCTTTTGGGGCGTTTTCAACCAGTCCCTTCGGAGGATTTCGTTGTTCGAGTACGCCCAGCGGCCGGAGGCCGACAAGAAGGCTGCCGAGCTTACGGAGTCGCAGAAAACCCCGCATTTTGTTCAGCTTGTCAAGGAAGTGATCGAGGGGTAACTTCCCCGTCCAGCCACGCTAAATAGCTCTTGCTGCCCGCCAACACCGGCACGGCCAGAATTTCGGGGACTTCGTAGGGGTGGAGTCGACGGATCACGGCCTCGATCTGGTCATACAGATCAAGGCGGCTTTTGGCCCAACATTGCCATTCCTGGGCGGTCTCGATGGCGTCGTGCCAGCGGTAGGTGCTCTGGATCGGGCCAATCACCTGCACACAGGCCGCCAACCGCGCCTCGACCAACGCGCGGGCAAGCGATTCCGCATCTTCCCGGTGCGCGGTCGTGGTCACCACCTGAATGTATTCGGGCATGGCGACAATGTAACGCGCTGGGGCGGGTGAGGGAAGAATGGGACGGGATGTAGCACAGCCGCCCTCGGCTGTGGGAAGGGCTCTGCACAGCCGAGGGCGGCTATTGCTACACGATAAACCGCCCTAAAATAGTAGCATGTGCGGACGTTTCACGCTACGAGTGTCGCCGAGAGTGATCGCCGAGCAGTTTGCGGTGTTCGAGATGCCGCCATTTACGGCCCGGTTCAACATTGCCCCGACCCAGCCTGTGCCGGTCATCCGCCTGGTGCCGGAACAGGCGGAGCCGCGACGGGAGTTGGTGTGGCTGCGGTGGGGCCTGGTCCCTAGCTGGGCACAAGACGCTTCGATCGGCAGCCGGCTGATCAACGCGAGGGCAGAAACGGCCGCCAGCAAACCGGCCTTCCGCGCGGCGATGCGGCGGCGGCGCTGCTTGGTGGCCGCCGATGGTTTCTACGAGTGGCGGGCGGACGGACGGAAGAAACAGCCGCACTTCATCCATTTCCGCGACGACCGTCCCTTTGCCTTTGCCGGCCTCTGGGAGGCTTGGGAGGGACCCCAGCATGCTGCGCTGGAATCCTGCACGTTGCTGACCACCGAGGCGAACGATCTGGTCCGGCCGATTCACGATCGAATGCCGGTGATTTTGCCGCCCGAGAGTTATGGGGCCTGGCTGGACCCGGCGGTCGAGGATCCGCAGGCGTTGATGCGGCTCCTGGTGCCCTACCCGAGCGGCCCGCTGGAGGCTTATTTGGTCAGCGGTTTCGTGAACAGTCCTGCGCACGACAGTCCGCAATGTATCGATCGTGACGCCCAGCTCTTTTCCTGACCGGGTGGCGAAAAAGCAACAGGGCAACAGTAATCGGCCGCGCCGTTTGCTACCGGCCAAATTCTGACCTAGGTTTGTCGTGGCGTTCTGAGAAGCAAGCCGTCGAGCTTATCTATGGCTGTCCAAGGTTCCCACGAATCGGCGGGCTGGAACTCCGTCAGCGAAGCCCTGGCGGAGATGCGGGCCTTTAGCGGCGGGTTGCAGCCGTTGCTGGCCGGCGTTTTCGACCAATTGGACCAGATGGCCAGCGAGTTGCTCGCCCACGAACTGGCCTGCCAGCGCGGCCAGCAGGAAGCCTTGCAGGCCCAGGTCGACCGGCTGGCGGCGGTGGCCAGCGAATTGACCACGGCCGTGGCGGAGCAAAAACAACTGGCGGCCGAGACAGACAACAATCGTCGCAAGCGATAGACGCACAACAACCATGAAAGCGGTTGAGCAGGCCATCTTCACGTCCGTCGAGACGGATCGCCAGTCCGGATACCAGGTGCTTGCCCACAGCCCCGGGGTCTGCGACGCGGATCTGGGCGAGTTGGCCGCTTGGGAGCCGTCACGCGATTCGATGCACGAGACCGGTCCGGAGGCCGAGAGCTTCAATTTCCATCCCTTGCCGAGCGGGGCCTACTGCCTGTCGCGGACCACGCTGAACGACGGGGAGCAGGATGGCGGGCCGCGCGTGTACACCCATTGCTTGATCGTGCCGCCGGAGGTTCTGGATCGATTCGCCAACCATCCGTTCCCGCTTTTGCAGGTGGTCTCGGAGCACTGCGTGTGGCAGCCGCCCAATGTGTCGTGCCCGCCGTTGGCGTCCTTCGTTCCGCCGGACGGTCCGGCGTCCTTGGATCCGGCGCTGCTGGCGCGCTGGGCCGCAGACCTCGGGGCACAGAAAGTGGCTGCCCTGGTCCACCAGGCACGAAACTCCCTCTGTCTGGCCGTGGCCGGTGCGGATCGGCGCATGGCCTTGATGGCCGGGCTATTGAGTTGTCTGCCGGCGGACTGCCGGCTGGAGTTTTCCTTCTCCACCGGGCTGAAGTTCTCGCCGCGACGGCCGTTCCGCGTGGTGACGCTCTCCGATGACCCGGCCGAGCAAATCTGGGTGGCCAGCTATCCGAACGTCGCGATCCTGGACTTAAGCCGGGAGGCGATGCCGCCGGCCGCCGCGGCCGATGGTTGGAGCCAGTTCCTCGAACGGACGTTAGCCGGCGGCCACCTGGCCCTTTTGGCCGCCGAGACTGCCAAACGCCGGCCTGAATTGTCGCTGGACGACCTGTCCGCCCTGGGGCTGCAACTGTTGGAAAGCCTCGATTGCCGAGAACGTCACGCGGAGAACGAGGCTCGCGAGACGACGGAGGAAGCCCCCGCCACCGCCGGCAAGCCGGCTCACGCCGCCCATCGGCAATTCGCCAAGAGCATCCTGGCGGCCACGAGGCGAGCGAGGACCGGGCCATCGGTCAACATGGCCGCCGAGGCGCCGGAAATCGTCGAGAAGCTGGAGCACCTTGACGACCTGGTCTATGACGCGATGGCCGGTCAATCCAGCGCCCTGGAGCAACTCCAAAACTTGTGGCCCCGGTTGCTCAAAGAACTGGGCGATCCGATCTTGGCCGAATCGCGCGAGCAATACTTGCGGTATGCGCTGTCGATTTGGCAAGAATGTGCGGACCGGGACGGCATCCGAGACCCCGGCCGGGCCCATCAAGCCCTCGACGTCCTCTGCCTGCTTTTCGGCGACCTGCCGTAGTAGCCGGCCCCTTCCAAGATTGTGTAGCGGGGCGGCTTGCCGCCCGTGCTTGCGGTCGAAGGACTACATGGGCCGCAAGTGGCCCCGCTACACGACACACATAATCGCCGGCTAAGCGGTTTCAGTGCCGCCGTCAAACCTGTCCGGGGCGGAGGGGGCCGATGTTTCCGGCTCTCATGCCCCTTCCACCGTCGTGCCAGGCAGCGGCGTAAAGTCTGACGGTGAAACGAGCTGAACGGGGCGGGACCGGCCAAATTGCCGCCGGGTGCATTCCGCACTTTGTTAGGTTACGGGGCCTGGGCGTAGGCGTTGACCCCGGTCTGGCGGGATTGGTGGCGGAGCCAGAAGGAGGCAATTGGGATGGAGTCGCTGAGGTAGTCGGC
>Ga0181520_10000682_pt1 | contig 72851 bp, 63 predicted proteins | sample PEATcosm2014_Bin_29_FD_132451 | JGI IMG/M metagenome (GOLD analysis project Ga0181520, IMG submission 132451) | Peatland microbial communities from MTU Mesocosm Facility, Houghton, MI, USA - PEATcosm2014_Bin02_30_metaG | ecosystem: Environmental > Terrestrial > Soil > Wetlands > Peat | place... | reverse complement strand
TACGCCTGGCAGTCCGACGCCGCCGGCAGCAACACCCTCCAAAAGGTGTTCCGCCAGCTTTCCACCCTCGACCGCAGCTACCTCCGCGCCCTCACCGAGATCCGCCGCCTCAAAGAGGATTCCGCCGAGGCCGAGCCCGAGGCCGAACCTGAGCCCGCCGCCGCGCAGCCGTCGAAGCCGCAGGCAATGTCCGCCGCTGCCACCCCGCAAACTGGGGGACTTGGCTTCGTTTCATCGACTCCCGGCCAACTGCCGTGGCGTCCGGCTCCCGACCCCGATCCGCTCCGCCCCGTGCCGATTTCCAGCACCTTCGGGCGCCTCCCGAACGGCGAACCCATCGCCGTACGTCGCTAGGGACAGACGAATCTGTCCCAAGGCGCCGCCCTTGCGCCGCGTGGACAGATCCGTCTGTCCCTGGTCGGGGTCGCGCGTGGAATCTGTCCCAAGGCGCCGCCCTTGCGCCGCGTGGACAGATCCGTCTGTCCCTGGTCGGGGTCGGCGTGGGATCTGTCGCGCAAGGGCTCTATCGCGCGTCTGCGCCGCGTGGACAGATCCGTCTGCCCCTGGTCTTGTTCCCCCTGCGCCGCGCGGCTCTGTCCCTCAACCAGCGCCAAACCACCCATTTAACCTCCGAAAAACTGTTGTATAATTCAGCAAGGCCTTTAGGATCAATCCTGCCCTCCTGGCAGACCGATTGCTCTCCTTCTAAGGTCTGATGAATTTCACGCCGACACGTGCGCCGATTTGCGCAGCCGGCGGGTCCAGTACGAGGAAACGCTGTGATCACTGCCCCTATCGATACCAAAACCGAATACTTGCGAGCGCTTCCGGGCGACGATGTCCGCCAGATCCTATGGCGTTTCGCCGACCGCTTCGATTTGCAGATGCTCGTCCAGTCCGTGCGCGCCGTGGCCCGTGGCCCGGTCGCTCGCCTGGTCGCCGCCGGAGCCCGCAACACCCACGATTGGACGCCCGAAAAGTCCTCCCTGCTTCAGTCCTTCGACGAATCCGGCATCACCGGCGTCTTCATGGAGCCTTCCGACGGCGGCTTTATCGAAGGTCCCAAGAACCTCGCTCTGGCGCTGGTGGCCTTCGAGCTGGCATGGGTCGATGCCGGCGCCGCCACCGGAAGTCTGGCCGGCTGTCTCGCTCTCTCCCCCATCCATGAGCGCGGCACCCCAGAGCAGCGCCGCTACTACATGAGCAAGTGCGCTCCCCCGCTGCCCGGTGAAGATCGCAAGCCTTGGCGCGGCTCCTTCGCCCTCACTGAGCCAATCCCTTACGTCGGCGTCGAAACCGGCATGTTGGGCGGCAAGGTCAAGGTCGCCGAATGGAAGGAAGGCCAGGAACCCACCCTGCAAGTCGATAAGCGCGGCCGCTTCATCACCAACATGGGCTTCGCCAACTTCGTCACCGCCGCCGTCGAATCGGACGACCCCCGCATCAAGGGCACCTGCATGGTGATCCTCGAGGAGACCGACCCCGGCACGTTCGATCGCGGCACGCCCACTCGCAAACTCGTCCATCAGCTTTCCTCTACCAACGACCCCGTCCTCAGCCTGCAAGTCCCCGCCAACCGCATCATCGGCGGCTACACCGTCAAGGACGGCGTCATCGTCCCCCGTTACAACCACGGCGAAATCATCGAAGCCGTTTTCCGCCGCACGCGGGTCACGGTCGCCATCATGACTTCGGCCAAGCTCCTATCGGCCATCGAACCCGTCATTCGATACGCCCGCGGACGTTTCCGCGGCGGCTCCATCGCCACCCCCGGATCGCCCCGCTATGAACTCGGCCTGCAACTCAAGCAGGACGTTGTGTACCGCCTGGTGGACGTCTGGGCCACCGGCGAAGCCAGCGCCTCTCTCGGCTTCGCGGCCGCCCGCGTCTTCGACCAACTCGATCCGCTCGAGCGCGAGAAAACCGAAATCCTCGCCGCCCGCGGCATCCAGGGTGGTGGATCGGCCACCTTCAAGGCCATGCGCAAAGTCCAGAAGGACGCCATCGAATACCTCGCCGGAAAGCGCCCGGATCTCAAGGGCGATTTCCTGGTCGAATACGCCCTCCTCGATTCCGTCGCCAACGTCCTCTGCCCCGCCTGCAAGCTCTGGAACACCGGCCACGGCGCCGCCGTCATGCGCGAAGCCGTCAGCCTCATGGGCGGTTACGGCATCACCGAGGATTGCCCCGGCTTCCTCGGCCACAAGTGGATGGACGCCCAACTCGAAGCCACCTACGAAGGTCCCGAGGCCGTCCAGCGCCGCCAGCTCTCCGTCACCATGACCGACGACCTCTTCCTCGCCCAGTTCCGCCAGTGGATTCGCGAAATGCGCCAGATTGCCAACGACCGTCCCGGCACCGGCGCCTGCGCGCTCGCTACCGCCATGCAGATGTGGCTCTGGTCGCTCGAACACCTCCTCAAGACCGTCGACGCCGACGGAGCCAAGCTCTACCAAAGCTCCCGCCAGGGCGTCACCTTCCCGCTCGCCGACGCGCTCTGCTGGCTGCTGGCCTCGCGCAGCCAGATCCTCGATGCGCTCGAACTCGAAAAGAAGGGCGCCGATAACCCCACCGTGGCCGAAGGCCTGCCCGGCCTGTTGAACTTCATGACCGACCTCTGCCACGTCCAATCCGCCCACGCCGCCGGTGAAGTCGGCCGCGTCTGCGCCGAGCTGGTCTTCGGCTACAACCGCCATCCCGCCTGGGATACCGAAGGCTGCGCCTCTTGTTATCAATCGGAAGATCTGGATGCCATGGAGAGCCTCATCCCCGGCATCTCCAGCGTGGCTTGCGGCTACACCGACGTCATCGAAAAGGATGGCTCGCACCCCGCCAAAGCCGGCCCCTGCGCGCGCTTCGATAACCTCGACCAATTCACCCGCCTGCGCGTTCGCATGGACGGCTGCCTCACCGGCTCCCAACTCGCCAAGGACCGCGCCGCCGAAGCCCTCACCAAGGTGATGATTCCCGAAGCCCTGGATTATCCCGTATGACCGATCCCGTAAGTGGGCGTTCCTGCGTTGTGGGGCAGGTTGCCAACCTGCGGCCGATTGCCAATCGGCCCTGCCCCAAGGAATACACCGCATGAACGATCCCATCGAACGCCAAGCCATGGACGTGGACATCGTCTGCGTCGGCTTCGGACCGGCTACAGCCGGCTTTCTGGCAACCCTCTCGCGCCGCATCGTCAATGCCGACGGTTCCCCGGCCGTCGAGAGCCCTTCCACCCCCGGCCTGCCCCTCCAGGTGGTCTGCTACGAGCGCGCCGACGATATCGGCTTCGGCGTCTCCGGCGTCGTAACCCGCGCCCGCGGCATCCGCGCCACCCTGCCCGATCTCGACCCCAGCCAGATCCCCATGGCTGCGGCCATCCGTCAGGAAAAAGTGGTCTACCTGCTCGACCCGGACCGCGCCAGCCGCCGTTCGGCCGCATTGAAGTTCGGGGACCGCGCCTTGCGCCTGCTGGGCTTGGCCAAAGAGTCCGCGTTTGAGCTGCCCTATGTCCCGCCGTTCCTCCACAAGAACGGCGGCCTGGTCATGTCGCTCGGCCAGTTCATGCAGTTCGTCGGCGCCGATTTGATGGGTTCCGGCACGGTCCAGATCTGGCCCGGATCTCCCGTGCATTCCGCGCTGGTCGAAGACGGCCGCGTTTCCGGCGTGCGCCTCTGCGACCAGGGCGTCGACCGCCAGGGCGACCCCGACGCCGGCTTCATGCCCGGCATGGATATTCACGCCGCCTTAACCGTGGTGGGCGATGGCCCCGTCGGCGCCGTCGGCCGGCAACTCGACCAGGAGTTCGGCATGCCGCCCGGCCACCATCATCGCGAATGGGCCGTCGGCATGAAAATGGTGGTCGACCTGCCCGAAGGAACCGATCTTGAACCCGGTACCGTCTACCACACCTTCGGCTATCCCGAGCCTGAGATCTTCGGCTTCCTCTACGTCCATCCCGACCGCGTGGCTACCGTCGGCATCTTCGTCCCCTCCTGGTTTCGCAGTCCCATGCGCACCTCGTACCGCTACTTGCAGCACTTCATGTTGCATCCGTACCTGTGGCGCCACCTGAAAGGCGGCAAGCTGCGCTCCTGGGGCGCCAAGTCTTTGCAGGAATCGGGACGACGCGGCGAGCCGTTCCTGGCTGGCCCCGGCTATGCCCGCATCGGCGAAGGTTCCGGCAGCACCAACGTCCTCACCGGCTCCGGAGTAGACGAAGCCTGGACCACCGGATCGCAGCTAGCCGAAGCCGTGCTCGACCTGTTGCGCCGCGGCGAGCCACTCGACAAGCAGAACCTCGAAAAGACCTACGAATTCCGCCGCCGCGCAAGCTGGGTGGAAGAGGAAGGCCGCATCGCCGAGAAAGCCCGCGATGGATTCCACAAAGGCGTCGTGACCGGCCTGATGGGAATGGCGCTCGCCGGCTTCACCAAGGGCAAACGCTGGATTGAAGGCGACCCCCAACCCATCCCCGAGCTTCAGGAGTATTACCGCGACAAGATCCCCTCCGACGAGCTGGACCGGATTGTAGCCGACTGCCGCACCCGCGGCGTTTCGTGCCACGATGCCCTCATGGAGCGTTGCGGCTGGCCGCCCATCCCCTACGACGGCCAACTGTTAGTGACCCACCAGGACGCGCTCCTCATCGGCGGCAAGGTGCAAGCCCCCGCCGGCTTCGCCGACCACGTCCGCTTCGAGCTCCCCGATTTCTGCGAGCGCTGCGAATCCAAGCTCTGCATCGAAGCCTGCTCCGGCCAAGCCATCGCCCCCGGCCCCGGCGGCATCCCCACCTTCGACCGCGAAAAGTGCGTCCACTGCGGCGCCTGCCTCTGGAACTGCATGACCCAATTCGAAGACGACCCCCCCAGAGGCAACATCACCTTCCGCGCCGGCGCCGGCGGCCTCCACTCCACCGAGAACTGAGGTAGCGTGGCGTCGGCCTAGGAAGAGGGGTCTGTCATGTCTATGGACTCCTATCGCGACGGATACAAAATGGGCCGTTCCGACAACATCGCAGGAAACGCGATCGCAAGCGTCATGAACCTGGTCCGTGACGAAGACTGTAACAAAGGCTATTCCGACGGAGCCAACGGTCGCGAATTCGATGATTACGGCCAGACGGACGATTAACAACCACTCGGTTTCTCGAACGGGCTAGGATAGACGGGACAGAACGGAGCGTTACGCCCGCGCCGGTGGGGTTGCCATTTCAGGCGCGATTCGCGTCCTGTCCGTGCAGGTTGGGGGAGGGCCGTCGATTGCCCTCAAGGCGCCAATCGCGGCCACGCTCCAGGCCGTCGCCGAGCTGGGGCCAAACGGGCCAAACGGGAGGCCAAACGGTACGGACGCATTTTCAAAATGCGCCAGGGGGCGGCGTTCGGAAGCCGGCCTGTTATCGTTGGAATCAGCAGGAGCTTTCGTCCATGCAGAATGTCTCGATTCAAAAGGCCAGCGAGTTGCCCGGGTCCCTGCCCCGGAGCCAATGGCCTCTTGCGTTGTAGTCACAATGCGACTACACTGGGATTGAGGGTCGTCATGGCTGCAGACAGCTACGTTCGCGCTCGCATAGATTCCGCCACCAAGGACAGCGCCTCCCAAACGCTCGCTGCCATGGGGCTGTCCATTTCGGACGCGATCCGCATCTTGCTCGTACGGGTGGTGGAGGAGCGCCGCTTGCCCTTCGAGATCAAGGCGCCAAACGCGGCCACGCAACGAGCCATCGCCGAGCTGGAAGCCGGAAAGGGCAAGAAGTTCGCAAGCGTAGACGAGTTGATGGCAGACTTGAATGCGGACGATTGAGCGTTCCTCCGCTTTCAGGCGCGACTACAAGCGCGCAAAGGCAACCCCGCGCCACGTCAGGGATTTGGATTCGCTTCTATCGGCGATCCTGTCGGCGTTGTTGTCCGACCGGCCCTTGCCCGCCGCAAGTCGTGACCACACGCTGGCAGGCGGATGGGCCGGTTATCGCGAGTGCCACATCAAGCCCGATTTGCTCCTGATCTATCGAAAGCCAAGTGACGGCACGCTCCGTTTGGCGCGGCTTGGCTCGCATAGCGATCTGTTCGGCTGATCTTCGCGTCCGGCGCCGCAGCCCTTCCTACTTCTTCGCCAACCCGTCGGCCAGCACTTTCACCGGCCGGAACGCGGCCACCAGCACATCCGCGGTCGGGACCGGGACGGGCGGCGGCGCCGGTGCGACTGCCGCTGCGCCAGCGGGCCGAGGCGCCGCCGCCGGGGCACGGACCGCGCGCGCCGGCCGCGATAGACGCATCAGCTCGGTGTTCTCCGCGGTCAGCCAGTCCGCCGGCGCCGGCTGATTGGCGGTCAGATAATCGAGCATCCTCAAGCCCGCCACGCCCAACGCCGAAAGATCCTTCGAAACCGGCTTGATCTCGTTCAGCAGGGCTTGGTCCCCGGCCAGCGCCTGGAACTTCGCGTCGTTGGCGGCCCAGATCTCGAACTGCAAGCGCAGCGTCGCGGCGTCGTCCTTGTCGCCCGCCGGGTTCGCCACGAACCTCTTGGCAGCCTGCTCCATGGACCGTACCAGCTCGCTCTCCGGCGGTACCGCGTCCACAAATCGGTTGAGCGGCCCCCATACCGCGGGGCGGCCGTTGCGTCCCGTACCGAATCCGGCCGCTTCCACCGCATCCGCCACCACTTTGACCGGCCCCGATGGCTGGTCTCCGGCCAGCCGGTCCAGCATCGGCTGGTAGTTGGCTCGATGCAGCACGCCCGTAAACTCCAGGTCGCGGCTCACCACCGCCAGGCGCGCGTACATCGAATCCACATCCGCGACTTCCTTGGGCGACCACAGCCTTTCCGCAATCGCCGCGGTGGTCGGCCAAACGCGCGAATCCACCGTGTTCGGGCCCACCATCTCGGCCCACATGCAGGCCTCGCCGCCCATGATCCGCGAAGCCTGCTCCGGCGTGAGCTTCTCACTGCCGGGGCCGCTCAGCGGATCGTTGCTGTAGTAGAAGCTGGCCGGGCTGAGGTGGTCCAGGTAATATCCCCACGACATAATGCCGCGATACCCTTGCGCCGCCGCGTCGAACAGCGACTGGTGATTGCGCCACGCATGGATGATGGCGTCTTTCGGAAGCCCGGGGACCAGAATTTCGTCCCATCCCAACATGGTTTTGCCGTGCTTTTGCACAATCTTGAGCAGCCGCTGGTTGAAGTAAACCTGCAGCGCGGCCGTGTTCGGCTGGTCGCCCTTCATGAAGTCATGCGCCTTCATGAAGGCCACGATGGCGGCGTTTGAAGTCCACGCCCTGGCGCTCACTTCGTCGCCGCCCACGTGCCAATAAGGATCCGGGAAGAGCGGCGCCATCTCGCCGATGAACCCGTCGAGGAACGCGTACGTGGTCTCCTTGGTCGGGTCCATGGCCGAGCTGCCGCTGCCCCTGCCGTTGAGGACGAACGGGCCCGGCGCCGATGCCAGCTCCGGATAGCCCTCGAACCATCCCCCGGTATGGCCCGGAACGTCGAACTCCGGAACCACACGGATGCCCCGGTCGCGGGCGTACTCCACGACCTCCTTAATCTGGACCTGGGTATAGAAGGCTCCGTCCGACCCCATTCCCTGCAGCTTGGGGTACTTCTTGCTCTCCACGCGGAAGCCCTGGTCCTCGGAAAGGTGCCAGTGCAGCACGTTGAGCTTCACGGCCGCCATGGCATCCAGATTCCGCTCGACCACCTCCACCGGCATCCAGTGGCGGCAAACGTCCAGCATCAGTCCGCGCCATTGATAGCGCGGCTGGTCTTCGATGTGCACGCCCGCAACCTGAAAGCCATCCGACCCAGGCTGAATCAACTGGGCGAACGTCGCCAGGCCGTGGATCGTGCCCTCCACGGTTGCCGACTTCAGATGCGCTTCGTTCTCGGTGACGTCCAGCGTGTAGGATTCGTCCTCGCCTAGCGCCGGATACGCCGGCCCTCCCGCGCATTGGATCGTCAGCCGCCGCGCATCCGCCGGAGCGGGTGGCTGCGGCGAAAACGGCACGCCGGTCTGCCGCGAGATCCGCGCCAGGAAGTTGCGCACCACCGGCGTCAGCCGCGGATTTGCGCTTCCGGGGTCCACCACGAAATTCGCGTCGATGATGAGCTTGCCCGGTCCCGCCGTCATTTTGACCGGCAGCGGCATCAGCGCCGGCTCCGCCGCTTGAGCGGCCTGAGCTGCGCCGGCAATCAGCGCGAGAAGAATAACCGTCGATTTCATAACTCTCCTAGACCCTACTTAGCTTGGTCGTAACCCTTCAGCCGCCGAATCCAAACGTTGCGGAAGCGCACCTTGTATCCGTGGTCCTGCAAACCCAGCGGCTCTTCCGGTCCGTGCGGCGCATATTGGGCTACCTCCCGGTACGCGGTGCGGCCCAGGATCTGCTGGTGGTCGTGCACCAGCACGCCGTTGAATAGCAGCGTGAGGTAGGCCGGCGTCACCAGCTTCGAGCCGTCGAAGACCGGCGCCTTGAAGACGATGTCGTAGACGTTCCACTCACCCGGCTTGCGGCCAGGGTTGACCAGCGGTGGCCAGGCGCCGTAAATCGCGCCTGCCATTCCATCCGCGTAGGTCGGATTATTCCACGGGTCGAGCACCTGAATCTCATAGCGGTCCATCATCTTGACCCCGCTATTGCCGCGGGATTGACTCGATCCGGTGACATCCGGCGGCTCCGACCATTCGATATGAAGCTGGCAATCCCCGAACTTCTCCCGCGTCGCCAGGTCGCCCGAGTGGGGCGCGATTTCGAAGTAGCCGTTCTCCACAGTCCATTTCGGTTCCACCAGCTTGCCGGCGTCCACGCCGCGGCCCGCCTGCGCCCACTTGGAAAGGTCCTTGCCGTCGAAGAGCACCGTGGCGTCCGAGGGCGGCGGCGTGCCCGGAACGTTCGCCGGAGTCACCACCGGAGGATACGGCCGGCCGGAGTCGTGCACATGCCACTTCTGGCCTGGCAGCATGGGCGTGTCGGTGAACCCCAGGTCGGCGTCCGCCGGTGCCTGTTGCGCGCATGCCGCGCCGGCGCACAGAATCGCAAAGATGGCCGAACCCTTTAAAATGCGCATAGCGGCCTCACCATGGTTACCACTTCAACGTAACCCGCAAGCGTTGGAATTGTCCAATCGCAAGCCCGGTCAGTAGGGCAGCGTCAGCCGGACGAACTCGAAGCGCTGCGGATCGAGACCGCGGGCCTTCAATTCCCGTATGCACTCCCCGGTGGAATCGCCGATGGCCTCGATGCGGCGCAGCGGAATCGCCTGGGGCGTATAGATTTCGAGCGCGACATACTTCCCGGCCAGCGCGAAGCGTTCGTCCAGGCTCAAGCGTTCCGGCGAGCGGCCGATGGCGTCAGCGGTCATCGCTGAGTATTCTACCAGAAGCGGTAACGCTATAATCTCGTTGACACCCAATGGCGCGCCGGGCCCTCTCGCCGATCTTCGTATCCGATGCCGCATCGCGTCCCCCGGGACGTCTGATCGCATTCGGCTGGTACGGCGGCAAATTCAGCCACCTCAAATGGCTGCTGCCCCTGCTCCCGAAATGCCACCACTACTGCGAGCCGTTCGCGGGGTCGGCGGCCGTGCTGCTCAATCGCGAACCCTCGCCGGTAGAGACGTACAACGACATTGACGGCGAAGTGGTGAACTTCTTCCGCGTTTTGAGGGACGAGAAGGAAAAGCTGGTGGAGGCGATCGGGCTGACTCCGTTTTCGCGCGAGGAGTTTTTCCGGGCGGTCGGCGGCGAACCGGGACTTTCCGCCATGGAACGCGCCCGGCGGTTTTTCGTGCGCGCGCGGCAAGCCCGGACCGGCCTCGCGCAAACGGCCTCGCTGGGCCGGTGGGCGAACTGCAAGAATACCAGCCGCGCGGGCATGTCGGGAGCGGTTTCGCGATGGCTGGGCAGCATCGGGGATCTGCCCTGGATCGCTCTCAGATTGCTCACCGTGCAGATTGAAAACCGGCCGGCGCTCGAGATCCTTCGGTTGTACGACGGCCCCGAAACGCTGTTCTACTGCGATCCTCCCTACGTTCATTCCACCCGCGGCGACAGCAGCGCGTATGGGTATGAAATGGACGACCAGGCGCATAAGGACCTTGCCGGCGTCCTCGGCGAGTGCTCCGGCAAGGTTGCGTTATCCGGCTATCGCTGCGATCTGATGGACACGCTGTTCCAGGGTTGGAAGTGCGTGGAAGCTCCCGCCAAGTCTTGCCATTCGGTCAAGAAGATTCGTCAAGAAGCGTTGTGGATGAATTATTAGGGTGAAGAACCGCTCTCTTACGTTCGCGGCTCGGATCGATGCATCGTAGTTCGGAGGATCGAAATTTGCAGAGCCGCGAACGTAAGAGAGCGGTTGACCGCGCTCAGTCCGGAACTTTGGTGGATTCCGACGCGACGGCTTGCCACTTGCCGCCGCGGTTCGCAAAGACATCCATCCAGACGTACTTGCCGCTGCTGTCCTTGCCTTTGTAGGTGCTCTTTTCGGTATCGCTGCCCATGACCACGGCGGTATTCCCCATTACCTTGACCTTCATCTCGCCCATGGTCATGGTCTGGAGCGCGGAAGACCCAGACTTCAAATCCGCCAGAGCTTCGGCTTTGGTGATGGTCTTGCCATCGTATTCAATGGCCGTCCAATCGTCCGCGATGATCCGGTCCAAAGCCGCGGCGTCCTTTTCCGTGGCGGCCTTGGTCCAGTCGCGTTCTATTTGCATCAAGGTCTGTGAAACCGAAGAACCGCTTTTCGGCGGGTCGGATTTGGCTTGCCCGAACGCGGAAAGCGATCCGGCGGCCAGTACACACACAGCTATCGTGAGCTTCATTCTGGTGATTCCCTCCTATGCCCGGAAGCATCCCGGCTCCGGGACATCCTGGTAGTCTATCCCTTGCCGACGCCGGCGCTCAATGGGGTTAATCCCTGATTTGTCAGCGTTAAACTAGCACCCACATAAATGTGGTGTTTGTAAGTATTTCCCACACAGGCGGCGCGAGGTGATAGAGTTTAAGATATAGATATCGGCTTAGGAGCGCTGGGCGATGACCAAGGATGGAAAGCCCGACCGGGGCAATGTGGAACTGGATTCGGAGGAGTGCAAGGGTTGCGGCCTTTGCGTAGAAGCTTGTCCGCCGAAAGTCCTTCATCTGGCCGAGTTTCTGAACCACTACGGCTACCATCCGGCCCAATATCCGGGGGCCGGCTGCACCGGCTGCGGCATCTGCTTCTTCGTGTGTCCGGAGCCGGGCGCCATCAAGGTGTTGAGGCTGGCGGTGGCGGCGTAGGGAGCGCTTATGAAGGCTCAACTGACCAAGGGGAATGAGGCCATTGTGAAGGCCGCCGTCCTGGCGGGCGCGCGCGCCTATTACGGGTACCCGATCACGCCGGCCAGCGAAATCGCCGAGGCCGCGGCTCTGTATTTTCCGCAGGCGGGCGGCGTGTTCCTGCAAGCCGAAAGCGAAGTGGCTTCCGTCAACATGCTCTACGGCGGCGCCTCAGCCGGCATTCGATGCATGAGCGCCTCTAGCGGGCCGGGGATCAGCCTCATGCAGGAAGGCTTCAGTTACCTGGCAGGGGCGGAGCTGCCTTGCGTGGTGGCCAACATCATGCGCGGCGGTCCGGGCCTGGGCAATATCGCGGTGGAGCAGGGCGATTACAACCAGACCGTCAAGGGCGGCGGCCACGGCTGCTATCATACGCTGGCGCTGGCGCCGAGCTCGGTGCAGGAAATGGCCGATCTCACGACGCTGGCCTTCGATCTGGCCGATGCCTATCGCAACCCCGTCATCTTGCTGGCCGATGGTTACGTGGGGCAGATGATGGAGCCGGTGGTATTCGCCGACCCGCGGGCCGTACCGCCGCCGCCGGACTGGGCCGTAACCGGTACGGCCGCGACGCGCAAGAATATGCTCACGTCGCTCTACCTGGAAGCCGACCTGGCGGAGCTACACGTGCGCAAGCTGGAAGAGAAGTACCGCGAGGCCGAACGCAAGGAGACGCGCTCGGAAAGCTGGCGCACCGAGGATGCTGAAATCGTGCTGGTGGGATACGGCATTGTGGGCCGCATCCTCAAGGCGGTGGTGGAACTGGGCCGGGCGCGCGGCATGGCGCTCGGGATGCTCCGGCCCATCACGCTGTTCCCGTTCCCATCGCGGCGCATCCGGGAACTGAGCGGCCGCGCCAAGGCGTTCGTCGTGGTAGAGCTTAGCACCGGGCAGATGGTGGACGATGTCCGTCTGGCGCTTGAAGGCCGCCGGCCGGTGGAATTCCTGAGCCGGGTGGGCGGCAACGTTCCCTCCGCCGAGGACGTGCTGGAGTTCGTGCGGAACAAGTGCGCGCCGCGCGAAGAGGAGGTCCTGGTCCATGGCTAGCTACACGGTCACGCACGAAAAGTCCAAGGCCTTCTACGAAACCTACGAGCGCAAGGCGGAACTGAAACATCAGACGCACTATTGCCCCGGATGCGGGCACGGAACCACGCATAAGCTGCTGGCGAACGCCATTGACGAGCTGGGCGTACAGGACCGCACGGTGCTGATCAGCCCGGTGGGCTGCGGCGTATTCGCCTACTACTACTTCGACGTCGGCAACATCCAGGTGTCCCACGGGCGCGCTCCCGCCGTGGCCACCGCCGTGAAGCGCAGCCGTCCGGACAGCATTGTAGTGTCCTACCAGGGCGATGGCGACCTGGCGGCCATCGGGACGGCCGAGATTATCCACGCGGCCAACCGTGGCGAAGGCATGCTGGTGGTGTTCGTGAACAACGGGATTTACGGCATGACTGGCGGACAGATGGCGCCGACCACGCCGCTCGGCAAGAAGAGCACCACCTCCCCATTCGGGCGCAACCAGTGGACCGATGGCTACCCCGTGCGCATGTGCGAGATGCTCCAGTCGCTCGAAGCGCCGGTGTTCATTGAGCGCGTGTGCCTGGGCGATAACAAACAGATTATGCAGGCCGGGCGCGCGTTGCGGCGGGCGCTGGACGTTCAGGTGAAGGGTCTGGGATTCGCGTTCGTGGAAGTGCTTTCGCCCTGCCCCACCATCTGGAAGATGGAGCCGCTTGAAGCGCAGCGGTTCGTGCGCGAGGAGATGACCAAGACGTTTCCGGTGGGGAACCTGCGCGACCGGACCAAGGAGGCGCCCGTCAGGCCGGCGCTGCCGCCCGCGCCGCCGCTGGAGGATCTGCCGCGCATTCTCGGCCTGAAGAATGGCGAGGCGGTGGATGGTTCTTCGTCGTCTGTCCTGCCGCCCAAGCCAGCCAAGGCGCTGGACCTGCGCATCCGGGTGGCCGGTTTCGGCGGTCAGGGCGTGCTGATGCTCGGCGAAGTGCTGGCCGAGGCGGGCCTGGACGCCGGTTACGAGGTTTCCTGGCTGCCTTCCTACGGCCCCGAAATGCGTTCGGGAACTTCCAATTGCCACGTGCGGATCGGGAGCGCGCCCATCGATTCGCCCATCGTTTCCCGTCCCAACGTGCTGCTGGCGCTCAACGAACCTTCGCTGCGCAAGTTCCTGCCCACGGTGGAACCGGGCGGCCTGGTGCTCTACAACGCGCCGGAGCTTCCCGAAGATTGCCAGCGCCCCGGCGTGCGCACGATCGCACTGCACTTCACGGCTCTGGCCGACGGGCTGGGCGCGGCGAAGGCCGCCAACATTGTTATGCTGGGCGCGCTGCTCGAAGCCGCCAGCCCGATTGAAGAAGAGTTCATCGTCGGTGCGCTGCGCGGCAAAGTGAAGAGCCAGCGCTGGTTCGATATCGACATGGCGGCGCTGCAATTGGGGCGGAAGGAAGTCCGCGGGCGTTGTTGATGGTAAGATTGTCTTAGCGTGCAGACCAAGGTTTCCACCAAGGGCCAGATCGTTCTTCCAGGACCCCTTCGCCGCAGGCTCGGCATTCGCGCCGGTGATTCGCTCGATGCCAACGTCGAAGCCGGGCGCATTGTTCTGACACCCCACAATGCCCGTCCCCCGCGGGCCAGAATCATCAAGCATCCGGTGACCGGTCTTCCTGTTCTTACTGCCGGACCCGGCGCTCCGGTACTGACCAGTAAAGAAGTTGAGGAGATTCTGGCCGAGTTTCCATGAAATATCTTCTCGATGTGAATGTTCTGGTTGCACTCGGAGTCATCGACCACGAGTTCCAAGACCGAGTGGCCGTCTGGCTGGGGGGGAGCAATGGCCGTCACTGGCAACCTGTTCCATCACGGAGCTAGGGTTCGTAAGAGTGCTAGCGCACTCGCCCGCTTACGGATACACTGTTGCGCAAGCGCGGGCCCTCCTGCTCCGTCTGAAGAAAGCCAGGACCTTGCCGTTGGCGTTTATTCCGGACGATCGTGACATCTCGCATCTTCCGGCGTGGGTGAAGACTTCGAAGCAGACCACCGATGGCCACCTGTTACAGCTTGCGGCGGCGAACGGCGCCGTTCTGGCGACGCTGGACGAGAGAATCCCGGGAGCCTACCTCATCCCGCGGAGCCCGCAACCGTAGGGACACGATTCCGCGGGGACTGTAAGAAAGCCGGCGGATTCGGCGACTATTCCAGTAGAGGGTCCCACTGACGGTGGTGAACGCAGCCAATGAGTTGTACGCGGAGGCCATCGCCGCGTATGGCGCACGCCTGAGCCGGCTGGCGAGGGGATATGAGGCCGACCCGGACCGGCGGCGCGATCTGCTTCAGGAAATCCACATCGGGCTTTGGCGGAGCCTGAGTTCATTTGAGGGCCGGTGCAGTTTGCAGACCTGGGTGTATCGCGTGGCTCACAACGTGGCCGCCTCGCATATTGTGCGGAGCCGGCGCGCGCAGTCCCGGCTGGTCGAGTTGGACACCCTTGAAGAGGAGCCTTGCCCGGTTGACGGTCAAGCGCATGCGGACCGCAGGCACGCGGCCGCCAGGCTTCTCGAAATGGTCCACAGGCTAAAGCCGCTCGACCGGCAGATCATCCTGCTGTATCTGGAGGGCGAGCAGGCGGCTGCGATCGCGGAGGTGATGGGATTGTCGGCAGTCAATATTGCGACGAAGATTCACCGGATCAAGAAATTGCTTGGACGGCAGTTTCAGGAAGGAGACGAGTATGCGGGGCGATGAGCCGGAAAGCCGGTGTGAGGCTGTGTGGAAGGCCCAGGAGGAAGAGAAAATGCCGATGACGCCGGAAGAGATTTGCAGGACGGCGGGCGCGTTCGAGAAGAAGATCGTCCGCGAATACTGGCTGGTGTTGGGCCTGTTGGCGCTGTTTATCGCCCGGGCGGCCATGTATGTGATTCGATATCCCGAGCCCCTGATCCGGGTTGGGTTCGCCTCCGGCGTTGCCGTGTTTCTGTATATCGGCCTCCGATGGGCGCGGAATGGGCCGCCCCGGCGGATTCGCGCGGCGGCGAAAGCGGAGCCGTGCGCGCGGTTTCTGCGTAACGAGCTGGAGGCGAAGCGCCAGCGACTGCTGGAGATTCGCTGGACGTTGTTTCTGCTGTTCCCCGGGATGCTGGCATCGTGGTGGGGCGGGGGGCCGGTGGCAATCGCGAAGTCGTTAGGCATGGATGCGCCCTGGTATACCCGATTCCAGGAGTCGCCCGCGCCTTTGATCGGATTCGCGCTCCTGCTTGCGTTTTGCTGGGCCGGTTTTGGGAGAGAGGCCCGCGCCATCGGACGTGAAATCGAGAAGCTCGGCAACGAATGACGCGAACGGGCCCGTGCGATAATTCTGGTCATGCACTCAGCCAGGTCGCGGAGCGCACTTGCGGCGCTCCTGTTCTCCGCCGCGGTTTTCGGACAGACGGACCCCGGCGACTTCATCAAACAGGGCCAGGCCCTGAGCCGCCTCGGGAAACAGGACGAGGCCACCGCCATGTACCGCAACGCGCTTCAGTTTGCGCCTAATTCCTATGCGGCCAACAGCGGGGCGGGCGTGGCGCTCGACCTCAAGGGCGATGGCGCGGAAGCGCAACAGTACTTCGCCAAGGCCATCGATACGGCGCCTTCCCCCAGCGATAAGATCCGCGCACTGCGGGACATGGCGCTCTCCTACGGATTTGAAGGCAACTGCAAAGGGGCGGTTCCGTACGACCGGCAAGCCTACGATCTGGAACTCGCCGCCAAGGATTTCTACAACGCCGGCGAAGTGGCCGACGAACTGGCGCGCATCTGCATCGATACGGGCGATCTGGAGACAGCGGCCACGTGGTACCGGACCGGATACGATGCCGGACTGAAAGAGCCGGACATCAAGCCCGACCGCAAGGACCTTTGGGAATTTCGCTGGGAGCACGCCCAGGCGCGCTTGGCGGCGCGGCGCGGCGACAAGGCGGAAGCGCAGAAGCACGCCGCCGCCGCCGGCGTCATCCTGGCAAAGGGCGACAACCCGCAGCAGGAGGCATTCCTGCCCTACCTGCTGGGCTACGTCGCGTTTTACGGCGGCGATTACAAGACCGCTCTGGAGCAGTTTCAGAAGGCCAGCCAGGACGATGCATTCATCGCCGCCATGATCGCTCAGACCTACGAGAAGCTGGGCGACCGGAACGACGCGATGAACTGGTACCGAAAGGCGCTCGGGTTCAATACGCACAATCCGCCGGTGGCGTACGCGCGTCCGCTAGCCAGGAAGAAGCTGGGAGAATAGCGGGGGAAGGCGCGGGTCAGAAGAAGGCAGGCCACAGAAAACGATGGCCTGCCCCACCGTTAACAGAGTGCGGCCATGAGGGCGCCGCGGGCGGTGGAGTTCAAGGGATCGGGCGAAACCCGAATCTCGGAGAGCTTTAAGGGAAAATCGGCGGCGCGCATGGCGGTTGTGAAGTGGTCGAGAAAGCCGGGGGGCATTACGGTGCCGCCGCTGAGCGCCAAGGGCACCGATTGATCGAGCTTGGGCAGCCTCTGCGCCGCCGCGATATGGCTTCGCAGGGAATCGATCAGGCTCCTCATCATGTCCTGATAGTAGACCGTCAGCGCGTTCTGCACGCGATCGGCGGAGAAGCCGTTCAAGTGGAACGCCGATTCCTTTAGAACTCGTGTGCGGGTGGCCAGATCGCCAGTCACCAGGGCCGCCTGGGCATCGATGAAGTCGCCCGCTTTGGGAACGCTGAAACTGATGACCGGCACCGACAAGACCGCCAGGCAGACATTGCACAGGCCGCTGCCGCAGGAGATTCCGATGCCGCTAAAATTGGATCCGCCCAATTCACCAAACACGACCGCCAGCCCTTCCTGGATGGGCGTGGCCGCGTAGCCCAGTTCTTCCAGGATCTGGCGGATGGAGGCCTCATGGTACGCCAGGCCGCCTTCGCCGTCCTCGCCGGGGGCCGGGACGCTGAAGAAAACCTTTTGCCCCTGGACGGCCGCCGGGCCGGTCAGCCGGGCGATGATCTGCCGGACCACAGCCAGAGCGTGAGGCTCCTTCGGGTTGAGCACGCCGTTGCGCATCGGGCGGCGCGTCTCGGCGTGGAACACTTCCGCGAATTTCTGGGCGTCGTCCCCGGCGACCACCAGTTCGTTCCCGTGCACCTCGTGGAAGACATTCTCCCGCTGCAGAAGGCTCTCCGCGAGCTTCGAATACGGAAGCGTCAGGAAGGCATTAAGGCAGGTCTCGTAACGGTACTTTTTGTCCGCGTTGCGAGCCACCACGATTCGGCTGGTACCTACATCGAGTCCCAGCGGTTCTACGTAATTCTGTTCGACGTTTTTCATGCAGTGTGTTCCCAACCTCCAAAACCTATAAGAACGGGTGAATCTGTTCCCGGTACTCGTTTTCCGAGCGCCGGTTAAGCCTCCGGAGATCCTTCGGATCCAACCGGGTGAGCGGGCTTCCGTGTTCGCGGAAACACGCGTAGAGCGCCAGCGCCGCGCAGAGGAGCGCGATGATCATGACAAACCCCTATCTGCGCGGCTTGGATGCGTGCTCGAGCACCGCGGCCAGACCGTGCATGCCGGACACGCCAGCCGGCGGAACGCAGAAGCTGGCGGCGTCGGAAATCCGCTGGCACTCCTGCCGTTTGAGCTCCTGCCAGCCCTGGAGTTCATCCTGGGCGTGCGCCACGGCATCGAGATTGGTCTGGATGCGCGCAACATGCTGGCTGGTGATTCTGTCCAGCTCCGCCTGGATTTCGCGATTCTCGGCCGCCTTGACCGCCTCAAAGCTGCGGAGGCGTTCCTGAAGCGTGTCCTCGTGGTCGTTCAAGGCCCGCTGGCGCAGCATGGCGTCCTGGAGGAGTTGGTCGGAATCCATGTGGGCAGCCTCCAGTGCCATCAAGAGGGCGCACCGCCGGACCTCTGGCGGCATGCCGGCCAGGTGGGGGCTATTGGTCATCTCCGCCACCTGCAGAATGCTGTAGGCCGTGCGCGGCGGTTTGACCGCGGCGCTCTGGTAAATCTGTTCGAAACCGCCGGACCTATGGGTAACGCCGGCCAGGTCGGTTCTGGGCGAACCGAAGTCCGCGGGCCGGAGCGGCTGTTTCCATTCGTCGGCCGGGGCCACGGTCAAGGCTCCATTGACAGAGCCCGAGCTTTCGGATTCGGCAACCGCCGATCCGTTGCCGTTACTTGAAAACTGAAACAATCTCTTTAACATGTAAAACCCCCCATGGCATTCGCCACGCCTTTCCATCCGAACCGAACTTCTTCTCGGAAACAATTACTTCGTCGGAATCGCGAACGGACTTTAGAGTTTCGCAAAGAATTACTTAGATCTACAGGAAAACGCGGGATGCGCCGATAGCTTTCATGCAAAAGGCTCATGCCGGCACAGCGCCAATCGGGTCATCACGCGTGGTTGGAGATGGTCGCGGAAAGAATCGACGACCCGGTACGGCGTCTGAGGTTTCTCAAGATGGTGAAGCCGGATATCGGGGACCGGCCGCCCAGGCGCTCCAGGATTGGGATCCGGCTGCTGGCGATTCCGGCGCTCCTGGCGGCGGCGATTGCGAGCGCGTCTTTCGTGCGCGCTCCGGCTAGAGCGCGGCCGGCCCGCCAGCTTGCCCAGCTTGCCGAACCTGCCGCGGCGCCGGGTCCCGGCCAGCCTTCCGAGGTCTGGGAAGTGGAGAGAACGCCGAGTTCGGAAAGCTACAGCAACGGGCTACGGATTGACGACGGCTATGAGGTTCCGAACCATCCGCGCCGCTACCTTGCATTCCCGGCAGACCGGTCCGGCGCGCCCGCCGTTCGAGGTTCCGATCCCGTGGGCATCGTGTTTCATACCACGGAAAGCTCGCAGGCCGCCTTCTCGCCGGAGGACAACGGCGTGCTCCGGCGGATCGGTGAATCGCTCCTGGACTATGTGCGCCGCAAGCGCGCTTATCACTTTGTGATCGACCGCTTCGGGCGCGTGCACCGCGTGGTGGCCGAAGGCGACGCAGCCAACCATGCCGGCTTCTCGGTTTGGGCGGACGAGCAATGGCTCTATGTGAACCTGAACGAGAGCTTCCTGGGCGTGTCGTTTGAAACGCGAACCGATCCTCAGGGCGGAACCGTCATCACCCCGGCGCAGGTGCGGGCGGGCGCGATGCTGGTGGAGATGCTGCGCAGCCGCTATCGAATTCCGGCTGCCAATTGCGTCACGCACGCGCAGGTGTCGGTGAACCCTTCGAACATGCAAGCCGGGTACCACACGGATTGGGCTTATGGCTTCCCATTCGAACAAGTGGGGCTGCCGGACAACTACGCGCGGGATCTTCCCTCCCTTTGGGCGTTCGGGTTTCAGTATGCGTCCGGGCCCGCGAGTACAGCGGAAATCGGGGTTTACGCCGGGGCCGCGCGAACCGAAGGGCATATCGAAGCGAGGGCATCGGCGGCCGGAATCGGGTTGGCAGCGTACCGAAAATCGCTGCGGACGCGATTCGAGCAGCGGCTCGGAGAAATGCGGCGCTTCGAGTCCGGGGGGGCCGGTTGAAGCGCGCTGCCGCGCTACGGCTTTTCGGCGCCGCTCGCGATCCTGCCGTCCGGCCGCAGGCGCAGTTTGCGGTCGCGCCAGTACACCGTGCTTCCGAACGCGCCCGCCAGCCAGACGGCGAAACCGAACAGGTCGCGGAGGGGGATCAACCAGAGATCGCGCGAGGCGCGCCGGTCCTTGAGCACGGCGGCGGACAGCGCGCCGGCGGCAAGACGCAACCCCAGCGCCGCGGCGGCCGCCCGCCACTCGCCGGCGGCAAAGGCGACGAGAGCCCAAACTGTGGCGTGGGTCACCGCGTAGCCGAAGTAGCCTCCGGGCCGCGAAACCCGTATCGTGCGGGACCAGCGGAGTTGGTGGCGCCATGTGTGCACCCACGATTGGCTCCCCAGATCGGTCTCGACCACCACCGGAGCGAACTCGATACGGTATCCCATCCTATGGATGCGCAGGCCGAGCTGGTAATCGTCGGCAATATACTCCCGGATGGCCTCGAAGCCGCCCATGGCGCGCAGTTCGGCGGCGCGAAAAACCATGGTCGAACCCAGCGCGAACTCCGCCTGACCCAACAACCGCGCGACCATCACGCTCGGCGCGAACTCCGTGGCGATGCCCAGCGCCTCAAAGCGCGACGCCCATCGTTCGGCCCGCGCGCGGTAGAGGCACGTCACAAGGCCGATCCTGGGATCGGCGAGCGGCGCCGTCACCGCCCGCAAGTAGCCGGGTTCCACGCGGATGTCGCTATCGTTGACCAACAGCAGCGGATGGCGCGCGCGCTTGGCCAGTTCGGCCAGCAGCCCGGCCTTGGCATTGGGAGCGCTGGTGGAAACCACGAAAGACTCGATGGGTATGGAAGGAAATTCGCGCTGAAGCCGGGCGATGTCTTCGAGGGCCGGGTCGCGCGGGTCGCCGACGGCGAAGAGAATCTCGAACTGGGGGTAGTCCTGGATTGCGTGGGATCGAATGGCTTCGTAAAAGCGTGGGTCCCGGCCGTGCACCGGCTTGAGTATGGAAACAGGGGCCAGGTCGGGGGCCAGGGGCCGGGGGCCGGGGGCCGGGGAAGAAGGCGGGCGAGACGACAAACGACATGGGCGCCTCGGGCTGGACCACTTAAGCGCCGCGACTATCGCCAGCAGGTAGTAGGCCGCGGCGGCCAGCGCGGGGACTGCCAGCCAGATCACTGGGAGACCAGCGCCACGCCGCAAATCACCAGCGACGCGCCTGCCCAGCGGAGCCAGTTCACACGCTCCTTGAGCGCGTACTTGGCGAGCACCGTCTCCAATACGCAGGTGACAGCCGTTGCCGGCACGGCGAAGCTCAAATCGGCCACACTGAGCAGGCCCAAATTGGCGAAGAACGCGACAGCCATGGCCACCACGGCGGCGATGACGAAGCGGTTGCGGGCCAGCGCTGCCATGGCGCGGCCGATGGCGCCAGGCCGGAAATCGCGGACCTCTCCGTGGCGCCGCATGCCCGCGGCTTGCAGGACTTCGCCGGCCGCGGTGGCGGCGACAACGATCGCCACGAACATCCACCTCATTGGCGGGTCTCCACCGGGTGCGATGGGAAGGTGCGCGCCTCCGTGCCGCCGCCCACCAGAGCCACGCCGGCCACGATCAATCCAATGCCGGTCCAGCGCTTCCAGTCGATCGCCTCGTGCAGGAAGACCTGGCCCGCAAAGGCCGTCAAAGCGTAGCCGATGGAAGTCACCGGGACCACGTAGCTCAAATCGGCCCAGCTCAACAACGCCATGCGCAGGAGCAGCCAGAGAATCAGCAGGAGCACGCCGAGCGCAACGTAAGGGCGGAACAGGACGGTGATGTAATCGAGCGGGAACACGAGCGCCGCGGGCATCCCCCGCTTCATGAAGTAGTTGCCCAGTACGCCGCTGAGCACCACCACGGGCGCGAACAGCCGGGTTTTCAGCCGGAGGCGCGCCGCTTCGTGGGTCATGCGAAGCTAGTCGCCGGACGCGACGGGCGCGGGCGACGGTTTGCCAGCCGCCTTCTGTTCGGACACAAACTTCTTCCGTTTGGACCGCAGCGCCATGTACTCGCGGGCTTCCTTGGTGAGACGGCGGCGTTCGTCGCCATTGAAAATCGCCTTCTTCACGATGCGCCAGACCACGCGTGGGCGGAAGAAATACTCGCCGTAGAAGCGCTCGACGGAATCCACCAACTCGCCCCGGTCGAGGCCCGGATAGATGATGTTGGGAAGCTGGTGCCCGGTTTCATCCGTCATGGAATCGATGGTGATCAGGTTGTTCTTCTTGACGTACTCGAAGAACTCGGTGCCCGGGTACGGATGCGCGATGGACACCTGGATGGTGTCCGTATCCATGCGCTTGGCGAAATCGATGGTCTTGCGGATGCTGTCGCGGGTCTCGCCCGGCAGGCCGATGATGTAGTCGCCGTGAACCAGCAGGCCCAGCTTTTTGCAGTTGGCCGTGAAGCGCTCCGCCATCTCCACGGTGGCGCCCTTCTTGATGTTTTTGAGGATCTGGGGGTCGCCCGATTCGTAACCGACGATCAGCAGGCGGCAGCCCGCTTCCTTCATGGCCTTCAGGGTGGCGAAATCGGTGGTGACGCGCGAGGTGCAGGACCACGTGAAGTTGAGCGGCTTGAGCTTGGCGCACAACTCGATGGTGCGCTCCCGGCGGTAATTGAAGGTGTCGTCGTCGAAGAAAATTTCCTTGATGTTGGGGAACTGCTCGAGCGCGTAGCGGGCCTCGTTGGCCACGTCATCGGACGAGCGCAGCCTCCAGCGGTGCCCGGAATGGGTCTGCGGCCACAGGCAGAAGGTGCACAGGGCCGGACACCCGCGCGAGGTGTAGAGCGAAATGAAGGGGTTCAGCAGGAAGGGGACGTTGTAGCGCGTAATGTCCAGATCGCGCTTGTAGGTTTTCGTGACCCAGGGGAGCGCGTCCAGATCCTCGATGGCCGGCGCTTCGGGGTTGTGGACCACCTGGCCGTTCTTGCGGAAACTCACGCCGGGCAGATCTTCGAGCGGCTTGCCTTTGGCATAATCCGCGATCTGGTAATCGAATTCCCGGCGCACCACGAAATCGATGGCCGTGTTTCCGCGCAGCGTTCCTTCCGGGTCCACGGTGACCGGGGGGCCCACAAAGGCCACCTTCAGCTTGGGATTGGCGTCCTTCAGCATGGCGGCCATTTTCACGTCGACGTGAAAGCCGGGAGTGGAGGTGTAGAGCACCAGGAGTTCGAATTGCTTACCCATCTCCACGGTTTGTTCGATGGAGATCTTGTGCGGCGGCGCGTCCACCACTTTGCTATCGGGCAACATGCCGGCGGGATAGCAGAGCCACACCGGGTACCAATACGATTCGATCTCGCGCGACGCGGGCCAGCGCGAACTGGCCCCGCCGTCGAAGCCTTCAAACGATGGCGGATTCAGAAAGAGCGTTCTCATCGATTCTCCCGTGGAACAGCCATCGCGGCGGGCGCGATTACTGCAGTGCAGCGTCTCCGGCGTCGTCCCGCGACAGGGCGGGGACCGAGAAATTGCTATAGTCGACGGTCAACTCCGCCGTCCCGGCGAGGCGCGTGTCCACCGTACTTTTCACCTGCAAAGGCACCGATACCCCGTTCCGAATTTCGTATTTGCGAACGAAATCGACCCGCTTCAAAAAAATGGACGGGTTCTTTACCAGATACCCGGACTCCTGCACGCGCAGAGAGGTGGCGGCGTCGATCCAGACCTCGCCCTTGAATAGCCCCGATTTCTTCTGGCGAGGCGTCACCTGAAACATGTAGATGTCGCGCCCGTTGAGCGCGCCGCGGCCCTTGTACTTGAACTTGTAATTTGCGGGGATCACTTCGAGCGAAGGCGATTGGCCGCTCTGCGCCTCCGCTTCGGCCGCGAGGTAGCGCGCGATGACCTGGCTTTTGACGGTGTTATCGCCCTCGAACCTGAGCTTTTCATAGGTAATCCGGCCTAGCTCCGAAATGTGACGGAGAGCGTGCAACCGGCCTTGTTTCTGAAGGCGAGGGAGGGAAGCGGCGATTTCGACATCCATGGTGGCGCCCTCGAGCAATTGGGCCTCGCTGCGCGACGCGGCGCAGTAATGCTCCACGATGGCGGACGGCTCCAATGCCGGCGTCCCGCCCGCGGCCCAAGCGGCAGCCACGGTAAACAGAAATATTGCCCCTGCCTTCATTAACCCCCTGAAAGCTCAAGTTTATCAGGATATGACGGCCCACGGCAATTGGGGCAATTGGGGTTGATATTGGGAGTGGGATCTCTTATACTCCTCCTTCAGTGAGGTGCGCGCCCGGAAGGGGAATTGCGGCCCACCGGTTCGCGATTTGGAAGGAGAACGCATGACGAAGGAAGGGTTAAGCGCCGGAAGCACGCGGCGGACGTTTCTGGGCGCGGCTGCCTTGACCGCAGCCTCCTACAATCGGGTGCTTGGGGCCAACGACCGCATCGGCATCGGGCAAGTCGGCTTCGGGCTGATCGGGAAACAGCACATCGCCGACTTCAAGACGCAGAAGGACGTGGATATCGTCGCTCTTTGCGATGCGTATGCGCCGCGCGTTGAGGAAGGGCTGAAGTACATCGGAAACGGCACGGCCAAAGGGTACAGCGATTTCCGGAAGATGTACGAAAACAAGGACATTCAGGGAGTGGTGGTGGCCACGCCCGACCACTGGCACGCGCTGCTCACGATCATGGCCTGCGCGGCGGGCAAGGACGTCTACGTCGAGAAGCCGATGACGGTGTTCATTGACGAAGGCAAATGGATGGTGCAGGCGGCGAGGGCGCACAAGAGCATCGTCACGGTGGGGACGCAGCGTAGGCAGGGCGCCGGCGTCAAGGCGGCCAAGCAGGTGATTCTGGCCGGCATGCTGGGGAAGATTCACAACGTCAAAATCGCCTTTTGCCGCAACATCTACCCGGGCTTCGGCAAGACTCCGGTCACCGAACCGCCGGCCGGGTTCGACTACGATATGTGGCAGGGCCCGGCTCCGAAGAAGCCCTACCAGGCGCACCGCGGCCTGTACCACTTCCGCTGGTTCTGGGACTATTCGGGCGGCCAGATGACCAACCTGGGCGCGCACATGATCGACCAGATTCTGTGGCTCATGGACGCCAAGGGGCCGACCAGCGTGATGTCGGTGGGCGGGCGGTATGCGCTCGACGACGACGATGGCGAGACCCCGGACCTGCAGGACGCCATTTGGGAATTTCCGGGCAAGAACGGCGGTCCCGGCTTCACCATGCAGTGCAGCATCCGCGAGGCCAACGTGGGACCGCAGGGGATCAATCCCGCCCAAGTCTACCTGGGGACCAAGGGCAACATGAACGTATCCGGCAACTACAGCATTACGTCGGAGACCAAGGTCAACGCCATCGACGACATTCCGCGTTTCCAGGGGCATCCCATTGGGGGGCCGGTATATCCGAATGAGCCGCGGACACCCTGGCTGCCGGAGTTCGCCGGAGCGAGCGCGGGTCGCGGCGGCGGCGCTGGGGGCGGCTCTGGACGCGGGACCGGAGCGGCGGCGGGCGCAGCCTCCGGACAGGGACGAGGCGCGGCGGCGGGCGCTCCAGCGGCGGCGGCGGCGGGAGTCGCCACGGATGCCCGTTACGGACTGACTGCGACGGGTGCGGACCCGACGATGGTGCTCAACGAGCGCGACTGGCTCGATTGCATCAAGAGCCGCAACCGGCCGTTCTGCGAGGTGGAAGACGGGCACAAGGTGGCGACCACTTGCAACCTGGCCAACATGTCGTTGATCCTTGGCCGCGCCATCAAGTGGGACCCCGACAAGCAGGAAATCGTGGGCGACAAGGAAGCCACCGCCATGGCGGCGGGCCTCAGGCGGAGCGGAACGAGCCACGCCTATCGAGCCCCGTGGGACGCCGTGCTGCGGAGCATCGTAAAGGTCTAGAGTAGGGTTGTTTGGCTGGAGTGGCAGGCGAAAAGCGCCTGCCCCACAACGCGGAGGAGCATCTTAAGGGTCCAGGGTTTCGTGGGGCAGCTTGCCCAAGCTGCGCGCGTGACATCCTGCCCCACTGGGCCTCGGCGGTGAACAGTCTCGAAAAGGAGAACGACATTGGGTCCAATCGGTTTTATCGGTCTGGGGATCATGGGGAAGCCCATGGCTCGGAATCTGTTGAAAGCGGGCTACCGGCTGGTGGTGTACGACGTTGCGTTGGCGCCGGTCGCGGAATTGGTTGCCGCGGGGGCTGAGGCGGGCGCCTCTTCGAGCGACACGGCCGGCCGCGCGGAGATGGTCATCGCCATGCTTCCCGACGGGCCGGACGTGGAGAAAGCCGTCCTCGGTCCGGGGGGCGTGCTGGAGGGCGCGCGGCCAGGCGCCGTGGTGGTGGATATGAGTTCCATCAGCCCCACGGTCTCGCAGAAGGTGGCGGCGGCGTGCGCCGAAAAGCGAGTCGAGTTCCTGGATGCCCCGGTCAGCGGCGGCGAGCCGAAGGCGGTCGACGGAACGCTGGCGATCATGGTTGGCGGCAAGGCCGAAGTCTTTGAGAAGGCGCTGCCGGTTTTACAGAAGATGGGATCGAGCGTGACGCTGACCGGTCCGGCCGGCGCCGGCAACGTCACCAAGCTGGCGAACCAGATCATGGTGGCGTGCAACATTGCGGCGATGGGCGAGGCGCTGGTGCTGGCGACCCGCGCCGGCCTCGATCCGGAGGTGGTATTCAACGCGGTCAAGGGCGGTCTGGCCGGCAGCACGGTGCTGAACGCCAAAGCCCCCATGGTCATCGGGCGCAACTTCAAACCGGGGTTCAGGATCAAGCTGCATCAGAAGGACCTGCGGAACGCTTTGCTGGCGGCGGAGTCTATGAAGGTGTCTTTGCCGGTCACGAGCCTGGTGCAGCAGATGCTGATGGCCCTGATGAACGAAGGTAAGGGCGACCTGGACCACTCCGCCATCGTGACGTTTGTTGAGCGAATGGCGGGGGTGGAAATCAAGAAGCAAGAATAATGGGCCACAGATGAACACAGATAAACACAGATAAGAAACAGAGGAAATTACTTGAGTAAGCATGTCGACCAGTACGAGCCGAAGATACGGACCGGCCTTCCTCCCCCACGCGAAAAGACCCGATACGATACGAAGATGGTCGAGGGGGCGCTGAGGCTCATGGCCGAGCAAGTCAGGCATGGTCAATATGTGGAGATGTCAGCAGGGTCGGCGGGAAAATTCAGAAAAATCGTCCAATCGCGTGGCCTCGAAACTGTCCAGCGCCGGCGGCAGGGAGAGTCAGTGGCAGTGGTCTACGTTGTCGACCCTAAGTGGCTGTCCGCCCACCCGGAGGTCTGAGACGCCAACGCGGCCCGGCCGCAATTTGCTTTTTTCTTATCTGTGTTTATCGGTGTTCATCTGTGGCCAATAAGAATTCCCGCAGCGCCTCCTGCCACGGGCGCAGGGGCGGGAGTTTCATGGTTTGCAGGAGGGCTTTGGCGGGACGCGCGGCCTTGCGGGGGAATCGGGCGGCAGGGACCGGGATCGTGGTCACATTCTTCCCGGCGATGCGGAAGACTTCCCTTGCGCACTCGAACCAGCTTGCGCCGCCGCTGTTGGTCCGATGATAGATTCCCGAAGGGGGCGAGGCCTCTAGCAGGCTCCGGGTGGCCTCGGCCAGATCGGGCGCGTAGGTCAGGTTGCTGATTTCATCCGACACCACTTCGATGGCGTCCCGCTTTTCGGACAGCTCCAGCATGATGTCCACGAAACTCTTCTTGGAAAGCGGGCTCTCTCCCTTGGGTCCGAAAATCACCGCGGTGCGCAGCACGTACCACTGGCCGCCAACGTCGGCGATGCGCGCTTCACCCGCCAGCTTCGACCGCCCGTAAACCGAAAGCGGCGCCGGCGCATCGTCTTCGGCGTATTCGCCCTGGACGCCGTCGAACACATAATTTGTGCTGTAGTGGACCAACGGGACGCCAAGATCCGCGGCGATCCGCGCCAGTGCGCCGGGGAGTTCGGCGTTCAGCAGGAAGGCCGTCTCAGGCCGGTCTTCCGCGCCATCCACGTCGTTGAACGCGACGCAGTTGACGATGGCGCCGGGGACGAATGGAAGGCCCGCGATCCTGGCGCGTAGAGCGGGAAAATCGGTCGCGTCGATGTCTTCCCGGTCCCAGCCCGTCGCGTCCGGGAAGAGCTTCAGGAGCGGTCCGCCGAGATTGCCCCTGGATCCAAGGACGACGACGTTTTTCATGGGCCAAGCTCCAATAGTGGGGCGGACCCCACCAGGCGCTATCTCTCGATGCCCAGTTGGCCGGCTATCCTCACGAGCGTCGTTACCAGGCGGTCCACGTGTTTCTCGGTGTGGGCGGCGGTGCAGGAGATGCGCAGCAGGTTCTGGGCGGCGGCCGGACGCAGCACCGGGTTGATGTAGATGCCCTCGGCCAGCAGCGCCTTGCAGAGACGGCACAGATCGAGTTCGTCCTCGATGACCACGGGGACGATGGCGGTTTCACCCGGCAGGACGGCGAACCCGCGGGATGCCAGTTCGTCGCGCAGCAGTTGCGCGGTGCGCAGCAGGTGCAGGCGGCGTTCCGGTTCCTGCCGCATGACCTGGAGCGCCGCGCCCACCGCGGCGACCGACGCCGGGGGCAGGCTGGCTGAGAATACGAACGGCCGCGACGTGTGCTTCAGGTAATCGATCACGTCCTTCTCGGAAGCCACAAAGCCGCCCACCGAAGCCAGCGACTTGCTGAACGTGCCCATGACAATATCCATGTCGTCGAGCAGGCCCAGGTGTTCGGCCGCGCCGGCGCCGGTTGGTCCCAGCACTCCGATGCCGTGGGCCTCATCCACGTAGACGCGTGCGCCGTAGGGCTTGGCCAGTTTGACGATGCCCTCCAGGTCGGCGATATCGCCTTCCATGCTGAAGACGCCTTCGGAAACGATGAAGATTTTCTCGTCGGGCGGGCAGTTCTCCAGGCAGCGCTCGAAGTGCTCCATGTCGTTATGGCGGAAACGCATGGTGCGCGCCGGCGACCGCAGCGCGCCTTCCACCAGGCTGGCGTGCAGGTTGTGGTCGCAGATCATGACGTCGCCCTTCTCTGTAAGGGCTGAAAGCGCCGCGTAATTAGCCTGGAATCCCGTGCCGAAAATGATGGCGGCTTCCTTATGGACAAAGGCGGCCAGCTCGGCTTCGAGCTTGACGTGCATATCGAGCGTGCCGTTCAGGAGGCGCGATCCGCTGCACCCGCTGCCGTACTTGCGGATGGCCTGGATGGCGGCTTCCTTCACCTTGGGATGGTTGATCAGGTCCAGATAGTCGTTGGACCCGAACGTCATCACCTTGCGCTTGCCCAAGCGGACTTCACCCGGCGCGCAGCCATCGCGCTCACCGAAGACCTCGAAATACATGTAGAGCCCGGCGGCCTGCAGTTCACTAGGACGAGTGAACGCGCGGCATTTTTCGAACAGATCGTTAGAGCCGCTGGCCTTTCTCTTGCCGGAGATGTCGCTAGTCGATAAGCGCATGGTCCTCAATTCCATTCGTAAATTCGGTAGGTCTTGTACCGCTTCGCCCCCATAGCTATCAGCGAGCGATTCATCAGTACATTGTCCTCGAGTATCCACGACATTTCGCTAGGGCCGTACCCCAGACGCTTTGCGTTGCGCCATAGCGTCACATAGAACCCGGCCGCCACACCCGTGGCGCGATACTCCTCCACTACCCCAAGTGCCAGGACCCGAACATTCTTGACCAAACGTTGATAATACAGGATTTTGAGAAGCCCCGTGGGAAACAGGCTTCCGTTGGTATGGATCAGCGCCTGATTGATATCGGGAAGCGCGAGCGCGAAACCCACCACGCGCCCTTCTTTTTCGCCGATCAGCACCAGGTCGGGCTTGAGAATCTGCTTCATCTCCTTGCCCTGGAGGATGAACTCCTCCCGGGTCATCGGCACGAATCCCCAGTTGCGCTCCCAAGCCGAGTTGTATACCTCCCACACGCGCTCGACGTCGGCGTCGAAATTCTTGACGTCGATCGAGCGTATGCGAACGCCATGCTTCGCCAGCGCCTTGTCGGCGACGCGCCCGATCTTGTCCGTGTCGAGCGTATCGGAGTGCTGCAGGTAGGCGTACAGGTCTTTGGATTTCCGCAGCCCGAGGCCATCCATCAGCGCCGGATAGTACGGCGGGTTGTAGGTCATCTGAACCATAGGGGGCGAATCGAAGCCCTCGACCAGCATGCCACACTCGTAGTTGGTCGACGGATTCATCGGTCCTCGCAAAAACTTCGCCCCACGGTCGAATACCCACTGGCGCGCCCGCAACAGAAGGGCGCTGGCCACCGCCGAATCGTTCTCCGCCTCGAAAAAACCGAAAAAACCAGCCTGCTCGTCGTGGAACTTGTTATAGTTCCGGTCGACGATAGCCGCCACCCGCCCCACCGCCCGGCCTTCCCGCATCGCCAGGAAAAACTCGGCGTCCGCATTGGCATAGAACGGGTGCTTCGAGCGGTCCAGCAGTTCCTTCACCGCAATCCGCAACGGGGGCGCCCAATACGGGTCGCCGCGGTACAGCCGGTAAGGGAGTTCGACGAACTCCTTCAACGACCGCTTGTTTTCCGCTGGAACAACCTCAATTCCTCCCAATCTCAACGCCCCTTCGTGAAAGCTTCCGGTAAATGAACGGGGCTCCCATAATCAAAATCGACGCCAGGGAAGCCCCGGCCAAGAGATCGACCGAATAATGGTATCGAAGATAAACTGTAGCAAAAATGAGGGCCGGAGTGTAAGCCAAATAGACCCCGAATAGCCGTTTGGATACCATGCGGCTACCCCAACAGGCCAGAATGGTCAATTCCGTGTGCCCGCTCGGGAAGCAATCGAACGCCACCGATTCCAGACGGTCAAGTCCGCCCTGCATGCGCCCAAACAACCATAAACCTCTGAGCGGCACGTGCTGCAGGGATGCCAGTAGAAACCGGGGGCCTCGGGCTGGTACTAGCAGGTACCCGATATAGGACGTAAGGAATCCCAGCGCGATTAAAAAAGCGTAATATTGGAAGTTTTCGTAGTTCCTTCGCCTCCAGATCCCATAGGCGAGCAGCAGCACGGCCGGCAGGAAAAGGGTGTAGGCGATTTGCAGGAATTCCGTAAGCCCAGGCGTTTGGATGCGCTCTAGCCAGACGCAGGGATTGGCGTGCCAGAAGCGGTAATCCAGACGCGCCAGGGCTTGGTCCCCATTCCAGCCGCGCACAGCGGGAATGAGCTTTGCCATCTCCCGATAGCAAGCTCCAACGTAGGGCAGGGGGTACCAGTTGCGGAAGATCCAACTGGTAGGATTGGGACGCTTGACTTCAAAAACGAGGAGGGCCACGGCGGCCACATGCACGGCCGCGAACAGCGGCGCCTCCGGAAGACGGTTCCACCACCCGAGGATCAGCGCCAGGGTGAAAGCCTGATATCCCAGAAGGACCTTATCGACAGGCCAGAAGTGCGTGTCTCCAGGCGCGCCGCCAGCCCGTTTTACCAATTCAGCCAACCCGATTCCTTGTACCAGGCGAGAGTCTCCGTCAGGCCGGCCTGCAAGGTGGTATTCGCCTCAAAGCCAAGCTCCACGGCCGCACGGCCCACATCGCAGGTCCAGGAGGGGCAGCGCGCCTCCCGAATCTTATCACGCGACACGATGCCGGGCGTACCGGTCAGCCGGGACCACGCTTCCGCGCAGGCGCCCACGGCGTAGGCCGCCCCGTAAGGAATGCGCACGACGCGCGGCGGCTTGCGTCCCATGATGCCGGCAGCCGCCTGCCCAAACTCGCGCCATGAAACCGGTTGGCGCGCGGCCAGGAAGTAGGTCCGGCCGGCAGCCCGCGGGTCGCGCGACGCCAGCGCCAGAGCGCCGGCCAAATCCTTCACGTAAATGGCGCTGAACCATTCGCCCCCTCCGGCGATCTCCAGCGTCAGGCCCCGCGCGGCGGATTTCAGAACCTGGAAGACATCCGTATCGCGCGGGCCGTAGACCACGGCTGGACGCACAATCGCCGCGTCCGGCAGCAGCGCGCGCACCCTCCGCTCGGCTTCGAGCTTCGACCGGCCGTAGAGGGAGACTGGCCGCGGTTCGGCATCCTCCCGGAGCATCGCGCCCGGACCCACGGCAGCCAGCGAGCTGACGTGCAGGAAGCGAACCGGCCGGCGGGCCGCGGCCCTGGCCAGTGTTTCGGTGGCGCGTGCGTTGCCGTTTTCGTAATCGGCGGCCCGCAACGCCTTGGTAACGCCCGCCAGATGGATGACCGCGTCAACCCCGTCCAAAGCCTCGTCCAGGCCCTGGCCCGTGGACAGATCGGCGAAGACGGGCTGCATTCCGGGCGGCAGCGGGCGCGCCAGCGTCTTGCGGCGCACCAGGCATCGCGCGGTCTCCCCGGAGGCCGCAAGTTTTTCCAGCAGATGGCCGCCGACGAACCCTGTGCCGCCCGTGATGAGCAGCATCAGCGCGGTGTGGCGCGGAAGGCGACTTCGCCGAAGTAGCTCTCCGCGGTGCTCCCGGTGTGTTGGGAATTGATCTGGAGGCGCAGCCCTTTGACATGGGGCGCCGGCTTGCCGTAGGCGCGCTGGTAGTCGTCGGCCAGGTTGCGATTCTCGGCGATCCACTGGTTGAGGCCGGCCGCGCCCGATTCGCAGACCACCGCGAAGACGTGAACCAGCGGGATGAACCCGGCGCTCTCCGCGGCGCCTTTGGGCGCGGTGCTGTCCCAGATATACGAGACAACTCTTCGGTCGGCGAACGCCACCATCACCTGGGCCGCCTGATCGTCCGTCAGGGAATGGCGGAAATCGCCGCCGCGCGGCAACTCAGAGACCTTCCAGCGCCAGCCCAGGTAGGGCATCTGGGCCGGGTCCACATCCACGCTGCGTTCCAGCGCGAAGGAAGATTTCTCGCTCTTCAAGTGCAGGCACGGGCCGGCTGCATCCGTGCAGACGGAAACCTCCGGCTTGCCGTGGTTCACTCTGATCTGCCAATCCGAAGGCATCCTGCCGGCGGGCCAGCTTGCCGTGTCCAGGGCAATCAGGGCAGGCTGGGAACTCGATGCGCCAAGGCTGAGTATAAGAACTATAAGGGCAGTACAAACCAACAGGATCTTCAAAAATCCTCTCAAAGGCGGGCGCGCCGTATTAATTCTCAATATCGCACGATTGCGCTCCTGCGGGCCAGCCCTTAACGGGCTATTCAGCCTTCCAGCAGCCGCGAGATCTCGTCGTATAGACGCCGCGTCAACTCGGCGCGATCGCCGCGCGCCATGCCGGTCACGGGAATGGGGTCGCCCACCCGGAGGCTAACCTGGCCGGCGCGGATATGGACGGAACCCATGGGCAACAGCCGGCGCATGCCCACGAGCACGATGGGCACTACGGGAACGCCGGCCTGGATGGCAATGTAAGCGGCCCCTTCCTTGAACTCGCGCAACCCCTCCGGCGAGCGCCCGCCCTCGGGAAACAACAGCACGGAGACGCCGCGTTCGCGGATGGCGCGCGCGCCCGCACTCATGCTCCGCAGCGAAGCGCGCACGCTGGAACGATCCACCTCCACGTGCCCCGCGCGGCGCAAATGCGTGCCGAGAAACGGAATGCGGAAAAGACTTTTCTTGGCGAAGAAGCGAAACTGGTAGGGCAGCCGCGCCAGAATCGCGGGGATGTCCATGAAGCTGGCGTGGTTTCCCACGAAGACGTACGTGCCGTTGGGGTCGAGCTTCTCCAGCCCTTCGGCGCGCACGCGGATGAAGCTCACCGCCAGCAGCGACTTCGCCCAGAGCCGCGCGATGGAGTGCTGCCAGTTGCCCGTGCGGTCGAAGAAAGACGCGCACAGCGAAAGAGTGCCCATGACTACGGTCGAGAGCACGATCAAGGGAGTGGAGAACAGCAGGGACCGCAGCAGACTCATCGCTTCGCCCCAATCATAGCAGGGGGGCCGCTTTTAGTGCGATAAAGGAAGATCATGAGCAAATCGCTAATCATTCGCAAGGAAGGCGCCCTCGACCTGTTGTCGCTGGGCGCGCTGGTTCACCGGCTGGATACCGGGGTGATTCCATTTCGCAAAGCCACCGAGTGCCGGATTCACGTGAGCGGCGGGGAGTTCAACGTGGCCGCCAATCTGGCGGATTGCTTCGGCATGACCACGGGCGTCGCCTCGGCCATGGTGGATTACCCCATCGGCAGCCTGATCGCGGAGCGCGTCAAGGCCATGGGCGTGAAGCCCTTCTACAAGCGATTCCAGCACGACGGCGTGACGGGACCCAACATGGCGACGGTGTACAGCGACCGCGGCTGGGGCGTACGCCCTCCGGTGGTGTTCTACAACCGGTCGAACGAAGCCGGGGCGCTGTTGAAGCCGGGCGATTTCGATTGGAACGCCATCTTCGGCGCCGGCGTGCGCTGGTTTCACAGCGGCGGCATCTTTGCCGCGCTCTCGCCGACCACGGCCGAGCTGGTGATTGAGGGCATGCGAGCCGCGCAGGCCGCCGGAGCGGTGGTCTCCTTCGATCTCAACTTCCGCGAAAAGCTGTGGAACCGCTCGGGAGGGGTGGAGCGGGCGCGCGAGGTGCTGGGGCGCATCGTCGAGAACGTGGATGTGCTGGTGGGCAATGAGGAGGACTTGCAGAAGGGCCTGGGCGTGGCCGGCCCGGAGGTCGCCGCAAAATCCAAGCTCGATCCCAGCGCATTCTTCGGTATGATCGACCGCGTGGTGGAGCGCCATCCGCGGATCAAGGTGGTTGCGACCACCCTGCGCGAGGTGCATTCCACCAACCGGCACAGTTGGGGCGCGGTAGCGTGGGTAGGGGGCGAAACCTGCGTGGCGCCGGTGTGCGAGCTGGACGTTTTCGACCGCGTGGGCGGGGGCGACGGCTTCGCTTCCGGTTTCATCTACGGCCTTCTCACCGGCGAATCGCCGCAGGAAGCCGTCAAACTGGGTTGGGCGCACGGCGCGCTGTTGACCACCTTCCCCGGCGACACCACGATGGCGACCGTCGAGCAGGTGCGCGCGTTCGCCAAAGGCGGCTCGGCGCGAATCCAGCGATAGGGGCTATGCCACCCAGACGGTGAGCCGGCCACTGGTGCGGTTCCGCGGGGCTGCCTTGATGACGATTTGAACATCGCGGCCCAGACGCGTCAGACATTCGAACATTCGCTGTTCCGAGATCCCCCGAAAGCGGCCATTGAGCAGCGCCGAGACCTTAGGCTGGGTAAGGCCCAGGATTGCGGCGGCCTGCGCCTGCGTGAGCGCACGGCGGCGGATGACGCCGGAAATCTGAGCGGCCAGTTGCGCCTTCACCAGCATGACGTCGCTATCCGCGTAGCCGAGATCGGCGTACACATTGCCCGATCCAAGCTCAATCGAAATGCCGTTCACGATTCTGTGTTTTGTCGTATCACTCATTATGCCCAAGGTGGAATCTCACCGCCATGTGGAAACCCCATTTCAGGCCACAGATGAACGCAGATCAACGCAGATAACACAAAAACCAACGGTTCTCTCGATTCTTCACCGCACGGTGGGGCGGGCCTCCTGGCCTGCCTTCTTCGGCTCGTTTTCATCCCCAGTGCGGCCGGGCCCGGCCATGCGGGGTTCATCGGCGGCTAACCCTCTTTCCGCAGCCCGCCGGGCGGCAGGATGCGAAGCGCGTTATCCCAGCGCGGCCTTCACCTTTTCCGCAATGTCGCGGGAGGTGAATGGCTTCTGGAGGAAGCCGGAGACGTCCTGGCCGGCGAAGATCCGCATGGTTTCCGTTTCGCTGTAGCCGCTCGAAACCACCACGCGGGCGCGGGGCCGGATCTTCCGCAGTTCCGGCAGAACTTCTTCGCCGCCCATGCCCGGCATGCTCAGGTCGAGGAATACCAGCGCGATGTCTCCGGGGTGCCGCTTGAAAACGTCAATCGCCGCCGACCCGCGCTCCGCCACCAGCACGCGGTAGCCCAGCCGTTCCAGGGTAATCCTTGCCGTCTCGCGCACGATCTTTTCGTCGTCCACCACCAGGATGGTTCCGTTGCCGGACAGGTCCGCATTGCGCGCCGCGGCCTGCGCCGCCGCAACCGCATTCTCCGTCGCCGGCAGCAGGACGGTGAAGCAGGCTCCGTTGCCGGGGGAACTTGCCACAGTAATGGCGCCCTTGTGTCCGCGCACAATGCCGCCGACCGCTGCCAGCCCCAGCCCGCGTCCCACGAACTTGGTCGAAAAGAACGGATCGAAGATACGGCTCCGGGTGGCATCGTCCATACCGCAGCCTGTGTCGCGCACTTCCAGGTAAACGTACTCGCCCGGAGCAAGGTCCGCCGCATTGCGGCCTTCCACCAGGCGCACGCCGGTCTTGACCGTAATCCAGCCCGCATCCACGCCGATCGCCTCGGCCGCGTTCAGGACCAGGTTCATGAACACCTGCTGCATCTGTCCCCGGTCCGCTTCAATCGCGGGCAGCCCGCGCTCCAGCTCCAGGCTCAATTCGATCTTGTGTGGAATGGACGGCTGGACCAGCGCGCGCATCTCCGGAATGAGATCCGACAGGTTCAGGCGTTCCAGGTAGAACCGTCCCTGTCCGGCATAGGCCAGCATCTGTCTGGTGAGGTGCGCAAGCTGGTCGCCCGTCTTGAGAATTCCCTCCAGGAGTTCGGTGACCGGGCTGCCGGGCGGCGTCATGTCCTGCGCCAGGCTGGCGCTGCCAATCACGCCCACCAACAGGTTGTTGAAATCGTGCGCGATGCCGCCCGCCAGCAAGCCGATGCCTTCGAGCTTCTGCGCCTCGCGCAGCCGTTCCTCGGCTTCCCTGCGGGCGGTGATATCCATGAACACCACCGCAAAGCGCCCCGGAGAAGGCCTGTACGCACTCGCCTGATACCAGCGGCCCAACGGGGCGGCGTAACTTTCGAATGTCGCCGGCTCGCCCGTGAGCGCCACCCGGCCATACCTTTCGATCCATTCGGGCTCGATCCCCGGCAGGGCTTCCCGCACCGTACGGCCGACCAATTCGGCGGCTTTGAGGCCCGTCAGCCGCTCGAAGCCGGGATTCACGTCCAGGAACCGGTAATCGCACACCGCGCCCGCCGCGTCCGTGACCACTTCGTGCAGCGCGAAGCCTTCCTCCATGTTGCGGAACAGCGAGCGGTAGCGCTCTTCGCTCTCCCGCAATGCCTCCTGCGCCCGGCGCTTCTGGGTGACATCGTGGAATACCAGCACGACGCCCGTCAGGTTGCCCGCGCCGTCCAGAATCGGCGCCGCGCTATCCTCGATGGGAGTCCGGCGGCCATCCCTGGCGACCAGCGCAGTCCCGTTCGCCAGAGCCAGGGGACGCCGTTCGCTCAAGACCCGCGCCACCAGGCCGTCGCCCGGCTGGTGGGTGACTTCATTGACAATATCGAAGACCCGCTCGACCGGCTGGCCCAGGGCGTCACTCTCAGTCCAACCCGAGAGCGACGCGGCCACCGGGTTGACAAAGGTGACGCGGCCTTCGGTGTCGCAGGCGATGACGCCGTCGCCGATGCTGGTGAGCGTGACCTGCAGCCACTCGCGGTTCCGCCGCAGTTCTTCCTCGGCGCGCGTTCGCGAGGTGATGTCGCGGCCATACAGGTTCACGTAGTTCTCGCCCGGCGGTTGCGCGGCCCCAAACCAGAACGTCCGGCCGCGAGGGTCGCCAAGTTCCACTTCTTCCACCCCATGCGCACTCTGGAAGGCATCGGCCGCCAGCGCCTGAAGGGGCGCCGGGAGGGCGCCGCGCTCCGCTTCGCCCATCGCGGCCAGGAAATCCCGCGCCGGCGTGTTGCAGTACAGCAGGGCGCCGTCGCGGGCAACGCGCAGCACGGGACTGGGGTTCTCTTCGGGGAACTGCGCCAGCCGCCGCTGCGCTTCGCCGGCCCGCTTGCGTTCGGTAATGTCGGTGAGAAACGAATAGTAATATTCGGGCTGCCCGCCGGCATCGCGCACCACATGCACCAGCAGTTCGATGGGCACGCGCGAGCCGTCCTTGCGGATGTACTCCTTTTGGTAGCGGACGGGCTCGCCGGTGCGGTGGAGTTCCTCGAGCTTTCGGCTCTCCATCTCGCGCCATTCCGGCGGCGTAAGCGCGCGGGTCCAGTCGAGCGCGTGCAGCTCCGCGGCGCTATAGCCGGTAAGCCGTTCGAAAGCGCGGTTCAGGCGGCCCAGGCGGCCATCGGGGTAACCCACCGCGAAAGGCTGGGATGCAAGTTCCAGGAGGCTGGCGAGAAGTTCCTTCTCACGGCGGGTTTCGCGCAGCGCCTGTTCCCGGTCGTAGGCCTCGGCCTTCTGCCTGGAGCGCTGGTAGAGCTCGCACACCGCGCTGATGGCCACGCCCATAATGCTGAAAATCACCAGCGCCAGGCGGTCGATGGGCGATGCGACCGCGAACTCTTCAACCGGCGGCAGGATCCAATAGACCGCACCGCAGGCCGACAGCGCCGTCGCCGCCAATCCCGGCCCAAGACCGCCCAACAGAGCCGCCAGCATGACCGCCGGATAGAACGTGATGTACGGGGGTAATCCGGGGCCGGCCCAGCCGTTCGCCAACCGGTTCAGCGCGAACGCCGCCGCCACGGCCGATACCGCCAGGCCGTAACGCCACACCTGAGCCGTCACAGGTCCGCTCTTTCCCCAGGCGCCCAGGACCTCCGCCAGCGAAATCTCCCGGACGCCCGTCTCACGCGACGAGGCCAGGACCGCGATGCACGTGTATACCAAGCCGAGCGTCTGTGTGAGCCGCGCGGCCCAGTGCAGCGGGGAATCCGTCACGGATATTGTCATGCCCTCGGCCAGACCGGTTGCCAGTAGAACCAGACCGAGCGCATACCAGCGGAGAAAGGCCGACGGCGCCCGGCGGTCCGCGCGCCAAAGCAGACCGGCGGTCGCCGCGAAGAGCGCCGCGGCAAGGCTCACCACCGCGTTGCGCAGCGGAGTCCCACCCTGGCCCTCAACGAAGAAGGCCGGCATCCGGCCCGTGAAGGCCAGCCAGACCACCACCGCCATGGCGGATGCGCCGCCCGCATAGGCCGCCGTCAGCCATGCGGCGGTATGACTCAGGCGGGTCTTGCGGCGGAAGGCAGCCGCCACGCCCGCGAATTGGCACAGGGCAGAGAGCAGGATCGACGTGTTGTAGACGGCAAAACCCGTGTCCGTGCCGCGCGCCAGCCCGCTCGGCATGCAGGCCGCCCCGATATAGGACATCAGTACGCCGCAGCCGAGCATCAGGACGCTGGCTTGGCCGCCCGCCAGGAAACTGCGCGCAGCCGGAAGAGCAATGAACAGGAGTCCCAGCAAAGCGCCGCCATCGCTGAGCAGCCAGCTCAAGACGGGCGAATGCCACACGGCCCGCACGTCCGCCACCCACAGCCCGGCCATCGCCGCCAGAGCCAGCGGGACCGGCAGCCAAGCCAAGCCGTAACGCGCCAGCGGGGAACTGGAGAGAGGAGGGCGCCGCGGCGGCTCCGTTTCTGCCTTCGCCTGTTTTGCTTCCATGTTACTGGCCGGGAATCCTTAAGTCAGGCTGCCCCTTCCAGAGCCTGGTCAACGATTTTCAACATGTCGGCCGGGACAAAGGGCTTCCGGATAAACGCGAAACCCGGCGGAACTCGCTCAGTGTAACCCGAAACCACGATCACGGGGAGCGCGGGGAATGAGCCTCTGACCGAGTACGCCAAGTCGATTCCGTTCATGTCCCCCGGCATCTCGATATCGGTAATCAGACAATCGATACGGCCGCTAAGTTCCTCGATCGTTCGAAGCGCCGCGGCTGCACTCGAGGCTTCGAGGCTGACAATCCCCCTGCGACGCAATACGGCGCCAAGGTAGGCGCGGATTGCCGGTTCGTCGTCCACAATGAGACAGATGGGATCTCCCATGTCTCGCCACCGCCTTTGTCGTAGTCGTACCGCAAGTTACCCGTCGCCGCGGGCAGGGTGTCCTCGCAGCCGTCGCGATCGGGCTAACCGCAATGCCGCGGAAGCTACCAGCGCTTCCGTCCGTATCCGCCGCCACCGCCGGAGCGTTCGGCCTTCGGGCGGGCTTCGTTGACTGTCAGCGCTCTGCCGGAAAGCTCCGTGCCGTTTAGCGCGGCAATGGCTTTTTCGCCTTCGGCATCGTGAGTCATCTCGACGAATCCGAATCCCCTGGGCTGGCCAGTGTCGCGATCCGTGCAAACGTTCACGCGGTCCACCGCGCCGTAGGCTTCAAAAAGGGCGCGAACCGTATCTTCCGTAGCCCCAAAACTGAGGTTCCCCACATAAATATTCTTCATAGTCAGTCTTCCCTTCTTATCGCGGCGGCGGGCATCAGGAGCGTAACGGTGGGGCTGTGAGGACTACCGGGCGGGGCATCCAATATCGGTCCCAGGGTGGAAGCCGGGCGCTCCGTGGCGCTTTCTTCCGCCCAATGTCTGATTGAGTCGCGACCTTGTCTCACAAATATTATTTAGGGTCTACTAACCTTAGTCAATATAAGAAATGGCTGAAATCGACTAGATTCAGTTACAAAACACGATTATAAGAACGGCGCCGTTCATTGCCATGAGAACGCTAGCGTACCGGCCCACGACCGTCTTACCTAACAACAAACGCTTTACCGAACCACGAAACGTCTTTACCGAGCCGCGAACGTTAAGAGAGCGGTCTTCGCCGATGCCCGCCGCTCACCGCCTCACCGGCACGCGCCCGATCAACTCGTCGAACCAGTCGTCAACGCCATCCATTCGACGGCCGGTGGCTTCGGCGCCGGGCATCTGCTCGATCAGGAAGCGCTTGCCGTCGGGCGCGGAAGTTCATTCATCTTAGCCCGCTGGGCACTACCGTTTCGTGGTGGAAAAATCTTGACCGTTCGAATGCCTCGCGGGAGCGCTCCCCAAACGAAGCCGTTTTCTTGCCAACCCACACAAAATAAGGTGCTTGCGACGCGCGCCAAACGAACCCAATCGTCCGCCGCGCCGGACGCGGCGGCAGTTCCGGCGCTCCGCCGCCCTTGACACCCCGGCCCGCCGGAATTTAAGGTAAAAGTGTCTGAAAGTCCCAGAGGTTGAACCGCCGCACGGACCCTTGGAGGCGTCATGGCAATCATAGCGGGCCAAAATGCGCTTGCGCTAGAAGAGCAGAGCTTCGCGGACCGCACCATCTCCGCACACACCGGACAACCCGGCGAATTGCTCGGAATCCTGGAGAACCTCCAGGACCATCATCCGAATAAGTACCTTTCCCCCGAAATCCTGGAATACGTCGCCGAAAAGACCGACCTTCCCCTGGCGCAGATCTACAGCGTGGTCACCTTTTACGCGCTCTTCAACCTGGAGCCGCAGGGCGAGCACACCATCTGCATCTGCCGCGGCACCGCCTGCCACACGCGCGGATCGCGCAACCTGTTGCAGCGCCTGCGCCTGGAACTGGGCCTCCCGGAGGAAAGCGAGGAAGGCGCCGACAAGGTTTGCCTCACTACGCCGGACCGGCGCTATTCCATGCGCACGGTGGCCTGCTTCGGACAATGCGCGCTGGCGCCGGTGGTGGAGGTAGACCACGAGATCTTCGGCCACATGAATGAACGCACCCTCCACCGCGAGTTGGAGCACCTGGAGAACGGGAGGAAAAAGGCGTGATCCGCATTCAGGATTTCAGCACGTTCAATGCCGTGCGCGAGGCCGGAATGGCCAAGCTGGTTCCTTCGCGGCCCCGTGTGGGAGTCGGCATGGGCACTTGCGGAAAGGGCAACGGCGCCGATGGCGTCTACCATGCGTTCAAGGAAGCCATCGAGCAGGGCGGCCGCGACATCAAGCTGGCCTCCGTAGGCTGCTTCGGCTTCTGCGCGCAGGAACCCCTGGTCAATGTGCGCGTGCCCGGAAAGCCGTTGGTGATCCTGCGGAGGGTGGAAGCCGGCGACGTCCCGCGGATTCTCGACGACATGGGGGTGGGCAAAGTCCCCGAAGATCTGGCGCTTTGCAAGGTGGAAGCCTGGGACCACATGACGGCGCATGTGGATTATGGCGAGGGATTCCCCAACATCCCCTCCTGGCAGGACGTGCCGTTCTTCAAGCCGCAGAAAAAGATCGTGCTGCGCAACTGCGGCCTGATCAGCCCGGACGATATCGAGGAATATGTCGCGATCGGCGGCTACCAGGCGCTCTATAAGGTCCTCATCGACAACAATCCGGAGCTGGTCATCGAGCAGATCAAAGCCTCCAAGCTGCGCGGCCGCGGCGGCGCCGGCTTCCTCACCGGATTGAAGTGGAATTACCTGCGCACGGCGGTCTCGGACCAGAAGTACATCGTCTGCAACGCGGACGAAGGCGATCCCGGCGCCTACATGAACCGCAATGAGATTGAAAGCGACCCGCACTCGCTGATTGAGGGCATGATCATCGGCGCCAACGTGATGGGCGCCACGGAAGGCATTATCTACGTGCGGGCGGAGTACCCGCTGGCGGTGCATCGTTTGACCCGCGCCATCGAACAGGCGCGGCAGTCGGGCATCCTGGGCGATAACATCCTGGGACGCGGCTTCAAGTTCGATATCCGTCTGGTGGAAGGCGCGGGCGCGTTCGTCTGCGGCGAGGAAACCGCCCTCATCGCGTCGCTCGAAGGCTATTCCGGCCGTCCCCGTCCCCGGCCGCCTTTTCCCGCGCAAAAGGGGTTGTACGGGAAGCCCACGGTCATCAATAACGTCGAAACCTGGTACAACATCGCGCCGATCGTGGCCAAAGGACCGGCCTGGTTCAGCGAAACCGGCAGCGCCAAGAGCGCCGGCACCAAGGTCTTCTCGCTGGTCGGCAAGATCGCCAATACAGGCCTGGTCGAAATGCCCCTCGGCACGCCGCTCAAGACCTTCATTTACGACGTGGGCGAAGGCGGTCCCGATGGCAAGCACGTCAAGGCCGTGCAGACCGGCGGGCCTTCGGGCGGCTGCATTCCGCTCGAAATGTTCGACACGCTCGTGGATTATGAGACCCTGGCGCAGATCGGCTCCATCATGGGGTCGGGCGGCATGGTGGTGATGGATGAAGACAACTGCATGGTGGATGTGGCGCGCTACTTCATCGAATTCACCCACTCGGAATCCTGCGGCAAGTGCATCCCCTGCCGCGTGGGCCTGGACAAATCCCTGCGCCTTCTGAATTCGTTTACGCGCGGGGCAGCCAAGGAAACCGACCTCGACCAGCTCGACGAGATGGGCCGCATGATCCGCGACACCTCGCTGTGCGGCCTGGGGCAGAGCGCTCCCAACCCGCTGCTCACCACCATGCGGCACTTCCGCCACGAGTTCGAAGACCACATCCGCGCGCACCGCTGCCGCGCGGGGGTCTGCGAGGAGTTGGCGCTTTCGCCCTGCGAAAACAGTTGCCCGCTGCACATGAACATCCCGCGCTTCCTCCAGCTTTACAAGGAAGGGCGTCTCGACGATGCCTTCGAAGCCGTGGTGCTCGATAACCCGCTTCCCGCCTCCACCGGCCGCGTTTGCCAGCATCCGTGCGAAGACCGCTGCCGCCGCCGCATGGTGGATGAGCCGCTCAATATGCGGGAAGTGCACCGCTTCATCGCCGATTCCATCTACGGTACGGACCGCTTCGAGGAATTGGCCGCGCGCATTGCCGCTCACAAGCTGCCGCCCACGGACCGCAAGGTCGCGGTGGTGGGCGCCGGACCCACCGGCCTGACCGCGGCATTCTACCTGGCGCTGCTCGGCCATGCCGTGACCGTCTACGAATCCAACCCCGAACCCGGCGGAATGCTGCGCTACGCCCTGCCCGACTACCGCCTGCCCAAAGCCGTTGTGCGGCAGGAAGTGGAGCTGATCCGCCGCCTGGGAGTGGAGTTCGTCTGCGGCGTCACGGTGGGCGCCGACATCAGCCTGAATGACCTGGACAGCCAGTACAACGCCGTTTTCATGGGCATCGGAACCTGGAAAGAATCCTGGGTTTATCTCCCTGGCACCGAGTTGCAGAACGTATACCCGGCATTGCTCTTCCTGGAAGCTGTGGCCAAGCAGGAAGCGGTCCACCCGGGCAAGCGCGTGGTGGTGATCGGCGGAGGCAACGCGGCCATCGATTCCGCGCGAACCTCGGTCCGTCTGGGGGCCGACGTCACGGTGGTCTACCGCCGCGAACGCAAGGACATGCCGGCCATCCGTGAGGAAACCGAAGCGGCCGAAGCCGAGGGCGTGCATTTCGTGTTTCTGGCCACGCCGCACCGCATCGTCGGCGATGAAAGCGGCAAAGTGAAGGCCATCGAGGTGGTCAAGACCCGTCTCGGCGAGTTCGATTCCACCGGCCGCCGCCGTCCCATTGCCACCAACGAGATCCGCCGTTTCGAGTGCGAAGCCGTCATTCTGGCGGTGGGCGAGGCTGTGGACATGGATTTCGTCCGTGCCTCCGGCCTGCGCATCAAGGAAAACGGCACGCTCGAGGTGGATCGCTACACCCTCGAAACCAGCCGCAGCAAGTTCTACGCGGGCGGCGACCTGATCAGCGGCGCTTCCAACGTCTCGAACGCCATGGGCTACGGCAAGAAAGCCGCCCGCACCATGGACTACCGCTTGATGGGCGGCGGACGCTGGGGCCGCATCGCCCCGTCCTTCGAATACGACAACGCCCCTCCCGAGCAGCCAGCCGAGTGCGGGCGCAACGTGACCGAGGAATTGCCGGCCCATGAGCGCGTGGAGAATTTCGAGGAATCCGTAATCGGCTTCCGCCCCAACCAGGCCATGGAAGAATCCTGCCGCTGCCTCCGTTGCGACATCAAGGAGCACCACTAATGGTCTTCTCCGCGTCTCTGCGTCTCCGCGTCAAAACTCTCGGCGGTGAAAAGGAGAACCCGCTTGTCTGACAAACTCTCTATCCGAATCGACGGCGAATACGTCGCCGCCCACGAAGGCCAGACCATCCTCGAAGTGGCGCGCGCCTGCGGCAAGTACATCCCCACCCTGTGCTGGCTGGAGAGCCTCACGCCCGTCGGCGCCTGCCGCCTGTGCATCGTGGAAGTGTCCGGCGTGAACCGCCTGTTGCCGGCCTGCACCACGCCGGTTCAGGACGGCATGAGCGTCACGACCCATTCGGAAAAGCTGGCCGCTTACCGCCGCATCGCGCTGGAGTTTCTCTTCTCCGAGAGGAATCACCAGTGCTCCGTGTGCGTCTCCAATAACCATTGCGAACTGCAGGCCATGGCGCAACGCCTGGGCGTCAACAGCGTGCGCTACGCCTACTCCTTCCCCAAGCTGCCGGTGGACGTGTCGCACGACCGCTTCGTGCTCGACCATAACCGCTGCATCCTTTGCACGCGCTGCGTGCGGGTGTGCGCCGAGGTGGAGGGTGCGCATGTGTGGGATATCGGCTCGCGGGGCATCCACTCCATGCTGGCTTGCGACATGAACAAGCCGTGGGGCGACGCGAAAAGTTGCACCAACTGCGGCAAGTGCGTTCAGGTGTGCCCCACCGGCGCGCTGGCCGAAAAGGGATTCGCCGTGGAGGAAATGGTCAAGAGCGACGCCAAAGTGACGCGCCTGGCTTCCCGGCGCGGAGGCCGTCAATGAAGAAGATCCGGCTTGCCACCGTATGGCTGGACGGCTGCGCGGGATGTCACATGTCGCTGCTCGACATCGACGAAGCCATTCTCGGCGTGGCCGCGCGCGTGGACGTGGTCTACGGCCCGCTGGTGGATGCGCAGGAATTCCCCAAAGCCGTGGACGTGACTTTGATCGAGGGCGCGATCAGCTCGCAGGAAGACCTCGAAAAGGTGAACAACATCCGCAAGCGCAGCAAGCTTGTGGTGGCGCTTGGCGATTGCGCCGTTAACGGCAACGTCCCCGCCATGCGCAACCAGATCGTACCGCGCAAGCTGCTCGAGCGCATCTACATCGAGGGCGCGCAGGAGGGCAAAGGGATTCCCACCTCGGGCGTGCCCGCTCTACTGCGGCAGGCGGTGCCGGTCCACCAGGTAGTGAAGGTGGATCTGCACGTTCCCGGATGCCCGCCGCCTCCTTCGGCCATCGCGTTCGTGTTGGGCGAGTTGCTGGAAGGCCGCGTGCCGAACCTCGCCGGGAAGGTGAAATTTGGCTAGAAAAGCGAAGCCCAGTACCGCCGCCGGTCTCGCCGGCGGTGTCTTGCCGGCCGCGCTCCCTCCGCCTCCGGAATTGAAGGCTACTCCCATGAAAAAAATCACCATCGATCCCGTTACGCGCATCGAAGGCCACGCCAAGATCGATATCTTCCTGGACGACGCCGGCCAGGTCGTCGACACCAATTTCCACGTCACCCAGGTGCGCGGCTTCGAGAAATTCACCGAAGGGCGTCCGTTCTATGAGATGCCCTCGATCACGGCGCGCATCTGCGGCATCTGTCCGGTGAGCCATTTGCTGGCCTCGTCCAAGGCGTGCGACGCCATCATGGCGGTGGCCCCGCCCGAGACCGGCATCAAGCTGCGCGAGTTGGTCCACTGCGCCCAGTTCGTGCAGTCGCACGCCCTCAGCTTCTTCCACCTCTCCGCGCCCGACCTGCTGCTGGGCTTCGATTCCGACCCCGCGCGGCGCAACGTCTTCGGCCTGATCGAACAGAATCCGGAGATGGCCAAGGCCGGCGTGGCGCTGCGCAAGTTCGGTCAGCAGATCATCGAGGGGCTGGCCAAGGAGCGCGTGCATCCTTCCTGGATTGTCCCCGGAGGCGTCAACGCGCCGCTGGCCCCGGAGGTGCGCGAACGCATCCTCGCAGGCCTGCCCGCCGCACGGGCGCTGGCGGATAAGACGCTGGCCTTCTTCAAGACCGTGGTGGACAAGTTCCAGGAGGAGATCGACAACTTCGGCACTGCCCCGACCATGTTCGCCGGCATGGTGGACGAAGCCGGCGGCTTGCAGTGGTACGACGGCCGCCTCAAGTTCAACGATGCCGAGGGCGCCGTGGTTTCCGCCGGGATGCAGGCGCGGGATTACGCTAGTTTCATCGGCGAGGCCTCGCTGCGCGATTCGTATCTGAAGGCGCCGTACTACAAGCCGGTGGGTTACCCGGCGGGCGTCTACCGCGTCGGCCCGCTGGCGCGTTTGAACGTGGCGGACGGCTTCGGCACCCCGGCCGCCGACAAGGAGCTGGCCGAGTTCCGCCAGCGCTGCGGCCCGGTGGTTCACAGCTCGTTCCACTACCATTACGCGCGTCTGATGGAGCTGTTGCACGGCCTGGAGAAGATCGAACGTCTGCTGGCCGACCCGTCCATTCTGAACACGCACGTGCGCGCCCACGCATCCGTGAACAGCCTGGAGGGCGTGGGCATGATCGAAGCCCCGCGCGGCGTTCTGATCCACCACTACAAGGTGAACGAGCAAGGCGCCATCGTCTGGGCCAACCTGATTGTCGCCACCGGCCACAACAACCTGGCGATCAACCGCGGCGTGATGCAGGTAGCCAAGCACTTCATCGACGGCGGCAAGCTGCAGGAAGGCATGCTCAACCGCGTGTCGGCGCTGGTCCGCGCGTATGACCCGTGTTTAAGCTGCTCGACGCACGCGGACGGCGCGCTAGCGATGGAGATCAGCCTCCATGCTCCGGATGGGACCGTGTTAGACCGGCTGGCGTGAGCGCGAAGGAGTCGGGTCAGACGCCATTATCCGCTAGCGAGTCCGCCGCAGCGTGGCAACTGGTAGGATAGAAGCGGTTCTGGCGGTAGTCGCCCACGGCGAGACCGTCGCGGCCTATGCAGACGATAAGCCGCACCCGAGCCGATTGCTGCTTGGCTTTGTGGACGGGAAACCTCTGCACGTTGTCGTAGCGTTCGATGAGTCCGTCGGCATCTGCATCGTCGTGACGGCGTATGAACCAGCCATCGAACAATGGGGAGTCGACTTCAGAACGAGGAAGAATCAATGAGCTGCGTGATTTGCAGAAACGGGACGACCCATAAAGGACACGTCACGGTGACGGTCCAGCGCGGCGAAACGACCGTGATTCTGAAACGCGTGCCGGCGGATGTGTGCGACAACTGCGGCGAGTACTATCTTTCGAGCGAAGTGGGCACCCAGGTGTTGGAACGCGCCGAAGCGGCGGTCAAGAGCGGAGCCGAAGTCGGGATTCTGAAGTTCGCTGCCTGATTTCGGATTCGGGAGCATAGCGGAGCACCGCAGCACCCGCGGTTCGCCGTGGTAGACTTCAGGCAGGGAACCTTGAGGCAAGTCAAAATCATTGTCGAGAAGCACGCGGATGGCTATGTGGCCTATCCTCTGGGCCTGAAGGGCGTCGTTGTGGGCGAGGGCAACAGCTACGAGGAAGCCTTGGCCGATGTAAAGTCCGCCATCCGGTTCCACATCGAGACGTTCGGCGCTGAAGTCATGGCTGACGATTCGCCGCTGTTGGAGGCGTTTGTCGCGGAAGCGACCATTCCAGCCTGATGGCGAAGTTTCCCGTCGATGCCCCAAAGTCAAAGGTGCTCGCCGCGTTCCGCGTACTAGGGTTCGAGTTAGTTCGCGAGGCCGAGCACATCGCCATGCGGCGCCCGAACGCGAGGGGCGGTTCCGATTTTCTTACCATGCCGAACCACCCGACCCTCAAGGCCTCCACTTTGAGGAGTATCCTGACGCAGGCCGGCATTTCCCGGGACGAATTCTTGGGCGCCTACCACGGGCGCTGACCTCGTCAACCGTCTCCGCCGCCCTACCCCATCTTCCCCTTCACCGCCTCCGCCGCTTCCGCCACCGGCACGTCGGCGGATTTCCGCGTCTTCCGCTCCACCAGTTCCACTTTGCCGGCGGCCAGCTTCTTTCCCACCACCACGCGCCACGGAATGCCGATCAAATCGGCGTCCTTGAACTTCACGCCGGGGCGCTCGTCGCGGTCGTCGAACAGCGTGTCCAAGCCCAGCGCCAGGCAGCTTTCGTAGATACCCCGCGCGGCCGTCATTTGCGCCTCGTCGGAGTTATTGGCTGGCGTCACCACCACCTGGAACGGCGCGATGGAGGCCGGCAGAATCATGCCGTCCTTATCGTGGTACAGCTCGATGGCGCAGGTCAGTATGCGCTCGATGCCGATGCCGTAGGACCCCATGATGGGCGTCACTTCCTTGCCGTCCGCGGCGAGCACCCGCAGGCCCATGGAATCGGAGTACTTGTAGCCGAGCTTGAAAATGTGGCCGACCTCCACGGTCTTCACCACGTCCAGCGCGGCGGCGCAGTGCGGGCACTGGTCGCCCGCGGCCACCTGGCGCAGGTCGCGGACTTCGGCCTGGAAATCTTCGCCCATGGTGACGTTGCGCAGGTGGTAATCGTTCTTGTTGGCCCCGGCGATCATGTTGCGCCGGCCCACCAGCGCCTCATCCGCGAGGATGGCGACATTCTTCAACCCGACCGGGCCCAGCGAACCGGCTTCGGCGCCGAACCACTCCGCGATCTCATCGGGCCGGGCCTGCCGGAATTCAGGGTCGTTGGCCACCGCGCCGAATTTGGTTTCGCTCAATTGATGATCGCCGCGCAGCAGGGCCAGCACGGGCTTGCCATCGGCCACCAGCACCAGGCTTTTCATCTGCGAAGTCTCGGGCAAGCCGGTGAAAGCGGCCACCTCGGCGATGGTCTTCCGGCCGGGCGTGTGAAATTCTTCCGGCGTGAGATCGCCCGCGGGATCGGCCACGCCCGGCGCGGCAGGGGTGGCGACGGCCTTTTCCAGGTTCGCCGAGTAGCCGCAAGCCCGGCAGATGGCCACCAGGTCCTCACCCGCGTCGGAGACCACCATGAACTCGTGCGACTGGCTTCCGCCCATGGCGCCGGAATGCGCCTCCACGGCTGTGTAGATCAGGCCGCAGCGGTCGAAGATGCGGCGATAAGCCTGGAAGTGCTTCTCGTAGGCTATGTCCAGCCCGGCCTGATCCATGTCGAAGGTGTAGGAATCCTTCATGATGAACTGGCGCACGCGCAGCAGGCCGGACTTAGGGCGCGGCTCATCGCGGAACTTGGTCTGAATCTGGTACCAGATCTGGGGAAGCTGCTTGTAACTGCGCAGCTCGCCGCGGGCGATGGAGGTCATGATCTCTTCGTGAGTCATGCCCAGACACAGGTCGTGGCCGGAGCGGTCCTTCAGGCGGAACATGTTGTCGCCCATGATGTCCCACCGGCCGGACTCCTGCCAGATCTCCGCCGGGTTCAGCCCGGGCAGGTACATCTCCTGGCCGCCGATGGCGTCCATCTCCTGGCGCACAATCTGCTGAATCTTGAGCAGCGACCGTTGGGCCAGGAAAAGGTAGTTGTAGAGACCCGCCGAAAGCTGGCGGATGTACCCGGCGCGAAGCAGTAACTGGTGGCTGGCGACTTCGGCCTCGGCGGGGACTTCGCGCAGCGTCGGAATGAACAACTTACTCCAGAGCATAGAGTTGGAGGGAGAATCCAATTCTACCATGGTAAAATCAGAAGTTCCCCCTATGCGTATTGCCATTGCCGCGGACCACGCCGGATTCGCGCTGAAAGAAAGACTGTTGCCGAAGCTCGCCGAAGAGGGGCATTCGGTTACGGACTTCGGGACCCATTCGCCCGAATCGTGCGACTATCCCGAATTCGCGGAGCGCGTGGCGCGCGAAGTGGTGGAGGGCCGCGCGGAGCGGGGCATCCTGGTGTGCTCCACGGGAATCGGCATGGCTATCGCGGCGAACAAGGTTTTCGGCGTGCGCGCCACGCCCGCGGAACGCGAGGATGAAGTCCGCCTGACGCGCGAGCACAACGACGCGAACGTGCTCACGCTGGGGGCGCGGTACATCGACGAAACGCGCGCGGTGGAATTGATCCGCGTGTTTCTCAGCGCGGAGTTCGAAGGCGGCCGGCACGCGCGGCGGCTGGCGGAGATCGCGGCGATCGAGAAGCGCAATTTGCAGGGACACGAATCCTGCGGGAGACACGAGTAAGAACATGACGGCAGCAGAACGAATGTCGCGGCCATTGGCCGAGGTCGATCCGGAAATTTACCAGGCCATTCAACATGAGGTGGAGCGCCAGGACTCGCAGCTCGAACTGATCGCCAGCGAGAATTTCACCTCGGAGGCCGTGCTCCAGGCCACCGCCAGCGTCTTCACCAACAAGTACGCAGAGGGGTATCCCGGCAAGCGTTATTACGGCGGATGCGAATTCACGGACGTCGTGGAGAACCTGGCGCGGGAGCGTGCGAAGGCGCTCTTCGGAGCGGAATACGCCAACGTGCAGCCGCATTCGGGATCGCAAGCCAACCAGGCCGCGTACGCCGCCGTGTGCTCGCCCGGCGACACGGTCATGGGGCTGAACCTGGCCCACGGCGGCCACCTCACGCACGGGCACAAGCTCAACTTCTCGGGGAAAACCTACCAGATTGTTCCTTATGGCGTGCGCCGGGAAGACGAGCGCATCGATTACGACGAAGTGGACCGGCTGGCGCGGGAGCACAAGCCCAAGATGATCGTGGCAGGCGGCAGCGCCTACCCCAGGACGCTCGATTTCGCGCGTTTTCGCCAGGCGGCCGACGCGGTAGGCGCGGTCCTGATGGTGGACATGGCGCACATCTCCGGCCTGGTGGCCGCGGGACTGCATCCGAACCCCTGCGAATACGCCGACATCGTCACTTCCACCACGCACAAGACGCTGCGTGGGCCGCGCGCCGGCATTATCCTGGCCAAGGAGAAGTACGCCGCGGCCATCGACAAGAACGTGTTCCCCGGCATCCAGGGCGGACCGCTGGTGCACGTGGTCGCGGCCAAAGCGGTGTGCTTCCTGGAGGCCATGCAGCCGGAGTTCAAGGACTACCAGAAGCAAGTACTGGCCAACGCGCGCGCGCTCGCCGAAACGCTGATGGCCGCGGGTTTCCGCGTGGTTTCCGGCGGCACGGACACGCACCTCCTGCTGCTCGATGTTTTTTCCCAAGGCATACGCGGCAGGGATGCGGAGCAGGCCCTCGACCGCGCGCGCATCACCGTCAACAAGAACGCGATTCCGTTCGATACGAATCCGCCGATGAACCCGAGCGGCATCCGGCTGGGGTCTCCCGCCGTGACCACGCGCGGGTTCGGGGAAGTGGAGATGCGCGAAGTCGGCGCGCTGATCGCCGAGGCGCTCCACAATATCGCCAATGAGGACACCCTGGCCGCGGTGCGGCAGCGCGTGGGCGTTCTCACGGCGCGCTTTCCGCTTTATGGCTGGAAGCGCGGCCGGGCAGGGAGATAGAGTCGCGCGAAATGGCGCTGCACATTGCGATCGACGCCCGGCGGATTCGGGACTTCGGCGTCGGCACGTATATTCGCAGCCTGATTCACGCGCTTTCGAAAATCGACCAGGTGAACCGGTACACGCTGGTCAGCGGGCCGGCGGATAAGAAGGCGCTTTCCGGCCTGCCGCCCAACTTCGGCTTCGCCCTATACGCACGCACGGATTCCGCCATTCTGGATAACCTGGCGTTCCCTTTTTTCCTGCGGGGGCTGCGGCCGGACCTGGCGCACATCCCGCTGAACCGCGTGCCGGTGCTGATGTTTCGCCCATACGTCGTGACCATCCACGACATGGCGTACCTGTTGTACCCGCAGGATGGCTCCGGTATACGCAAGCAGTTGCGCCGCTTCCGCTTCCGTAGGGGACTGGAGCGGGCCGCGTGCGTTGTGGCGGTTTCCGATGCCACCAAGCGCGACGTCGAGAACCTCATGGGCGTGCGCGCAAACCGCATCCGCCGGGTTTATAACGCGCCCGATGAGGGATTTCTCGATCCGCATCGCTCATCCGGCCCCGAAGAGCGCCAGCTCATCATGGAGCGCTACCAGATCGGCTATCCGTTTCTGCTGTACGCCGGCAATATCCGCGCGCACAAGAACGTACCGCGCCTGGTGGAAGCGTTCGCCGTGGTGCGCGGGCAATTGGCCGCGCACCCGGTCTACAAGCACCTGCGGCTGGTGATTATCGGCGACACCATTTCCCAATACCCGGCGGTGCGGCAGGCGGTCATCAAGAGCCGCGTGGAACAGGTGGTGCGGTTCCTCGGGTTCGTGCCGTTCGAGACGCTGCGCTGCTTCTACGAATCCGCCGCGGCCTTCGTTTTCCCTTCCCGCTACGAGGGCTTTGGCTTGCCGCCGCTGGAGGCCATGGCGTGCGGCACGCCGGTGGTGACCGCCAACGTCAGCTCGCTGCCCGAGGTGGTGGGGGACGCCGCCGTGATGGTGAATCCGGCCAACGTCTTCGATATCGCGCGCGGCATTCGCGACATCCTGCTCGATGAGGCGCTTCGCACCGAAATGATTCGCCGCGGCCTGGAACAAGCCGTGCGCTTCAATTGGGAGCGGACCGCCCGCGAGATGCTGGATATCTACCGGGAGGCTGCGGGCGGGGGAGGGCACATCCCGGCCGGCCTCAGGTAAACTCCTTAAGGGCTATGCGCCGATAGCCTTTTGGGGCTATAATCGTGGAGTTCTCATATGGGAAGCTCCACTGGATACTCAGCCGCCGTATTGTCCTCCGCGGCGGAGATTCGAGACTTGCAAGCGTTGCTCGGCGCCTCAGGAGCGCAAAGCGACGTTTTCCGCAATCCTGCGTTCTTCCTGGCTTCCGTGCCCAAAACATGGACGCCTAAGGTTGTCGTTGTACGCAAGGGGAGTGAGCTTGCAAGGGTTGTCCCGGCAAAGGAAAGACTCCTCTTCGGCTTTCACCTTGGAATCGCGTATGCCGACCTGACGTTCGGGTGCGCGCGATTCGGAGACCAGCGCGATTGTCCCGAGGCGCTCGTGTTCGCGCTGAATACGCTGCTTGCTTCTCCGGGAATACGCGGCATACGGCTGAGAGTCCGGCGGCATAGCCCGGAACTGGCGGCGGTTCGAAAGTTGCTAACCTCTACGCGGTGGAAGGCCCAGTTCTCGCGGGTCAAGGATCATGCCGTTCTGCCCTTGCCCGGCACGTACGACCAGCTTCTGCAGAGCTTTGGAAGCGTCACCCGGAGAAACTTCCGGTATTACCGGCGCCGTTTCGAGGCCGCGGGTCATGTCTATTTGGACAACCTCTCGCTCGATGAGGCGCGTTCGGCAGTCGCCTATCTCGAATCGAAGTGCAGCATACCGAGCCGTAGGGGCTTGACGCGCAGGCTGATCGACATGGCGGCGACAGCCGGCCGGCCTCTCGCGGTTGGTCTCAAGCATCGAAACGGAGAATGGATGAGCGTCGTCTGCGGGGTCTACCGGCCCGAAGCCGGAGTGTTGCTGCTGCAACTGAATAACGACCGGGATTTTCCGAAAGATTCGTTATCGGTGGTCCTGCGCGCCTATTTGATCGAGACTCTCATCCAGCAAGGCATGAAGGAATTAATCATTTGGGCCGGCACAGCGGCCCCCTTGTCGCGCTACGCGACTTACATACCCACGGTAGGAATCTATCTCGACTCACCCGCATACGGCTGGCGTTTCCTGCGCTGGCTAGCCTCGAAACTGGGGCCGTGGCTGCCCAAAGACATCAAGCGGGATTCGCGCTGGATCGCCCCGTTCTCACTGTGATTCCACTACCGCCCCGGCGCCGCATTCTTTGCCGTTCCGCCGGAGGTCACTTCCGCCGCCGCTGGCATCTGACTCACGTCCCACCCCCCGCCGAGCGCTTGAATCAGTTGAACCGCCGCGGTCATCTCACTAACCCGCAAAGTAACTACCGCCTGCTGATCCCCTAACAGCGTAGTCTGCGCGGTAATCACATCGAGGTAAGGATCGAGGCCCGTCTGGTATCTCGATAACGCGATATCCAGGTAACGCTGCGCGGCTTCCACCGCGGCGTTCTGTTTGGCGATCTGCCCGGAGAGCACGCGCAGGCTTGCGATATAGTCTTCCACCTGCTGGAACGCGGTCAGCACGGTCTGGCGGTAGGCTGCCACATCGGCGTTGTAGGTCGCGGTATACTGCGCAACCGTGGCCTTGCGCAGACCCGCATCGAAAATCAGTTCGGACGCGGAGGCGCCCATGGACCAGACCAGTGCCGGAACCGAAAACAGAGTCCGGATCGCCGAAGACTCCAGCCCGCCGCTGCCCGTAAGAGTGAGTGAGGGATAGTAAGCCGCCTTCTCGACTCCGATAAGCGCATTGGCCTCCGCCATGGTGCGCTCCGCCGCCGCGATGTCCGGCCGCCGCTCGAGCAATTGCGATGGAACCCCCACCGGAATGGGAGGAACGGGCGTGGCCAGAAGCTTCACGGGCATCTCGAAGGTGGATGCGGCCTTGCCTGTCAACGTAGCGATGGCGTGCTCATAGATGGCGCGGTTCATGGCGATGCCCGCGCCTTGCGCTTCCGCGTTTTGAAGCGTGACATCCGCCTGGGCCTCATCCTCCTGGCTGTCGATGCCGGTTTCCACCAGGGCTTTGGTGAGTTCCAGGGCTTTGCGGTCGGCTTCGATGGTGCGGTTGTACAGATCCTGCAGCGCGTCCTGCCCGCGCAGTTCGAAGTAATAGACCGCGAGGTCGGCCTGCTCGGTAAGGCGTTCGTTTTCGAGATCGGCGGCGCTCACTTGCGCGGCGTACTGGGCCCCGCTCACGGTATTCCGGACGCGGCCCCAAAGGTCGGGCTCCCAGGATGCATCGAACGGCAAGGCGAAGTCGCTGAAGGTGTAGTTACCGCCGGATGACGCGGCTGCGCCTCCCGCGGCGTTCCCCGCCGCGGCGTTTTGCGCGCCTGCGCTCGTTCGCGCGCGGTTGAAAGACGGCTGGGTTGTGAGAGTGGGGAACAAACCGGCGCGGGCCTCACGGACTTGCGCGCGGGCCGCCATGAAATTCTGAAAGTCTTGCGCGATGTTCTGGTTATCGATATTCAACTGTTCCTCGAGCGCGTTCAGTTCCGGTTCCTTGAACACTTCCCACCATTTGCCCTTGAGCGACGCCTCGCTCGGCTGCGCGGGCTGCCAGACGCCGGGTTGCGCGGAGGTGTACTCCGCCGGAGCGGACTCCTTGTAAGCCGGAGGAGCGGGCGCCGCGGGCCGCGTATATTTAGGTCCCACGTTGCACCCGGCCAGTGTCACGCAAAGCGCAATGAAAGCAACGGCTCTCATGCCTCCCCCATCGCCGCGTCGTTCCCGAAGTTTGCGCTTTCCCGGCGGCGGCGCGGCGTGAGCTTCAGACGCAGCCTGTCCATCAGCAGATAAATCACCGGGGTGGTGTACAGCGTAAGAGCCTGGCTCACGATCAATCCGCCGATAATGGAAATGCCCAGCGGACGGCGCAGTTCCGACCCCATTCCGCCGCCGATGGCCAGCGGCACCGCCCCGAATAACGCCGCCATCGTGGTCATCAGAATCGGGCGGAACCGCAGCATCGACGCCTCAAAGATGGAGTCTCTGGTGTTCTTCCCGTCCACGCGCTCGGCATGAAGCGCGAAGTCGATCATCATGATGGCGTTCTTCTTGACGATGCCGATCAGAAGAATAATTCCCGTGACTGACATGACATCCAACTCAGACCGGGTGACTAACATGGCGAGAATCGCGCCCACACTGGCCGGCGGAAGAGTGGAGAGGATTGTGATGGGATGAATCAGGCTTTCATAGAGGATGCCCAGCACGATGTACACCGCCAGAACCGCCGTCAGGACCAGATAGGGTTCCGTGGTAAGCGACTGTTCGAACGCCTCCAGTGTCCCGGAGAATTCGCCATGGATGGTTTGCGGCATGTTGAGGCTCTGCTCAATGGCCGCGATCTCCTCGGTAGCCTGCCCCAATGACACATTCGGCGAGAGGTTGAATGAAACCGTAGCCGAGGGGAACAGACCCGTGTGATTGACCGACACCGGACTTGTGGATGCGGCGTAAGTCGCTACCGTATCCAGCGGTATTGGCGTTCCGCCCTGGTTGGGAAGCAGGTAAGCGTGCTTGAGTCCATCCGGTGACTGCCAGTACTTCGGCGCCACTTCCATGACCACATAGTACTGATTGAGTTGCGTGTAGATGGTGGAGACTTCCGATTGGCCGAAGGCGCCATATAGCGAACCGTCGATCGCTTGCGGCGTCAGGCCGAGCCGCGCCGCGGTGGGCCGGTCGTAATTGAGAAGCATCTGAAGACCGTGAGTTTGCTGGTCGGTATTGACATCGGCGAAGTCCGGCGCCGCCTGGAGCCTGGCCAGAAGCAGCGGTCCGTACTTCTGCAACTGCTCGCTGGTTTCCGCCTCAAGGGTATATTGATACTCCGCGTTCGACTGGCGCCCGCCGATGCGAATGTCCTGCACGGGCTGAAGATATGTGGCCGCGCCGGCGACGCGCGCCAGTTTGGGCCGCAACCGCGCGATCGCCTGCGCCGCGCTGATTTTGGGCACGTCCAGCGGCTTCAGCGCCACAAATAGGAAGCCACTGTTGACCGCCCCCCGGCCACCCGTGAATCCCATGACGTTGTCCACGGCCGGATCGGCCTTGATGATGTTCACCGATTGTTGCAGCGCGTCGCGCATGGAGTAAAAGGAAGTGTCCTGCGGTCCCAGCAAACCGCCCATCACGGCCCCGGTATCCTGTTGCGGGAAGAAGCCTTTAGGCACTATGGCCATCAAGTACACATTCAGGCCGAGCGTACCGAGAAAGGCCAGTAGAATTAGAGTGGGGTGGTCCAGCACCCAGGTGAGGCTGCCGCGATAGGCGCGTAAGATTGCGTTAAAGGCCCGCTCACTCCAGTTATACAGCTTCCCATGAGTGACCTCGCTTTCGGGGATCAGCACGCGCGAACACATCATGGGCGTGGTGGAAAGAGAGACAAGCATCGACACCAGAATCGCGGCGGAGAGCGTAATGGCGAACTCGCGAAACAGGCGGCCGATGATTCCTCCCATCAACAACAAGGGAATAAACACGGCAATCAGGGAAACACTGATGCTGAAGACGGTGAAGCCGATCTCCTGCGCGCCTTGCAGCGCCGCTTGCATCGGGTGAAGGCCTTCTTCAAGATGGCGGGTGATGTTTTCCATGACCACGATGGCATCGTCCACCACGAATCCGCTGGAGATCGCCAGCGCCATCAGCGATAAGTTGTCGAGAGAAAAGCCGAACAGGTACATCACCGCGCAGGCGCCGATCAGCGATACCGGGACGGCCACCGCGGGGATTAACGTAGCGTGTCCGTTGCGCAGGAACAGGAATACCACCGCCACCACCAGCAGCACGGAGATCATCAAGGTGCGCTCGATATCCGACACGGAAGCGCGGATGGTCAGCGTGCGGTCGAGAATCGTCACTACATGCTCGCCGCGAGGAATGGTGGCCTGGAGCGACGGCATCGCCGCTTTCACTGCATCGACTGTAGTGATGACGTTGGCCCCCGGCTGACGATAGATCAGCAGATCCACCGAGGGCTTGCCGTTCAGAAAGCCCGCCTGGCGCACATCCTGCTGCGAATCGACTACGTCGGCGATATCCTCCAGGCGAACCGCGGCGCCATTGTGGTAGCCGACGACGATGGGCTTATAATCGGCGGCCTTCGAAATCTGGTCGTTGGCAATGATATCCGCGGTGAAGGAGCTGTTCGAAACCTGGCCTTTGGCGGAGTTCGAGTTTTGCCCGGCGATCACCGCCCGAACGGCCGGCAAGCTGAGTCCGTAGCTCGCAAGCTGATCGGGATTGATTTCGATGCGCACCGCGGGCAGCGATGCGCCTACGGCCAGCACCTCGCCCACGCCGGAGATTTGCGAGATGCGCTGTTCCATCACGGTGGAAGCTTCGTCATACAGTGTGGGGACGTCGTAAATGTCCGACTGCAGGCCGAGCACGAGGATCGGCGAATCGGCGGGGTTCACTTTCCGGTAGGTAGGATTCGCCGGCAGGTTGGCGGGAAGATAGCTCCGCGCCGCATTGATGCCCGCTTGGACGTCGCGCGCCGCGCCGTTGATGTCGCGGCTCAGGTCGAATTGCAAGGTGACTCCGGTAGTCCCGATGGAACTTGTCGAGGTCATCTCAGTGACTCCAGCAATGTGACCGAACTGGCGTTCGAGCGGCGTGGCGACGGACGAGGCCATGATATCCGCGCTGGCGCCGGGCAGCGAGGCCGCCACCGTAATGGTGGGAAAATCCACTTGCGGAAGCGGAGACACGGGCAACACGATAAACGCGATTGCGCCAGCCAGGGCCACGCCAACAGTGATGAGGGTGGTGGCGACCGGCCGCTCGATGAACATGCGCGAGGGGTTCATGCGTGCTCCGTCGGAGCCTCAGGCGCCGCGCCGTCCGTGCGCCGCCGGCCGAACCGCGCTCCCAGATTGTCGAAGAAGATGTAGATCACGGGCGTGGTATATAGCGTGAGAACCTGGCTCAAAAGCAAACCGCCCACCATGGCGACGCCGAGAGGCTTTCTCAGCTCCGAGCCGATGCCCGTGCCGAATGCAAGTGGAATGCCGGCGAGCAGCGCCGCCATCGTGGTCATCATGATGGGCCGGAAGCGCAGCAGCGAAGCCTGGTAGATGGCTTCGGTGGCGCTCAGGCCCTGGGTCCGCTCGGCTTCCAGGGCGAAGTCCACCATCATGATGCCGTTCTTTTTCACGATGCCGATGAGGAGGATGATTCCGATGATCGATACCACGTCCAGGTCCAGCCCGAAAAGGAGCAGCGCCAAAAGCGCTCCGACGCCCGCCGACGGCAGCGTGGAAAGAATCGTGACGGGGTGTACGAAACTCTCGTACAGCACGCCGAGAACAATGTAAACGGTCACCAGCGCGGCCAGGATCAACAGACCCTGGTTGGAGAGGGAATTCTGAAATGCCGCGGCGGCGCCTTGAAAGTTCGCCACCACGCTGGCCGGTAAGTCGGCCTTGGCGATAACCTTTTGCATGGCGCCCAGTGCCTGCCCTAGTGAGTAGCCTTCGCCAAGGTTGAATGAGATAGTAACTGCCGGGAACTGTCCCTGATGTTCGATGGAGAGTGACTCACTCTGCGTTTGAAAGCGAGTCAGGGCGCTTAACGGAACGGGGGTAGGAACGGCGGCGCTTGTCTGGGCCGCGCCGCTGGCGGTGGAGGTTGCGGAAGATGCGGAGCGCGTTGTGCCGTTGAGCGATGTGTTGGCGCTGGCTGAAATGCCGGTGGATGCGCTTGTGGAGGTTAACACGTTCGAGCTGGCGGCCGCGTTCGATGCTGGCGACAGGGCCGCGGTGGACCGCGCCGGAGCAAGGGCAAACGCGCCGCCGGCGGTTGCAGCGGCCAGTGGCGCCGCGGATGCGGCCGGTAGCGAAACGTTGGCGGACGCGGAGGGCGTCAGCAACGCATTGCCGGCCGACGCCTGCGCGCCCGCCCCGGCGGCGGACGAAGATCCGGCGGTATTCGACGCGGCCGCGGCCGGGGAAGCGGCGCCGGCCAGCGAAGACTGGATATAGATATCGTTCAGGTCCCCCGGAGACAGTTGAAAACTCGGGACGGTCTCCAGAATCACATGATACTGGTTCAACTGGGTGTACATGGTGTTGATCTGACGCTGCCCGAACGCGTCGTACAACGTGTTGTCGATGGTCTGCGGCGTGATGCCGAAACGCGACGCCGTGGCGCGGTCGATAGTAACCGATTCGGCCACGCCGCCCAACTGCTGATCCGTCGCGACATCGGCCAACTGCGGAAGCGCCTTGAACTTCGAAAGCAGGCCGCGGACCACTGCGTCGAGCTCATTCTGGTTGGGGTCCTCCAGGGTGTACTGGTATTCGGTGCGGCTCACGCGGTCGTCCACGGTGAGGTCCTGTACCGGCTGCATGTAGAGCGCGATTCCTGGCACCCGCGCCAGCTTCGGTCCCAGGCGTCGGATCGCCTGGGTCGCGGAGAGTCCGCGCTGCGCGAGCGGCTTCAGATTGATCTCGATGCGTCCACTGTTCAGCGTGGTGTTCACGCCATCCGCGCCGATGAAGGAAGAGACGCTATCCACCGACGGGTCGGCCAGCAGCGCCTTCACCAGATCCTGCTGCTTGTGCGTCATCGAATCGAACGACACGGAAGCTTCCGCCTGCGAAATGCCCTGCACGATTCCGGAATCCTGTATGGGGAAAAAGCCCTTCGGTACGACGATGTAAAGCAGCACCGTCAGCGCGAGAATGCCCACGGCCACCAGGAGCGTGAGTGTCTGAAACCGCAGAACGAAGCGCAAAGTCCGGCCGTAAAAGAAGATGATCTTCTCGAACGCTTCTTCGGAGGCGCGATAGAGCCAGCGTTGTCCCTCGGCAGGCGTACGCCGCAGGATGCGCGCGGACATCATGGGCGTCAGAGTCAGTGAAACGAACGCCGAAATGATAATCGTGACCGCCAGCGTGGCGGCGAATTGGCGGAAGAGCCGCCCGGCAACGTCGCCCATGAAAAGCAGGGGAATCAACACGGCGATCAGTGACACCGTCAACGAGAGAATCGTGAAGCCGATCTGCTCCGCGCCCTTCAGGGCCGCCTCCATGGGAGCATCGCCCATTTCAATGTAACGGGAGATGTTCTCGATCATCACGATGGCGTCGTCCACCACGAATCCGGTGGAGATCGTGAGCGCCATCATCGTCAGATTGTTCAGGCTGTAGCCGGCCAGATACATCACCGCGAACGTACCCACCAGCGATAGCGGCACGGCGATGCTCGGAATGATGGTGGCGGAGAGACTGCGCAGGAACAGGAAGATGACCATCACCACCAGGCCGATGGTCAGCAGGAGTTCAAACTCCACGTCCTTGACGGAAGCGCGAATCGCCGTGGTGCGGTCCGTGACCACTTGCACGTGCACGGCTCTCGGCAGCATGGTTTTCAGGTGCGGAAGGAGCTTCTGAATGCTATCGACCACCTGGATGGTGTTCGCGCCCGGCTGCCGTTGAATGTTCAACAGGATCGCCGGAGTGTAGTTCACCCAGGCCGCCTGCCTGCTGTTTTCCACGCCGTCGATCACACGAGCCACCTGCGTCAGCATCACTGGAGCGCCGTCGCGGTAAGCTACCACCACCGACTTATAATCGGCGCTGGTGACCAACTGGTCGTTCGCATTGAGCGTGTAATCCTGCGATGGACCGTCGAAATTCCCCTTGGCGGAATTCAGGCTGTTGCCCGCCAAAGCGTTGCGCAAGTCTTCCAGGTTGATGCCGTAGGAAGCCAGCGCTGTGGGGTTCGCCTGAATGCGCACGGCGGGTTTTTGCCCGCCCGAAATGCTCACCAGGCCGACCCCGGAGATTTGAGAGATCTTCGGAGCGAGCCGCGTATCGGCCAGGTCCTCTACCTGCGAGAGAGCCATCTCACTCGAAGTGAGTGCCAGAGTCAATACCGGAGCGTCGGCGGGATTCGACTTACTATAGATCGGCGGAGTAGGAAGATTGGCGGGCAGGTAACTCTGCGCCGCATTGATGGCCGCCTGCACCTCCTGTTCCGCCACGTCAATGTCCAGGCTAAGCTGGAACTGCATCACGATCACGGACACTCCGCCGGCGCTGGTGGAAGTCATCTGGCTCAATCCGGCCACTTCGCCGAACTGACGTTCGAGAGGCGCGGTGACAGCCGACGCAGTGACATCCGGACTCGCGCCCGGGTAGAAAGTCAGCACCTGGATGGTCGGGTAATCCACCTCTGGAAGGGCGGAGACGGGAAGCTGGAAAAACGCGACCGCGCCCGCCAGAAATACCGCCGCCATTAGCAAGGAAGTCGCCACCGGGCGGAGAATGAATGGGCGGGACGGGTTCATTTGCTCACCGGAACGGCGCTCGATGAGGTGCCGGGGAACTTGGCGCTGTTTGCCGGTGTCTCACCGCGTATCGTCACTTTGACGCCGTTTTCGAGACGATCGAATCCGCTGGCCGCCACTTTCGTTCCCGGAGCGATCCCCGTTACCGCGGCCGATTGATCGTTCGTGCTCGTTACAGTAACCGTCTGTACCGCAACCGTGTTGTCGGGCTTCACGACATACACGAAAGCGGCCGTACCGTTGTGTTGCACGGCGGCGATGGGCACGAGAGTCGCCTTCCGCAGCGTTCGTACAAGCAGGCGCGCGTTTACGAACTGATTGGGGAAAAGCGAGAGACCGGCATTGGAAAACTGTGCGCGGAACTTGACGGTGCCGGTGGTGGTATCCACCTCGTTATCCAAGGAGGTCAAGACTCCCGAGGCGATCTGCTTTTGATCCGACCGGTCAAAGGCATCCACAGTAAGGCGTCTTCCGCCGCGCAGTTGGGCATCCACCTGAGCCAGGTCGTCTTCCGATACGGTGAACACCACTGTGATCGGTTGTAACTGAGTAATCACGACCAGCGTGGAGCTGCTGCCGGAGAAGATGGTGTTTCCCGGGTCCACAAGCCGCAATCCGACCCGGCCGCCGATTGGCGCGGCGATATGGCAGTAGGATAACTGCGTCTGGTCATAGGCGACCGCGCCTTCATCGGCCTTGACCGCCCCTTCGTCTTGAACCACCACCTGCTCCTGATCTTCCAGTTGCTGCCGGGCGAATGCCGTTCTTGGCATAAGCGGCCCGATAACGGTCCAGATCGATGCGGGCTTCCGCCAGGAGTCCGCGGTCGTGGTCCAAGGTTCCCTGCGCCTGCTGCAGGGTGGCCTCATAGGGGCGCGGGTCGACGTCGATCAGCGGATCGCCTTCATGCACCGTCTGACCCTCCCGATAGTGAACCGCCATGACGCGGCCGGTGATCTGGCTGTAGACCGTGACCGTGTTCAGGGGCGTGACCGTACCCAGCGCCTGGATGTAGATGTTCATGTCGCCGGTCTGCGCCACGCCGGTGGTGATCGCGGCGCCCGGCGACGCAGGTTGTTTTCCAGGCTGCGCGGTGGGGGTTTGGCCGGAAGGGCGCAGCAGGAGAAAGAGCACAATCAACCCGGCCCCTCCAAAGAACCAAATCCACCAGCGGCGGCGGGGGCGGGGCGGCGCTTCGGACGAGGGCGGTTCCGGACCCGCGGTGTGTAATTCTTGCGCGTCACTGCCGGAGCGTTCCAGCGAAGAAGGCTGCGTACGCTCGCCGTCGGGCCGCAGCCGGCCGCCTTTTTCCTGGATCAAGGTCGCGCCCCCTCGTTGGTTACGACGCCACTCACACGAAACCGGTGACAGCCCAAAAGGGCTGTCCGTGCGTAGAGAATTAGTGCAGATGCGCTGCCATGGTGAGTTGAATTACCCGGAGGAGAAACGTTCGGTGAAAAAGCAGACAGGGCGTGGTATCCGGCTCTAGGGTGGGACGGACCGGGGCGCCCGGGCAAGCCAAGAAGACAGACCAGGAGGTCCGTCCCACCTTACGCTATGCTAAACGTACGGCGAAGTTTGCCCGCAGGTTCCTTGCATGCGACCCAGGTCCTTGGCTGCGCGCTTATTCTTGTCGATCGCGCTTGCTGGCGCGGTCCTGCACGCCCAGGTCCCGGTCGCGGGCCGGGTGGTGGACGAAACCGGGGCAGCCGTGGCAGGCGCGCGCATCGAATTGAGCCTGCCGGGAGCGACGGGAGCGACGCCCACGGCCACTTCCTCGGATGCCGAGGGGAACTTTAGCCTCAGCCTGCCCGCCGCGGGCGAGTACGACATCCGCGTGGAACGGCTGGGCTTCTATCTCTACCAGGATAAGGGCGAGCATTTTGCGGAAGGGGAGAGCCATCTCAACGTCACGTTGAATCACACGCAGGAGTTTTCCGAGCGGGTGGACGTGACATCTTCGCCGCCCGCGATCGATCCCCAGCAACCCGCGGCGCACCGGGAGTTGGATAATACCGAAATCATGGCGGTCCCGTATCCGGCGCCGCAGGACTACCGCAACGCGCTGTTCCTGATGAACGGCGTGATTCAGGACAGCAACGGCGGCATCCACGTGAACGGCGGGGACTCCAACCAGACCAGCTACACCCTGGACGGCTTCAATATTTCCAACCCCGTTACGGGGGCCCTCGATGCGCGGGTCAACATTGAGACCATCCAGTCCGTGAATCTGGAGACCAGCCGTTTTTCGGCCGATAATGGGCGCGGGTCGGCCGGCGCGCTGGACTTGCAGACCAAGATGGGGGACGACCACTGGCGTTTCCAGGGTACGAACTTCATTCCGGGCGTGTCCACCGCTGACGGCTTGCACCTGGACAAATGGACGCCGCGGCTGGAGGTTTCCGGGCCGCTCGCCAAGGGCCGCGCGTGGTTCCACAACGGGTTCGACGCGTTTTACAGCAACGATGTGGTTCACGGGCTTCCCACCGGGCAAGACCGAACGAGTGGAATCACGGCCAGCGACCTGGCGCGATTTCAGTTGAACCCGACGTCTTCGAACATTATCACCGCCAGCTTCCTGGCCAACTACGCGGACACTTCGCACGACGGCCTCACCATCCTGAATCCGGTGGAAACCACCAGCACGCAGCGCCAGTTGCTGTTCGTGAGCAGCGTGCGCGATCAGCAGTATTTCAACGGCGCGCTGTTCGAGGCCGGCTTCTCGGATACCCGCACGCTGTTGCGCGATATTCCCCAGGGCGATGCGGTCTATCAGATCACGCCATTCGGCAATCGCGGCAACTACTTTGTCGACCTGGACCAGCATGCTTACCGTCAGCAGGGGATCGCGGACGTGTTTCTCCCCACGTTTCATCTGGGGGGCGCGCACCAGGTGAAAATCGGGGTCGATTTCGAGCGGGAGTCGTTTCATCAGAAATTGCAGCTCCACGATTACGAGGTTCTGAACGCCGACGATTCCGTGGCGCGGTACGTCTCGTTTGTGGGAAGCCCTTTCCAGGCCCAAAAGAACTTCGAAAGCGCGGAGTACGTGCAGGATCATTGGACGCCGTTCAAGGGGCTGGCGTTCGAAACCGGACTGCGCATGGAATGGAATGAGATTGTTCGCGACGTTCTGCCGGCGCCGCGCGTGGCCGCGGTTTGGTCTCCCAGCCGGCTTCCGGATACCAAGTTTTCGGCGGGGTGGGGCGTCTACTACGATGCCATCAGCCTGTCGACGGTATCGAGCGAGCAGGGACCGGAAAGCTTAGCCACGTTTTACGGCGCGGGTGAAGTCCCCGGGACGCCGGTGTTGTCCTCGTTTCACGTGGACGACCAGGGGCTGAAAGTTCCGCGGTACCGAACGGCGGCTTTTGGCGTGGAGCGTAAGCTGCCTTTCAGTTTCTACCTGAAGACCGAGTACACGCACCGCGTTGGAGAGTATGGGTTCGTGTTCACGCCTCCGGTCGGCGGCGTGCCGGTGTCGCAGCCGGAAGACGGCGCGCCATCGCCGTTGCCGAGCGTGGCGGTCTACAACCTGAGCAATACGCGCGTCGACCGCTACGACGCTCTGGACATCGGCGTCCGCCGCACGTTCAAGGGCGGGTTCGAGTGGTTCGCCGGTTACACCAGATCTGCCTCGCGCACCAACGAGGCGATGGACTACAACCTGGAAAACCCGGTCTTCGGACCGCAATTGCCGGGGCCGTTCGCGTGGGATGCGCCCAACCGCGTTCACATGTGGGGATGGGTGCCCATACCTAGCCGGCGCTTCCCCGGCTTGCTGCGATTCCTTACGAAAAACACGACGGCCGCGTATCTGGTGGAATACCGCACGGGATTTCCGTTCTCGGTGGTGGACCAGGATGGTTTTCTGGTCGGGTCGCCGGGATCGGCGCGCTACCCGGATTACTTCAACATCAACCTGCATTTCGAGCGGAAGTTCATGGCTATGCATTACCTGTGGGCATGGCGTTTCGGATTCAACAACCTGACCAATAGCGGCAATTACGTGACCGTCAACAACGTCATCGGGACGCCGGATTTCCGGACTTATGGACGAGGGCAGGTTCGCGCGTTCAGCGTGCGTTTGCGGATGCTGGGGCGGAAGTAAGGCAAAAAAGAAGACAGGCCAGGAGGCCCGTCCCCCCGGAGCGGCTTCCATGGAGCGTCAAAGAAACTCAGAGATGGGGAGGCTAGGCTTTCGGGGTAATTAGGGCGATGCGGTGCGGCTTGGCGCCTGGCTTGGCTTTCTGCACCCTCGCTACTAACTGCAAGGACCCGACCGGCGCGATCACGCGCGCGAAGCCGCCCTGATCGGCGCCGCTGAGTACGGCGACGCCGGGAGTGGGCAGGAAAACCTCGAAAACCCGCATGACGGCGGAGCCATTTTGGAAATGGACCGCCAGTTCCTCGTCTTCCTTGAGCGCCTTCTGCATGGCGCCGATCTGTCCTAGAATGGCGGCGCCGATGGGATCCGCCGGCGCCGGCGGGGGCGTTTCCCTGGCGGGGGGATCCTTGGTTGCCGATAGCAACGCTTGCTGCGCGAGCTGCTTGGTAAATTCACCCAGGGCCATTCAGGTTGATGCTAACATCTTAGCTATCCGGGAGTCGATGCCGGCGTCATGTCTGGGATTCGCACGGTCCTGTCTCTGTTCGCCGCCGTATCGGCAGGGGCTTGTCAAACTCCGTCCACAGCCGCGGGCGACCCTCCCGAGGCCCGGTTGAACGTGGTGGTGCGCGACGCCCGGGGCAGGATTGTGCGGAACCTTACCGGTTCCGATTTCTCGATCGCCGAAGACGGAACCGCGGCGGCGGTAAGCTCCGCGAAGTTCGTGGATGCCAGGAAAGGCGGGCCGGTGAGGCTGACGCTGATCTTCGACCGCATGCGCGGCGAATCGGCGCGGCTTTCCAGGATGTCGGCGCAGGCGCTGGTCTCGCTGGCGGACGCGAATGCGCGCTTTTCCGTTTGGTCGGTCGATCGGAAGCTGCTGTTGCTCGAGTCCTCGACGGCCAACCACAAAGCCGTGAATGGGGCTATCCAAGCGGCTACCGGGAAGGCGGCGCCCAAAGGGATGGAACCAGCGGCCGGCGAATCCGCGGCAGCCGAGCGGGCCATCCTGCAAACCGCCGCGCGGCTTTCCAGGGACGGCCGTTTTCTGCCCGCCGTGGCCGCGCTGATCGGCGCTGCGCGGGAACAGGCGGCGCTGGGCGGCCGGAAGGCGATCGTCTATTTTTCGGACGGATTACCGGTGGGGGCGGCGGACGAGTGCCTGCTTGCGGTCGCCAGCGCAGCCAGCCAGGCGAATGTGGCGATTTATGCGGTGGACGCGACCGGCATGGCGATTACCAACGACGAGGAATCGGCCCGCGAAGCCGCGATCAACGGCCGGGGCATCGGCTACATGCCCACGTTCGGCGCCGCTACCCAAGGCCCGGTCAACAGGGGTGCGGCAACGCCCGGCCCGCGCATCGCCGTGGGACAGCGGAGCACGCCGCTCGATCTGGTGACTGCCAAGGCGGGCGGGTTCACCATCACCCGGAGCAACGACGTGCGGGCGTCCATGCGGCGCGTGCTGGAGGATATCGAGTCCTACTACGAGATTGCCTACACACGTCCGAGCGCGGCTCTCGATGGCCGATACCACCATACCGCCGTCTCCGCCAAGCGAGGCAAGGTGCGGGGACCGGACGGCTTCTACGCGTCCCCCGACGGATCGAGCGGCGAGTTCCTGGCGTATGAGCTTCCGCTTTTCGACGCGCTGCGGCGCGCTCCCATATTCAATTTCCCGGTTTATGCGGACGCGCTGCTGTTCCGCGGGGCGAATCCTGGAGCGGGGTTGGCGTCGCTGGAGGTGGAGATCCCCGGCAAGGGATTGCGGTTTGAGGAGGATGCGGCTGTCGGCTTGTTCCGCGCGCATCTTGCGGTGATGGCTCTGGTGCGCGACGCCGGTGGCGCCATTGTGGAGCGCTTCAGCCGCGATATGCCGTTCCAAACGCCGCCCAACCTGGTGGACGAAACGCGCAACCGCCGCTTCCTGCTGCAGGAACGGATGGAACTGGCTCCCGGGGATTACACCCTGGAGACGGCGGTTCAGGACACGCTGGCGGACCGGTGCACCACGACGAAGACGCCGTTCACCGTGGCGCCGCCGGCTGCGGGCCTCGGCATCAGCAGCCTGACATTGGTCCGCGGCGTTACCGCCGCCGGTCCGGACGCCGTTCCCGATGGCGCTTTCCAACTCTCCGGCAAGAGCGTGGTTCCGGCGCTCGACCGCGCCATCGCCGGCGGTCCCGGGGCGGTGGCGCGTTTGTTCTTTCGGGTTTATCCCGACGCCGCGGCCGAGCCGCCGGAACTGGCGTTCGAGATTCTCCGGGACGGCCAGCCGCCGATCCACGTGCCGCTCAAAACGGACCTGGCGGCGGATGGCGACGGGCAGGTAATCACGCTCGATGTGGCGTCCCTTCCGGCCGGAACATACGATCTCAAGGCGATCGCGACCCAGGGGGGGCGCCAGGCGTCCGCGCAAACCCGCGTCGAGATTCAAGGCGGCCCCGAGGAACTGGGGTCGAATCCCGAGATCGCCGTGGGACCGGCGGCCGAACTGCCTTCCACACCACCGAACGCCGAGCAGGAACGGCTGCTGGAGCAGGCCCGCTCCACGGCGCTTCAGTACACGGGGCACTTGCCGAACTTCATGTGCACGCAGGTTACGCGGCGGCTGGTGGACGACGCGGGCAAGGACCAATGGCGCAACCTGGACGAATCCACGCAATTGGTGGCTTTCTACGACGGGCACGAGCACTACGACGCGTTGACCGCTCGCACGATGGCCGCGGACAGCGACAGATTTCCTCCTTCGATGAGATCCTCAGGCGAGTTCGGAAGCCTGCTGAAATCCATCTTCCAGCCGGAATCGGCCGCGAAGTTCGCCTGGGTGCGCGCCGACAGCTTGCGCGACCGCGCGGTGGAGGTGTTCTCCTACGCGGTCGATCTGGCGCATTCCCAATACCGGGTTTCGCATATTGTTCAGGGGCGGCCCACGGCGGTGCTCAGCGCGTTTCACGGTTTGGTCTACGTGGATGGGGAAACCGGAGTGGTTCCGCGCATCACGCAGGAGACCGACGCGCTGCCGGAGGACTTCCCGGTGCGGCAGATGAGCCTGTCGCTGGAGTATGGCGATGTTTCGGTGGGAGGGCAGGTTTACACGCTGCCGCTCTCGTTCACAATCGACGTGCGGACGGGGAAGCGCATGGTGGTACGGAACGAGGTGGGCTTCCGGTCGTGTCAGCGGTTTAGCGTGGACTCGAGATTGCTGCCGGCGGGGCAGTAGGAGCGGAAAAGCCGGCTCGACAGCCGGCTCTGCAAGCCTGGCGGCTTGCGCCACGGGTAGTATCGGCTACGCGATGCCGCCTCGCAGGAGGGCCGCTGCGGTGGGGGCTGCGGCGCCGGCCAGGCTGGGCTTCTCCTCGGGCGGGGGTTCCTTCCCGCCTTCGCCGGGCGCCAGGAACATGTTGGCGTCCACGCCGTGCTGGCGCGTGTAGAGATCGTAATAGCGCCCTCCGAGCGCGTACAACGATTCGTGCGTGCCACGTTCCACGATGCGGCCGGCTTCGACAACCAGGATCTCGCTGGCCCGCCGGATGGTGGAGAGGCGGTGCGCAATGACGAAGGTGGTGCGCCCTTTCATGAGGTACGCGAGGCCTTCCTGAATGGCGGCCTCAGATTCCGAATCGAGACTGGAAGTGGCTTCGTCGAGGATCAGGATGCGCGGATTGGCCAGGATGGCGCGGGCGATGGAAACGCGCTGCCGCTGGCCGCCCGAGAGCTTGACGCCGCGCTCGCCCACGATGGTGTCGTATTTCAGCTCGAATTTTTCGGCGAACTCATCGACGCGGGCGATGCGGCAGGCCGCCATGATCTGCTCTTCGGCGGTTCCGGGGCGGGCGAATGCCACGTTCTCGCGAATGGTGCCATCGAACAGGAAGGTCTCCTGAAGCACCACGCCCAGTTGCAGGCGATAGGAATCGAGACGAACGGTGGAGAGGTCGATGCCATCCACCAGGATGGCGCCTTCGGTGGGCTGATGAAAGGCGGCGATCAGGCTGATGATGGTGGATTTTCCCGAACCGGAGGAACCTACCAGGGCGGTCACGGTGCCGGGTTGGGACTCGAAGCTCATCTCGAAGAGCACCGGCTTGCCGGGGTCGTAGGCGAAGCCGACATTTTCGAACTGGACATGACCCTGAATGGAACCCACGTTGCGTGTGCGGCTCTCTTCCTCATCCTCGGGTTTTTCGCGCAGCACTTCCTGGGTGCGGTCCAGGCCCGCCAAGGCTTCGGTAATCTGGGTGCCGATGCCCACCATCTGAAACACCGGCGCGACCAGAAACGCAAGGAACGCGGTGAACATCCCCAACTCGCCGAGCGTCATGGTCCCCGCCAGGATCTGGCGCGCGCCGATGTACATGACCGCCGCGCCCACGACGCCCATCAGCACGGTGGCGGTGAGGCTCATCAGGGACATGGCGGTGAGCGAGCGCATCACGTTCTGGAGAAGGCGCTCGACTCCGCCCGAGAAGACCTTGGCCTCTTCAGCCTCGGCGTGGTAGCCCTTCACGACGCGCACGCCCGCCAGGGTTTCGGTGAGGCGGCCGGTGACTTCGGCGTTGATTTTGCCGCGCTCGCGGAAGATTGGCCGGATGCCTTTGAACGCCTTGCCCAGAATCACCGCGAACAGCGCGATGAAGAACAGCGCCATCCCGGTAAGCAAGGGGCTGGTATACATCAGGATGCCTACCGAGAGCGTGGCCAGCAGAATGCCGCCCACCAGATCCACCAGGCCCGTGCCCAGCAGGTTGCGGACGCCCTCGACGTCGCTCATGATGCGCGATACCAACATGCCGGTCTTGTTGGCGTCGTAGTAAGCGACGGGCAGGCGGCCGATGTGCTCCTGGACCCTGCGCCGCAGTTGGGCGATGAGCCGCTGCCCCTCTTTGGAGAGCAACTGGGTGAGCGCGTAGGAGGTGATGCCCTGAATGCAGGTGGCCGCCAGCACCGCCAGGATCAGCGGCTCCAGCAACTTGACCTGATGCTTGTTGATGACGTTGTCAATGACCCACTTGGTGGAGAGGGGCAGAGCGAGGCTGGCGATCTTGTTGACGATCATCAAGCCGAACCCCAGCGCAAGCAGCTTGCGGCGCGGGCGCGCGAGTTCCTTGATGAGAGGAAGCGCGCTGCGCAGACTCTCCGAGGTTTTCCGTTTGGGCTTCGTGGGAGACACTAGTTCCAGGGTACAACGAGCGGCGGGTCCGAGCTCGGCCGGGGCGCCGCGCTATCCTCAAATTATGCCGGATGACTGGCGGATGGATTTCGGCGACCTTGCTTTGATTCAGATTACGGACGCCGCGCTGGCCGACGCCGTGCGGCGGAGCGGGACGCGGCTGGCGTGCCGCCCGGGATGCACCGACTGCTGTATGGGGACGTTTCCCATCACGCAGCTTGACGCGCGGCGGCTGCGCGGGGGCCTGACGGAATTGGAAGCGAGCGACCCGGACCGCGCCAGGAGGGTCCGCGAGCGCGCCCGGATCGCGGCGGCGCGAGATCCCGAGGACAGCGACGACGAGCCTTGTCCGGCGCTCGATGCGGAGACCGGACTGTGCGATCTGTACGCGGCGCGCCCCATCGTTTGCCGGGTCTTCGGGCCACCCATGCGCGTGAGCGATGGGCCGGTGGGGCTGTGCGAGCTGTGCTTCCAGGGCGCCAGCGAGGAGGAAATTGCGGGCTGCGCCACTGAGATCCCTGGCGGCCCAGTCGAAGCCGAGCTGCTGGGCGATCTTGAGGCGGCCACCGGGTTGAGCGGAGAGACTACCGTGGCGCTGGCGCTTTTGTAGGATCGATCCGGGTTGGATTGTGGCGTTCATCGCGGCGAAATGGGGTGGCAGGCGGAAGCGCCTGCCCCACCTTGCTGGCAGGCGGGAGCGGCTGCCGCACCTTGCGGCGAATTGGGGAGAACGAACCCAATCGGGGCCTGTTGGGTAGCGGCGGCGGACGCGGCCACGGCTTGGGGACGGGGCGGCGCGGCGGGGACGGCGGGTGGCGCTTCCGCTTCCACTTCCGCTTGTTCGGCCTGTTCTTCGGCGCGGCGTTCGTTTTGGGCGCGGCGCAACTGGGTTAGGGCGCGGAAGTAGCTGCGCTCGGCGGAGGCCAACTGACGGAAGGCGGATTGGAGGATTTTCGCTCCGATCACGTCGTCGCCGAAGACGGCGGCAAGCTCGGAGAGCGGGTCCGGATTTTTGGGAGCGTCCAGACGGCGCCGGGCAGCCGACATGAGGGCGCGGTAGAGTTGCGCCTCGATGAGGGTGTAACGGCGGCGATTCCAATCGGCCGCGACGATGGACTCGACCAGGAAATCTTCGAGGGGACCGACGGGGTTGAACTGGCT